>Ga0136633_1001511_pt1 | contig 17094 bp, 21 predicted proteins | sample AntDrymeUQ832206_2_FD_105494 | JGI IMG/M metagenome (GOLD analysis project Ga0136633, IMG submission 105494) | Polar desert sand microbial communities from Dry Valleys, Antarctica - metaG UQ83 (22.06) | ecosystem: Environmental > Terrestrial > Soil > Desert | place: Antarctica: Dry Valley...
CCGCCTGCTGCGCGGTGCCCGCGACCTCGAGATCGTGGCGGAGCACATCGGCTCCACCGCCATCCCGGCGATCGCGGCGCGGCCGATCGTGGACCTCCTCGTCGGCGTGACCGGGATGCGCGACGAGGCTGTCGTCCGAGCGGTGCTGCGCGACCTCGGCTATGAGGACTGCGGGGCTGCCGGGACGCCAGGGCGCGCCTATCTGCGCCGCCGTGGCGTCGCCCACTTCGACGTCCACGTCGTGGACCACAATGGCCCGCTCTGGACGGACGCCATCGCCGTCCGCGAGTTCCTGCGCCGTCACCCCGAGGAAGCGCACCGCTGGGCCAAGGCCAAGCGCGACGCCGCCCGCCGCGGAGCATTCAGCTATCTCAGCTACGCCGAACTGCGCCGCGAGGCGTTCACCGAACTCGCGCTGCGCGCTCGCGGGTAATCTCGCTGCTCCCGGAGGGGTGGCAGAGCGGTTGAATGCGGCGGTCTTGAAAACCGCTGGGCCGGGTCAACCGGTCCCGAGGGTTCGAATCCCTCCCCCTCCGCTAGTAGGGCCGAATCCCGCGCTGTAGAGCGGCAGTAGGCGGATCGCCGCCGTCGAGCGTCGGTATCAATGAGTGTCAGTCGAGGTCAGCGCGAGGTCGGTCCCGTACCCACGCCGTACCCACGGCCGTACCCACGGCGCCTTGCCGAGTAGCACCGGACGCTGCGAGGATCCAGCCATGGCTGACGCGATGGAGGTTGCTCTCGAGGCTGGTCGTCGTCGCTTGCGGGAGATCTCGATCCCTCGCGGCTCGCGCGTGCTGGTCATGGTCGATGGCCACCTGCTCGCGGCGAAGGTGGAGCGAGTCGGCCAGATCGTCGGCGACGAGGTTCGGGTGGAGGTCTTCACCGGCTCTCAGTGGCCGTCGTTCGTGATGGACCGCGACGACTTCGAGGCCGCCTACGCCTCCGATGACGGCGATCCCTGGCTCGACGTGGCCGTGGGCTGCACCCGCTACCGGCTTGCGTTGATCGTCGCCGCCAAGGAGTAGTTCATGCGCCGTCCGTGCTTGGGTTGCGCGAAGCTCATCACCGCGGGCTCTTACTGCTCGTCCTGTCGGCCGTCGCGCTTCAACCCGGCGCGCGGATCCGGGGGCAAGGCCGCGACGTTCCGTCTCCGGACGCTCAAGCTGACCGGCGGGCTCTGCTCGCGCTGCGGCTCCTCTGATCGCGTGGCGGCGCATCACCTTGTCCCTGTCGCCGACGCCCCGGAGCAGCGCTCGGGAGTGCCCCGCTCGGGAGTGCCCCTCTGCCACGCGTGCCACCTCGCCGCTGAGGGCGCTCGTCGGCGCGCCGTTTCTTGAGCTCGCGCACGAGTAGGCATGCTTCCCCACTGCGTTTTTCATGCGCGGCCTCCTCGGCGCCTACCGGTTTCTGCTTTCAGGCGAAAGTGGCACTCCTGACGGCCCCGGCGGTCGCGGTCTCGCTCACCCGCGACAGGGGGATGTGGGTCAGCCCGAGGCTGTGGCGTCCGGGCCCGCGGCTTTTCGCTTCGTACATGGCGAGGTCGGCGCAATGCAGGAGCTCGGAGGCGGTCATCTCGCCCGGCTGGGCGAGAGCGATGCCGATGCTGCTCGACAGCGTGACCAGCTCGTCGGCGACGTTGAACGGCGCGCGGAGCAGCTCGGCGCAGCGCTTCGCGATTGCAACCGCGGTCTCTTCGGTGCAGGGGCCTCCGAGGAAGATCACGAACTCGTCGCCGCCGAGCCGCGCAAGGAGGTCGTCCGGCCGGGTCGCGCGCCTCAGACGTTCGGCGGCGGCGATCAGCAGGGCATCGCCGGTGATGTGCCCGAAGCGGTCGTTGACCGCTTTGAATCCGTCGAGGTCGGCGAAGAGCACTCCGCACGTGCCGCTGTTGACCTGCGGATCGAGTGCGATCTCGACACCGCCGGTGAGCGCTTGGCGGTTGAGCAGCCCGGTCAGGGGGTCGTGCTCGGCTGCGTGGCGGGCTGCTGCCTCCGCGGCGACACGCGTGTGATCCTCGAACATCGCCGGGCTGTGCAGCAGCTGGACGTAGCGCCGGCGCATCGACAGGTACCAGATGGCGATCGCGGCGGTGGACGCGTCCCACAGCGTCATGTGCATGTCGGCAGCGGCCCTGTACTGCTCGCCCCCGAAGGCCATGTGCTCGGCGTGGAGCAGGTGTCCCATGCCGCACGAGAAGAAGATCAGCCCAGTGCCGAGGGCGAGAGGATTGCTGACCAGCTGCCCGCTCTTAATCAGCCCGCGCGCCACGAAGTACGAGATCGCGAAGTACGGAAGCGCGATAGCGAGGTTGCCGATGACGCTGAGTTCCCACATCGTGTGGTCTATATCGACAGAAGAACGAGCAGCAAAATCCCCCGAAATGGGGATGGGCGGTCAGCGGGTCTGGGTACAAGCCCTCCGCGATCCGCGGCTATCGCCGTGAGTTGCGCGGCCGGGTGACCACCGCGTTCGGCGCCGCGCGGCTCGCCGAGCTGACCATGCCTGACGTCCAACGCTGGGCGGACACGGTCGCGGCGGAGAGCATCGCCGCATCGACGGTGCGCAACGTCGTAACCGCCTTGCGAGCGCTCTACGGCTGGGCGCTACCGCGCGGCCTCGCTCGGATCAACCCGACCGTGGGAGTGCGCCTCCCCACCGGCGGCAAGGTGCGCGACCGGATCGCCGCACCGGCTGAGGCGCGTCAGCTCGTGGCTGCGGCCGCGCCTCGCGACCAGGCGGCGCCGGGCTCGCGCTGTACGCCGGTCTGCGGCTCGGCGAGGTCATCGCGTTGCGATGGGAGGACGTGGACCTGGAGGCGCGCACACTGGCCGTGCGCCGCTCGTGGGACGCGCCGTCGAAGACGCTCGTGGAGCCGAAGTCCAAGGCCGGGCGCCGGACGGTGCCGATCATCGACCGCCTCGCCGTCCTCCTCGCCGACCACGCCGTGCTGCTCGACCACCCGGTGACCGGACTTCTGTTCCCCGGCCGCGACGGCGTGCGGCCGATGCATCCGAGCGCGCTCACGACGCGGCTCGCGCGCGGCTGGACGGACGCCGTCATGGTGGGGATCGGAATGCACGAGGCGCGTCACACGGCTGCGAGCCTGTTCATCGCCGCCGGTTGCAACGCGCTGACCGTGAGCAAGTTCCTCGGTCACGCCGACCCGTCCGTGACGTTGCGCGTCTACGGCCACCTGTTCCCCGGCGCCGAGCACGAGGCGCGCGGTTTGCTCGACGCCTACCTGGAGGCGCACGATGCCTAGTCCGTACCCACCGCCGTACCCACGCTCATCGAAAGGAGCCGCTGTGCAGGGAATTATCGCCGAGCCGAGAGGGCTCGAAAACCGCTGGGCCGGGTCAACCGGTCCCGAGGGTTCGAATCCCTCCCCCTCCGCTTGCCGGGCCCGGCGCGTCGGCGCTCACGCGCGTTCGACGGGGCGACCGCGGCGATCTAGTCTCCGCCGGGTACGCCGGACCCCGAAGGACGAGGAGACTTCCCATGAGCTATTCGATTGCCTGCGGCGACGTGATGCCGGGTTGCGCGGCCCACTTCGAGGCCGACTCCAAGGACGAGCTGATGGGCCAGGTGGTCACGCACGCGCGTGAGGATCACGGCGTCGAGGAGGTCACCCCGGAGATCGCCCAGGCCGTGGAAGGCGCGATCAAGGAGAGCTGACGGCGCGCTTGGCCTCGTACATCGCGGCGTCGGCGCGGCGCAGCAGCTCCTCGGGATCGGTCCGCGCGAGCGCGGGATCGATCTCCACTAGCACGACCTCGGGCACCGGCAGCCCCGCCGCCCGGGCCAGTTCGCCGCCCACGATCTCGGCCACGAGCGCCAGTGGTCCCTGCCCCGCGCCGCGGAACTTCACGACGTAGAAGCCGTCGTCCTCGGCTTCCACGAGGCCGGGCATCGACCCGCCCTCGCGCAGCGGCATGACGTAGCGGGTGGCGATGACCGAACGCAGCACGGACCGGATCATGCCGGGGTGGGCAATGATGTGGCGATGACCGCGCTCTACGTCGCCGTCGCGGGAGGCCTCGGCGTGCTCGCGCGCTACTGGATCACCCCGGCGGCCCAGGATGACGGCGCGCTCTGGCGGATCGCCGCGATCAACGTCATGGGGTCGTTCCTGCTGGGGATCCTCGTGGTCGTCGACTGGGGCTCGGCCGAGGCACGGACCGCACTCGGTGCCGGGTTCCTCGGAGGCTTCACCACCTACTCCACGTTCTCGGTCCAGGCCGTGCTCGAAGCCGACGGCGGGCGCTGGAGCAGTGCGCTCGCATACGTGACGGTCTCCGTGGTCGGCGGCCTGGCCGCCGCGGCCGCCGGCTACGCCCTGGCCCGGTCGCTGCGCGCATGAGACGCGGACGCGCCATCCGGACGCTCGTGCGCGAGCCCGGTCCGATCCTCAAGCGCGCGGTGCTCGCGTTCTACAACGACCAGATGACCCAGCACGCCGGCGCGCTGACCTACTACGGGCTGATGTCGCTGTTCCCGGCGGCGCTGCTGGCGCTGTCGCTGCTCGGGTTGCTCGGTGAATACCCGCGGACCTACGACGCGATCATCGACTACCTGCGCCCGATCACTCCCGAAGCCACGTTGACGGCGGTCGACCAGTCGCTGCGCTACGCGCTCGAGCGCAAGAGCGAGGCGGCGACGGCGCTCGTCGTGTCGGTGATCTTCGCCTTCTACGGGATGACCGGCACGCTCGAGGCCGCGCGCCGGGCGCTCAACGTCGTCTTCAAGATCGACCGGGGGCGGAGCTTCCTGCGCCGCAAGCTGATCGATGTCGCCTCGACGCTGGTCCTCATGGCGCTGGTGTTGATCACGCTCGTGCTCGTCTTCGTCGGGGGCGACTTCGCCGACGACCTGCTCGGCTTCGCGGGGCTGGGCGACCAGATCGCAGCCATCTGGGCGATCGCGCGCTGGCCGGCGGCAGTCGGCGCGGCGATGCTCGTGTTCGCCTGGATCTACTACGTCACGCCAGACGTCACCTACCGCTCGTGGCACTGGGTCACGCCCGGGGCGTTCGTGGGTGTCATCGGCTGGATCACCGTCTCGGGGCTCTTCGCGCGCTACGTGGCGCAGTTCCCTGAGCTGAGCGCGGTCTACGGCGCGTTCGCGGGTGCGATCCTGCTCGTCGCATGGCTGTGGCTTTCAGGCTGCGCCCTGCTGTTCGGGGCCGAGCTCGACGCGGCGATCCGCCACCAGCAGCTGCTCGCGCAGGGCACCGAGCCGTCTGGAAGACCCCTCGTTCCACCCGCGCACGGGTAGGCATCCTCCTATGCCAGACCGCCGACGCGTCGTCTACTGCCTGGTCCCGGAAGAGGCCCCCGAGGATCTGCTCGTCTCGCTGCGCGAGTTCTACGCCGACGACCCGCGCGTCGCAGTCGTCGTGGACCGGCGCATGGGCTTGCGCCGATCCGGGATCGACCGCCGTGAGGGCGTCCTGCTCGGGCCGGGGGAGCAGCGGCGCGCCCGCTCGGACCGCCGCCGGAGCAGCGATCGCCGCCGCAGCGTCCTCCCCCGGCACATCGAGGCCCCGCCACCGGAGCTCGGCGGTCCGCTGCGTTGGGCCGAGCGCCTCGTGGCCCTCGCTCCGGGCCTCGAGGACGCCGACCTGGCCACGCTGGCGACGCGGCTGCGCGACGGCGACGGGCAGGCCCCGACCGAGCTCTACTGGCGTGTGCACGAGCGGGTTCGAGCACGGCTGACGCGACGGCTGGGGGACCCCGCGGTGGCCGAAGAGGCGATTCCGGTGGCCGTCGGCCGGCTGCTCGACGTGCTCGAGCACGAGACGCCGGAGGGCGACGTCACGCGCTGGCTCGAACGCCAGGTGGACGCGTTCGCGGCCGAACTCCCCGCGCAGCCGCTCCCGACCGTCAAGGACCCGGAGGTGGACCCGGTACGACGGGCGCAGCTGACGGCTCAGGCGTCGAGCCTGCGCGTCCACGACCCGACGCTGGCCGAGCAACTCGCGCTGCGCCACCACGACCCGGGGTGGATCGGCCAGGCCCGTGCCGAGCGCGCGCGCCTGCGGATCGTGCTCGATGGCGGCGCCGTCGAGCACGCCGGGGCCACCGCCGTGCCCGGGATGGACGCCCGGCCCGTGCTGGATCTGATCGGCGCCATCGATGGGCTCCCGCTGTCGGACGGCTCACTCGATGCCTTGCAGGCCGCGGGCTACGTCATCCACGGTGAGGCCGGCGTACCGGGGCGCCTGCTCGCCCGCCGGCGCGCCGCGATCGACGTCGACCTGCACCTGATCGAGCGCGGCAGCGCGCTGTGGGTCGGAGCGCTGGCGCTGCGGGATTACCTGATCGCCGATGCCGACGCCCGCGAGTGCTGCAATGCGGCCAAGCACGCGGCGCTGCGGGTCGCCGGCGGGGATCCGAAGCGCTATGCGTCGCTGCGGGCCGCGACGCTGGATGCTCTGACGGCCGAGGCGCTACAGCGACTCGGGCGCTAGGAGGCCGTCACCCTGCCGATGGCGGCTCGACGTCCGGAAGGCCCGGCTGGTCGGTGCCGACCTCGTCGGGGTCCTCCGGGACGCCAAGGGGCTGGTCGTCCACTTCGGTGCCGGAGTCGCGCTCGTGGCCCGGGAACTCGTCGGGAATCTGGTCTGGGCTCGCGCCGGGGGAGATTTCGCTCATGTCTCGGCTTCTACCCGGAAATGGTTCCGGGTGCGCCCCAGTCGGTCAGGACCCGCGGGATCTCCACCGTGCCGTCCTCGCGCTGACCGTTCTCGAGCAGCGCGATGATGGTGCGGCCGACGGCGACCGCGGTGCCGTTGAGGGTGTGGACGTGGCGCGGGGCGTTCCTCTCACCGTGACGATGGCGGATGTCGAGGCGACGGGCCTGGAAGTCCGTCGTGTTGGAGGTGGAGGTCAGCTCGCGGTAGCGGCCCTGGCCGGGCAGCCACGCCTCGCAGTCGTACTTCTTGGCCGCGCTGGAGCCGAGGTCGTTGACCGCGATGTTGACGACGCGGTACGGGATCGCGAGCGCCTGGAGGATCTCCTCCTCGATCGCGAGCAGGCGCTCATGCTCGTCAAGGGCGGTGTCGGGGTCGACGAAGCTGAACATCTCGACCTTGTCGAACTGATGGACGCGGAAGATTCCGCGCGTGTCGCGGCCCGCGGATCCTGCCTCGCGGCGGAAGCACGGCGAGAAGCCCGCGTAGCGCAGCGGCAGGTCCTCGAGGATCTCGCCGGCGTGCAGCGAGGCCAGCGGGACCTCGCTCGTGCCCGTGAGGTAGAGCGGATCGTCGGCGAGGCGGTAGATCTGCTGCTCGGTGTCGGGCAGGAAACCGGTGCCGAAGAGCGCCGGCTCGCGGACCAGCACCGGGGGAATGACCGGCTCGAACCCATGGCCGCGCAGCACCTCGAGGCTCCAGCGGACCAGGGCGAGCTCGAGGAACACCAGATCGCCCTTGAGGAAGGTGAAGCGCGAGCCCGCGACCTTTGCCCCGGCTTCCATGTCGATGAACCGGCCGGCCAGTTCGAGGTGGTCGCGGCCTTCCTTCGTGGCGTCCCCGACCGTCCTCAGGACGGTGTCCTCGTCGGCCGCCGAGGGGTCCGGCGGGTTCGGAAGCGACGTCAGCGAGGTCTCGAGCTCAGCTTCGACCGCCGCCAGCTCCTCGGTCAGCGCCTTGGCGCGTTTGGAGACCTCCTGCATGGCAGCGATCGCCTCGCTCGCGTCGCCGCCCTCGCGCTTGGCGGCGGCGATGGCGCCGCTGGCCTCGTTCTGGCGCGCGCGCAGGGATTCGACTTCCGGTAGCAACTCGCGGCGGCGCGCGTCGAGCTCCAGCGCCGCGCCGAGCCGGACGTCGGATCCGTCCCCGCGGCGGGCGAGCGCCGCGCGAACCGGCTCCGGGTCGCGACGGATGGTCTTGAGGTCGAGCACGCGCGGTGCCGGAGGTCTACTCGGGCTTGCAGTCGTCGGGCCCGGTGCCCGACGGCGGCTGCTTGCCCGGCGTGGCGGCGCGCTCGACGTCCTGACCGGAGTACTTCGCCACGAAGCACGCGACGATCTCGGCGTCCTTGCCGACCGCGATGTTCTGGGGCATCGGGCCGCTGGAGAAGCCGCCGTTGCGGATCGCGTAGAGCACCTCGTCGTACTGGACGGCGCGGGCGTCGAAGCTCGGCCCGTCCTTACGCTCGCGCGAGCCGACGGTCGTCGCCGACCCGTCGCCGCCGGCCGGCTTGAACGTGTGACATCCGGCGCAGCGCTGCTGGAAGATGTAGGCGCCCTGGTAGAGCGGGTCGTCCTTCGCGAGCTTGATGCCCGAGGAACCGCAGCCGGAGGCGAGCACGGCAGCGGCGAGGGCGGGGAGAAGGAGCAGGCGCCGGGTCATGGGCGGCGCACAGCATATGGAACTAGCCTGCCGCGAGTGCGTCCGATCTGCGCCCTGCTGGCCTGCGGTCTGCTGCTCGGCGCGTGCGGAGGCTCCGAGCCCGCCGTGCGGGCGGCCGGCAACGTCGTGGACCTCGAGCTGCGCGACTTCCGGATGGCTCCACAGCGGGTCGCGGCCCGTCGTGGCGAGATCACGTTCAGCGTCATCAACCGGGGACGGTTGCCCCACAACCTGCACGTGAAGGGGCCCGGCGGCTCGCGCATCGAGATCTCCACGATGCTGCCCGGCCGCGGCGGCCAGGCGGCCAAGCGCTTCCCGCGCGGGACCTATCGCCTGGTCTGCACGATCGCCAACCACGAGGAGCTGGGCCTCTACGGCGCCCTGATCGTGCGATGAGGGAAGCGGTGACGGCGGGCGAGTTCCGCGACGTGATGGGGCACTTCGCGACCGGCGTAGCCGTGGTGACGACCGAGGGGCCGTCCGGGATGACCGCCAACGCCGTCTGCTCGCTCTCGCTCGATCCGCTGCTGGCGCTGGTCTGCTTCGACAACGGGGCGCGCACGCTCGGGGCGGTCCGCGAATCCGGCCGCTTCGGGGTCTCCGTGCTGGCCGCCGGACAGGAGGACCTCGCCCGGCGCTTCGCCTCCAAGCTGCCCGAAGCCGAGAAGTTCGACGGCGTGGCCTGGACCGAGCACGACGGCATCCCGGTGCTCGGGGGCGCGCTGGCCTGGGTCGGCTGCACGCTGCACGAACTGCTGGCCGGCGGCGACCACACGATCGGGATCGGTGCCGTCGTGGCCGCCGAGACCGGGACGGGCGAGCCGCTGGTGTGGTGGCGCGGGGGCTACGGGCGGCTGGCTGCGAGGGAAGCTCCCACGTCGCGCCCGTGAGTCAACGGCACAAAAAGAGGGGCGCCCGTCACAAAGGAAGCGAACTCCCACCCACATCCGCTGCCCGCAACGCCAGCAGGAAGACGACCACCGCCGCCGCGGCCATCACCCCGGTCTCGCGGCGAACGATCTCGTAGACGATCTCGCGCTGGTCGTCCTCCGGGAGCGTCTCCATCTCGCGCGCCGTCCCCAGGTCCCAGCGCTCCAGCACCGCCTCCGCGGACGCGACGCGGAACTGCTCGGCGACGAAGGACAGGGCCAGCGGGAGGACGCCGTACAAGAGGTGCAGCGACGGCGGCTCCTTGCCCAGCGCGAGCAACGCACCCCCGATCAGGACCTGGAAAACCAACAGGACCTGGCCGGTTCGGACCAGCGGCCAGAAGACCCGTGAGGCGTCGCCGCGCCACCACAACCAGCCCCCGAGAAGCCCCGCCGCGCCGTTGACGAGCAGGACCGCGATGCCGAGGACGAGATGAACGGTGGTCACTTTGTACGGGACGTCACTTGTAACACGAACGCACAAGCCAAGCAGGCCGGTGGTACAACTCCCGCGGTGATCCGTAGCTACCTGCCCGCGATCGTGTTCCTGGTGCTCGGCATCGGGGTGGGCGCCGCGTTCTCCGCGCTGAATTCGCTTCTCGGTCCCAAACGGCGGATCAAGGCCAAGACCGAGCCCTACGAATGCGGCCTGCCCTCCGAAGTGCAGAAGACGTTCCGCTTCGGCATCTCGTTCTACCTGATCGCGATGCTGTTCATCCTGTTCGACATCGAGGTGATCTTCCTCTACCCGGTGGCGATCCAACTGCGGGACTTCGGGACCTTCGCCCTCGTCGAGCTCAGCGTCTTCATCGCCCTGCTGCTCGTGGCCTTCATCTACGTCTGGCGGCGAGGAGCCCTCAATTGGAAATAGTCCGCGCCGGTGACAAGGGCGCGCAGGACCTCGCCCGCACCGAGTTCCGCTCCGCCCAGATGAAGTCGCGCGACATGCTGCGCGGCGACCTCGAGGGCGCCGAGCTCGAGGCCTACGTCGAGAGCCGCGTCCTGACGACGACGCTCGACAAGGCCGTCGCATGGGCGCGCGGCAACGCGATCTTCCCGGCCACGTTCGGTCTGGCGTGCTGCGCCATCGAGATGATGTCGATCGTCGCCGCGCGCGTGGACCTCGCGCGCTTCGGCTTCGAGGCCTTCCGCGCGTCGCCGCGCCAAGCTGACCTGCTGATCCTCTCCGGGCGCATTTCGATCAAGATGGCGCCCGTGGTCCGGCGCATCTACGACCAGATGCTCGAGCCGAAATACGTGATCGCGATGGGCGCCTGCTCGAGCTCGATGGGCGTGTTCAACAACTACGCGATCGTGCCGGCGGACAAGTTCATGCCCGTCGACGTCCATGTCCCGGGCTGCCCGCCGCGGCCGGAGGCGCTGACGCACGGCATCCTCAAGCTGCGCAACCTGATTCTGGAGAACCCCGACCTGGGCTGGCGCGACCGCTACGACGGGCACGGCACGGTCGAAGTCGCGCCGGAGGGCACCACCGCGTCGGCGCACGCCGAGAACGTGCCCGGAACCGAGGGCGGCGCGAGTGCCTGACGCGACCGGTCTCGAGTTGTTCGCGCAGGAAATCGGCGACACCGACGACCAGGCGGTCCTCGGCACCGTGTTCTTCCGCGACCGCGCCACGCTCCTGGTCTCCCCGAAGGCCGTTCCCGCCGCGCTGCAGTTCCTAAAGGGCAAGGGCTACACGTTCCTGGCCAGCGTCCACGGAGTGGACTACTTCCCCGAGGAACCGCGCCTCGGCGTCCTCTACGAGCTGCTCGACATGAAGACCGTGGACCGCATCACGGTCAAGACGCGTGTGCACACCGAGGCACCGATCGTCCCGAGCGTGACGCACGACTGGCCGACGGCGAACCACCAGGAGCGCGAGGTCTACGACATGTTCGGCGTGCACTTCACCGACCACCCGGACCTGCGGCGGATCCTGATGCCCGAGGACTACGAGGGCTTCCCGCAGCGTCGTGACTTCCCGATCGGCGGCGAGCCGATCATCTTCACCCACTCCGAGGCGGGCGGGCCGGGGTGGTGGAAGTGAGCGACATCGTCGACCGCGACCTCGAACAGAAGCCGCTCGTCCAGGCCGCCTACGACGTCTCCAGCCTCCAGCAGCCGGAATACGACGACGAGCTGCTGACGCTCAACTTCGGGCCCCACCATCCAGCGACCCACGGCGTGCTGCGCCTGCTCTCCACGCTCGAGGGCGAGGTCATCCGCGACGTCAAGCCGATCATCGGTTACGTCCACACCGGCATCGAGAAGACCGCCGAAGACAAGAGCTACTGGAAGGCCATCCCGGTCGTCGAGCGGATGGACTACCTGGCCTACATGTTCAACGCCTACGCGTTCTGCGGCGCGACGGAGACGCTCGTCGGCCTCGAGATCCCCAAGCGCGCCCAGTACCTGCGCGTCGCGCACATGGAGCTCAACCGGATCAAGTCCCACCTGGTCTGGCTCGGCACCTCCGCTCTGGACCTCGGAGCGATGTCGATGTTCTGGTACTGCTTCCGTGACCGCGAGGAGATCCTCGACATCCTCGAGATGTCGACGGGCCAGCGCATGCACACGCGCTACATCCAGGTCGGTGGCGTGGCCGAGGACGTTCCGGTTGGCTGGGCCGACAAGGTGCTCGCCTTCGCCAAGTCCTTCCCCACACGGGTCGACCAGTACGCGGCGCTGCTCTCCAAGAACGAGATCGTCCTCCAGCGACTTCGCCACACCGGCACCGTCGACGAGCAGACGCTGCTCGGGCTCGGCGTCACCGGGCCGCTGCTGCGCGCGACCGGCAACCCCTGGGACCTGCGCAAGGCCGCTCCGTATTCGAGCTACGACGACTTCGAGTTCACGATCCCGGTCGGCACGATCGGCGACAACTACGACCGCTACAAGGTCCGACTGGAAGAGATGAAGCAGTCGGCGCGGATCATCGAGCAGGCCGTCGAGGGCATGCCCGAGGGTCCGTGGATCACCGACGACCGCAAGTACGCGCTGCCCCCGCGCCACGAGCTCGCCACCTCGATGGAGGCGCTGATCCACCACTTCAAGCTCGTCACCGAGGGCTTCCGCGTCCCGCCTGGCGAGGTCTACTTCCCGGTCGAGTCCCCGCGCGGGGAGATGGGCTGCTTCGTGCGCTCCGACGGATCGGCCAAGCCCGCCCGGGTGCACATGCGCGACCCCTCGTTCGTGAACCTGCAGGCGCTCAAGCCGATGATCATCGACACCTACATCGCCGACATGATCGCCACCCTCGCGATGCTGGACCCGGTGCTCGGGGGCATCGACCGCTGATGTCGTCCGTCCGGCGCTTCGCCCATGGCTCCCGCGTGCCCGGATGGGACACGGCCGCGGATCTTTCAAAGGACCCGGCAGGGGTCCCGGACCCCGCGACGACCCCGGTTCCCGACGACCTGCGCGCCCGCATCGAGGAGTTCATGGCGCGCTACCCGGACCGGCGCAGCGCCGCGATCCCGGCCATGCGTGCCGCGCAAGACAAGTACGGCTGGCTCTCGCCGAGCGCCTTCGAGCAGGTCGCGTGCGTGATGCGGCTGACGCCGGGCTACCTGGTCGCCGTCGCCACCTTCTACGACATGTTCGAGACCGAGCCGGTCGGCGAGCACACGATCTACGTCTGCACGAACATCTCCTGCTCGCTGCGCGGCGGCGACGCGATCTACGACGAGATGCTCTCGGCCGCCGGTGACGACGTGTCCTTCAACGTGCGCTCCTTCGAGTGCCTCGGCGCCTGCGACATCGCGCCGATGGCGTCGGTCAACGGGACCTACGTCGGGCCGCTGGAGACCGACGACTGCCGGGCCCTGGTCGAGGACCTGCGCGCCGGGCGCGATCCCCTGCCTGACAAGCAGCTCGCCAGACGCGCCATCGCCGTGACGCACTGGGCCCAGGGCGGTCACCCGCAGCCGGCGGTGGAGCCCGAGCCCGCGCAGGGACCATCGGCTGCCGCCGACCAGCCGTCCGAGCAGCCCGGCGTCACCCCCGCGCCGACGAGCACGCCGAAGGCCAAGCCCCGCGCCCGCGGCGACCGCCCCGCGAAGAAGAGGAAGAAGTAGATGCTGCAGATCCTCTTCAAGGACATCGACGCCCCCGGCCTGAACACGCTCGCCGTCTACCGCGGGCGCGGCGGCTACGAGCAGAGCACGCGCGCGCTGGACACGCCGCCCGAGGACGTCCTGCACGAGCTGCAGGCCTCCGGGCTGCGCGGCCGCGGCGGCGCCGGCTTCGCGATGGGGAAGAAAGCCTCGTTCCTGCCGCACGGCGACATGGACAAGTACCTCGTCTGCAATGCCGACGAATCCGAGCCCGGGACCTTCAAGGACCGCGAGCTGATGCAGAAGACGCCGCACCTGCTGATCGAGGGGATCGTCATCGCCGCGCACGCGGTCGGGGCCAACCACGCGTTCATCTACATCCGCGGCGAGTACGACTACGTGGCCGACATCCTCGACGCCGCGCTCACCGAGGCCAAGGCCGCGAACCTGATCGGGAAGCTGAACCTGTGGGTCCACCGCGGCGCCGGCGCGTACATCTGCGGTGAGGAGACCGCGCTGCTGGACTCGCTGGAGGGCAAGCGCGGCAACCCGCGCCTGAAGCCGCCGTTCCCGGCCGTCCAGGGCCTCTACCAGGGCCCGACGCTGATCAACAACGTCGAGACGCTGATGAACGCCCCGATCATCCTCGCGATGGGCGGCGAGGAGTACGCGAAGATCGGGACCGCGACCTCGACGGGCACGAAGGTCGTCAGCGTGAGCGGCTGCGTCCAGAAGCCCGGCAACTACGAGATCGTCCTCGGCACGCCTTCTCGAGAAATCATTTGCGGTTTGGCGGGGGGACCTCCGCCCGGCCGCACGATCAAGGCCTGGTTCCCCGGTGGCTCGTCGTCGCCCGTCCTACCGGGCACGGACGAGATGCTCGACCTGCCCTACGACTTCGACTCGATCGCGAAGGCCGGATCGATGCTCGGCTCCGGCGCGATCATCGTCATCGACGACTCCGTCTCGATGGTCGACGTCGCCCTGAAGACGGCGAAGTTCTACCGCCACGAGTCCTGCGGCAAGTGCACGCCGTGTCGCGAGGGGACCAACTGGACGGTGAAGATGCTCGAGCGCATCCACCGCGGCGAGGGCACGCCGATGGACCTCGACATCATCGACTCGGTCTGCGACCAGATCATCGGCAACTGCCTGTGCGTGCTCGGCGACGCGATGGCGATGCCGATCTCCTCGATGGTCCGCGGCTGGCGCGACGAATTCGAGGAGCACATGGAGCGCCGGCGCGAGCTGGCCGGGTTGGGAGTGGCGTAGATGCGGCCGACTCCGAAGCTGGTCCACTTCTCGATCGACGGCCGCGAGGTCCAGGCGCCGCAGAACTCGATGCTGGTCGACGGGGCCAAGTACGGAGACGTCGAGATCCCCGTCTTCTGTTACGAGCCCAAGCTCGGCGCGCCCGTCGGGGCCTGCCGCATGTGCCTGGTGGAGATCGAGGGCATCCCCAAGCTCCAGACCGCGTGCTCGACGCCCATCAAGGACGGCATGGTCGTCCACACCCAGACCGAGCGCGTCCAGGCCGCACAGCGCGCGGTCGTCGAGTTCCTCCTGATCAACCACCCGCTCGACTGTCCCGTCTGCGACAAGGGCGGCGAGTGCCCGCTGCAGGACATCACCTACGGCTGGGGTCCGGGCAAGACGCGCTTCATCGAGCCCAAGCGCCACTTCAAGAAGCCGCTGGAGCTCTCGCCGCTGGTCGCGATCGACCGCGAGCGCTGCATCCTCTGTTACCGCTGCGTGCGCTTCTCGCAGGAGATCTCCGAGGACTACCAGCTGATCCTGCTCGAGCGCGGGGCGCACTCGTTCGTCGGGACCTTCGACGGCCGCCCGTACGTCGCGCCGTTCAGCGGCAACATCACGGAGCTGTGCCCGGTGGGCGCGCTGACGCAGTCGACCTACCGCTTCCGCGCGCGCCCGTGGGACATCGAGACGGCGGGAACGGTGTGCACGATGTGCCCGGCGCAGTGCAACGTCGAGCTGACGGTGCGCGACGACCGCGTCCTGCGCGTGATGGCGCGCGACAACGAGGACGTCGACGACGGCTGGCTGTGCGACAAGGGGCGCTTCGCGTTCCAGAGCGTCCACGCCGACGAGCGGATCGTGACGCCGATGGTCCGCGAAGGCGTGACGCTGCACCCCGCGTCGTGGGAGAAGGCGCTGTCGGTCGCGGCGTCGGCGCTGGGCAAGGCCGGCGCGAAGGCGGCGGCGCTGGCCGGTGGCGAGTCCACCAGCGAGGAGGCGTTCCTGCTCCAGCGGCTGTTCCGCGAGGGTCTCGGCTCCGGGCACCTAGCGGCCCGCATGGGCGGAGCGCTGCCGGAGGCGCTGCGCTCGCCCGCGCTGCAGGCGACCGTGGCCGACCTGGAGTGGGCGAAGACCGTGCTCGTGATCGACTGCGACCCGATCGACGACGCCCCGATCCTCGACCTGCGCATCCGCAAGGGCGTGCGCCGCCACGGTCTGCGCCTCGCCGTCGCGACGGCGCGCCCGAGCGCGCTGGACGCCAACGCCACCGCGACGGTCCGCTTCTCCCCCGGCGCGGGCGAGGCGCTGCTCGTCGCCCTCGACGGCGCGCTGGCCGGCGACGAGGGCAACCTCAGCGGCGGCGCCTCGGCGGCCGGCACCAAGGGGCCGGACGTGCGTGCCCTGGCCGACCTGCTGACGAGCGCCGCGGGTGACGTGGTCATCTGCTTCGGTGAGCGCCTGGTCGCGCAGTCCCCGGGTGCGGCGCAGGCGCTCGTGAACGTGGCCGCGCGACTCGGACTCTCCAATCGCGCCGGCGCCGGGCTGCTGGCGATCCCCGACGCCGCCAACGGCCGCGGCTTGGCCGAAGCAGGCTTCGCGCCCGACCACGGCCCGGGATACGCGCACGTCGACGCAGCCGGCCGCGACGCGCACGCGATCGCCGAGGCGCTCGCCGCCGGGGAGCTCTCGACCCTCTACCTGCTGCACACGGATCCGCTGCGCACCTTCGGCGACCGCAAGCTGTGGGAATCCGCGCTCGGCGCGGCGCAGATGGTGATCGCCCACGAATCCGTGCTGACGGAGACCGTGCGCGAGTTCGCCGACGTCGTCTTCCCGGCCGAGACCTACCCGGAGAAGGAGGGAACGGTCGTCCACCCTGACGGGCGCATCCAGCGCCTGCGCCAAGGCATCGCCCGGCCACGGCCGGCCGGGGGACAGCCGGGAACCGGCGTGCGCGCGGGCTGGCAGGTCATCGCCGACGTCGCGGCGCGCTCGGGCACCGATCTGGGCGCGGTCTCGGGCGCTGCCGCCTCCGCGCAGCTGTTCGCCGCCGTCCCCTTCTACGCCGGGCTCACGCTCGAGAAGATCGGCGGGCGCGGGCTCCACCGGCCCTCGCTGACCGACGCCGAGCCGCTGAAGCTCGAACCGCAGTCCCTCAAGGTCCCCGGCGCACCGGTGTCCGGCGACGGCCTGCGCCTGGGCACGTTCCGCACGCTCTGGGCGGCCAAGGAGGTCGACACCTCCCCCGCGCTGCAGTTCGCGCGGCCCGGGCAGGTCGTCGAGCTCTCACCGGCGGACGCCGAGCGCCTCGGAATCGGCCACGGGGACGAGGTCGAGGTCGGATCGAACGGCCACCGCGTCCATGGCGAAGCCGTCGTGCGCGACGCCGTCCCGCAGGGCTCGGTCTTCGTCGCCGAGGGCATCGCCGGCGCGCCGTTCGGCCTCTTGACCGAGGCGATCGTCCAGGTCCGCGTGCGGGCCGCCACCGGCTCCGGCG
>Ga0136633_1001512_pt1 | contig 17093 bp, 20 predicted proteins | sample AntDrymeUQ832206_2_FD_105494 | JGI IMG/M metagenome (GOLD analysis project Ga0136633, IMG submission 105494) | Polar desert sand microbial communities from Dry Valleys, Antarctica - metaG UQ83 (22.06) | ecosystem: Environmental > Terrestrial > Soil > Desert | place: Antarctica: Dry Valley...
GCCGCTTTAGCTCAGCTGGTAGAGCACATCATTCGTAATGATGGGGTCACAGGTTCGAGTCCTGTAAGCGGCACCAGTATAAATCAATGGCTTATGGCTAAAACGGGCGGGCTAGAATGCCGCTCTGTTCCGCGCTGGCAATCACATAGCAAGCACGGGGTAAAAGGTTCAAAATCTCCCGCTCGCCCTCGATAGGCTGCGAAAGCTGCGAAAGCTGCGAGAGTTTTAGCGCGTCAGTCCAGCGGGACGATACGGATAGCAAGACCGCCTCCGCCCGGTATCGTATTTCATAAATGCTTGCCCACCGGGCCATAAGTGCGCAGATTTATTGCCGACCTCTAAAATGATCGCGAGGGTGAAGTATGCTTAGATTTAAGCACCAGGTTTTAAGGGCCCTATGCTGCGGTTCGTTCTTGGCTTCGTCTCCGGCTTCGGCCGAAACTTCCCGAGCCACCCAGCAACTGCTCCGATCGGCATTGCAATTCACGGCAGGAAGTGATGGCCGAGAGAGGACGGCGCTCGTTCAAGTCGCTAGCGACTATTGCGCTGAAGTCAGTAAAATATACCCCCGAAATTCCCCCGCGGAAGAGGAATGGCTCAGATCGGAAAGCAACGGCGGGGAAAACCGGGTTGTCCGCGTCTTGCAATCGGCCGAGTTGGGTAGGCGCTTTGCTGCGAACTTCACAACCCAGTGCAAAGCCTATGCATCAGCGTATAGCGCCACAGTGCAGCGCCGCACGGCTCTTATCGGTTTGGCTTACACGTTTACCCAATTTGAGCGTGATGCTTCTTTATACGCCCATAAGAACGCGGTCGATGGCGAACGCTATGGGTTCGGGTTCTTGTCAGGTGTCACTGAGGCGCTGTTGTTGGCGGCGCTTACAACACGTTGAGTTAAGCCCCGGAGTCAAACGGAAGCTATCGTTCCAACGCGAATCCCGGCGGGAGAGCGGGCATCGCACCGAACCCCGCCGGCAACGCCGAAGTGCCTGAGCGAGCAACAGGTGGGGATGAGGGTGCCAGCGCACCGGGCAAGGCGATCTCACGTACTCCGCCGAACAAAATGCCGCGCGCCTGCTTCCGAGCGTCGTTCTTGATCTCGGTCGCGGCCTTGAACTGTTCCTCCGTGGACATGGTCCGCCACTCGGCGCCCGCCATGGCGTTTGCCATCCCGATGTAGTTCAACTGCCCAGCCATCTCCCGGTAGCGGTGAAATTCGACGTTGGTCAAATCGCGGCCGCCAACCTTTCGAGCCGGATCGCCCAGTCTGAGCCCGATCGCTAAAGCCTCTGCCGTCACGGGGTCATTGTCCTGGGTCGAAGTGTAGATTGGCGACATGATGTCAGGCCCAACACCGCCATCCTTCGTTATCGCTCTGCCCCACACATCGAGCTTGGGACGCAGGCTGGAAGAGACACCGGGGATGCGCGCCTTAACCGCCTCGGCGACTGTCTTGGTTTCGCGCTGCGTGGGATCGATCGTGCGAGCGAGTTGGCCTGAAGCGGCGGGCGTCACGATGCCGGCCGCCGTCTTGCGGAAAAACCATGGGCCGTTGCGCATCGGATCCTGGATTGCAGCAAGAGCATCCGACAAGCCTGATAGCCACGTCTTGTCCGACAGGTTCTGAATGATCGAAGCCGCTAGCAGCATGGCGCTTTCATCACGCTGGCGATCCGTCATGGCCGACTGCTTGTCGACATAGTCAGCGGCGACCCCAATCGTCGTCGCGAGCGGATCAAGCCGCTGATAGCTGTAATACTTGTCACCGATCTTGAACGAGTAGGGCTGCCAACCATCAGCGAGTTTGATGCGCTTGGCATTGTCATCGGCAGGACCGCCGCCAGTGATCAGCCCTTCATGCGCCAGGTTAGCGATGGTGAGTCCGAGGCCGGTCCCAAGCGTCGATCGCGCAATGGCGAGGTCGCGACGCGCGCCACCAGCAAGGATGTCCGCTCGCCAATCTTTTAGCAGGGGTGCAAGCGGCGAGCGTTCGGCGGCAAATTTGAGAATGTTCGTCGGAGTCCGAATGAACGGCACGACAAGCTTGAGCCATGGGTGGGATCGCGTGGCATTCAGGAGGGGGCCGGCCAAAGTCCCCACCGGTTTCTGAAAGGTTTGATACCGAGCAAATTCCATTGCTTGGTCCATCATCTCGGCATCAGGCGAGCGCGTCAATTCGTCGATCCGTGCCGTCAGTTCCTCTCCCTGCAACCCCTCGCCGCGGGCCTTGCGAACAGCCAGCGAAGCAAGCTCGGAACGCCGGGCGACGGCTTTGAAGAATTCATCCTCCGCCGACAGCGCGCGAGTAGGAGTGCGCAGGACGTGACCAAGCTTGCCGGGGATGGCTTCCTGCATAGCCGCCTCGACCTTGGTGACGTGATCCGGAACGCGCCCCGTCTTGAACGTCAGGCGAGCCGCCTTCAGCCCCTCCATCGCGCCTTGCATCAGTCCCACGATGCGCGGACCCAGTTCGCTTGCCATGACGCGATCGACCGAGCCTAATCGGATGAGGCCAAGCGCGGATGCTGCTGCTTCTTCCGGGATCGACAGCACCGCCGTCATGGCGTTGGAGAGGATGTTGACCGCGTGCGTGGCTGGCGAAGAAAGGAGCGAGTTGTAGTAGAGCTCGACCGCCTTGTCTTTCCAGGTCGGCTTCACCGCATCGAGGGCGAACTTGTTGAGCGCACCCGGCACCTTTTGAAGCTCGAGTATCTGGCCGGCAACATCCTCGACAGTTCTTCGACCGCCTGCGCTATCGACGATCGCGCGCATGATGGATTCGTGGTGATCCTTCGACCGAGCGGCCATCTTGAACTGCGATAGCGCACGACCGGCCTCAGCTGTGGCGCCGCTCACTTGCTCCTGGATTGCAGCGTGACGAAGCATTGCCTTCTGGAACGTCGCCAGGTCGGCATCTGAACCGCCCTTGGCTTTCGCTGCCAAGGCCACCAGCTCGTCGCCAGAGCGCGCTAGGATGCGTCTTGCGCCCAGCGCCTGTTCGGCATTGAGAGCCTGCCCTTGGCGACGCTTGAGCAGGTCGTCGGCGCGCATGCCAAGTTCATCGGCAAGCGCCGCCGTTTCCGCGTGACTGACCTTGCCACGCCGGGCAGCATCGAACCCACCGAACATGCTTTCGGTATTCTGTAGCGCGCGCCGAATGTCTCCCCGCGTTTCGAGCTTGTCGAGATCGATGTTGCCAGCTCGGCCACCGAGCGTCGGCAAGTCCTCATAGGCTGTCACGGGGGGCTGGTTAGCTTCCAGATCGGCAAGCCCCACCGGCTCGCCGACTTCCTCGCCAAGCCTCACGCCGTCAGCTTGCGCCCGTTCAACAAGGTTGCGCTGTTCGCGGGCGCCCTCGAAGCGAGCGACTTCCTCCAGATCATCAGGCAGGAAGCGACGGCTGAACCCGCTGTGAGTGTCGCCCAGAGCCGACACGAACTCGTCCACCGTCGGGCGCGTGGCGTGGTCGGGGAAATAACCCGCCTCCCACGCATGGAGTGCCGCATCGTCAAGATTCATGCCGTCATTCTGAACAAGGCGGCCGAGGAAGCGCTCGGTGCCAGTGAAGTCCGAAACGCGCTGAGCGTTGTCGATGCCCATGTGGGCAAGCTCGCCACCTTGATCCCGGATGCCACCCTGGCTGCGAAGAAACCCTGCCAAGTCGACCGGCCCGCGCTGGTAGATCGGACGCTTGCCACTGGAAGGGAAGCGGCGTGTTTCAAGCATTGCCAGTTCGTCGGGTGCTTCCACATCACGAACGTTGCCGGGGTTGGCGGCAAGATGCTCGTCGAGCGTGTTTACGCGGTTGTACGGAACCGGAAGAACGTCGCCGGGCTGGGTGCGCTCGGCAATATCGGCCATTTGCGATGGCGTTGCTCGTGCATCCATAGCTTTGACGTTGCCCAACGCCGGGTCATGCGTGAAGCCCGCGGGAAGTGGAGGAAGATCGCCCAGGTCGATATAATCGCGTTGGCGACTTCCCTGCGTGAGTGGCCTCCAAAAAAGCGGCGAGCCTGCGTTCTGAATGCCGTCATTGGGGATCGACACCGCATCCGGAGCCTCCTCCTTCACAAGGTCGGCAGTTGCTTGCCCACGGTGGCGCCGAAGCGCATTGGCAGCGACGCCGCCCAAGCTGCCAAGCGCTGCGCCACCGGCAGCGCCCAATCCTGCCCCAAGGGTGGCACCAGGCAGACGATCAGTAACCCCACCCTCCCCAGCACCGAACCCCGCGAACCCACCTTCGATCGCGCCAGCGCGAGCAAGCTGAAGGGCCGTGCGAGCGCCCCCACCGATCGGCAGTGCAATGCCGGACGCGAGCTGCCCGCCCATCCGGTAATAAGGGTGGGTCGCGTCGTCATGCGCAAGGACTGAGCGGTTCTGATCAATGTTGTTGGCGAGGATGTCGCCGAAGCGACGATCGCTGTTCCACAGGCTTTCGCGTCCGGGATTCACGCCGCCGAGCGTATCGAGCAGACCTCCGGCTTCATCGAGGATGTTAAAGGGATCGCCGAATCCGCGAACCGTTGTGCCCAGCTTACCGTCGCCGGGATCGGTCAGGACGCGTGGTGCCTTCTTGTAGGCCAACACGCCACCCGGCGCATTCGTTTTGGCGCGATCAGCATAGGCCTTGCGCGTCTCAGCGGGATCGATCGTGAACCCACTGGCTTTGGCGAACGCCAGCAGATCCTCAGGCTTCGACTTCATGTCCTGCCAGATCGAGCGATAGCCGCTGGCAATCTCGGGGCGTAGGCCCTGAAAGGGGAGCGGCTCATCGTTGAACACGGCGATCCCATTCTCGCCCGCCTTGGCAAATTCCGCCTCAGCCCACGGACCGTCATGCCGGAACGAGCTTGGCGTCTGGAATGTGCCGTCGAATGCACCGCGACGATTGAGCCGGGCGCCGCGTTCGGCCTCCATATAATCACCCAAGCGGCCCGTATCGTTCCGAAGATACTGCGGAGTGGCGATGCCGAGACCGTTCAACAGCAGCGAGCGCCCCGCGTCTTGACCATTGGAGAGCGCGACGACCGGACGCCCGTAGGTCATTGCGCCAGTCGGTGTCACCGATGAGGGGGGCATGGCGAAAGGGGTTAGCAAGTCGCGCGCTTGGACGCCTAGTGGAGTGACCTTGCCATCTCGTCGGCCAGTTTGCGCAAGCTCGAACGCATCGACTCCGGTCAGGCGGGCATTGCCACCCGACGCCAGACCGAAGGTGTCGCCGTCATGCACTGCGCCCGAAGGTGCCAGCGCACCGGGAGCCTGATAATTTCCGCTGCGGAGCGAACCGCGCTGCTTGAGCACGAAGCCTGCCGGCAGTGGCGGCATGCCCGCGTTAGGCGTTCCAGGAGTGCCAGGCGCCATCCCCCAACCTGGCAACTGCAGATGGATATGATCGCCCTCGGGGATAGCTCGACCGCCTGGCCAGCCGTTCGCAATCGCGTCCGCCTTCGCGCGCACCCCACGCATGCTCAGCCCCGACGAACCCGGTACGAGGTCAACCGCGTCGCCGTCGAGATGGTGCGACTTAGCGGCCGGCTTGTAACCTTGGCGCTTCAATCGCTCTATGTCAGCCGGAGTGCGGAAGCCATTCGTCGCGCCAATGCCGGAGTCGAGAAGCGGCTTGAGCAGGTTGGGATCGCGGGTGGCAACGCCGAGCGCGCCAGGCATTCGGCGACGCCCCGGCGCAGGCTTCGAGTCAAGTTGGAAACCGGGCGGAAGATCAGCCACTATTGAAGCCGGCGATAGAAGGGCTCGACATCGGATTGCCCCAGCGCTTCCCCGACGATGATCGAGAGGAGGTTCACACCTTCCGCCGTGTCGAGCATGTTGGCGTAATTGGTCGGCAGGCGATTGAACACGTCATCGATCGTCGCCAGCGGTACGCTGTGATGTTTCGCAAGTTCGATCGTCAACCACATGCCAACGATCCCACGGCCCTGCACGAGACCGGGGAAAGCCGCCTCGGGAGCGAGCGTTTCGTACACTTCCGCCATCAGTTGAGCGGCACCCAGCGCCCGCCCCGAAGTACGATCTTCTTTCCGTTCGGGCCAGTTGCCGTGGCTCCGTCACCCGGTGCACCCGTTGCCGCTTTGGAGCGGCCCCGGCCTTTGCCCCCACGATTATACATGTCTAGCACCCGTTGCTCGCCACCGCTCAGCGGTTCCCCGCGGGCTACCTTGGCGAGGATTGGAGCGTAGACGTTGCCCGTCGTTCGCGTGCCGCCGCCGAGTGAGCCCGGGGGGCGAGGATTGCGGTCGCGATACGTCGGGACTCCCTTGAGGTCGCGGCGATGACCGTAACGGGCGCCTTCAAGGGCCAGATCGCCTTCCAGCGCCGTCGGGCCATTCCCACGAAGCACATAGTCCTGAAGCGCCCTATCCGCCTCGGGCGTGCCCTGCTCCAGCTCGAGTGCGGCGACATAATCCTGTTCACGCGTCGGCGCGTCGTACAGCGTGGTGATGGTGCCGGTGGCGGGATCATATTTAAGACGATCGGCCCCCCCGCTGAAAATGTCCGGCTTGTTACGCTGCCAGTCGCGCTCGTCGAGCTTGTCCTGTCGTTCGACGCCGTAACGCTCCTCTTCGCGCATGTCCTTCGCCCGCTGCACTTGAGCCTGGACTGTGGCTTGATGCTGCTGGTCGAGGATGCTGAAAGCACCGCCGACCGGCCCGCCACCGGCCATCACCAAAGCCTTGCCGAACTCGCCAAGGGCATTGGTCGGATTGATGACGCGATCGAAGAACCCAGCCAGCCCGCGTTGGCGCGGACGCGGATTGCCAAACGCCGTCGCAGGGTCCTCAGCGAGGTTACGCATTGACGGTGGGGCGCCAGCTGCAGGCGCCGTGGTAGACGACTGACCGAACATCCGATTCTGCGGCATAACCGAACCCATGGCATCGAGCTTCGGGAGGCCGCCACCGAGCGATCCCGGGTAACTGGGCAATGCTCCTGAAATGAGCGCAAGCACTTGCGGAGACAGCGCCATTATGCGGCCTCCAATTCGCGGCGTACCGCTGTCCGAATAAGCTCCGACACCGTCATCGATTGTCGTTCCGCCTTCGCTCGCACATCGCGCACGAGCCGATCGTTCATTCGAACCTGGACGAGTGAGTTCTGCATGGCCGCCTCCTACGGCCCTTGTAACGTGAAACGACTTACACCGCCTGTTCCCGCTAAGCCTGTTCCCGAATCGTTCTCGTCAGCCTACCGCGCAATCATGTCGACCAAGCACGTCCGATCCGCCGCCGATCTCGCGCGCTTCAAGTGCGGGCTGAAGATCGAATGCGGGAGATGCGGCAATTCGCGGACGCTCGACGGCATCGAGGTCGCAAACACTTACGGGATCAAGCCCTTCGCAGCGATCCAGCAGCGGATGAAGTGTTCACGCTGCGGTGCGAAGGAGGCGCGTCTGACCGTGCTGTCACCGCCGGAGCCGCGATAACACAGCGTCCGCTTTCGACCCAAACCAGACATTCAGGTTGTTTGCCTTTCAAGCGACGGTGCCCGACGTCGCCGCGCGGATGGCAAAGCTGTAGCAGCCAGCAGCGAGAAGAGGAGCGCAAAACTGCCGATGAATGTGAGTGACTGGCTCATAGATCCAACGAGTGCAGTCAGTGGGTCTATCAGGTCCGACCTAGTCAGCTGCCATCGGATTACCTCGTTCAAAGGTAAGCAGAAGGCTGCCAGCAAGAAGGGCCATCCATTTCCAAAATCCCTCGCGAAAAAAAAGAGGCCTACGAACAGACCTATCGCCTGTCCTGTCATAGCGGCGGTTTGGAATCTGTAGAATGTCTCCGGACCTTCGATCTTGAACTGCGGAACGAAACTGATGAGTGCAAAAAACAGTGCAATGCCCATGAACAAGAGCGTGGTGCTCAAGAGGAACGAGCCGTGCAGTTTTCGGCGTTTTTTCACTAAGAACGCAAGGAGGATGAGCAATCCCAATTCTAGGGTGCCCATAACGTTCTGAACAATCAGGAAGTCACCTTCACCTGAGACCAATCCACGATGCGCTGAATGGACCGACAGCATGGCCGTAGTGGCCACCAAGAGCGGACCAGCAACCAACACAGTCAGTCCCACCTTCCTGTGCGTTTTGTAGCTGCCTCTTCCGATCAAGGTGAGCTGAAACAGAAGTAGGAACATCCAGACGAAAGCCGTCGCCACGTGAAGATGGTGATGAGGCTGTGGGTCGGCCTCCGCCCCAAAATAAATGCCCCAGAACCCGAGGACGCTTATCACCATGACTGTCGCTATCAGCAGATACTCAAAGACATACTCTTTGACGCGCCTCATCCTCGCCCCCCACATTTTCACACGAAGCTTAACCTAAAATGGCCCCTGCTCCAATGTCCGTTTTCCACCCATAGCGGACATTAGACAGGCGGCAGCATCGCCTTCATCTCGCACCGAATCGGAAGTGAGTCGACGCCATTTCGGCCGTGCGCTGGTGGACCTTGTTCACACCAACGAATGGGCCTAAATCATCTCCGCCCGCGCCAGTAGAGCTCGCCGTCTGGCATAGAGGGTCGCGGCGACATGTCTGACCCTCCGGGCGCTTTCTCTGGAAGACCGTATCAGCCGCAGGGACTAAAGGCCGCAGGAACGCCGCACGAGCCCGCCATTGTCCCAGCGGGGCTTATAGACGGCTTGGCGGGCCTGTAGCTGCCAGCAGGACAGGTTCACCCGGCCAGCCCAGGCCATGACCACAGAGCGGCCAAAGCGATCGACTGTCACAACGCGATAGGTGATCCGGCCTTGAGCGACGCCGGCAGCGAGCGAGCGCCGCGACGCTTGACCATCGCCAGCCTCGCAGACCCGCCCACGGGGGCAGCCGCGAAGCTCGGGCGCGTCAATGCCGAGGAGGCGAACGCGAACAGGGCCGCAGCGGATGCTGTCGCCGTCGACGACGTAAGCCGAGGGACAGGGGATCACATCGAACGGCATTAAGGCTTCACCAAAACGCCGAACTTGCCCGACATATCCACGAATGAGGCGCCGGCTGCGACGAGAGCACGAGCTAGCGCCTCTACGGTGTCAGGCTTCATCGACTCCCCAGATTCAAAGCGCATCACGGAGCGAAGGGAAACACTAGACGCGGCGGCTAGATCGCCAGCCGTCATGCCAAGGCCGGCACGGGCCATCTTGCACTGTGCGACATTCATAGTGGCAGAAATAATGCAAAATGGTTCTTGACGCAAGAGACCCCACTGGCATATATTGTGACAGCTAGATAGTTCTAGCGGCTCGGGACAGCGTTGGACCGCCGAACCGAGCCTAACCAAACCGAAGGAGTAACTTCGACATGGCTACCAACACCACTAACCCGACGCGTCCCGAAACCCTAGCAGCCATCGACTGGCTTTCGCTGGCGATCTTCCTCTCCCCCATCGCAATTGCTTTCGCCGCAGAGATGGCACGATGAGCGCGGTGAAGACCGCGACGGCCTCGCCGATCCTCGCCATGCACGCCCGTTACGAGGCGTCATGGGTTGAATATAATCGCATCGACGATGCGGTTTGCGCCCTCAGGGGCGTAGAGCCTCCGTCCGCGGAATGGGGCATTGTTCATCGGCTGGAACAAGGGCGCGCCAAGCTAAGCCGCGAGCAGATGGCGCTTACGGTGGCCATCAGCCAGCAAGTACCTACGATCTGGCAGGAAGCCGTGGTGCTGGCATTTCACCTGCACACGATCGACCCCGTCGAGACGAACATCTCGGAGGACGAGAAGGCAGCCTTCAGCGTCGGCTTCGATACCCTACTGGACTTCATGTTCGGCGAAATTGATCACGAAGGTGTGCCAGGTAACGCGAGGCCGGGTCAGCTCAATAATGTCGAGCATCTTCTCCGCGATCGTCGCCGCATGCGCCGCGCTCAGCTTGAGGAGGCGGCATGATGGGCCTCGCATTCGCTCCACCCCCGCCGGCGGCGATCTCGCGCATTCTCAGCGCATTCTCTCGCGAACAGTTGGAAGGCTTCATCGCAGTAGCACTCGACCTTCTCGACCTGGCGGACGGTGACCCGGACTTCCAGCAGTCGGACGGCGACGAACTCGACTTCAACGCGGCCGAGGACGACTTTTGCGATCATTCGGGATGGAAAGGCAAGGCAGGTTGTCCGGTCGCCGATCCGGGCGAGGACGACGACCCCGGCGGCGGCAACGTCGAGGACGAAGGCGAGGCAGCCGAGAGTGAGGATAGCGGCCACGTCGGCGACTATCTAATCGACCAGCGCAACTTGTCTTGGCACTACGGCACCCACCGCGTCGACTGACCCGACCTTCAGCGCCGGCCTTAATCTTGCCTGCACGAGTAGCCTCTAAAAAAGCGGGGAGGGCATTGATCAGTGGACCCGTTCCTTCGTTGGGGCGGCCCCTTTTTAGGCATCGCATAATTCGACGAGCCTCGCGCGCGCGGGCGAGATTGTCCCGAAGTTCTGCGCGGCAGATCGAGTCCCCGAATAAACGGCCCTTTTTAGGGGGTGACAAAATTCGCTTAAGCAGTCCGTCTGGCGTTTGATTCGGGCGCAACATTTCATCTTGCGACCATTCCGCCGCAGCATTTTTTCGTTCACTAAATTGTGATACAGCCGTCAATAATGGAGGGGTCAATGCGGAAAATCATGGTCTTTGGGACAGCACTCTGTCTCGGCGGCGCGGCTCATGCGCAGAGCACAACCAATTGCAATACGTTCGGCTCCACCGTCAGATGCACTACCACTCCTGACGTGGGTTGGCAGAACCAACAGAATTTGAATCAAGCGGCAGCAAACTTCGGCGCAGCAATTGCCGCGCGGCGAGAACGTAAGCGCCAAGAACGCGCGCTGGCCGAAACGGCAGCTGCGCAGGCCGCCACTCAGGCCGCCGCGGCGGCAGCGGAAACGGCCCGCCAAGCCGCCATTACGGCTGCCGAGAACGCCGACACAGCAGTTCAACTTCCTACCCCATCTGAGGAGCCAGTCTTGTTGGCGTGCAAGGTGGAGGGGTACGCGGTAAGTCTCGCTCTGTACGAAAAACACAACCGGGTGGACGAGACTATAGACGGTATTTCCAAGTCCCGTGTGGCAACCTTCTCGACGGCTGCAGTAACATGGCTCTCACCGCTCGTCCGATCCAGTTTAAGCCGACTGGACGGCTCATATACCATCGACAGGAACATACCCGAAGTGGAAGCGAAGAGCTTTTTCGGAACTTGTGCAGTCTCAACCGCGCGAAAGTTCTAAACGGGCTGGCTGCCCTCGCGGGCGTCCGGCTGGCCGCTGAACTCGCCAAGGCCAGCACGCCGGCGTGCGGCGCTCAATATCTCAAAGACCGATTCGTCGGCTGCTACCTCTATCGGCAAACTAGGCTTGCCCCATCCCCGATCGAGGAGCGCCGACGCTGCCGACACACGAGCCGCGGCCGGAGCCTCACCATCCTTTGCAATCGACACGAGCGTCGCAATCGCGTCCTCGCTGTGGTCGCGCGCCAGATCCACGATCGTCCGGCCGCAAGGCAGCTGGACCAGCTTGGGGCGCCCAGCCGGGTTGCCGGACTGGCCAGAGCGGAATGAGGTCGAGTTGCTTGCCATGCGATCCTCTTAGCCCAAATCTCGCTTCGCCGATGTTCCCGCAGGCCCTGATCCGCCCTGTTGCCAGGGCTCGCCGATATTGGGTGCCACCCATGCAATGTACCTGGCGCACCCGCTGCCAAACCTTTTGACCAAGCCGCGCCGCTCCATCCGCCGAACCGCATCCGCGACGTGATGGCGCTGCATTCCTAGCTCATTGCCAATCGCCGTGTACGACGGACCCCGCCCATGCCGATCGATGTGTCGCCTCAGCAATCTGAGTACTTGCGTCTCGCGATAGCCGAGGATGCGCGGCCCTGCTCCCTGCGTGTTACCAGGGCCTACAGCCGCCATAGCAACACCGCGCCCTTGGCCTGGCGTCGATTGAAATACGATCGGCCGCCACCGACATCCTCGACCACGGCATAGGTGCTACACAGCGCCAGCAGCCTTCGCCCCGCCAGCCACACGGCTAGCCCCTCCCCAGCAGGATCGCCGTCACGATTTGGCACGGCGCCGAACAGATCGAGATCGGTCCAGCCGAGCGCCATGGCTTTCGCTGCCCAACCATCGCAGGCAAGGCCGAGCGCGTCCGATACGACAACGGGCCAGAGGTCAGGCCGCACCAATCGGGGGCTCGGCATCGACGGCAGACGGCGCAATCCGTCGGCGCAGGCGGCTGGCAACTCAGGAATAAGCGCCCGGGGGTCACCTTCAAAAGGGTCAAAACCCCCTTTTGCACCTTTTGCGGGTTCGGTCCCGGCGCTCATGGCCGCTCGTGCATCAAGCCTTTCAAGGTAGCTCATTTGCTAAACGCCTTAGGACTGAGGGTGCAGACATACGACGGGCGACCACCCGTCTCGACCTTCTTGATCCGCAAATAGTTGTGCGCCTCCAGCCGCTCGGTTGCCTCGACCACGGCCTGAACGTCGGTCAGGCCCGACCACTTTTTCTGGTGGAGTTCTTGCCGCGTGAAGGTTGACCCGATGTCACCGGTCTTCGCACGGCGCAGGATGGTCTTGGCCCCGTTGATGCTGTCATCGATCGCAGCGCCGTAAACCCGCTCGGCATGGCTCTCGAGGAACTCGCCCCACGCGCAGGCGGCTTCGAGCGAGTCCAAACGGACCGGTCCCGTGCGATCCGACAAGAGATGGTGGATCAACGCCAACGCCGGGATCAGTTTGCGATATTTCGAGAGGTGGCTTTCAAGTGCGGGGTGCAACTCGTCCCGGCGCAGGCGATGCTCCAGCACCCGCAGCCATTCCTTGAACTCGGCCTGGGCTTCCGCATCGAACCGCAGATAAGCACGCTCGGGATGATACTCGTCCGACTGTGCCCCAACATCCCCGGGCGTGAGGCGAGCAAGGCGATCAAATGCTGCAAAGGCGTCGGCGCGAGCGACCGGGCACGGCTGGCGGTCGACTTCCTTCCAGTTGGGATCGAGGTCAGGCCAGACCATCATGCCGAATCGCTGAATTAGGCCGTCGTCACCAGCACCACCCGACATGCTCCGCGCGACATAATCCCGAACCTTGCCCGGCTGGGTCGAGCCGAGCAGGCTAATCGTCACCGCGGGGATATGCAGGTTGAACCCCCGCCCGATGCGATCAGACGTATAGCTGTCCGACCCATTCCAGCCTGTCAGGTAGAAGCCGCGGTCCTCGACCCGGCTTTCATCGTCGAGCGCGCGAACAAGGCTCATCAACTCGTCACGATAGGCGAGGACACCGTTGGGGGCACAGTTCCGTAGCACCTCCGACAAGGCTTGATAGCCGCCGTCGTTGACGATGTAGCGGGTCGCTTTGGGCTCCTCCTCAGCAGCGAATGCGAGCCCGGCCAGGTCAGCATCGGGATTTCCCTTCAGACGAGCCTTCATCGCGGCCTTGCGAGCGTCGGCGCGCATTTCCCGCTCTACCTCCAGGGCAGTGAATGCCTCCATCCGGGCCGAGTGATCCTCGCGAGCTTCGTTCTCAAGTCGGTAGAGCGGTGCCATCGCCGCCTTCATCGAAGGGCTTTTCATGACGCCGGGCCGACCGATAATGCAGCCCCACAAATTCGGGACTTCATGCCAATCGGTATGCTGCTGGGGACGGATGCCGACCTTTCGCCCAATGACCGCGCCCGCCGCGACGATTGCGGTGACGGCAACAAACTCGGCGGGAGCCTGCATGCGCTCGGCAATATCCTGAACCCATGGCCGCAACGGTTCGGGTAACAAGGCGTAGCTGAAGGGTCGCACCGGCGGGAGACCGTTGGGCAGCGGAACTGGATCGAGCCAGATGGCGACGGGATCGCTATCATCACCCAGACGGGATGGCTCAGAGTAAAGCGGAGCGAGGTTACGCTGCATCGCGGAGTCCTTCCCCGTAAGTGATGATCGGCAGTCGATAGGGACGCGACAACGCCTCTCTCAGCCGCTTAGCGACAACGTGGTCCTGACAACGAATGTTAGGCAGGCTGTCGAGCTTGATGACTTCTGGCGCCGACCAATCGAGGATGCACAGGCCGTCCCGATCAGCGCGCAGCCAATCGAGCGGCGATGCCCACAGCCGCACTTCTTGTTCCCAACCATGCCGCTCGAAACCGTCGATCAGGCCAAGCGACCAGCCAGTGCCGAGGCGCAGCAGCCACGCCATCGGCTGATCCGAAGTGAAAGCCACGAGGTCCACCAGTTCCTCGTCTTCGAACACCGGCAGGATCAGGTGCGGCGCGCCCTCGCTCGAAGGGGCGTAAAGTCCGTCGTCGATGTCGATCACTCGCGCCGAACCGCCGAAATAATGACGGGCTCCCATGTGCGCGATTGTCGACCACGCCACACCAAGGGCCTTGAGACGATGGAGCAGAGTTGGCGAGGCTGTCAGGGACATGTCGCGGAGCTCTCGGCTGATCCGAGCGAGGTCAGGAAAGGAGCTAGCCATTGCGCTGCGCTCCCCAAACGAGCTGCGCAAGCAGGCCGGAGACGTTACCGCTAATGCCGTGTCGGCGCTCCAAGCATTGCCGCTGGAGAAGGTTTTGCGTATGGCTTTGATCGTCGCCGCCAAGCTGACAGATCGGGAGCCGTCCAGCCGAATAGGCCGGGCGGCTTTCTCGCGTTACGGTCGCGACACCGATGTTCGGGACCACCTCATGCGGCCTTCTGCGAAGTGGTTTCGACCATGCGGGAGGCCATCCACTTATCGAGGTCGCTGATCTTGTAACGAACCGATCGGCCCCGCTTCGAATAGGGGCATCCGTTGCCATACACGCGCAGTTTCTCGAGCGTCGAAGCGGCTTGGCCTACATACGCCGCCGCTTCTTCGGTATCGACCCAACGATCTTCAATCATTCCCGCCTCCGTCATCGGACACGTCACCCCAACTGGGGCAACTGCGGGCAACAATGCGTCTATCTATCTGTCACTAAGAGGCGACTTAATCAGAATGCCTTCGAGGCTCGATTCAGCATCGGTGGCCATGACCGATGCCAAGCGCTTCGCCTCCGATCGCGGCAACGTGCCCGGGGGCACGTTCAACATCATCGTGCCCCGAACGTGATCGCGTATCTTAGCCGCCTGTGCTTTATCGCCATAGGAATCCGAGCGAGACCGCCAATCGCGCACGGTGGCTAATGTCACGCCGCTTCCACGCCGGCCTTTCATGCCGGCTTTGGCCAACGCTTTCGCTATGATCTCGCAAGCTTTTGGTTCGCTTTCACCTTGCGCGATCAGCCAATCCACCAGGCCAGCAGCGCGACCTTGAATGATTGCGTCGCGTTGCCCTTGGCGCGGCCGCCCCGTGCGCGGAGCCGGGTGGAGCGCATTCGATCCAGCGGCGACGTCGGTCAGCTTGAGCAGCAAGTCGTCGAGCGCGACACTCGGTCTCTCCATACCCGGCAAGTCGTTCAGCGCATTCACTACGCTCCCAAGCGCTTCGATGTAGGCAGCAACTTTGCTGTCAGCCGGCAGCGAGGCGAACTCGAAGTCCGCATTTTTCAGCCGGGCGGCGAGTTTGAGAGCCCAACGCTCAATATCCTCCGGCGACGAGCGAGAACCAAGGCCTCGCATAGGGTTCACGTTTTCGTCGCCATCACGCTCGCCTTTCGGCAAGTGCAACTATGTTTGTCTTATCCGAACCCCCGACGACCAACTCGACGTGTCTTGCCCAAGCGTCCAGAGCGTGGCGTTTCTCCTGTTTCCAGTCGTGGCGCTGATAGACGCCGGCAACGCCCGCCTTGGAACCGGATACGTGATTTAGGACTGCCTCCGTCACCTCGAAGCGCACGCCCAACCGCTGAAGGCCAGTCGCCAACGTCCGCCGAAGATCGTGGACGCGCCAAGGCATTATCTCCACGTGGTCGGGATTTTCACCGACGGACTCCGCTTCCTTGCGAGCCTGCTTTATCATCGCCGCATCAAGGCGGGTTTTGCCCCTAGAATAGCCGGAAACCGCAGTCTCGCCGGTTGTTGTCAGAACCAAGCCACCTTTGGGCCATTTCTCGCCTTCGGCGATCACGTCCAGCTCGGCAATTACGAGGGGGCTCAATGGGACGATGCTTGCCTTGCCGTTCTTTGACCGAGCACCCGGCAACGTCCATTCGGTCGCAGCCCTGTTTAGCTCCCGCCAATCTAGTCCGGAAACTTCCTCCCGCCGCTGCCCCGTGGTGATCAGCAGGCGATAAAGCGACGCGAACGGATAATTTAGGGTGCCAGCCGCCATCCACGCCAGCCGCAACTCATCATCGCTAAGGGTACGATCGCGGGCATCGGGCGCCGGGGGAGCCTCAAAACCTTCCAGCGGCGATCGAGGTATATCGCCGCGACCGACGGCCCACCCAAACATGCGCCGCACCACAGCATAGACTTTCCGCCGCAACGCCGTTTGTTTGGTAGGCAGAGCATCAAGCACAGCGGTTATGTCAGCCCGCCGAATTGAGGGTAGGGGCTTGCCCTTAAGGACGGGTGTGACGTGCAGGCGAAGGATGCTGGCCGCGTCGTTGAAAGACGCCTTCCACTTGCGTGCGACGTACTCACGCAAAAAGAGATCGGCATAGCTCCGAAAGGCCAAATCGTTTACGACTCTGCGCTGTTCAGCCTTTGCTTCCGCCGGATCGACGCCCCTATCGACCAGCCCGAGCAAACGCCTCGCCTCTGCTTCAGCACCGGCAGGCGTCCAGGTGCCGTGCTTGCCGATCGTGTAGCGTTTCGTTTTCGAGCCGCGACCGCCAAGGCGATACTGGAGGAGGTAGACCTTACCACCCGCGGGCGTGACCTTGAGCCCGAAGCCACTCGTCTTCCGGTCCCACAGGAATTGATCCTTGGCGGCCGGCCGCAGGGCATCAACCGTTTCCTTAGTGATCCGACCCGTGCCCATGATTGCTAGCCCTCCTAGAAAGCCCATAGCAATCACGCTAGAGGAAACGCTCGGCAATGCCAAGCAAGAACAGCTAAGGAACAGTGGCGGATTAGCTCGCTTCCTGGAAACCAGAGGGTGCGCTCAGCCAACTCGGCGCAATCTTGACCCTCTAATTCGTAATGATGGGGTCACAGGTTCGAGTCCTGTAAGCGGCACCA
>Ga0136633_1001513_pt1 | contig 17084 bp, 14 predicted proteins | sample AntDrymeUQ832206_2_FD_105494 | JGI IMG/M metagenome (GOLD analysis project Ga0136633, IMG submission 105494) | Polar desert sand microbial communities from Dry Valleys, Antarctica - metaG UQ83 (22.06) | ecosystem: Environmental > Terrestrial > Soil > Desert | place: Antarctica: Dry Valley...
GGCACCATCCCCGACCGTGGGCTGTTCAGCGTCACGCTGCCCGACGGCACCCGGGTGGGCGAGCTAGACGAGGAGATGGTCTATGAGTCGAGGCCGGGGGAGACGTTCCTGCTCGGCGCCTCCACGTGGCGTATCGAGGAGATCACCTTCCAGAAGGTGATCGTCACGCCCGCGCCCGGCCAGCCGGGGAAGATGCCGTTCTGGCACGGCGACGGGCCGGGCCGTCCCCTGGAGCTGGGTCGGGCCATCGGTGCCTTCGTCCGCGAGCTGCGAGCTGGCGCCGCCAAGGGCGTGGACCCGGTGCAGCGCCTGCGGGACGGCGGCCTGGACGATCGGGCCGCCACCAACCTCGTCAGCTACCTGGACGACCAGGCCGAGGCCACTGGGGTGGTGCCCGACGATCGCACCATCGTGGTGGAGCGCTTCCGGGACGAGATCGGCGACTGGCGGGTGTGCGTGCTGTCGCCCTTCGGCGCCCAGGTGCACGCGCCGTGGGCCATGGCCCTGCAGCATCGCCTCGGCGAGCGGTGGGGGATGGCGGTGGAGCTCATGTGGAGCGACGACGGCATCGTCATCCGTCTGCCCGAGTCCATCGACGAGCTGCCCGACGACGATCTGCTCATCGACCCCGACGAGATCGAGGAGCTGATCGTCTCCCAGCTCCCGGCCACCGCCATGTTTGCGGCGCGGTTCCGCGAGTGCGCGGCCCGCGCCCTGCTCCTGCCGAAGCGCCGGCCCGACCAGCGCACGCCGCTGTGGCAGCAGCGCCAGCGCTCGGCCGACCTGCTGGCCGTGGCCGGAAAGTACCCGTCGTTCCCGATCCTGCTCGAGGCCACCCGGGAGTGCCTCAACGATGTGTTCGACGTGCCCGCCCTCACCGAGGTGCTGCGCGACCTGCGCAGCCGCAGGGTGCGGCTCGTGTCGGTGGACAGCCAGAGCGCCTCGCCCTTCGCCCAATCGCTCATGTTCGGGTGGATCGCCATCTACATGTACGGCGGCGACGCCCCCCTGGCCGAGCGCCGGGCGGCCGCCCTCGCCCTCGACCGCGATCTGCTGCGCGACCTGCTCGGGGCCGAGGAGCTGCGCGAGCTGATCGACGCCGACGTGCTGGCCGACCTCGAGCTCGAGCTCCAACGGCTGGCGGAGGGTCGCCTGGCCCGTGACGTCGACGAGGCCCACGACCAGCTCCGCATCCTCGGCCCTCTCTCGGTCGACGAGCTGGACCTGCGCTCGGTCGAGGGCGCGGCGGTGAAGGATTGGGTCGACCAGCTCGTCGCCGAGCGGCGTGCCTTCCTCGCCTCCATCGCCGGCGAGGAGCGGGTGTGTGGGGCCGAAGACGCCGGCCGCCTGCGCGACGCCCTCGGGGTGGCCGTGCCCATCGGCCTGCCCCGCAGCTGCACTGACTCGGTGCCCACGCCGGTGCTCGACCTCGTGGCCCGCTACGCCCGCACCCACGGGCCCTTCCTCGTGCCGCACACCGCCGGCCGCTACGGCCTGGCCGTCGAGCCGGTGCGCGCCGCCCTCGAGGTGCTCGAGGTGGAGGGCCGAGCGGTGCGGGGGGAGTTCCGGCCCGACGGCATCGAGCGGGAGTGGTGCGACGCCGACGTGCTCCGCCAGCTCCGCCGCCGCTCGCTGGCCGCCCTCCGCAAGGAGGTGGAGCCCGTCGACGCCGGCGTGCTGGCCCGCTTCCTCCCGCGCTGGCACGGCATCGGCACCGACCGGCGGGGCGTCGACGCCCTGGTCGACGTGGTGGCCCAGCTCCAAGGGGCACCGCTGGTTGCCTCCGCCCTCGACCGCGACGTGCTGCGGGCGCGCCTGCCCCACCACCAGCCCACCGACCTCGATGCGCTGTGCAGCTCCGGCGATGTCGTGTGGGTCGGCTCGGGCGCCATTGGCTCCACTGATGGCCGCATCCGGCTCGCCTTCCGCGACCAGGCGGGCCTCCTCCTCTCGGCCGTCGTTGGCTTCGAGCCCGACGATCTGCACGCCGCGCTCCTCCAACTCCTCAAGGGGCGGGGTGCGTCGTTCTGGGCCGACCTCACCCGCGCCGCCCAGAAGGCCGGTCAGCCCTTCGACGACGTCAGCGTGCTGGCGGCGTTGTGGGATCTCGTGTGGGCGGGCCTCGTCACCAACGACTCGCTGGCTCCACTGCGCGCCTTCGTGGGCAGCGCCGGCCGCCGGCCGGCGTCGCGCTCGTCCTCGCGCGCCGGGGCCCGTGGTCGGCCTCGGCCTGGTCGCCTTGCCCGTCTCGGGCCACCGGCGGGGGCCGGACGCTGGTCTCTGGTGGCGCCGCTGTTGGAACCGGCGCCCACGGCCACCGAGGCCGCTCACGCGCGAGCCCTGCAGCTGCTCGAGCGCTACGGCGTGCTCACCCGCGAGGCGGCGCTGGGCGAAGGGGCTGAGGGCGGCTTCGCCGGCGTCTACCCGATGCTCAAGGCCCTCGAGGAGCGGGGCCAGGTGCGGCGCGGCTACTTCGTGGCCGGCCTCGGCGCCGCCCAGTTCGCGGTGGCCGGTGCGGTCGACCGGCTGCGCGGCGAGCGCAGCGGCGACGACGATCCACCCATCGTCCTGGCCGCCACCGACCCGGCCCAACCCTTCGGTGCGGCCATCCCCTGGCCCGAGTCGACGGGTCGGCCCGCCCGCGCCGCCGGCGCGCTGGTGGTGCTGGCCGGCGCCGAGGCGCTGGCCTACCTCGAGCGGGGCGCCCACAAGGTGCTGCTCTTCCCGGCCGCTGGCGACGACGACCGGTGGGCCGATGCGCTGGGCCGGCTCGTGGAGGAGGGCCGCTTCCGCTCCCTGGAGATCCGCGCGGTGGACGGCGTCGACGTGCACGAGGCGGCACCCGAGATCCGTGACGCCCTGCAGCGGGCCGGGTTCCAGCAGGCCTACAAGGGCTGGTCCCGCCGCCCGGCCAAGCGCTGATGGAGCCGACCGAGCGCTTCGACGCGCTGGTGGCCGCCATGGACACGGCGCTGGTGGTGGTCACCGTCGCAGTGGGCGATGAACGGGACGGCTGCATCGTGGGGTTCCACTCCCAGGCCAGCATCAACCCTCGCCGCTACGTGGTGTGGCTCTCCACCGCCAATCGCACGTCGCGCCTGGCCGAGCGGGCCGACTATCTGGCCGTGCACGTCCTCGCGCACGACCAGCACGAGCTGGCGGAGCTCTTCGGTGGCGAGACGGGTGATGACATCGACAAGCTGGACCGCATCACCTGGGAAGCCGGGCCGGGCGGGGTGCCGCTCCTGGCGGCGTGCCCGCACCGTTTCGTTGGCCAGGTCCTGCAGCGCCACCACGACGTTGGCGACCACGTCGCCATGGTGCTCGCGCCGGTCGAGGCTGTCGCGGCCGAGCTGCCCGCGCCACTGCGCCTCCGCCAGGCAGGTGACATCGAACCCGGGCACCCCGCGTGACGGGCCGCTGATGGGCGTCGTCGGGTTACGGCGACAGCCAGATGCGCACGAGGTCGCGCAGCCGATCGACGCCGACGTTCTTGTTGACGCTCACCCACACCACGTCGCCGGGCTCGAGGTCGCAGGCCACGGCCAGCTCGCGCTTGCGCTTCTCGCGCTGCGCCGTCTTCACCTTGTCGTGCTTGGTGGCGATGACCTGATGGGGGAGGCCCTCGGATCGCAGCCACTCGAGCATCGACCGGTCGAGGGGGGTCGGCCCCACCTCGCCGTCGACGAGGACCATCACCATCTCGAGCTCGTCCCGCCCGACGAGGTAGCGCTCGATCATCCTGGCCATCGAGGCGCGCTGCACCTTGGACACCTTGGCGTAGCCGTAGCCGGGGCAGTCGACCATCGTGGTCCCGTCGGCCAGGGCGAAGCAGTTGAGCAGCTGGGTGCGCCCCGGCGTCTTGGACGTGTTGGCCAGGCCGTTGCGCTTGGCCAGGGCGTTGATCAACGATGACTTGCCAACGTTGGAGCGCCCGACGACCGCCACCTCGGCCGGGCTCTCGGGGAGCCGGTCCAGGTGGTCAGCGGAGGTGACGAAGTGCAGCTCCAGGGGTAGGGACACCGCAGAACCTTGTCACGAGTTCTGGCCCGAGATGAGCCGGTCTGGACCGGCTCGATCCGGGCCAGAACTCGTCGGGCTGGTTCAGGCGTCGCGCCAGCGGTCTATCTGGCGGCGCTCACGCTTGGTTGGCCGGCCGGTGCCGCGCTCTCGCTCCGCCACCCGCACCCGGTCCTGCTCGGGCTCGGGTGGCGTGTGGTCGACGTAGCAGCCAGCGGCGACGGCGGCGCCGACGCGCTTGTCGATCACCTGGGTGACCTCGAGGATCCGGTGGCGCTCGTGAACGTAGGCCTCGACCCGAGAGCCGATGGTCACCGGCGTGGCCGGCTTCGCGCTCTTGCCGTTCACGCTGACATGCCCGCCCTTGCACGCGTCGGTGGCGTCGGCCCGCGTCTTGTAAAGGCGCACGGCCCACGTCCAGCGGTCGACCCGGGTGGAACCCGTCACACCCGGCTGAGGGCCACCACGGGGGTGCGCTCGGCTCCGCTCATGGAGTGACCGTATCCGTGGCGTGCGGAAGAGGCGGCGGCCTTGAGCGGTTGGTATGAGCGTGCCCACCTTCGACGTTCCCCTCTCGGTGCTCGACCTGGCCCCCGTGGGGGCGGGCTCGAACGCCGGGGAGGCGCTGCGAGCGTCGCTCGAGCTCGTGCAGGAGTCCGAACGCCTGGGCTACCACCGCTACTGGGTGGCTGAGCACCACAACATGCCGGGCATCGCCAGCTCGGCTCCTGCCGTGCTCATCGCCCACCTCGCGTCGGTCACCGACAGCATCCGGCTCGGGTCGGGTGGAGTGATGCTCCCGAACCACGCCCCGCTGGTGATCGCCGAGCAGTTCGGCATGCTGGAGGCGCTGCACCCCGGCCGGATCGACCTCGGCATCGGGCGGGCTCCGGGCACCGACCCACGCACCGCGGCGGCTTTGCGCCGTTCGCTCGGTGGCCTGCAGGAACCCGACCTGCCCGCCCTCCTCGGTGAGCTGTACGGCTTCTTCAACGGCACGTTCCCAGACGACCACCCCTACCGCTCCATCACGGCGGTCCCTGCTCTCGGCTACCAGCCCGCCATCTGGCTGCTCGGGTCGAGCGACTACAGCGCCCGGCTGGCCGGCCTGCTCGGGCTGCCGTTCTCCTTCGCCCACCACTTCTCGGCCGTGAACACGATGCCCGCCCTCGAGGTGTACCGCTCGAGCTTCCGACCCTCCGAGGAGCTGGCCGAGCCGTACGTGATGCTCGGTGTCGCCGTCCTGTGCGCCGACACCCACGAGCAGGCCACTTACCTGGCCAAGCCGGGCGACCTCGCCTTCTTGCGGCTGCGCTCCGGCCGCCCGGGCCCGTTCCCCTCCCCCGAAGAGGCAGACGCCTTCCAGCCCACCCCGCACGAGAAGGAGCTCATCCGGTCGAGGTCGGGGTCGCGCATCGTGGGTGATCCGGGCGAGGTGGAGGCAGACCTCACGGCCCTGCTCGAGCGCACCGCCGCCGACGAGCTGATGGTGACGACGATGGTGCACGGCCATGACGACCGGGTGCGGTCGTACCGGCTGCTGGCCGAGCTAGCCGGCCTCGCGTCGTCGGTCCACGGAGCGGCGACGGCCCACTGACCGCGAGTACGTTGCCGCGTCATGACTGCTGATGCCGCCACCATCCGGGCCACCGTCGGGGCGTACTGCGCTGCGTTCACGGCGAGCGACCAGGAGGCCTACGTCGACCTCTTCGCAGAAGACGCGTGGGTGGAGGACCCAGTGGGCACGCCGCGCTACGAAGGCAAGGAAGCCATCGCCGGCTTCTTCGCGCAGGCCAGCTCGATGGCGGAGTCGATCGAGCTGCGCCTGACGGGACCGGTGCGGGTGGCCGCAGGGGAGTGTGCTTTCCCGATGCAGGCCCGACCGTCGATCGGTGGCACCGAGCTCGTGGTCGACATCATCGACGTGATGACCTTCGACGATGCCGGCAAGATCACCACCATGCGGGCGTTCTGGGACCCGGCTGAGATGCGACCCGCCGAGGACACGTGACGGCCATCCCGCCCCGGCTCAGCTTCGTCACCCTCGGCGTGCGGGAGATGCCGACGATGCGCGCCTTCTACACCGGCCTGGGCTGGGCCGAGCAGCCGGGCGCCGGCGACCAGTTCTGCTCCTACCTGCTCAGCGGGGTGTTGCTCGCCCTCTACGGCATCGACGATCTCGCCCACGAGGCAGCGCCGGGCGAGCCGCTCACCAAGCACGGCTGGGGCGGGCACACCCTGGCCCTCAACGTCGACGAGCGCGACGACGTCGATGACGTCGTGGGGGCGATGGTCGCGGCCGGAGCCCGCAAGGTGGGCCAGGTGGAGGACCGGCCCTGGGGCGGCCGCAGCGGCTACATCGCCGATCCCGAGGGCAACCGGTGGGAGGTCGCCTGGGCGCCGGGGCTCCGCTTCGACGAGCGGGGTGCCGTCCTCGGCATCGACGTCAGCTGAACAGCCAGGCTCAGTTCCCGCCGCGCTGGCGGAACATCACGCTGATGCGGGGACCGGCGTGGGCTCGCTTGGGCACGCAGTGCTCGAACGTGCGCTGGCAGGTGCCGCCCTGCACGAGCAGGTCGCCCGAGTGCATCGGGAACGACAGCGACGGCCCGCCACCTTCCGGCCGCAGGAGCAGGGTGCGGGTCGCCCCCAGCGAAAGAATCGCCACCACGGCATCGGCGCGCACCTTGCCGATGCGATCGCCGTGCCACGCGACGGAGTCATCGCCGTCCCGATAGAGGTTGGCCGACACGGACGGGAGGCGGACGCCGTAGCGCCGACCGAGGCAGCGGGCCATCCTGTCGAGCATCGGCGGACGGTCGGGCCACGCGCGGGTCTCCAGCCGGGGCACGTCGACCACCCGGTCGTACATCGGTCGCTCGAACGCCTTCCACGGAGCCGCATCGAGGATCTCGTCGAAGAGGGTGTCGCCGCCGCGGGCCCAACCGGGGACGACGTCGACCCAGGCACCCTGGCCGAGGAGCCGGCGGCCCGCGCCATCGAGGATGGGATCGAAGCTGGGCTCTTCCAGGCCGAGCAGGGACGGCTGCCAGGTGACGCGCCGGTCGACCGCGATCTCGCTGAACATCCGTCGATCCTACAACGAACGCATGTTCGTGCAAGGACCCGGGGTCACTCGGCTACTCGGTGGCGATGGCGTCCAGGATCTGGAGCTTGGCGGCCCGCCGGGCCGGGCGGACCGATGCGAGGGTGCCGAGCACGGCTGCCAAGACGACGATCACCACCAGTGACGTCACCGGCAAGGCGAAGGTGTTGAGGCCGAAGCCCTCGAGTGACTTCACCAGGGCGAAGCTGAGCAGGAGGCCCAATGAGATGCCGACCAGCGCGCCGAGCACCGAGATCAGCACGGCCTCCCAGCGGATCGCCGACCGGAGCTGGCGGCGGTCCATGCCGACGGCGCGCAGCAGCCCGAGCTCGCGGGTGCGCTCGTTGATCGACAGCGACAGCGTGTTGGCGATGCCGATCAGGGCGATGATGATCGAGAGCAGCAGCAGGCCGTAGATGATGGTCACGAACGAGGTGATCTGGCTGGAGAGGTCGCCGATGAAGCCGTCACGATCGAGCACCTTCAGGCTCGGTGTGTCCGAGGTGGCAGCAGCGATGTCGCCGATGACCGTGCCGAGGTCGGCACCGTCGGCGACGTTGCCGAACACCTGGAAGTCGAGCAGCTCCGGCACCACCGAGGCGTAGGTGTTCCGCGTGATGGCGAAGTCACCGAGCAGGGTGAGGTCGTCACTGAGCGCCTGGACCTGCAGCTCCACGTGATCGCCTCCCGGCACGGTGACCGTCACGCGGTCCCCGATGTCGACGTCATGGTCCGCGGCGCCGGCGACATCGACCACGATGCCCCCGTCGTCGAGGTCTCCGATCGAACCTTCGGCCATGCGGGGCTGTAGCACCTGGGACAACCCGACGGGCTCAACCGAGGTGAGGAACTTCGTCACGGTGTTGCCGTCGGGGTAGGTGAACTCAGCGCTGCCGAAGCTGAGGCTCACGACAGTGTCGACACCCTCCACGCTCTTGGTCGCCTCGGCTACCGAGGCTGGGAAGCCCGAGGGCGGGCCGAACCCTCCCGCATCGCTCTGCACCACGAAGTCCGCGGAGAAGCCGCGGTCGACCTCCGCGGTCACCGACTTCTTGGCCGATGCCGCGAAGACCGTGATGAAGGCCACGAGCGCCACGCCGATCACGAGCGCCGAGGCGGTGGCCGAGGTGCGCTTCGGGCTGCGGGCGGCGTTCTCGGTGGCCAGCTTGCCGGTGACCCCCTTGAGCTTGGGCAAGGGGGCACCGAGGGCTCGGATGCTTGGGCTGGTCAGCACGGGTCCGATGATGATGGCGCCGACGATGAGGAGCACCGAGCCGAGCCCCACGGCGGGGATGGCGTCGGTGTCGCCTTCGCGCGTCCACGCCGCGGCCAGGTTGAAGGCGCCGACGGCGAGCACCAGGATGCCGAGCACCCCCCGGGCCCTCGAGGCGCCGGAGCGGTCGATGGCCACGTCCCGCAGAGCCGCCAGGGGGGGCACGCGGGTGGCGCGAACGGCCGGGATCAATGCCGCCACGAGCGTTACGGACAGCCCGATGACGAGGGCGATGAAGACGGTGGACGGCCGTACGACGAGGCTCGTCGTGGCGAGATCGGCCCCGGCCGCGTCGAGGGCTGCCGTAACGGCCTGGGCCAGCCCGATGCCGGCCAGCATGCCGAGACCCGCGGCGATCAGGCCGACGAGCACCGCCTCAAACATCACCGAGCCCAACACCTGGGCTCGGCTGGCCCCAACGGCGCGCAACAGGGCCAGTTCGCGGGTTCGCTGGGCCACGAGGATCGAGAAGGTGTTGGAGATCACGAAGATGCCGACCAGCAGAGCGATGGCACCGAAGATGGTGAGGGCCTGCTGGAAGAACGCGAAGCCTTCCTGCACGTCGGAGGAGAGCTGGGCGGCGGCCTCCTCGCCTGTGATCACCTCAGCACCGCCCGGCACGACCGCCGCGATTCGGTCGGTCAGCTCCTGTTGCGAGATGCCGTCGTCAGCTCGGGCCATCACCTGTTGGATCCGGCCGTCGGTCCCGGCGATGCGCTGCACCTCGGGGAGCGTCAGCTCGACCGAGACGGCGCCGGCCGAGCTCTCGGCGGTGCCGAACAGCACGGTGCCCACCAGCGTGTAGTCCGTGCGTCCGAGCTGCGACACGAGCGCGACTCGGTCGCCGATCTCGAACCCCGCCTCGCCGGCGGCGGCCACGTTGAGCGCCATCTCGTCGTCGGCCTCGGGCCCTCGGCCCTCGGCCACGGCGTAGGGCGTCACACCGCTCCCGGGGTTCCAGCTCTCGATGAGGGTCGGGGGCCCCTGGGATGCACCGACGGGGTCGCCATCGGCGTCGAGCACCCGGTTGTTGCTCCCGAACCCGAGCGTGAGCACGAAGGGTTGTGCCTCCGCGACGCCGTCGACCGCCGCGACTACGTCGACGAGGCCGGCGTCCAACTGCTCGCGCTGGTCGCCGCCACCGAAGGGATCGGTGAAGAGCACCTTGCCCTGCACCTGGGCGTCGATTCTCTCGGCGCCCTCTGAGAAGAGGTCGTCGAGCACCTGGTCGATGGTGTTGGTGAGCACGAAGGTGCCGGCCATGAAGGCCACGCCCAGCACGATGGCGACGACGGTGGAGATGAGGCGGCGCTTGTGCGCCCAGAAGGAGCGGAGGGTGACGCGGAGCATCAGTCGTCGCCTTCGGTCTTCATGCGGTCGAGCACCTGCTGGGCGGTCGGGTCGCGGAGCTCATCGACGACGCGGCCATCGGCCAGGAACACGATGCGGGAGGCGTAGGCAGCCGCCACCGGGTCGTGGGTGACCATCACGATCGATTGGCCGAAATCGCCCACCGCATGCTGCATGAAGCCGAGGATCTCGGCGCCGGCCCGCGAGTCGAGGTTGCCGGTGGGTTCGTCAGCGAAGATGATCGCCGGCTTGGCAGCCAGGGCGCGGGCCACGGCAACGCGCTGCTGCTGACCCCCGGAGAGCTCGCTGGGCCGGTGGGTGAGACGGTCGGCCAGGCCGACCGTCTGCACGACCTGGTCGACCCAGCCGGGTTCGGGCTTCCGCCCGGCGAGGTCGAGGGGGAGGGTGATGTTCTCGAGCGCGTTGAGGGTGGGGATCAGGTTGAAGCTCTGGAACACGAATCCGACCTGGTCGCGCCGCACCTGGGTGAGCTCCTTGTCGCCCAACGTGGTCAGGTCGGTGCCGCCGATGAACACCTGGCCGGAGGTGAGCGAGTCAAGCCCGGCCACACAGTGCATCAGTGTTGACTTACCCGATCCGGACGGTCCCATGATCGCCGTGAAGCGGCCAGCTTCGAAGTCCACGCTCACGTCGTCGAGGGCTCGAACCTCGGTGTCGCCTGAGCCGTACACCTTGACGGCGTTCGTCGCCCGAGCGGCGGCCACCGAGCTCGCGGGAGGGGTGGGGGAGGTCGTCGTCATGGGGTGGGACCTTATGGGCACTGACGTGAGGTTGCGGAGCCTCGCACCAGTAGATTCGCCACTGGTGAGCTGCCCAAGCTGTCGTGCGGACGTGCCCTCGGGGGCACGGTTCTGCCCGGATTGCGGACAGGATCTCCGGCTGCGGGGAGACGAGCGTCGGATTGTGACCATCCTCTTCGCGGACTTGGTGGGCTACACCGCCCTGTCCGAGACGCGAGACCCGGAGCAGGTGAAGAACCTCGTCGACGGCTGCTTCGAGCGCCTGGTGGCGGATATCGACGCCTTCGGCGGTCGGGTCGACAAGATCATCGGCGACGCCATCGTCGCCCTCTTCGGCGCTCCCACCGCCCATGAGGACGACGCCGAGCGGGCCGTGCGGGCGGCCCTGCGGATGCAGGAGACACTCGAGCACGCGTCGGGGGAGCTGGGCATCGACATCCGCATGCGGGTGGGCGTGAACACCGGGGAGGTGCTCGTCGGCGCGCTGCGGGCCGGCGGCGACTACACCGCGATGGGCGACGTGGTGAACACGGCCAACCGCTTGCAGGCCGCGGCCCAGCCCGGCGACGTCCTCGTGGGGCCCGCCACCTTCGCCGCCACGCGGCGCACGGTGCGCTACGACGCCCTCGAGCCCATCGACGTCAAGGGTCGTGAAGGGCTCGTGCCCGCGTGGCGGGCCGAAGCCGCGGTGGCGCCTCCCGGCTACCGGCCCGAGCGCAACCGGTCCCGGCTCATCGGGCGCGAGCCCGAGCTGGGGCTCCTCTGCCATAGCGTCGAGAACGCCATCGTCAACGCTCGGGGCGCCCTGCTGCTCCTGCTGGGGGAGGCGGGTGTGGGCAAGTCGCGATTGGCCGAGGAGCTGGCCAATCACGCTGAGACCGAGCACAACGCCCTCATCCTCGAGGGCCGGTGTGTGCCCTACGGCGAAGCCAACATCTGGTGGCCGGTGGCCGATGCGCTCCGCCACGGTGCCGGTATCCGCTCGAGCGACCCTGCCGACAAGGCCATCGAGCTGGCCCGCACGTCTGTGTGCATCGCGCTGGGCGAGGGCGCCACGCCCGCGGAGGTCGACCGCGTGCACCAGGGGCTGCTCTACCTGATGGGCTACGACTCGGAGTTGCGTGGCATCGATCCTGCTCGGGCTCGCGAGGAGGCCACCTCGGCCGTCGTCACCTACGCCGAGCGCTTCTCGCTGCACCGTCCCGTGGTCGTCGTCCTCTCCGACCTGCACTGGGCCGACGACCTCGTCCTCGAGCTCGTCGACACGCTGCTCCAACGCCTCGCCAGTCGCCGCTTCGTCGTGCTGGCCACCGCCCGCCAGGTGATCGAGGAGCGCTGGCACCCGCCGCACGGACGGCACAACCTCGTCGTCCTCACCCTCGATCCGCTGACGTCAGACTCCGCCGCCCTGCTGCTCGAGGAGCTGGCCGGCCCGGAGCTCGGATTCGAGCTGGCCGCCGCGCTGCTCCACCGCGGCGGCGGTAACCCGTTCTTCCTCGAAGAGCTCGTGACGCTCCTCGGCGATGCCGGTCTGGTGGGCACCGACGGTGAGCCCGGTCGCGTCGACTCCAGACTCGTCGAGCTGCCCGACACGCTGCGAGGGCTAGTGGCGGCCCGCCTCGACGGCCTCACATCGGACGAGCGACGTGTCCTCGACGACTGCGCCGTGCTAGGGCGGCGCGGGCCGATGATGGCCATCGAGGTGATGGCCGGCCAGCACCTCGGGATGGACAACGTGCGCCCGGTGCTCGAAGCCCTCGAGGTCAAGGAGCTTCTCGTCATCAGCGGCACCGGTGAGGCCGAGAAGTGGACGTTCCGTTCTGACCTCGCCCGCGAGGTGGCCTACAGCACGCTCACCAAGGCCGACCGTGCCCGCTCCCACCAGGGCATCGCCTCCTGGATGGAGGCCCACGAGGACACCGACCGGGATGCCGTCATCGATCGCATCTCACACCACTACGTCCGCGCCGCCGAGATGGTCCTCGAGCTGGGCCAGGTCGAGGGCCTCCCCGCCGACCTCACCGAGCGGGCCCTCCTGTGGCTGGAGCGGGCGGCAGCGCGGGCCAACCAGTCGGACATCGCGGTGGTGGCCGAGCGCCTCTACAGCGAAGGCCTGCGCCTCCTCGCGGGGGAGCACGGCCCCCGCCATCGGGCCTTCCTCACCGGCCGGGCGCGCGCGCTCGCTGGCCTGCGGGAGATCGCGCCAGCCCGCGCCGATGCCGCCGCCGCCGTCGAGGAGAGCCGCTCGGACGGCGACGAGGGGAAGGCCGACCTCGGCCGGGCCCTACTCGTGCTGGCCGACATCGAGCAGAAGGAATCCGCGTGGGCCGCCTCGGAGACGGCCCTCGAAGAGGCGGGGCGGGTCTTTGCTGGGATCGGCGACGCGTCGGGGGAGGCCGAGGTGCTCCGACTTCGTGGGTTCGCGGCGCTGTTCCGCCACGAGTACGTGGCCGCCAAGGGTCTGCTGGAGCAGGCGTTGGAAGGCTTCGAGGCCCTCGACGACCGGCGGGGCGTGGCCTGGGCCAGGCAGAACCTCGCCTGGTGCGCGTTCTACTCGGGTCACGCTGAGGAGGCGGAGGGTCTCCTGCGACGGGCGGCCGCGACCTTCGAGGAGATCGGCGATCAGGGTGGTCTGCGCTGGGCCCATGGCCTGCTGGCGTGGACCCGGTTCCAGCAGGGCCACTCGGCCGAAGCCGGGGAGATGGCCGAGGCGATCCTCGCCGACGACCGGCGGGGCGGCGACCGGTGGGCCCTTGGCATGATGCTCGTCCTCGCAGGATCCGTGCGCCTCTGGAGCGGCCGCACGCTGAGCGCCATCGAGCGCCTCCGCGAGGCCCGTGAGCTCTTCGACAACATCCATGACGACTTCGGGCACTCACAGTCCTCTGCGGTGCTCGGTCGGGCTCTGGTGCTGGCCGGCCACATCGACGAGGGTCTGGCCATGGTGGCATCGGTGGGCCAGTCAGACGGCACGCCGCTCACCGAGCGTGAGTACATCGTGTCGGTGATGGCGGGCATCGGCGCCACGGTGCAGGTCGGCGACGTCGAGCGCAGTGAGCGGCTCCTCACCATCATCCCGGCCGGCCCGTTCGACGGCGACGGCGGCGAGCTCATCGTGGGGGACACGGAGCGCACCGCGTCGGTGGGGCTGCACCGGCTGCAGTCGGGCGAGGTCGCCGCCGCCGTGGCCGTGCTCAGCTCGTTGCAGCAGCGCCTGCTGCCCGAGATCGATCCCAACCTGCACTCGGCCCTGGCCCTCGCCCACGTCGCGGATGGCGCCCTCGACGAGGCCCTCATCGAGGCCGACGCCGTCGACGCCCACGACCGCTCCAGCTACCTTGACCGCATCACGGCGGGCATCGCGCGGGGCCTAGCGTTGTCGCGCCGTGGTGACGTGCCCGCCGCCACCGCCGCCTTCGACCAGGTCAAGGCGGCCGCCGACGCCACTGAAGACCAGGTGTCCCAGACCCTGGTGCGCCTGGCCGACGCGACGGCGGCGTCGGCCCGAGGGGAGGCCGACGCCGCGGTGCGCATGTCGGAGGCAGAGGGACGGCTGGCCGAGCTCGGCCTCTCAGAGACCAGCTGGCGCCAGGCCTACACCCTCGCGGTGGGTGTGCCGGCCTGATCAGCTCCCGGGCTGCTTGACCAGCCGGAGGTATGGCTTCTTGGCGTCCCACCCGTCCGGGTAGATGGCCTTGGCGTCCTCGTCGGACACGGCGGGGACGATGATGACGTCCTCCCCCTGCTTCCAGTCAGCCGGGGTGGCCACCTTGTGCTTGGCCGTGAGCTGGAGCGAGTCGATGACCCGAAGCAGCTCGTCGAAGTTGCGGCCCGTGGAGGCGGGGTAGGTGAGGGTGAGCTTCACCTTGTTGTCTGGCCCAACCACGAACACCGAGCGCACCGTCAGAGTGTCGTTGGCGTTGGGGTGGATCATGTCGTAGAGGTCGGCGACCTTGCGGTCGGGGTCGGCCAGGAGCGGGAAGTTGAGCTTCGAACCGGTGACGTCCTCGATGTCGCCGCTCCACGCCTCGTGCTCGGCCACGCCGTCCACCGAGAGGCCCACGACCTTGACGTTGCGCTTGTCGAACTCGGGCTTGAGCGCCGCCACCCGGCCGAGCTCGGTGGTGCAGACCGGTGTGAAGTCCTTCGGGTGGGAGAAGAGGACGGCCCAGCTGTCGCCCTTCCACTCGTGGAAGTTGATGGTGCCTTCGGTGCTGTCAGCGCTGAAGTCGGGAGCTTCGTCCCCCAGGCGGATGGCCATGGTGCCTCCTACGGCGTTGTGAGGCCGTCACCCTAGCGAGGCTGTGGCCCACGTCACGTTGACGAATCTAGCAGCTGCTAGATATAGTTAGCGGACACGGCTTCCCGCCGTCACCCCCCCAAGGAGCAAGTACGCATGAGCACCATCCTGGACACCGTCGTGAGCTATGAGGATCAGGTCATCGAGCTGGTCAAGAAGGCCAAGGCCCCCGTGGTCGGCTACGTCGCCAAGGGCGTCGAGCTCGTCGGCGACCGCCTCCCCAGCGTCACCTACCCCACCTCGCTGCCGACCCCCTTCGAGGTCGTCGAGACCCAGGTCGCCTTCGCCAAGAAGCTGATCGACGCCAACACCGCCATCGTGACCGCCGTCCTCGAGACCGTGGCCCCCGTGGCCGGCTTCGCCAAGCCCAAGAAGGTCGTCAAGGCCGCCGCGGCCGCCTGATCCAAGGCCGAGTCCTCCGGGACTCCGTGCGATGAGCGGCGCCCTCCCCCCGGGCGCCGCTCTCGCGTCTACACCCGCTTGCGGACCCGCTTCGGCTTCGCCCCGTCGGCGTCGACGAAGCTTTGGTACACGCTCATGAGTGCGGCGCGCTGATCAGATGACAGCCTGTCGTCGTTGCGCACGGCTTCCTCCACCGTGACGGGCTTGGGGCGGGCGCCGGGGTCGGTGCCGTCGAGGACCCCGGCCTGGACGAGGAGGGACTCGGCGCTGAGGTTCAGGGCGCCGGCGATGGCCTTGAGCACCCGGACCGACGGTTCGTGGAGGCCGCGCTCGATCTGTGACAGGTAGGGGTTGGAGACGTTGGCACGCTCGGCCAGGTCGCGCAGCGTGAGCTCCGCCTGCTGCCGCTGCTTGCGGATCAACTCGCCGAGCGCTTCCAGCTGGCGACGACCAGCGGCATCCGCGGGCGTCACTCGTGCGCCTCGGGGCCCCGCCCCAGACCAGGCACGAACGGGTCGGGCGCGACGCCGGTGCCGACCACGTCGGGCTCGATGTACATGACGCGCGCCTCGGGCACGGCGGCGCGAACGGTGGCCTCCACGCGGTTCACGGCCTCGGCCAGCTCGGGCACCGAGAGCCCGTCGATGAAGGCGACCTTGGCGCCGATGAGGAGCTCATCGGGGCCGATGTGCTGCGTGCGCAGGTGAATGAGCCGCTGCACGGACGGCTCGATCTCGATGCCAGAGCGGATCGTCTCCTGCACCTTCGGATCGGCTGTCTCCCCGAGGAGGAGGCTCTTCATCTCGGTGGCCAGGACGATGGCGATGACGGTGAGGAGCACGCCGATCGACAGGGTGCCGATGCCGTCGTAGATAGGGTCCCCGGTGATGTGCGTGGTGGTCACGGCGCTGAGGGCGATGAGGAGCCCCACCTCGGCGCCGAGGTCCTCGAGGAGCACCACCGGCAGCTCCGGGTTCTTGGAGCGGCGGATGAACTGCCACCAGCCCGCCTCGTCGCGGATCTTGTTGGCCTCGACGATGGCGGTGCGGAACGAGTACGACTCGAGAACCACCGCGAAGAGCAGGATCCCGATGGCCACGGAGGCGGACTCCACCTCGTGCGGGTGCCGGATCTTCTCGACGCCTTCGAAGATGGCGAAGGCGCCGCCGAGGCTGAACAGCACGAGCGCCACGATGAAGGCCCAGAAGTACCGCTCGCGCCCGTAGCCGAAGGGGTGGCTCTCATCGGCGCGGCGACGGGCTCGCTTGCCGCCGAGGAGCAGCAGGCCCTGGTTGCCCGAGTCGGCCACCGAGTGGATCGCCTCGGCCAGCATCGAGGCCGAACCGGTGATGATGAAGCCCACGAACTTGGCTACCGCGATGCCAGCGTTGGCCAAGAGGGCGGCGATTACCGCCTTGGTGCCGTGTCCTTCTCCTGCCATCCCCGCACGTTAGGGGGCGGGCCAGGACGATCCCTGCCAGGATCGGCGCTCATGACCTTTCTCGACCAGGTCGCCGCCGCCCCCGATGCCGCAGCCGTTGACGACCTCACCCGTCGCCGCACCCGTGGTGAGCTCCTCGACCGGGCCCTCCGCCTCGGGCACTGGATGCTCGCCGATGGCGGTGTGGTGTCGGGTGGGCACATCGCCATGTTGATGGGCAACCGGGTGGAGGTGATCGACCTGCTGGTGGCTGCCCAGCACGCCGGTACCTGGATCACCGCCGTCAACTTCCACCTCACCGCCCCCGAGGTCGCCTACATCCTCGATGACAGCGCCTCGTCGATCCTGTTCACCGACCCCGAGCACGAGGTCGTCGCGCGGGAGGCAGCGACGCTGGCCGACCGCGCCGTCGCCGTCGTGCTGGCCGGGCC
>Ga0136633_1001514_pt1 | contig 17067 bp, 12 predicted proteins | sample AntDrymeUQ832206_2_FD_105494 | JGI IMG/M metagenome (GOLD analysis project Ga0136633, IMG submission 105494) | Polar desert sand microbial communities from Dry Valleys, Antarctica - metaG UQ83 (22.06) | ecosystem: Environmental > Terrestrial > Soil > Desert | place: Antarctica: Dry Valley...
CATGCTGCTGCCCGGTCTTATTCTCGTCGTATTGTTTGTTTATCTCATCCTCTCGTACCGGCGCGGCTCGGGGCTGTTCGGCATCCGAAGTGGAGCTCGGCGGGTTACCGCTGACGGAGGCGTGGCCACATTCGCTGACGTGGCTGGACAGGATGCGGCGGTGACCGAGCTGCGCGAGGTGAAGGACTTCCTCGCAGACCCCCACCGCTTCACCGACCTCGGGGCTCAAGTTCCGAAAGGCATCCTGTTGTTCGGACCTCCAGGATGCGGCAAGACGCTGCTGGCGCGGGCGCTCGCCGGCGAGGCTGGCGCAAGCTTCTACTCCATCTCCGGTTCAGACTTCGTCGAGTTGTACGTGGGGGTGGGGGCGGCGCGTGTGCGAGACCTGTTCAAGGAGGCTCGGGAGAACGCGCCGGCTCTCATCTTCATCGACGAGCTCGACTCGGTCGGACGGGCCCGGGGGATGACCGGCACGGTTGCCTCCCACGGCGAGCAGGATCAGGCGCTGAACCAGATCCTTGCCGAGATGGACGGTTTCTCGGTCGGTGAAGGCGTGATGGTGGTGGGCGCCACCAACCGGCCCGACGTGTTGGACCAAGCTCTTCTCCGACCCGGTCGCTTCGACCGCACCATCGGGCTGGAGCGCCCGGACGAGGAGGGTCGCCTGGCGATTCTCCGCATCCACGCGAAAGACAAGAAGCTAGAGCCAGGCGTCGACCTGAAGGCCGTGGCCAACCAGGCGATAGGTTTCACGGGAGCGGACCTGGCCAGCGTTATGAACGAGGGTGCACTTCTGGCTGCCCGGGCTCGCAAGACGGCCGTCTCGCAGGTGGAACTTGACCAGGCCCTACAACGCATTCTGGAGGCCCCTGAACGCCAGCGCCGCTTATCGCTCAAGGAGCGTAGCATCGCCAAGCGGTTCTCCTCTGAGCATCGGGTGAGCTTCGCCGACGTGGCGGGGGTTGATGATGCCCTGGCCGAACTGCTCGAGGTGAAGGATTACTTGTCCGACCCCGACCGCTTTGCGGCCATGGGGGCCCGTGTGCCGCGGGGGATCTTGCTGTCGGGGCCGCCCGGGTGCGGCAAGACGCTGTTGGCCCGGGCCGTCGCCGGCGAGGCCAACGCCGCCTTCTTCTCCGTCGCCGGCAGCGAGTTCGTTGAAGTGTTCGTGGGCCAGGGAGCATCACGGGTGCGCGAGCTCTTCGCCGAGGCACGCTCGGTGGCGCCGGCCATCGTGTTCATTGACGAGATGGACGCGATCGGCGCCAGGCGAGGTCTGGCTCTGGATGGGAACCGCGAGGCGGCCCAGACGCTCAACCAGATACTGGTCGAGCTGGATGGCTTCGAGGCCCGTACGGGCGTCATTGTGATGGGAGCCACGAACCGTCTGGATATCTTGGATCCTGCTCTGATACGCCCAGGGCGCTTCGACCGGCAGATCACGATCAGTCCTCCGGACCGTGCCGGGCGTCTTGCCATCCTCGCTCTGCACGCCGCCGGGTCGCCTCTTGCCCCCGACGTCGAACTCGAGGCTGTCGCCGCTCTCACCCGCGGGTTCTCCGGCGCCGATCTCGCCAACGTGCTGAACGAAGCGGCCCTACTGGCCACACGCCGCGGCTTGGTTGAGATCCCAATGGAACTGGTGGAGGAAGGAATAGATCGTGCCAGCATCGGCCTGTCTTCGCGGGGCACGCTCATGTCGGAGGCAGAACGGGAGATCATCGCCTACCACGAAGCCGGCCACGCACTGGTCACCCTGGCTATCCCCGGAACCGAGCTTCCCCGGAAGCTCACGATCGTGCCCAGAGGGCAGACCCTCGGCTACTGCACGGTGATCGACACGGTCGATCGCGTCGTGTGCTCGGAGTCCATGCTGATGGATCAGATGGCCGCTCTGCTCGGTGGTCGGGCTGCCGAGGAACTCGTGCTCGGCACGAGGGCCTCGGCCTCCGCCGCCGACTTGCAGCGGGTAGGCGAGATTGCCCGCCACATGGTGTGTGAACTGGGAATGAGCGACTCCCTCGGACCGCTCGAGTACGGGAACCGAGGGGGCGGCGGGCACCAACCGCAGGCGCACTCGGAGGAGGCGGCACGGACCATTGACTCCGAGGCCCGTCGCCTCGTGGAAGAGGCCCACGCCCGAGCCCGAGCCATCCTCACGGCCTCTCGGACCACGCTTGACCGGGTAGCCCAGGCTCTACTGGAGCGGGAAACCCTCTCGGGTCAAGAGCTGGCCCTGCTGACCACCCCCCTAACCACCGCCGAGGTCTTGGCGCCGGTGGGTCATGGGAGCCGGCCGTGAACTTGCGCGATCTTCAGCCGTACTGTAGGGTAGCGGGCGATTCGTACATCAGCCGTAGACGGTACTACATCCACTGTTAACAAGTTGCGGGAACGATCAGGAGGTCTTCCATGGGAGTGCAGCGTCGCAAGATGGCGGTCGGCGGTTTCAGCGTCCTGGCCGGGCTGCTAGGTTTCGTATCCGTCGCTTGGGCTTGTACGTACCAACCCAGCTTGTTCACTCCAAGCGCTCAAGCCGGGCGCAGGGGTACCGAGGTGACCGTGCGCGGCGAGGGAGTCGTCCCGCGGGGCCCGGTGGAAGTCCGCTGGAACGACGTGGAAGGCCCCCGCATGGCTACAAGCACGGCCGACGAGCGTGGCGGCTTCAGCGCCGCCGTCACCATTCCCGATGTCGCCCCTGACGTCTACTACCTGGTCGCAGTAGCCGATAACGACGTTGCCCGCACCGCGTTTGAGGTGACCACCGATTCCTCCTCCGGATCGGCCACTCTCACCCCGACCCAGTCGCGTACCGCTCCGGCCGCCCTCTGGTCAGCTCCGTCGGATGCCCAGACGGCGCCGGCCAGCTCCCGTCCGACTGCCGGTTTGGCGTTGGGCATGACGTTGCTCGCCGTGGGCTCGGTAGCCTTGCTCGCCGGCTTCGCCATCGCCGTGGTCCGTGCTCGCCGGGTCGCTGCCCCGCTTGACTGAGCGCTCCGCCGGCCACCAGCCGGTCGCCGGTTGGGCCAGTGCGAGGGTCAGGCACGGCCTGCCTCTCAAGCCAACCCTGGTCGGGTTGTTTCTGGCTGTCGCCGGGTTGGCTCCTCCTCTGCTCTACCCGACGGTCGGCCTGGCCGAAGCCTCCACAGGCACGTGGTCACCGGCAACGGCCCTCGACCAGTGCACGCCGGCCTCCCCCTCCTGCACGGGACGAGACGGCCATGTCGCCGTGCTCTTAAAGTCAGGCCAGGTCCTCGTGGCCGGGGGAGCAGGCTCACCGATGGCGCAGACCACGGCGCAGCTGTTCGACCCGGCGAAGGGGACCTGGAGCCCGACCGCCTCGCTCGAGGGCCCGATGATATCGGCCACGGCGACGGAGTTGCCCGACGGCAAGGTGCTCCTGGTCGGCGATACCGGGCCGCCACGGCTTTTCGACCCCGGCTCTGGCGCCTGGAGCACGACGGGCCCGACCACCACAGGCCGGGGTGCCCACACGGCCACGTTGCTCAAGACCGGGAAGGTCCTGGTCGCTGGCGGTAACGGTAGCAGCCTCGGAACGGCGACGGCGGAGCTATACGACCCGGCCACCGCCACCTGGTCGGCCACAGGATCGATGATCGAGCTCCGCCTCCAGCACGTCGCCGCGCTCCTCCAGAACGGCCGGGTCCTGGTCGCCGGCGGTTGGAGTGAGAACTACGGCCCGAAACGCAGGACTGCGGAGCTGTACGACCCCGAGACGGGCACCTGGGCCCCCACCGGTCCCACCACCACCACACCCACCGACGCCACCGCCACCACGCTCACAAGCGGTCAGGTCCTGCTGGCCGGCGGTGAGAGCTCGGAGTCGAACAGCGTCAACGGCGGTGACCGCGACGCCCAGCTCTACGACCCAGCGACAGGGAGCTGGACACCGACGGGCGCGATGCTCGCCGGCCGCAGCGTGCACACCGCCACTCTGCTGCCGGACGGGAACGTCCTCGTGGCCGGGGGGAACGCCACCGTGCAGGGCCGGGACCCCGAGCCCATAAGCAAGATCTCAGCCGAGCTGTACAACACGGCGAGCAGGACTTGGACAGCGGCTGCGCCGCTGGCAATCACGAGGTACCGCCACACGGCCACGCTCCTACCAGCCGGCCCCGACGGGCGCTGTGGGCCGAACTGCGGCCAGGTGCTCGTGGCTGGAGGCAAAACTCTCGTGGGTGGACGAGGCACCCCGGTAAGCGCTGAGCTGTACGCCGCTCCCCCGGCGCCAGCGCCGACACCAACCCCCGCTGCAGGCCGGAATCCGGGGCCACAGGCGGCGCCGGCCTCGAGCGGCACCTCCCTCGTCGGGGTGTACCTTGCCGGCGGCGCCCTCGTGGCGGCGGTGGCTTGTGGAGGCTTCGTCCTCCGCCGTCGTCGGCGCCAAGCGACGGCGGAGGAGGCTGACGGGGCGTCCTCGCCCCGTCGGTGAGACAGATGCGTGCTTTCTGCTCAGGTATCGAGTTGAGCCGGGTGTTCGGGAGCTCTCCGGTCACGATCTCCTGCTGATGTCGCTGCGCCGCCGGGTCAGCGCAGCGGTGGCCGCACTCAGCTTTCTCCTGACGGTGCTGCTGCCGGCCGGGTGGGCGGCTGGCGCATCTCATGGAGCGGCGGCTTCGGCGGGCACGGTCGAGACGTTGGCTGGCCCCGGTTTCTGTGCCGGCAGCGCAACTCGGACCAACGCTTCGGCGGCCACGTGGGCCCTCGCGGTGGACAAGGACGGGAGGGTCTTCTTCGATACCGGCCCGGAGGGTTCGGGGTTGGTTGGAAGGGTCGACACCTTCGGACGCACCAAGCTGCTCGTGACCGGCACGCCGAGGGGGCGCGATCCGGGCCACGACTCCGCTCCGGGCTTCGTCGGCGCCCCGGTCGCGAGCAGGATGGTTCCCGACGGTGCCGGGGGCGTGTTCATCGCCTCGGGGGCAACGATAGTGCAGGTGAGTTCCGACAATGCGCTGACGACCATCGCCGGCGATCCGGCAGCTTCACGGGCGGACTTCGGGAGCAACAGCTCTGGAGATGGCGGCCCCGCCTCCGCCGCCCGCTTCACGAGCGCTCGGAGTCTGGCCAGCGATGCCGCCGGCAACCTTGTTGTGGTGGATGTCGTCGATCCCCCCACGGCCACCCTCCGCGTGCGCTTCCTCAACCGAAGCCCGACCACGGTCACCCTCTACGCCGGCACCCCCCAGGAGGTCGCCGTACCTCCTGGGCACATCGACACCATCGCCGGTGCCGGCAGGGGCCCTGGCGGCAACCCAAGCCCGGCTCGCGACGCCACCCTCCGCAGTTTGTATCCCGCCTTGGCTGTGGCCGGCGACAGGTTGTACATCGCGTCCTCGGTCACCGACCGCAGTTCCTCTCAGGTGACCACGACCGTCCGGCTCGTAAACCTAGGCGGCGCACCCATCACCGCACACGGCGTCACGATCCCCGCCGGCAACGTCGAGACCGTTGCTGGCGGTGGCGCTGACGACGATCCCCGGGCTGGTGGCGGCGGCGCCGCTCGATCGGTGGCGCTGGACGTCCTTCCGGGGATCGCGGCCGACGAACAAGGAAATCTTTATCTCGCCGACCCAACTCGCCACCGGATCCGCCGGGTGGACAAAGCTGGCAGGATCACCACGTTCGCTGGCGCAGGGACAACCAAGCCCGACGAGGGCGGATTCGACGGCAACAACCGGCCTGCCCGACTGGCCCGCCTCAACCGGCCCTACGACGTGAAGCTGGGACCATCCGGGGTCTACATCTCCGACCAGGCCAATGGACAGGTTCGCGTTGTCGACGAGGCGGGCGTCATCCGTGCTGTGCCCGGAAGCGGACTGGTACCAGCGACGGTCTGTGGCCCCAGGCGAGCCTCCGGGCAGAAGGAGCCCGCTCCTGAGGTCGAGGCACCACGACCCGGAGCCCCTACCGGCATCGTCGCCGGCGACGAGGGAGATGCCTTCTTCGTCTCGGCCGATCTGCGGGAGGTGAAGCGAGTCCTCCCGGACGGCTCGATCGCCACGGTGGCCGGGCGCGCCTCGGCGACTCGCTCGTGCCCTTGGGGGGTCGACTGCCGAGAGCCCGGAGGAGACGGAGGGCCGGCAACGGCTGCCCTGTTGCAACGCCCGACCGCACTGGCGTTAGCGGCGGGCGGCCGCCTCTACGTCCTCGACGCCGCCGCCCGCCGGGTGCGCTTGGTCAACCTCGGACTGGCTCCCCTCGCCATCCACGGCGTGACCGTCGCCCCCGGCCAGATCGCCACGGTGGCGGGCGACGGAACGAGGGGGGCAGGCGGCGACGGGGGCCCTGCCGTCGAGGCCCAGTTGGGCGGAGCGAAACTGTCCGACGACACCTCAGCGTTGACCACCCAGCTGAACCTGGTGGACCGGCTGGACTTGGGCTCGCTCGCCGCTGATGGTGATGGCAACTTGTTCATTGCCGACCCGGTCAACGGCCGAGTACGCCAGGTGGACATCTCAGGCACCATCACCACCGTGCTCGGTGCAGGCGCGCAAGCCCCCTTCAGCGGGTGCTGCCGAGACCCCGTGGCCGTCGTCGCTGACGCAGCCGGAAACCTGTATGTGAGTGACCGGGGCATCGACGAGCGGTTCGAACCTCACCCAAAGGTCTGGTTTCTCAACCGAGGCACAACACCGGCGAGCGTGGCCGGCCAGAGCGTAGCCCCAGGTTCGGTTCAGGTCGTGGTCGGCAACGGGACGGTCGGTTTCGCTGGCGATGGCGGCTCGGCCCTGGACGCCCAGCTCCTCGGCCCCTCTGCTCTTGCCCTCGACGACCGGGGCAGCCTCTACCTGGCCGAGGTGGGCGAAGCCTCCATCGACGAGGGGAGCCAGTATGTGGGACGGATCGGCTATGTCCGCGTCGTCGACCGCGCCGGAACTATCGGGTCCATCGCCGGGGACGGGACCGGTGGGTTCAACGGAGACGGCCTCCGGCCGAAGCTGACCAGCCTCAACTTCCCAACGGGGCTCAGCGTGGACCGCTGCGGGAACCTGCTGGTCGCTGACCTGGGCAACGACCGGGTCCGACGGGTGAACCTCGCCGAGCACTGTCACCCCGCGAAGAGCCTCGGTCCCGCCACGCGTCGCGCCGTCAGCCGTCCGGTCATGGTAGCCCTCGCCATCAGCGTCGGGGCGTTGGGCTTGCTCGGCGGGCACCGGCTGGTCGGACGACGGCCCGTACAACCGAAGCCGACACAGTGACACGTAGTCGCCGACTTCTGCTAACCTCAGGATGGCATGTCACTCTGTCACCTCCTACCCTCTTCATCACCGAGGGCACGTTCGCGTTCGTCGGCTTCAGCCAGCCAGTCACTCAACCAGCTTGGACGAAACGGCGGCCTACGGCAGCCGTCGATGCGGCGACGAACGCGCAGAGTTGCGGGCGTGGCGCTGCTTGCCGTCGCAGTGGCCTCTCTGGCTGTGCTCGGAGGGCACACGCCGAGTTTCGCTGATCACGTTAGCTATGAGACCGGGGACTTTTTTGGCGCTGGGGGTCTTCGCCCCGGGGGTATAGTTGGCGGCGTCACTCACTTCCGTCCTTCCTCATCGGGGCCGCCGGTAGAAATCGAGCACCTGAGCGGCCCGCAAACCCATGGGTTCTGCTTGGACCCCAGCGGCAACCTCTACAGCGTCCATGCCAACCGCGTGCAAAAATTTGGAAGCAGCGGCGGACTACTGTCCGCGTCATGGGTCGGACCGCTTAACCGGGACAATCGGCCAGCCGGTTGTGTGGCCACACGGGACGGCGATCTCTTGGTGGGACAAGCGCAAGGGCCGCTCCTACGGTTCGATACCAATGGGGCTCTCGTGAGGACTTACACGATTCCTGCCATCAATGGGCTCCAGAACAACAGCCTGACCATCGAGCTGGCCCCGGACCAGTGTTCGTTGTTGTTCGTGAGTCCCGGTACGGCCGGCCCCCCGGGCACCGTCCGTCGATTCGACGTGTGCACGGGCCAGCCGCTTGCGGACTTCGCAAGTTGTCCTATTGTTGACGCCCCTGCCCTTGACGACTCCCCTGCACATGACCTGGTCATCGCTCCTAACGGCGAGGTTTTCGTCCCCTGCGGAGAGTCGCACAACGAGCCCACGATGGTAATCCGCTTTTCGAGCAGCGGGACCCCACTGCAAATCTACCCGGGCGAACTGCTGTACACCTATGAGTCGCTGTGCCTGGATGCAGACGGTGTCTCCTTCTGGACTGGTGCGCGAGGTCGAGAAGTACCCCCGCCCGGGTTTGGCGTGGACAAGCTCTACCGTATCAACATCCTGACAGGCGCTAGGCAACTTTACGACAACTACTTTTACCTGCCACAGCTCGCCTGCTACGGCGGGAGCTCAACCACCGGGCCGACGACGCCTCCGCTGCCCACGCCGGACACGACTCCGGTCACCAAGCCGCCCTCGACTCCGGACCCCAACCTGATCGTGCCGAACCTCCCGGACCCCAACTCGATCGTGCCCAACCTCCCGGACCCCAACTCGATCGTGCCCAACGTCCCGGTACCCAACCCGGTCGTGCCGAACGTCCCCGTCCTCAACCCGGTCGTGCCCAACGTCCCCGTCCTGAACCCGGTCGTGCCCAACGTCCCGGTCCCGAACCTGGTCGTGCCCAACGTGCCGGTGGTCAATCCGGTCGTGCCCAACGTCCCCGTGCTCAACCCGGTCGTGCCGAACGTCCCCGTGCTCAACCCGGTCGTGCCGAACGTCCCGGTGCCGAACGTCCCGGTGGTCAATACGGTCGTGCCCAACGTCCCGGTGGCCAACCCGGTCGTCCCCAACGTCCCGGTGGCCAACCCGGTCGTGGCCAACGTCCCGGTACCCAACCCGGTTGTGCCGAATGCCCCCTCGTTCAACGTCCCAGCGGCCAACGTCCCAGCACCCAACGTCCCGACGGTGACCGGCCCCAGCGTCGTACCCAACGCTCCCCCGGCGCTGGCACCCAACGCGCCTGTCGCACTCAACGCTCCTGCTGTCGCTAACGGTCCTCCGGTGGCGGCCCCCACCGGTTCTGTCGTTGCTAACCCGCCGGTGGTGCCGGCCGACGGTGGTGCGGCGGTCCCGTCGGTCTCTGGCGGCTCGTCGGCTGGGTCGCCTGCCGTGGTGCCCGGTGTTCAGGGCCAGCCGGCTCAGGTGGTGCCGGGTGTGGCGGCTGAGCGGGAGCAGCAGAAGGCGGAACAGGTTGAGCTGGCTTACGCCGAGGTTGAAGATGAGCCGGAGACGTTGTCGGCCAGTGCGCGGAGCCAGGATGTGCCGGTGGGAGCCGTGACTGGAGGGCTCGCTGCTGGGCTGTTGCTCTTCGGGTTCGGTTTGTCGGGACGCAAGAAGCAGCGCCAGCTTCGGCCGGCTCGGGTTCGTGACAGCGCCACCGGTCCGTCGCGCCGGGAGCGGGACCTCGACTTCGAGCGCCACCACCGGCGATGAGGACCATCGCCGTTCAGCTCTTTGGGAGAGCCGGATCATGAGCGGCCGTTCGCCGCTCACCAGATTGGTCCGGCGCCAAACCCCTACAGCGAAAGGCGAAAGCCGGCCCTCCCGGCAGCGTTCCACCGGGACGCTGTTGTGCCTTAGCCTTCTGTTTCTCGTTGTCCTCCTGGTCGCGGCCATCAGGTTCCTCCAGCCAGCGGCGCCAGGGTCGCGTCTCACGCTCGACGAGGTCACCCGCTACGCCAGGTGCGGGTCGCTGCGGGCCGACCCGACGTACCAGGGCCTTTCAGACGCAAACCTCGGCAAGGTGTCCGCCGCCGCGTTCTGTCAGAGCGCGAAGGAAAGCATCCTCTCGGCCAGGTTACTCGACGAGGACTCCCGCCTGGTCGGCACCATAGCCCCAGTAGTCACCCCGGCCGGGCTTGCAGCCACCAGCCCGCCCGCCATGGCGCGGCCGAGCGAGTTCTGGGTCTCCTATCCGAAATCGGACGCCGTCACCAGCGACTTGTTGAAGTCTGCCTTTACCGGCGGTGTGCAGGTGACCGTGGATCCTCAACCGGCCAAGCGGATGGTGCGCTTCACCACCCAGTTCGTCCTTCCTATGCTGCTCCTGGCCAACGTCCTCGCCCTTTTCTTCTACCTGATCAAGGGCAAGGGTTCGGGGCGTCGGAGTTCCTCGCCTTCAGACAAAGCGGGCGACGGTGACGTGTCACCACCCACGCTCGAACATCTCGAAGCCAAAGTCGAGACCCGGATCATGAGCGGCCGTTCACCGCTCACCAGATTGGTCCGGCGCCAACCGACTACGGAGAAAGGCGAGGGCCGGCCCTCCTGGCGGCGTTCCGCCGGGACGCTGTTGTGCCTTAGCCTCCTGTTTCTTGTGGTCCTCCTGGTGGCGGCCATCAGGTTCCTCCAGCCAGCGGCGCCGGGGTCGCGTCTCACGCTCGACGCGGTCACCCGCTACGCCAAGTGCGGGTCGCTGCGGGCCGACCCGACGTACCAGGGCCTTTCAGACTTCCAAAAAGCGTCCTTCGTCGCGTTCTGTGAGGGCGCGAAGGAAAACATCTTTTCGGCCAGGTTCCTCGACGAGGACTCCCGCCTGGTCGGCACCATTGCCCCAGTAGTCACCCCGGCCGGGCCTGCAGCCACCAGCCCGCCGGCTATGGCGCGTCCGAGCGAGTTCTGGGTCTCCTATCCGAAATCGGACGCCGTCACCAACGACTTGTTGGAGAAATTTCTCCTCAGCGGAGTGCAGGTGAGCGTAGATGCTCAACCGGCCAAGCGCATGGTGCGCTTCACCACCCAGTTCGTCCTCCCTATGCTGCTCCTGGCCAACGTCTCCGGCCTTTTCTTCTACCTGATCCAGGGCAAGGTTCGGGGGCGTCGGAGTGCCTCGCCCACAGACAAAGCGGGCGACAGTGACGTCTCACCACCCACGCTCGAACATCTCGACGTCGAAGCCCGCCCCATCGTGGACGAGCAGAAGAGCTGAGTGCCCCCGATCTCGGAGAACGGCCAGCGGACGTCCTGCCAGCGATCTACTGCTCAGGCGGACTGCAGACCCGGCCGTACTCAACCGAAGGTCCTCGTCGAGATCGACCACCAGCGCGGGGTCGGATGAGCGAAATGTTGCGATTCGACACCAAATGTCCGATTCTGGAGCAGATACCCGCCGTTCGTGGGGGAGTGAGCTTCCGAGCGGACCCCCTTGACCGTATGTACATGGGTCTGCTACAGTTCTAGTACCCCCTGCGACCGGGCGCCTGAACGGGTCCGTGTCCTCCGTGGCCTTGCTCCACGATCAAAGAGAAAAGGGCACATTGTGCAACATTTTTGGACCTCCAGGGCCTTGAGGGTTCGATCCGGCCGGGCTGCCGCACGGCGGACGGCTCCAGTCTTGGCCGCGTTGGTTGTGCGGCGGCGCGCCGCGACAGCCACGGCTCTTGCCATCGTGGCGGCAGGAATCTTTTCGATGGGGCCGGTTTCGGCAGCGACCGGTGACATCACCACCGCGGCTGGCTCTGGCCTTGGCCCCGGCCCCGCCACCTCGTTGGCCCAGGTGCCGGGCGCCATTGCCCTCTCCGGCACCTCGGCCTACGTTACCGACGACTTCTATAACGTGGTCAGGGTCATCGACCTGGACCGGTCCTACGAGAGCGTTATCGCCGGCACGGGCGTGGCTGGTTTCAGCGGCGATGGTGGGCCAGCGAAATCAGCCAAGTTGAACATGGGCGGTAACCGCACAGTCGGTGGCGTTCAGGTAGTCGGCGGCTCCGGCGGCATCGCGGTCGGTCCCTCCTCCAGCCTGTTCATAGCCGACAGGAGGAACAATCGGATCCGAAAGATCGACGGCTCTGGGATCATCACCACCGTCGCCGGTAACGGGACGGCCTGCGACCCTGCGAAAAACCTGAACTGCGGCGACGGTGGGCCGGCCACGTCGGCCCAGCTCAATGAGCCGTCCGGGGTTGCCGTCGATGCCTTGGGCAACCTCTTCATCGCTGATAGATCGAACAACCGGGTCCGCAGAGTGACCCCGGCCGGCACGATCACCACCGTCGCCGGCAACGGCGTGCTCGCCTCCAGCGGCGATCGTGGTCCGGCGACACTGGCCAGCGTCCTGCCGGTTGGCCTCACCTTCAGTTCACGTGGGGAGTTGTTCGTCTCCGAACTCCCGTTGACGGCCAACAACCTGCTCGACGGCGACGGCGGCCGCGTCCGCAAGATCGTCCCCGGGGCAGACGGGGTGATCAGCGGTGCTATCGACGCTATCGACGAGACCATCACCACTGTCGCCGGCACGGGTACGAGCGACGCCAACCTCGGCACGGGTATTCCCATCGATACCTCGGTTGGCCAAGGTGACGGCGGGCCCGCCATACTGGCCCGGATTGCGCCGTCGGCTCTGGCGATCGACCCGTCCGGCGGCTTGGTCGTGACCGAATTCGGGCGAGTCCGCAGGGTCTCGCCCGGAGCAGACAGCGTGATCGACGGCAGTATCGACGAGATTATCATCACCGTCGCCGGGACCGGGCCCCCGACTCCGACATCGACGAGGGATCAAGGTACCGGCGACGGGGGGCCCGCCACGTCGGCAACACTCGGCCTGCCTCCTGGTGTGGCCTTCGCCGCTTCCGGCACCATGTTCATCGCAGACCGGACCGCGGCCTACCTCGGCGGCGATACCTTCGGGGCTGAGCGAATCCGCAAGGTCGTCCCGGGCAGTGACGGGGTCGTCATGGCCGGGGCCGACCAGGCCAACGAGATCATCACCACTGTGGCCGGCACCGGCAGCCCTCTCCCGCTCCACCTTCCTAAGGCCGTGGCGCTGGACGCCTTCGGTAACCTATTCATCGGGTCCGGCGACCTACGCATACGTAGGGCCGATGCATCCGACTCGATTCTCATCGTGGCCGGCGACGGATTCGACGGATCCGACGGTGACGGCGGTCCGGCGAGTAGGGCGAGCCTCGGCCCTCCCGGGCATGTGATCTTCGATCGCTCCGGCAATCTCTTCGTGGCCGAACCGCGGCGAATCCGTCGCATCGTGCCCGGCGCCGACGGCGTGATCAACGGAGGAGCGGACGAGCTGATCACGACCGTTGCCGGCACCGGGGTGTCGTCCTTCGGTGGCGATGGCGGCCCGGCGACCGCCGCCCAGTTTGCCTCTGTTGACGGGATGGCGTTCGATGCCAGGGGCAGCCTGTTCGTCTCCGGCGACGGTCGCGTTCGCAGGATCAACCCTGGTGCCGACGGGCTGGTTGACGGCGGGGCCGACGAGATCATCACCACCGTGGTCGGCATCGGCGGATTCGAATCCAGCGGTGACGGCGGCCCAGGTGCCGAGGCCGGAGTCAGAGCTGCCGGCGTGGCCTTCGCGCCTGTTGGTGATCTGTTCGTCGTCGACAAGTTCGACAGTGTGCGGCGGGTGGTACCGGGCGCCGACGGGTTGGTCAATGGTGGGGCCGACGAGATCATCACCACGGCGGTTGGCATCAGCGGCGACGGCTGCCCACGCTCGGACCCCTCTTCTTGCGGCGACGGAGGGCCGGCCACCTCGGCCAAGGTCACTGCAGAGCGTCTGGCCATCGACGTGGCCGGCAACATGTTCCTCAGCTCTCCGGAGCAGCACTACGTTCGCAGCGTCACCCCGGGTGCCGACGGGTTGGTGAACGGGAGTGTCGACGACCTCATCAACACCAAAGCCGGTATTCCTGGCCAGGGGGGCTTCAGCGGCGACGGCGGCCCGGCCACCTCGGCCAAGCTCTACACACCCACCGATCTCGCTGCCGATCCCGCCGGCAACCTGTTCATAGTCGACAGTCAAAATGGTCGTATCCGCAAGGTGCAAGGAAGCCTTCGGGCGGTGGCCGACTTCGACGGCGGCGGCACCACCGACGTGTCGGTGTTCCGGCCGGGGTCGGGCACCTGGTTCGTACGCAACAGTACCCCGGAGTCCACCGTTTTCGGGACGATCGGCGACATGCCGGTGGCGGCCGATTACGACGGCGACGGAAAGACCGATGTGGCGGTGTTCCGCCCCTCCAACGGCACCTGGTTCGTCCGTCCCCGCAACGGTAGCCCTGACATCAGCCTGGCCTACGGCACCAACGGTGACCTCCCGGTCCCAGCCGACTACGACGGCGACGGAAAGGCCGACATGGCCGTCTTCCGGCCTTCGTCGGGCACATGGTTCGTGCACCAGTCCTCCAACAGCGTCGACGTGGCCTTCGCATACGGCACCGACGGTGACATCCCCGTCCCGGGTACCTACAGCGGGGGGAGCACCACCCAACTGGCAGTCTTCCGCCCCTCGTCCGGCACGTGGTTCGTGCGGGGCGCCACCCCCGAATCGGTCACCTACGGCACCAAGGGTGACGTCCCGGTCCCAGCCGACTACGACGGTAACGGGACCACTGACATCGGCGTGTTTCGCCCCTCGTCCGGCACCTGGTTCGTGCGGGGCGCCACGCCCGAAGCCCTCTCCTACGGCACCACAGGCGATGTTCCGGTACCCGGCAGGTACGACGCCGACCGTAAGGCCGACAAGGCTGTGTTCCGCCCCTCGACCGGCACCTGGTATGTGCGCCAGTCGACCGACGGAACCGACGGCACTCCCAGCTACGGCCTGCCCACCGATGTCCCTGCTCCTCAGCCGGCTGCCATCCGACGATTCTTCTTCTGACGCCGAACAGAGACCGACCTGGCCGTCCAGGTCGATGCCGACGGCTTCAGCGATGCGCACGAGTTCGGCGTCCTGGGCCAGGAGCACGGCACCGTGGCGCCTCGCCACCGCGGCGATCCATGCAGTCGACCAGCCCACGAGGGGTGACGCCGACGGTGGATCGGTCAGGGGCCGAGAAGGCTGGCTGGGATGACTGCGATGCCGTCGTCACCGCGGTAGGCGTGCTCGCCGGTGGTGATGACAGCAGCATCGAGCAGGTCGGCGCCCAACTGTTCGCGCAGCCACAGCAGGTGTCGAGTTCCATGGCGCAGCAGCGGGCGTCGTCGTAACGCTCGTAGAGGCTGTCGGTGGCGGCGACGGTGAGGTTCTTGGTGCAGCCGAGCAGCTCGGCCGATCGGCGTTGCGCCGGGTGGCGTTCGATGTCTGCGAGCTGGTCCTCGTAGTGGAGGATGAACCACAGCTCGATGCACGGATTGGACATGACGACCTCGACGCCGCTCCGTGCGGCGAGGTCGAGCGCCGCGGGCACGTTGGGATGGATGTCACGGTCGAACATGCACCACACGGCGTCCTAGGCCCGACCACGGCTGTGCTTCGCGTCTCGTTCGGCTTCCTGCTTGGCGGCGACGGCGCGCTCTACGAGGGTCATCGGCGCGCCGCCTCGAGCGTCGACGGTGATGATGACGTCGTCACGTAGGGCGCGGCGAAGGGGAAGGAGGTAGCCGTCCTCAGACTTCTCACCCTCGACGAGGACGAGAAGCTGGGGACGGGGTGTCTCCCGACGCTGCCGGCGCGGCGGTCCCGACGCTCTGCGGCGTGTCACCGCCGTCCAGAGGAGATGAGGTCTGCTGCAGCCGCGAACTGCTGTGCGGACAGGATCGGGGTCGCGCCGTAGCGGCCGGCCAGGTAGCGCTTGCCGATCGATTCCTGCTTGCGGGGGTCGAGGTCGACGAGCGGGTAGATGTGCGAGTTGCCGTCGTCGCGCTTCTTCACGAACCAGATCTGGTCGCGTCCCAGTAGCCGATCCGTCACGGCGTCGCCGAGCAGGGTGGCGTCGTGGGAGTTGAAGATCAGCTGCGCCCGACGCGGGTTGGTGTCCGGGTGCTGGAAGAGCCGGATGAGCTGGCTGACGAGCGCTGGGTGGAGGCTTGCGTCGAGCTCGTCGGCGAGGATCTAGGCGCCCGCATCTGGCCGCGGCGCCTTCGGGCTCGTCGGCGTGGAACTTGTGCAAGTGGCACCAGGGCTCGAACGCGTCGGCCTTGTGGCCACCCTCGCTGGCGTTGCACCACCTGACCTTCTGGCAGGGAGTTACCTGCGAATAGTCGTGTTCCACCTTCGCTAAGGGTATGGTTCATAGCATGCGAACGGTCGGATTCGGGCGTCTTCGGTGACCTACCTGCCGCGCGTGCTCGATGACGAGCTGGACGCCCTCTTCCCCCAGTTGGCTGCGATCTCGCTCGACGGACCCAAGGGGGTGGGGAAGACCGTCACTGCGACCCGTCGTTGCCGTGGCCAGTTCCAGCTCGACTCCGCCGCCCGCCGCGAGACGTTGCCGCCTACCGCCGCCGCGACGGCATCGCCGTCGTCCCGCTAGCACTCCTCAGTAGCTGAACGCGGCGAGATTTGGCCGCCGAGCTCGGGGGGCATGAGCGGGGCGGCCTGCTCGGCGGGAGTGCCGTAGGAGCGCCGGACGCCTTCCCAGACGGCGATGACGTGCGGCGGATCCCGCCCGGTCAGGGACGCGGTACGAGGGCCGGCCTTACGTCGACCCCCTGCAACTCATTGCCGATCGCGGCTAAAAGCGCTTCCGCGGAAGCGTTTTTAGTTTCCCCTACCGAACTCTGGACCAGGAGACGGACGGCCCGGGCGCTGGTCCGCCCTCGCCTGCGCCGTCACCGGCGAGGAGTTGACATTCATCACGGTGCCTCGTGAAGTTCGAGCTGCTCGCCGACATCGACATCGAGCCCAACGAGGCCGTCGTGAGGTTCGACGCGTGTGAACAGCTCGGGGCCGTCAACCTTCGAGGCACGGGCTTCGCCTCACGGGATGTCGAAGCCCGTGAGCTGACGGCGAAGGAGAACCGCGCCGAGAGCGCGATCACCGGGGAGTCGCCCAACGGAGCCCTGCGACACGGCTCGGCGGCGGATCGCTGACGATTTCGGTGCCTGCGGCGTTAGACGTGCGTCGCCTTCACACCTGGGCAACGGCCGACGGCGCCCATCGGCACTGATGGCTGCTTCCGCCGTTCCCGGCAAAACCGACGGCTCGGCCAAAAGCCGACGGTCAGGCCGCCGTTGCGGTCGCAGAAGTCTGTTCTCGGCGCTCAGACCGACGTTGGCGTCGATCGCTCGTGGCCGAGCAGCGATACCATGACCGACGTGGCGACCGCAGGGGAGTCCCTTCTGGAGAAGGCAATGCTGCTTCCTGCTGCCG
>Ga0136633_1001515_pt1 | contig 17061 bp, 17 predicted proteins | sample AntDrymeUQ832206_2_FD_105494 | JGI IMG/M metagenome (GOLD analysis project Ga0136633, IMG submission 105494) | Polar desert sand microbial communities from Dry Valleys, Antarctica - metaG UQ83 (22.06) | ecosystem: Environmental > Terrestrial > Soil > Desert | place: Antarctica: Dry Valley...
CCCGCCGCGCGCCCGAGGAGCCCCCTTGATCTTCATCACCGCGAAGTTCTCCGTGCAGCCCGAGCACGCCGAGCGCTGGCCCGACCTCAGCCGCGCCTTCACCGAGGCCACGCGCGCGGAGCCTGGCTGCCTGTTCTTCGACTGGTCCCGCAGCCTGGACGACCCGAACGAGTACGTCCTCGTCGAGGCGTTCCGGGACGGCGCCGCCGGCGGCGAGCACGTGCAGTCCGAGCACTTCCGGGCCGCGCAGGACGAGCTGCCGCAGTATCTCGCGGCGACGCCGCGGGTCGTCAACGTCGAGCTGGAGCAGGACGACTGGTCCGAGCTGGGGGAGATGCGCGTCGGGTCGTAGCCTCGGCGGCGTGCCGACCTTCGACGCCGAGCTGTGGCTGCACGACGGCGCGGCGGCGTGGTGCTTCGTCACGCTGCCCGCCGACTTCAGCGACGACATCGCCGACCGGACCGACGGCACCCGGCGCGGGTTCGGCGCCGTCCGTGTGCGCGTCACCGTCGGCAGCACGACGTGGTCGACGTCGATCTTCCCCGACACCAAGCGCGGCGCCTACCTGCTGCCGGTGAAGAAGGACGTGCGGCGCAGGGAGGGGCTCGAGGTCGGCGACCGGCTGAGCGTCGCGCTCGACCTCGTCTGACCCTCCGGTGGCGCCACCGGGCCGGCTGACCGACCGTGGCTGCCGTGCCGACCCTGCCCTCACCGCCGCCCGGCGACGCCGCCGTCGACTGGGTCGCCGCCCACCTGGCTGACCTCTGCGACGGACCGCCCCGTGCCAGCAGCATCCGGGGCGGGCAGGCCGCCGCCGACGCCGCGCTCGCCTCGCTCGACCTCACCGGCTACGCCGCCCGCCGCAGCACCGTGCTGCCGGTGGCGCGGCGCGGCGCGACGAGGCTGTCGCCGTACGTCCGGCACGGGCTGCTGACGCTCCCGGAGCTGTGGGCGGCGGCGAAGGGCGCGCCGTACAAGGACCGGGAGAAGTACCGCGACGAGCTGCTGTGGCAGGAGTACGCGCGGCACGTCTACGCCCGTCTCGGCGCCCGCACCGCGCAGGACTACCGGGTGGAGCAGCCGCGGCCGCCGCGCTGGCCCGATCCGTGGCCGCGGGAGATGGCCTGCATGGCCTTCGTCCGCGATGAGCTCGCGACCGACGGCTGGCTGGTGAACCAGACGCGGATGTGGGTCGCGAGCCAGTGGAGCGTGCGCGCCGGGCACGACTGGCGCGAGGGGGAGGACGCGCTGTACCGGCAGCTGCTCGACGGCTCCCGCGCCGCGAACCGCCTCGGCTGGCAGTGGACCGTCGGCACCGGTTCGGGCAAGTCGTACGGCTTCTCGCGCTGGCAGGTGGAGAAGCGGGCGCCGCAGCTGTGCGCCGACTGCGTGCTGCGCGACCGCTGCCCGGTGCAGGAGTGGCCGGAGGCGCAGGTCGGCGCGCGGGTGACGCCGCCCGAGGGGCTGGTCGACGGGACGACCGACGGCGGACCCGCCGAGCCGGTCGTCAGCGGCGAGCCCGAGGTCGTGTGGCTGACTGCCGAGTCGCTCGGCGCCGACGACCCGGCACTGCTCGCCCACCCTCACGTGCCGCGGGTGTTCGTCTTCGACGAGCCGCTGCTGCATCGGCTGCGGCTGGCCGGGATCCGGCTGGTCTTCCTCGCGCAGGCGCTGGCCGAGCTCGACGTCGAGGTGCGCCGGGGTGATCCGGTCGACGAGCTGGCCGGCCGACGGCTCGCGGTGACGCACGCGCCCGTCCCGGGCTTCCGCCGCCGGGCCGGGCGGCTCGACGTGGCGGCCACCCACCCGTGGCCGTGGCTGGTGCAGCCGGGCAGCGGATCGCTGCGTTCCTACAGCGCCTGGCGGACGTCGCACCGCGTGCGCTGAGGTGCCCCTGCTGCTGAGCGGCGGCCGGACGACCGGACTGCGGGCCGTGACTCGTGCCCTTCGCCCCTTGCCCGAGCGCCGCCCAGCCCGCACGCTCGCCCTCATGACCCGCACGAGTGCCAAGGTGGACCAGGCCTACTACGACAAGGAGCTCGCACGGCTCCAGGTCGAGCTGGTCAAGCAGCAGGAGTACATCCGGGCCAAGGGACTGCGCGTCGTCGTCCTCTTCGAGGGGCGGGACGCCGCAGGCAAGGGCGGCGCGATCCAGCGCATCACCGAGGCGCTGAACCCTCGCGCCACCAGGGTGGTGGCCCTGACGTCGCCGACGGAGCATGAGCGCAGCCAGTGGTACTTCCAGCGCTACGTCGCGCACCTGCCCGCCGCCGGTGAGATGGTGCTGTTCGACCGGTCCTGGTACAACCGCGCCGGCGTCGAGCACGTCATGGGCTTCTGCACCGACGAGGAGTACCGCGAGTTCCTGCGATCGGTCCCTGAGCTGGAGCGCATGCTGGTCCGCAGTGGGATCAGGATCATCAAGTACTGGTTCTCGATCAGCGATGACGAGCAGGAGCGGCGTTTCCAGGACCGGGTCAAGAACCCGGTCAAGCGCTGGAAGCTGAGCCCGATGGACCTCGAGGCCCGCAACCGCTGGGTCGACTTCTCGCGTGCCAAGGACGACCTGTTCGCGGCCACCGACATCCCAGAGGCGCCGTGGTGGGTGGTCCAGGCGGAGGTCAAGAAGCGCGCCCGGCTCAACGTCATCACCCACCTGCTGGCCCAGGTGCCGTACAAGGACCTGACGCCGCGCCCGCCGAAGCTGCCACCCCGCCCGGCACCAGCGAAGGGCTATATCCGGCCACCGCGCGAGATCCAGCACCTCGTCCCCGACGTCGTGCCGTGAGGCCAGGCTGAGCTCGCCACGGCTGCCGGCGTCAGCTGGGTCGAACAGCCGAGGGGGCAGGCGTTCCCGGAGGAAGGCCTGCCCCCTCGGACAGCGGCGGAGCGGACTACCTCACGTCGTAGCGGTCCAGCATCATGACCTTGTCCCACGCGTCGACGAAGTCGCGCACGAACTTCTCCTTGGCGTCGGCGGAGGAGTAGACCTCCGCGATACCGCGCAGGATCGAGTTCGAGCCGAAGACCAGGTCGGCTGCGGTGGCGGTCCGCACGACGTTGCCGCCGGCGTCCAGCCCCTCGTAGACGCCCTCGTCGTTCGTGGACGTGCGCCAGGTGATGCCGAGGTCGAGCAGGTTGCGGAAGAAGTCCTGCGACAGCACGCCGACCTTGTCGGTGAAGACGCCGTGCTGGACGCCGTCGGTGTTCGCGCCGAGGACGCGCAGGCCGCCGATGAGGACGGTCATCTCCTTGGCCGTCATCTCGAGCAGATACGCCCGGTCGATGAGCAGCTGCTCGGGGGAGAGCTTCGCACCGGGCGTCAGCCAGTTGCGGAAGCCGTCCGCCCGCGGCTCGAGCCAGCGGAAGGTGTCGACGTCGGTCTGCTCCTGCGAGGCGTCGGTGCGGCCCGGCGTGAACGGCACGGTGATGTCGATGCCCGCGTCGGCGGCCGCCTTCTCGACGCCGGCGCAACCGGCCAGCACGATGAGGTCGGCCAGCGAGATCGGCTTGGCGTACGCGGATGTGATCTCCTCGAGCTTGGCGACGACGTCGGCGGTGCCGGCGTTGACGGCCCAGTCCTTCTGCGGCGCCAGGCGCAGGCGCGCGCCGTTGGCGCCGCCGCGCTTGTCGGTCGTGCGGTACGACGCCGCGGACGCCCAGGCGGTGCCCACCAGCTGCGAGACCGACAGGCCGGAGCCGAGGATCGTGCGCTTGAGCTCGACCACGTCGGCGTCGCTGACCAGCTCGTGGTCGACCGCCGGGACGGGGTCCTGCCAGAGCTGCACCTCCGCCGGCACCTCTGGGCCGACGTAGCGCGAAAGCGGGCCCATGTCGCGGTGCAGCAGCTTGAACCACGCACGGCGGTAGGCGTCGGCGAACTGATCAGGGTTGTCGCGGAACCGCTCGGAGATCTTCCGGTACTCCGGGTCGGTGATGAGCGCGACATCGGCGGTCGACATCATCGGCCGGTGCGTGACGCCGGGGCGGTGCGCGTCCGGGACGGTCGCCGACGCGGGGTCGGTGGGCTGCCACTGCTTGGCGCCGGCGGGGGACTCGGTGAGCTCCCACTCCCAGCCCAGCAGCGTGTCCCAGTAGCTGTTGTCCCACTGGGTGGGCGTCGGCGTCCACGCACCCTCGAGGCCGGAGGTGATGGTGTCCTCCGCCTTGCCCTTGCCGAACTCGTTGCGCCAGCCGATGCCGCCCGAGTGCACCGGGCAGCCCTCGGGCTCGGGCCCGACCAGCGACGGGTCGCCCGCGCCGTGGGCCTTGCCGAAGGTGTGGCCGCCGGCGACGAGCGCGACGGTCTCCTCGTCGTTCATCGACATCCGGGCGAAGGTCACCCGGATGTCGTGCGCAGAGGCCAGCGGGTTCGGCTGCCCCTGCGGGCCCTCGGGGTTGACGTAGATCAGGCCCATGGTGACGTTGGCGAGATCGCCCTCGTCGAGGTCCAGGGGGTTGTCGCCGCTGTAGCGCTCGTCACCGAGCCAGGTGTCCTCCGGACCCCAGAAGACCTCCTCCGGCTGCCAGACGTCCTCGCGCCCGAAGGCGAAGCCGAAGGTCTCGAAGCCCATGTCCTCGTGCGCGACGTTGCCGGCGAGCACGAGCAGGTCGGCCCAGGACAGCGAGCGGCCGTACTTCTGCTTGACCGGCAGCAGCAGGCGGCGGGCCTTGTCGAGGTTGCCGTTGTCCGGCCAGCTGTTGAGGGGGGCGAAGCGCTGCTCGCCGGCGCCCGCGCCACCACGGCCGTCGGCCGCGCGGTACGTACCGGCGGCGTGCCAGGACATCCGGATGAACAGCGGGCCGTAGTGCCCGTAGTCCGCGGGCCACCAGTCCTGCGACGTGCGCATGACCGAGACGAGATCTGCCTTGACCGCCTCGACATCCAACGACTGGACGGCCTTCTTGTAGTCGAACCCCTCACCCAGCGGGTCGGCGGCCGGGTCGGTCCGGTTGAGGACCTGCAGGTCGACCTGGTTGGGCCACCAGTCGCGATTGGTGCGCGGCCGCTGGGTGCCCTGCGGAGTAGGGCCCGAGAGCGCCGGGTTCTCGCTCTCGCTGTTGCTCGCGGTGGAGTCGGTGCCCTGCGGGCTGGCGCTGGCGTCCCTCGGCTTGGGGTCGGTCTCGGTCACGGTTCCCTCTCTCCTCCCGCCGCGTCGTCGCGGCGGACGTGTCGTGTCGTGCTCAGGAAGCGGTGCAGGTGGGGCAGTGGCCCCAGTAGACGACCTCCGCCTCGTCGATGGCGAACCCGGCGTCGTCGGAGGCGGTCAGGCAGGGCGTGTGGCCGACGGCGCAGTCGACGTCGGCGATGGCGCCGCAGGAGCGGCACACCGCGTGGTGGTGGTTGTCGCCGACCCGGGCCTCGTAGCGGGCCACCGAGCCGGGCGGCTGGATGCGCCGGACCAGGCCGGCGTCGGTCAGCGTCCGCAGCACGTCGTAGACCGCCTGGTGCGACACCGCCCCCAGCCGGGTGCGGGCCAGGCCGATGACCGCCTCGGTGTCGGCGTGCGGGTGGTCGTGCACCACCGACAGGACTGCCACCCGCGGGCGCGTCACCCGCAGCGTGGCCGCGCGCAGCTCGCGCTCGACGTCGGTGGGGGAGGGCACGCCCCGGAGTCTGTCCCAGTTTCTTGAATCGATCAAGTCACGGCCCGTCGTCGTGTCGTCACCCGTGGCGCCGGAGCGCGGCTCAGTCGCCTGGTGGCTCGGGGCCGCGCCGCGCTCGCACTGCAGGTCGACCTGCCGGGTCCGGCCTACTAGGCGAAGACCGGGCGCGCCGTCAGCCCCCGGAGGGCTCCAGCACGAACACCGGGATCTCCCGCCCGGTCTTCTCCTGGTAGGACGCGTACGGCGGGAAGGCCGCCACGGCCCGCTCCCACCATTGCGCGCGCTCGTTCCCGCTCAGCTCGCGCGCCACCATGTCCTGCTTCGTCGGCCCGTCCTGCAGCTCGACGTGCGGGTCCGCCTTGAGGTTGGCGAACCAGGTCGGGTGCGTCGGAGCGCCGCCCTGCGAGGCGACGGCGGCGTAGCGCCCCTCGTGCTCGACGCGCATCAACGGCGTCTTGCGGAGCTTGCCGCTCTTCGCGCCGACGTTGGTGACGATGACGACCGGCAGGCCGGTGTCGCGCAAGGTCGTGCCCTCGGTGCCGCCGGAGGACTCGTACAGCTCCACCTGGTCGCGGACCCACTTCGCCGAGCTCGGCTCGTACTGACCCGTGAGAGGCATGCCTGCGAGTGAAGCAGGTGCTCGTCTCGCGCCGGCGATCGGGCTCAGACGCGCGCGTCCTGCGACGGTTCCGCCGTCCGCTGCTCCGGCGCGAACCCGGCCAGCAGCGCCTCCAGCGCCGCCTGGTCCGGGCCGACGAACGGCGGCAGCGACGGCGCAGTGGCGACGAGCTCCAGCAGCTCGGCGGTGCGCCCGCGGGCCGGGGGCAGGTGCGTGCTGAGCACGAGCGGGGCGCCGGCGACGGGGCAGCGGCGGACCGCGGCGGCGTAGGCGGTCGGCTCGACGGCGTGCACCCACGGGCTGTCGACCGTCGCCCACAGCCGCTGGCCGGCCGTCAACTCGTCCGCGGGCACGGCGGCGGCGTCGTCGCTGAGCGCCAGCTCGGCCGACGCGACGGGTGCACCGAAGCAGTCCGAGCTGAAGCACGCGCCGGTGCGGCTGTCGACGAAGCCGGTGGTGGCGGGGCTGTCGAACAGCGGCGGGCGGAACGCCGTGAGCGTGCGGTCCCCAACGTCGAGCCCCTGGCCGGGGTTGAGCAGGTAGACGCGCTCCGGTGCGATGTCGTGCTCGATCGACAGGATGCCCATGCCCAGGAACGTCGTGACGAGCCGGGCCTGCGGCGCCGCCTCGAGGATCTGCATCAGCGCGCCGGTGTGGTCGCGGTCGGGGTGCGTCAGCCAGATCCAGCGCAGGTCCTGCAGCGCCACCTCCTCGGCCAGCGCCGCGAGGAACTCGGCGCGGCTGTTGGGCGCCCCGGTGTCCACCAGCACGGGCTGCTCAGCCCGCAGCACGAACGCGTTGACCGGCAGATGACCGATCCCCGGGACCTCGAGCTGGTCGGCGAGCACGACGACGTCGTTGTGAGCTTCATGCGTGCGCATGTCTGGTCCCCCCTGGACTCCTCGGACGGACCCACGGTGGGCGCCTGCCCGAGGGCGGTCAAGGGGTCAGGCGGACGTCGCCGGGCGGCGGTCCGCCCACGGCGCCGCCTGCTCGAGCGCGGACGCGACGCGCACCAGCACGTCCTCGCGGCCGAACTCCGCCACGACCTGCACCCCGACGGGCAGCCCGTCGGCGGTCCAGTGCAGCGGCAGGCTCACCGCCGGCTGTCCGGTGACGTTGAACTGCGCGGTGTACGGGATGTAGCTGGCGATCCGCTGGCCCTCGTGCTCGCCGGTCATCCAGCCGATCTCCGGCGGGGGAGCGCCGACCGTCGGGGTGACGAGCAGGTCGAAGCCGGCACCGCCCTCCTCGGGCGACGCCCACCACATCGACATGCGGCGCACCCACGCCCCGAGCCACATCCGCGCGGCGAGGTAGTCCTTGGCGCGCAGGTCGTCGCCGACCAGGCGGTAGAACGCGTTGCGCGGTTCGAGCTCGGCGTCCTCGATCGGCCGGCCGAGCGCCTCGGTGAGCAGCTGCATCGTCAGCGCGGTGTCGGCGGCGATGGTCGTGATGAAGGGCGAGTTGAACCCGTCCTCGAACATCGGCTCGGGGTGGGCGATCTCGACGTCGCAGCCGAGCTGCTCGAGCAGCTGACCGGTGCGCGCGACCGCCTTCTTGCACTCGTCGTCGGACAGGTAGGGGCTGCCGGCAGGCGGGGCGTCGAGCAGCCCGACGCGCAGCCGGCCGACCGGGGCGCCGACCTCCTGCGTCAACGGGCGGGCCAGCGGCGGCGCCCAGTAGGGGTCACCCGGCATCGGCCGGCCGATCGCGTCGAGGACCCCGGCGCTGTCGCGCACGGTGCGGCTGACGACGCCGTCGATGGTCGCGCCGGCCCAGCCCTCGCCGATGTCCGGGCCCTGCGACACCCGGGCCCGGGTCGGCTTGAGGCCGACCAGCCCGCACTCGCTGGCGGGGATGCGGATCGAGCCGCCGCCGTCGTTGGCGTGCGCGACGGGCACCAGCCCCGCGGCGACGGCCGCGGCCGATCCGCCGCTGGAGCCGCCGGTCGAGCGACCCAGGTCGTACGGGTTGCGGCACGGGCCGTTCGCGGGCGGCTCGGTGGTCACGGTGGTGCCGAACTCCGGCACGTTCGTGCGGCCCAGGAAGACCAGGCCGGCGGCGCGGAAGCGCGAGGCCAGGTGGCTGTCGGTCGGCCAGACGTGGCCGGCGTCGCGCAGGAAGGAGGTGCCGTAGTTGGTCGCCTCACCCGCCACGTGGCAGCCCAGGTCCTTGAGCAGCATCGGCACCCCGCGGAACGGCCCGTCCGGCAGCTCGCCCGCGGCCTCGGCGCGCGCTGCCTCGAAGCGGTCGTGCACGACGGCGTTGATCTGCGGGTTCACCCGCTCGATCCGCGCGATCGCGTCCTCGACCAGCTCGCTCGGGCTGGCCTGCTTGGTGCGCACGAGCTCGGCCTGGGCGGTGGCGTCCATCCACGTGGTGTCGGTCATGCGGCGGAACCTAGCGCGGGTGGTCGTAGAACCCGCGCCCGGTCTTCTCGCCGAGCCGGCCCTCGGCGATGAGCTCGCGCAGCAGCCGGCGCGGTCCGTCGGACACCCCGAGCCGCTCGGCGGCGTAGTGCTCCTCGATGTCGAGCACGACGTCGAGCCCGACCGCGTCCATCCGCGCGAACGGGCCGCGGTCGGTGCCGAGGTTCAGCCGGAACAGCTCGTCGACCTCCTCCGGCGTCGCGACGCCCTCCGCGACCACGGCCAGGGCCTCCCGCTTGATGGCCGCCCAGATCCGGTTGTAGATGAAGCCGGTGCTCTCGCGTCGCACCTCGAACGGCTGCAGCCCGTGGTCGGGCAGGACCTCCATGAGCAGCCGGACCACGGCGGGATCGGTCCGCCCGCAGGACATCACCTCGACGGCGGTGCGCTCGGGCGGCATGTAGAAGTGCGTGTTCACCAGCCGTTGCGGCCGTCGGACGGCGTCGACCAGCCGGCTGGTGGGGTACGACGAGGAGTTGCTCGCGAGCACCGCGTCGGGCGGGGCGAGGCGGTCGAGCTCGGTGAACAGCGGCCGCTTCACCTCGAGCCGCTCGGGCACCGCCTCGACGACCAGCCAGACGTCGTCGACCGCCTGCGCCAGGTCATCCACGGCACGGACGGTCCCCGGGGTGCCGCCGACCCGCGCGGCCACCTCGGGCAGCCGCTCCTGTGCCCAGCGGACGGCAGCCGTGCGCTGCTCGTGCGAGGGGTCGCTGATCCGCACCTCGCCGCCGCGGGTGGCGAGCATCAGCGCGATCCGCCGCCCGAGCGTGCCGGCGCCGACCACGGCCACCGGGCGGCGGGCGGCGTCAGCCCGGTCCGGAGCCATCGTCAGAGGTCCTGGTAGTGCTCGACCTGCGGCGGCGCGGCGAAGTGCGGGCCGATGAGCGCGCGCCACTGCGGGAAGCGGTCGCTGTCGCGGAAGACCTGGTGGTCCTCGACGCTGTCCCACTCCACGAGCAGCACGAAGCGGGTCGGCGTCTCGACCCCGCGGGTCATCCGCAGGGAGCGGCAGCCGGGGGTGTCGCCGACCAGCTCCTTCGCCTGCGCGTACGCGGCGGCAAACGCCTGCTCGGAACCGGGGGTGACCTCGATGAGCGCGATCTCCAGGACCATCGGCCCACCGTGCCACACGCCGCTCAGCGGGTCAGGGCCACCGCCCGCTGCCAGGCGCTGGACGCCACGGGCGCCGGCTCGCGCACCGGCGCGTAGGCCCGGCACTCGGCGATCGCGCCGTCCAGCATCGCGCGAAGCCGCTCGTCCGGCGTCGGGATCGCCGCCACCGCGACGCTCCTCGTGGAGATCCGCACGATGCCCGGGGCGCCGTGCCGGCAGAAGTGCTTCGCCGACGTCTTCTGCGGCTCGAGGCTTCGGCGCACCGTGAACGCCGCCGCCCACCGGCCGGCCTGCGGCACGTCGTCGAGTGCGCGCCGGACACGGCGGCGGACGTCCTCGAGCTGCGGGTCCTCCAGTGCGACCAGCTGTCGCTCGCAGGCGAGCACCCCAACGGCCAGCGAACGCTGCGCGTCGAAGGCGACGTCCGGCAGTGCGGTCAGCGCGCAGTGCAGCGCGATCCGCACGTCGGCCAGCGGGTCGTCGGTGGTCAGCCCGATGACGCTCGGGATGAGGCGCGCGAGCCGCGGCCGACCGGCGTCGGTGGTGCGGTCGTTGACCTGCCGGGCCACCTCGGCCAGCAGCGGGTGGGTGCAGGCGGGGTGGTCGCTCCACCGCTCCCCGGCGAGGAAGGACGCCAGCTCCATGAAGCAGGCCCCCTTCCGCGGGTTGCGGTGCTTGCCGCGCGACAGCACGGGGAGCAGGTCGGGGACCTCGATGTACGGCATGGGCACCTCCTGGCGGGCGTGCGCCCAGTGTGCGTCGGCTCTCCCGCGACGTACAGCCCCTGCAGGGCCACAGGTCCGGACCCTGTCGGCGCGCCTGGCTACGGTCGGTGGGATGAACGCAGACCTGGTCCTGGAAGGCGGCGGTGTCCGCGGCATCGGCCTCGTCGGGGCGGTGAGCGAGCTGGACGCCGCCGGCTACCGCTTCCCGCGCGTCGCCGGCAGCAGCGCCGGCGCGGTTGTCGGCTCGCTCGTCGCGGCCCTGCAGAGGGCAGGTGAGCCGCTGACAAGACTCGAGGAGATCGTCCGGACGATCGACTACCGGCGCTTCCGCGACAGCAGCCTGCTCGGCCGGGTGCCGCTGGTCGGTGGCCTGCTGTCGCTGCTCGCCAGCGACGGGCTGTACGAGGGGGAGTACCTCGAGGCGTTCCTCACCGGCGCGCTCGGGGAGCTCGGGGTGCGCACCTTCGGGGACCTGCGCACCGGCGACGAGCCGACGCAGTACGCCTGGTCGCTGGTCGTCACCGCGAGCGACCTCTCGCGGCGCCGCCTCGCCCGGCTGCCGTGGGACCTGCCGACGTACGGCCTGGACCCGGACGACTTCAGCGTCGCGCGGGCGGTGCGGGCGTCGGCCGCGATCCCGTTCTTCTTCCAGCCGGTGCGCGTCGCGGGCGCGACCTGGGTGGACGGTGGGCTGCTGTCCGGCTTCCCGATCGGGTTGTTCGACACGGCCTCGACGCCGCGATGGCCGACCTTCGGCGTGCGGCTCACCGCCCGTCCCGGCCGGCCGCCCATGACCCGGCCGGTGCGCGGTCCGCTCTCGATCGGGTTGGCCGCCCTCGAGACGCTGCTCAACGATCAGGACGCGGCCTACGTCGACGATCCGTGCACGGTCGCGCGCACCATGTTCGTTCCCGCCGACGCGGTCAGTGCGGTCGACTTCGGCATCACGCCCGCGCAGACCGACGCGCTGTTCGACGCGGGAACGGCTGCAGCGCAGGCGTTCCTGTCGACCTGGGACTTCCCGGCCTACGTCCAGCGCTGCCGGGCCTGAGGCTCAAGCCCGGCGGGCCGCCAGGTAGTCGACGAACCACTGGACCGCGCCGGGGTCGTCCACGGAGCCGAGGTTCAGCGCGCGGTCGACGGCCACGCCCTGGGCGATCCGCTTGAGCGGCACCTCGAGCTTCTTGCCCGTGCTCGTGTGGGGGATCGCCGGCACCTCGACGACCTCGTCCGGGACGTGCCGCGGTGAGGCCTGCTCGCGCACCGTGGCGCGGATCCGCTCGACGAGCGCGTCGTCGAGCGTGGCGCCGTCGGCCAGGCGCACGAACAGCGGCAGCCAGTAGCCGCCGTCGTCCTGCTCGACGCCCAGCACGAGCGCTTCGACGACCTCGGGCAGTCCCTCGACCGCAGCGTAGATGTCGGCGCTGCCCATCCGCACGCCGTGCCGGTTGAGCGTGGAGTCCGACCGGCCGTGCACGACGCCGGTGCCGCGCTCGGTGACGGTCACCCAGTCGCCGTGCCGCCACACCCCGGGGTAGACGTCGAAGTAGCTGTCGTGCAGGCGCTCTCCGCTGTCGTCGCCCCAGATGCGCAGCGGCATGGACGGCATCGGCTTGAGCACGACGAGCTCGCCGACCTGGCCGACGAGCGGCTCGCCCTCCTCGTCCCACGCCTCGACGTGCAGCCCCAGCCCGCGACAGGACATCTCGCCGGCCGTGACCGGCAGCCAGGGCGCGTCGAGCAGCAGCGCTGCCGCGAAGTCGGTGCCGCCGCTGATGACGTGCAGGGCGAGGTCGTTGCCGACGTTCTCGTACAGCCAGCGGAACGACGAGGCCGGCAGCGGCGAGCCGGTCGAGCCCACCGCGCGCAGCGATGACAGGTCGTGGTCGCGACGGGGGACGAGCCCGGCCTTCTCGCAGGCCAGCAGGTGGCCGGGGCTGGTGCCGAGCTGAGTGAGCCGCTGGTCCTCGGCCAGCTGCCACAGCCGGTCGGCGTCCGGCCACAGCGGGCTGCCGTCGTAGCAGACGGCGGTCGCCCCGACCGACAGCGCGGAGATCAGCACGTTCCACATGATCCAGCTGGTGGAGGTGTACCAGCAGAAGCGGTCGCCGGGACCGGCGTCGTACTGCAGCCCCTGCTGGGCCAGCCCCATCACGAGTGCGCCGGCGTGCCCGTGCACCAGCCCCTTCGGCAGGCCGGTGGTGCCGGAGGAGTAGACGACCCACAGCGGCGCCTCGGCCTCGACCTGCACGAAGTCCGGCTCGCGGGGCGCGGCGACCGCCTGGTCCCACGGCACGACGCGCAGGCCGGGCCGCTCGACCGGCTCGCCGAGCAGCGACAGCGCGACGACGGCGGTGACGGTCGGCAGGCCGTCGAGCAGCTCGCCGACCGCGTCGCGGCGGTCGCGCTCCTTGCCGCCGAAGCGGTAGCCGTCGACGGTGACGAGCACCGACGGGTCGAGCTGGCCGAAGCGGTCCACCGCGCTGGACGGTCCGATGTCCGGCGCGCAGGCCGACCAGACCGCGCCCAGGCTCGCGCTGGCGAGGAAGGCCACGACTGCGGCGGGCACGTTCGGGAGGTAGCCGACGACGCGGTCGCCCTCGCCGACGCCGAGCTCGCGCAGTGTCGCCTGCAGCGCGCCGACCTGGCCGCGCAGCTCGTCCCACGACAGCTCGACCGCCGGGCCCTGCTCGGCCACGGCGACCAGCGCGGTGCCGGAACCCCTGGTGCGCAGGACGTTCTCGGCCAGGTTCAGCCGCGCGCCGGGGAACCAGTGGGCGCCGGGCATCTCGCGGCTCGTGAGCACCTGCTCGTACGGCTGAGAGGCGATCACGTCGAAGTGGTCCCAGACCGCGGCCCAGAAGTCCTCGAGGGAGTCGACCGACCAGCGCCACAGCGCCTCGTAGTCGTCGACCTCGACCTCGACGCCGTGCCGCTTGCTCACCTCGTGGGCGAAGCGGGTCAGCCGGGACCGCTCGACCCGCTCGGGCGAGGGCTGCCAGAGGACCTCGCTCACTTGGCCGCCCGGTCGGCGACCTTCGCGATCGCCTCGGTGATCTGCGGCCACAGCTCGCGGGGCATGTTGTGGCCCATGCCCTCGAGCACGAGCAGCTCCGCGTCCGGCACGGCCTCGGCGGTGGCGTGGCCGCCGGCCACCTGGACCAGCGGGTCGGCGTCACCGTGCACGACCAGCGTGGGGACGGACAGCTCGCGCAGGGCCGGGGTGCGGTCGCCCGACGCGTGGATCGCCAGCAGCTGCCGCGCGACGCCCAGCGGGTCGTAGGCCCGGTCGTACGCCTCGCCGCTGATGGTCTCGAGCCAGGCGACGTCGAGCGGGTAGGCGGGGGAGCCGATGACCTCGTAGGTCGCCCGCGCGCGCTGCACGGCCTGCTCGCGGCTGGTCGCCGGCGGCGCGAAGAGGACCGCCATCGCCTCCTGGGTCGGGCTGCCGACCGCCGGCGAGGGCGTGGACATGATCGAGGTGAGGCTGGCGACGCGGGCCGGGTGCCGGACCGCGACGGTCTGCGCGATCATGCCGCCCATCGAGGCGCCGACGACGTGCGCGCGGTCGATGCCGAGGTGGTCGAGCAGCGCGACGGCGTCGTCGGCCAGATCGTCGAGCGTGTACGACGCCGAGCTCGTGTCACCGCCGAAGGCCGCCATGACGTCCGGGGGCGGGGCGTCGTGCAGGTGCGTCGACAGGCCGATGTCGCGGTTGTCGAAGCGGACGACGTGGAAGCCGAGGTCGACCAGGGCGCCGCAGAACTCCTCGTGCCAGGCCAGCATCTGGGTGGCCAGGCCCATGACGAGCAGCAGCGGGCGGCCGCTCGGGTCGCCGAAGGTCTCGTAGGCGATCTCGATGCTGTTGGCCGGGGCGGTCTGGACGGGCATGGGGCTCCTCGCGTGGTCGGTCGGGTGCCTCGCAGTGTGACGCGGCGCTGGGGCACCATGCCGGGCAGGGCAGGCACCCGGCCGCGCCCGCGAGGCCCGCGGAGGTAGGACGCCCATGAGCGTGTTGGACATGTTCCGGTTGGACGGCAAGGTGGCGATCGTGACGGGGGCGTCCTCCGGGCTCGGCGTCGCGTTCGCGAAGGCCCTGGCCGAGGCGGGCGCCGACGTGGCCCTGGGCGCGCGGCGGGTCGACCGGCTGGAGGAGACGAAGTCGCTCGTCGAGGCGGCCGGGCGGCGGGCGATCACGGTGCAGACAGACGTCGCGGAGCCGGCTGACTGCCAGCGGCTGGTCGACGAAGCGGTGGCGCAGCTGGGCCGGGTGGACGTGCTCGTCAACAACGCCGGCATCGGCACGGCCGTCCCGGCGACCCGCGAGACGGTCGAGCAGTTCCGCTCGGTGATCGACGTGAACCTCAACGGCTGCTACTGGATGGCGCAGGCCTGCGGCCGGGTGATGCAGCCCGGCAGCAGCATCATCAACATCAGCAGCATCCTCGGGATCACCACGGCGGCGCTGCCCCAGGCGGCCTACGCCGCGAGCAAGGCCGGGCTCATCGGGCTCACCCGCGACCTCGCCCAGCAGTGGACCGGGCGCAAGGGGATCCGGGTGAACGCCCTGGCACCGGGCTTCTTCCAGTCCGAGATGACCGACGCGTACCCGGAGGGCTACCTCGAGATGCTGGCGCCGCGGATGGTCGCCGGGCGCAAGGGCGACGAGCGCGAGCTCGCTGCGGCGCTGGTCTTCCTGGCCAGCCCTGCCGGCGGTTACGTCACCGGCCAGACCCTGGCGGTCGACGGCGGGGTGACGATCACCTGACGGGTCAGGGGTAGGGGTCAGCCCCGACCCAGTCGTCGAGGCCGAACACCCGCCGCCCGTCGGACCAGATCTCCAGCGTGCACAGGCACAGGTCCGGCTCGTACTCCGCGCGCAGCCGGAGCGCACCGGGGGCGCGCAGGTGCGGGTCGGCCGGGGACAGCCACCGCCCGCCCATGGCGGGCTGGAGGTGCCAGCCCTCGAGCACGTCCTCGATCCACCGCTCCGCCCGCCACCGGCGGGCCTCGGGGTCGTCGAGGACGATCTCGGCGGTCAGGGGCGGCGAGGGGTTCGCTCCGGATCCGTTCGTCACGCGGAGCGGCCTCCCCGTCACACAGCGCCTGAACCCGGGACGAAGCGGTCGACCCGCGGCGGCCCTCGTAGGGTTCCGCCACCACTGGACGAGCAGGAGCCGCGTGACCACCTCCCCCTGGCGCGGCGTGGTCTTCGCGACCCTGGCCGCGTTCCTGTTCGCGCTGAACGGCAGCGTGAGCAAGACCGTCCTCGCCTCCGGCCTGTCCTCGCTCAGGCTCGTGGAGCTCCGCAGCCTGGGCGCCGCGCTGTGCTTCCTCGCCGCCGTGCTGGTGCTGCGCCCGCGCAGCCTGCGGGCCGCGCCGCGCGAGATCGGCTTCTTGGTCGCGGCCGGGGTCGTCGGCATCGGGCTGGTGCAGTTCCTCTACTTCGTCGCGATCGGCCGGCTGCCGGTCGGGATCGCCCTGCTGCTGGAGTACCTCGCGCCGGTGCTCGTCGTCGTGTGGGTGCGCTTCGTGCGGCAGGAGCCGGTGCGCCGGCGCATCTGGTCGGCCCTGGCGCTGAGCGTGGTCGGGCTGGTCGTCGTCGCCGAGGCCTGGCAGGGGCTGCAGCTCGACGGGCTCGGCGTGCTCGCCGGGCTCGGCGCCGCGGCGGCGCTGGCCACCTACTACCTCAGCAGCGAGCGGGGGATGAGCAGCCGCGACCCGCTCAGCCTGGCCGCGTGGACGTTCGGCGCCGCTGCCGTCTTCTGGACCGTCCTGCAGCCGTGGTGGACCTTCCCCTGGGCCGACCTCACCCGCCTCGTCCCGCTGCCCGGTCCGCTGCCCGACGCGCAGGTCGCCGCGTGGCTGCTCGTGATCTGGGTCGTCGTGCTCGGGACGGTCGTGCCGTACGGCCTGATCCTGCTGGCGCTGCGCCACCTCGGCTCGGCGCGCACGGGCCTGCTCGGCATGGCCGAGCCGGTGCTCGCCGCGGGTGTCGCCTTCGTCGTCCTCGGCGAGGCGCTGTCGCCGGTGCAGCTGCTCGGCGGCGCAGTGGTGCTCACCGGCATCGTGCTGGCCGAGACCGCGCGCACGGTGCCCGAGACCGGCGCCGTCCCGGAGGGCGTCGCCCCCTAGCCGTCCGGACGCAGCCAGTGCGGCGCCGGCCCGGTCCCGATCCGGTAGCGGGCCGCCTCCTCGGACGGGCTGTACGGCCCCAGCGCCAGCTGCAGCGCGCGCAGCTGCACCCGGGTCAGTGCGAGCGAGGCGCGGCCGCCCGAGCCCCGGCCGGGCACCCCCGCCAGGGGAGCGATGGTGGGCGAGAGGAGCAGCGCGGCCCCGCGCGCCAGCCCGGCGTAGAACAGCTGCTCGGGCGTGGACAGCCCCGGCGGCGCGGACAGGAACGTGCGCAGGTCCGCCGGCACCGGCTCCAGCACCGGCGCGTACGCCGCCAGCGCCTCGGCCAGCTCGGCCTCGGTGGTCGGCAGGTCGGTCGCGCCGAGCTCGGCGGCGCTGCGCTGCCACTGCCCGACGTAGGCGTCCGGCCAGCGGCGGCCGAAGCGG
>Ga0136633_1001516_pt1 | contig 17058 bp, 20 predicted proteins | sample AntDrymeUQ832206_2_FD_105494 | JGI IMG/M metagenome (GOLD analysis project Ga0136633, IMG submission 105494) | Polar desert sand microbial communities from Dry Valleys, Antarctica - metaG UQ83 (22.06) | ecosystem: Environmental > Terrestrial > Soil > Desert | place: Antarctica: Dry Valley...
ACGGACCTCGCGGAGCGCCGTCTCTTCGATCGTCTCGTTTCCGTCGGGCTGACCTTTGGGAAAGACCCAGGTCCCGTCGGAAAGCCGACCGGCCAGCGCGACCTCGAGCCCGTCCGCGCCGTGCCGGTAGACGACGCCTCCTGCGGCGACGGCGCTGCGGACGCGGCGGCGCCCGCGCCGCGGTGTACCCGAGGTGGGCATGCGGTCCTCCACGCGAGGGTGTAGGTACCCGGTCCGCGAGGCGGACCGGATGTCCTGCTGCTCCGCCTCCGGGCTCCGCAGTAGGCGACCGAGTCTAGGCGAGAAGGCTTACAGGAGTCTCGTGTCGTTGATCACGAGCGCGAAGTTGCAACGGAGGTACTCGGCGGCGCGCCGGCTCAGCATCATGCGCGTCAGGAAGATCTCGAAGTACTCCATCAGCGGGGCGACCTCGGTGTCGATCGTCAGCTGCAGCGTGATCAGCTTTTCCTTACGGCTCACCTTGATCTCGGCCGCGGTGGCCGCGTAGTTCACGCGATCGTGGATGTCGAACGTCGTGGTCTTCGGGTTCCGCACGCGACTGCGATGCACGTCGCTCTTGTCCGCGATGATCACCGCCGCGGACACCGCGCTCACCGGCAGGCCGCCCTCGGCCTCCTCGTGGTTGGCGATCGCGCCCATGATCGTCGCGAGCTCCTCCGTCGTGAAGCCGAGGTCCTCGAGGATGTCCTTCACCAGCAGGGCGCCGGTCTGGCCGTGACGGTCGCGCGTGATCGCGTTGCCGATGTCGTGCAGGTACGCGGAGATCGCGCCGAGCTCGCACCGGCGCGGCTCGTGACCGAGCGATCTCAGAATGAACCGCGCGCCGTCGGCGCTGGTCGTGGCGTGGCGCTCGCCGTGCTCGGTGTAGCCGATGGCGCCGGTCTGCTGGTTCGCCGCGCGGATGTACGTGCGCACACGCTCATCCACGCGGACGTCCTCGAGGGTCGGTCCCTGACGCTTCGCCTCGACCGGCGTCTTCGTCTTCGTCTCCGAGCGATGGACCTTCTTGCGCTCGTCGGGCGCGTTGGTGCCCTCCGCCCCGGGACGCGGCGCCTGGGCTGCCTCCGTCACGGTGGAGACTCTAGAGACATGCCTCCGCTCACGTGCCTCGCTCCCGAGCGCGAAGGCGCGACGCATCCGCGTAGATGGTCGCCCGCGGCCCGACGAGCACCACCACCAGGTGACGGCTTGACCAGCGGTAGATCACCCGGTAGCTGCCGACGCGCGCCGACCAGAGACCCTCGAGCTCGCGCCTGAGCGGCTTCCCGATCTCGGGTCGGTCACGGACGGCATCCACCATCGCGCGGATCTTCCGGCGCTGGTCAGGGTGGGCACCTCGGATGACGGTCGCGGCGTCGAGGCTGAGCGCAACCGCGCGTGGCCTGCCTATCGTTTCGGTCCGCGCGCCTTCCGCCCGAAGACCTCGTCGTAGGTCTTGGTCTCGCCTCGCTCGATCTGGCGGAGACCACGCCTCAGCTCGGTCATGAGGCTCCGGTCGGACGTGATCTCGAGCGTCTCCTGCCAGCTGTCATGGTCGTCCTGGCTCACCAGGACGGCTGCTGGTCGTCCCTTGCGCGTGATGACGATGCGCTCGTCGCGGCTCTCGACCTCATCGACGAGCTGGCTGAGCTTCGCCTTGACCTCGGAGAGCGACAGCGTCTTCACGGCACTTTACCTCCCTGACCAGAATTCTGGTCACATGGTATCCAGCGAGTCAAGGTCGCCCGACGACGACCGTGTGGCCGGACGGCAACCGTTCATCGAGTGCGGCCGCAACCAGCGCGCCGGCCATCTCGCCGGTCGACGGGAGCGGATGCGTCGCACTCGTGCGGAGCGCACGCACGCCCGGATCCATGCGCTCGAGGAGCTTCGCAGTGATCGTCCCCTCGACGAGATCGCCGGTCACGACCAGCAGCCGGAGGCCGAGCGCGGGCACGCGTTGCCGCAGCGCGGTCTCACCGGCGTGCTTCGACCGGGCAATGGGCTCGTACTGCGGAAGCTGCGGGACACGGCCGTACAGATGCGCCCAATGGCTCGTCACGAACACGACGGTCGCGCCCAGCTCGAGCAGCGGGACGACCGCCTCGAGGACAGCGAGCTGGGCATCGCGGTTGACGTGCATCGGGTACTCGGGATCGGTGGCGAGCAGGTCGCGCTCGAGACCACCGGACGCGTTGAGGACGAGGAGTCGCAGTGGGGACGTCAGGGCACGCAACCGCTCGGCGGCTCGCGCGATGTCGGCGGCCACAGTGATGTCGCACTGGAGCGGCAGCGCAGCCGCGCCGGCTGCGGTGATCGCGCCCGCGATCTCCGCTGCACGTGCAGCCTTGTTGCGATAGCTGAAGGCCACGTCGAACCCGGCGCGAGCGAGCCCGACGCACGTGTCGGCACCGATCCCGCGCGAGCCGCCGGTGACGAAGGCAGCGCCTCGGGATGGGATCACGCTCGAGCGCTGGGTCCCGCCGACCGCGCTGCCTCGTACCCGCGCTGCAGGCGCTCGGCGACCTGCTGCAGCCAGCGCAGCTCGGTGAGCCCGGCACGGCACACGACGAGGCCACGCGTGAAGGCGAGCCAGGGCTTCAGCGTCCCACCGAGCAGGCCGAGCCAGGTCGGGCTCGCCGCGTCGACCTTCGGACCCTTGCCCCGCGTCTCGGCGGGCTCGGCATGGAGCCGGCCGGCGCCAGCCTGGAACTCGATCGCGAGCGGCGCGTCGGTGAAGCGCAGCAGCGCCCGCCCGGCGGTCACGCCCGCGAGCTCGCGCGCGACGGCCGGGTCCTCGGACGCGGCGGCGAGCACGCGCAGGAGCAGATCGCGGACGGCCTCGGGCGGGGTGCCCTCCGCCTGGGCGAGCGCGCGCGCCTCGTCGAGCGCTGCGACGAGAGTCATCAGCCGAGCGGCATCGACGAGCGCACCAGCGACGGGATCTCGCCCGTGCGGTGTCGGAGCGAGAAGAACGCGGCCGCCCCGATCATCGCGCCGTTGTCGGTGCAGAGTCGCGGCGGCGGAGCGAGCAGCGGGACGCTCGTGCGCCGCTGGATCTCCGCGCGGAGCGGGCCGTTCGCGGCGACACCGCCGCCCAACATCACGGTCCGCACGGCGTATTCTCCCGCCGCACGCGCGACCTTCTCCGCGAGCGCGTCGCAGATCGCCTTCTGGAAGGAGGCCGCGACATCGGCGATCGGCACCGGTCCCTTCGCCTCGAGCGACCGCACCAGGCGGAGCACGGCGGTCTTGAGCCCCGAGAAGGAGAAGTCGTATCGGTCGGGGAGCCAGGCCTTCGGCAGCGGATATGACGTGGGATCGCCATCGCGCGCGGAGCGCTCGATCTCGGGGCCACCGGGAAACCCGAGCCCCAGCAGCCGGGCGGCCTTGTCGAACGCCTCCCCGGCCGCGTCGTCGATCGTGCGGCCGAGACGGCGGAAGCGCCGGTGACCTTCCATGAGCACGAGGTCGCTATGCGCCCCGCTCACCACGAGCACGATCGCCGGCAGCTCCGGCTCGGGCGGGCGCCGCGGCTCCGTTGGCCCATCGGCGCCTTCCCCCTCATCCTCCCTCTCATACAGCCAGTTCGCGTACACGTGGCCCTCGAGGTGGTTCACGCCGACGAACGGCAGGCCCGCCGCGAGGGCGAGACCGCGCCCATAGCTCGCGCCGACGAGGAGCGCGCCGATGAGGCCCGGGCCTACGGTCGCGGCGATCGCGTCCACGTCGCCGAGCTCCATCCCCGAGTCGCGGAGCGCCTGCTGCATGACCGGGTCGAGCGCCCGCAGGTGCTCGCGCGCCGCCACCTCCGGCACGATGCCGCCGGTCGCCTGGTGGGCCGACTGTGATGCGACGACGTTCGCGCGGATACGCCGGCCGTCCTCCACGATGGCGACGCCGGTCTCGTCGCAGGACGTTTCGATCGCGAGGATGCGCATCAGTCGAGCTCCTGACGGAGCTTCGCGAGCCTGTCGCGGACGGCGCGGTCCTTGATCCGCTCCGTCCACATGATGAGCGCGTCCTCGTTGTTGTCGGAGTAGTAGCGGCGCCGCACGCCCGCGCGGCGGAACCCGTACTTCTCGTAGAGCCGCTGCGCCGCGAGGTTGGAGGCGCGGACCTCCAAGGTGAGCCACTCCGCGCTCATCTCATGCGCGATCTCGAACAGCCCCTGGAGCAGCCGTTCGCCGATGCGGCGCCGCCGCGCATCGGGCAGCACCGCGAACGTCGTGATGTGCGCCTCGTCGACCATCAGCCACAGACCCGCGTAGCCGACGATGCGGTCCGCGTCCCGCGCGACGATGTACCGCGCCTTCCGGTTCTCCGTGAGCTCGTGCCGGAACGCGTTCGCCGGCCACGGCACGGGGAACGACGCTCGCTCGACGGACTGCACGCCGTCGACATCCTCGAGCGTCATCTCCTGGATGAGTACCGGAGCCGTGGAGACCATCTCTCAGGTGTCCATGGACGCAGTTTGGTCGGTCGTGACGATGAGAGGCGAGGTGGGTGGACCCGCGCGGCGGGTCGCGGGCCGCGAAGCGGACCGCGTGCGCGCACGAGCTCTGGAGCGCATCACGTGGCAGAAGCCCGCCGAGCGGGGCCACCCACCGCGCCGATCGACACGTTCCGTCATGACGTCCTCTTCGGCAAGCCCAGCGCCAGGTCGTCGCGGGGCGGAGGCGCGAAAGGCTGGTCGAAGGACCCACGGATCGCGGGCTGCCGCACGTAGATCGGCTCGATCGCGTCGAGCTTCGTCTGCTGCGAGCCCTCGAGCGCACGCCAGCCGAGCTCCGCCAGGTAGCCCGCGCGCCGCATCCGTGACGCGGGAGCGGCGAAGAGCGCCTTCGGGCCGAGGAGCGCGCGCAGCCTCGATTCGGCGGACTCGTCGAGCTCTCCCACGAAGAGCGTGTGCGTGCCGAGCTGCCGGCACAGCTCCTCGAGCGGGCCGATGAGGAACGGCGACCGCCGGGCCCACCGCCGATTCCGCTCCTGATAGAGGGCCGCATACCAGTCGGTCTTGCCCGCGGGAAGGACCGAGCAGGTCCGTATCTTCGAGCTGGCGTGCGGATATGCCAGCACGTCGAGGGTCGAGACGCCCACGAGCGCCGCACCCGCGCCGCGCGCGAGGCCCTGCGCGGCCGCGATGGCGATGCGGAGCCCGGTGAAGGAGCCCGGCCCCGTCGCCACGGCGACGCGTGAGACGCGCGCGAGGGTCACGCCCGTTCGCGAGAGCAGGCGCTCGATCGTGGGGAACAGCTCGTCGGCGTGGCGTCGCTGGGCGTGCCACGTTTCCTCCGCGAGCACGTCGCGACCGTCGAACAGCGCCACGGATGCCCAGGCGGTCGAGGTATCAAGCGCCAGCAACATCGCCCCGGATCCCTTCCAGCAGCGTCCGCGACCGCGGACCGGTGGCCTCGAGCACGACCCGTCGCTTCGTCTCGGCGAGGTGCTCGAGCCGCACGTCCAGCCGGTCCGCCGGGAGATCGTCGCCCGCTCGGTCCGGCCACTCGATGACGGTCACGCCACCGCCCTCGACCGCCTCTTCCCAGCCGGTAGAGCCGAGGTCCGCGGTCGAGAGCCGGTACAGATCGAGGTGGAAGAGCGGCAGCCGCCCGGCCGGGTGCTCGTGCAGGATCACGAACGTGGGGCTCGTGACATCTTCGGGATCGATCCCGAGCCCCGCCGCGACACCACGGGCCAGCACCGTCTTCCCCGCCCCTAGCTCGCCCCAGAGCGCCAGCACATCGCCAGGCAGCGCGGCCCGCCCGAGGCGCTCGCCGAGACGCTCCGTCTGGAGCGACGAGTGGCTCACGAGATCAAGCAGGCCCGTCGGGGACCTCGAGTCGTGCGTGGCTGCGGCGCTCACGGAACATGCGGATGGTAAGTCCGACGAAGATGCCGAAGATCGCCGCCCAGACCGCGAGATACCACTCCCGTGGGATCGCGCAGAACGGGAACGAGCCGGCGCTCTGGCCACAGGCGAGCGCGGCGGCGAGCGGCACGAAGCCAAACGCGCCCACCCACGTGCGAACGCGGCCGAGCCGCCGCATGCGCGCGCGGAACTCGGCCTCGCGGCGCGCCCGCTGCTTCCCGCGCGTCCTCTTCTTCAACGCTTCGCGTCGAACGGGAGGACGTTCGCGAGCGGCACGAGTCCCGCGTCCGTCGCGAGGGCCTCGGATTCGACTTCGCTTGGGAAGCGCACGACACCCGCGAGCTCGCCGGGCGTGCCGAGGGGCCGGACCGCCGCATGGTCGTCGGCGAGGGCGATCGCGGGTGGCTCGCCGGCGGTCGCTGCTTCTTCGGGGGCGAAGACGAAGAGCCGCGCGGACGCGGTATGCACCGAGGCGCGCGACCCCGCGAACGACGCGAGCGGGCGGAAGATCTCGTCGGGCAGCGCGGCCGTCCCGAACCCGACCAGGCAGAGCACGGTCGGGCGATCATCCCGCGATACCAGGCCGTCCGCAGTGACGTCGTCGCCGTAGACGACGCGCAACCCACCGGCGGGCGCCGCCCCGGCGACAACGCCCGCCGCACCGCAGGCGTGCGCGCGGGTGATGGCCTCGGCGGCCATGCGCGCGCCGCCGATGAGGATCTTGCCGCGCAGCCTCACATCGATGCGCGCCGGTCGGAGCTCGTCGATCGGGGCATCGACCGCAAGCGCGAGCTCGCCGACCGCATCCGGACCATAGGCGGCGAGCCCGCCCAGACACCACGCCGAGCCCTCGACCATCACGACTGATGAATCTGAACGCACGACACGCCCGTCGAGGGTCGCGCGCGCCAGCCACTGTCCGAGCTCGGGCGCCAGGACGAAGTCGCCCTCCGCGGTGACGTGAATGAGACGCCCGTCGAAGGGCGCCTTCGCGGAGCGCGAGAACCGCCCGGGCGGGCCGGCGAGGAGCGTTCCTCGCGTGACGGCGGCCCCCAGCGCCACGCGCTGGACCGCGCCGAGCCCCTCGGCGGCCACTCCCACACGTCGCGCGCCGCGGACGATCGTCGCCGTGCCGAGCAGGCTGCCGCTCGCGATGACATCGCCAGCAACGACAGCGCTGCCGACGTCGGCGCGGTCGAGCACGCCGAACGGGAGGTCGTGCTCCACTGTCCAAGTACCGTGCCGCCACGTCACGAACGAGCTTCCCCGGGCAGCGCGCCGAGCGAGGCAGACCAGCCGGCCACAAGGGGGACGCGCTCGGCGTCGCGGGTCGGGAGCCGGAGCGGCCACCCGCGCGCGTCCACGACGAGCCCCAGAGGCCCGGTGACACCGCGGCCTCGCAGCCGCGTGCCGCGTGCGGAGAGCTCGACCGGGCCCGTGTATGGCAGCATCCGCAGCGTCCCGCGCGCGATCCGCTCGTCGTGCCGGACGCCATCGCTCACGACGCGCAGCGTCGCGGCGCGCCCGAGCGGCGCGACGAGCGCGAGGGGCTGACGTCGCGCGCCTACCTCGGCCGCAAGCCAGCGCATGCCGGCCGGCCCGCCGTCGCCGGGTGCCCGAACCTGGAGTCCACCGATCGCCACGAGCGCGTCCTCCCGATCGCGCAGCACGGAGCACACCGCCGTCGGCTGGATCGCGTCGAGCACGATGAGCAGCGATTGCGCGAGGCGCGGCAGATCGGCAGCCCTGCCGGTGAGCGCGATGACCTTCGCGCGGCGAAACGTCGCGACGGGAAGGCCCGCCGCCGCCGCGTCGTCGAGCGCGTGGCTCAGCGCCTCGTGCGCGAGGGCGATCTCGAGCGAGAGCGTGAGCTCGTCGGCGGCGATCGCGTCGGGCCAGCGCGCCCGGTTGAAGACGCGCTCGAGGAGCCCGGGAGCATCGACGGTGCGGGGGATCCAGCGGCGGACCCGGTCGAGTCCGGCCCATGCGACGAGCGTGTCGGCCCCGCGGCCCACGCCGATGCCGCTGAGGTGCGCGGCCACGACCGTGCCGTCCGCGGCCGCGTGAACGAGCGCGGTCGTCGCGCCCGCGACGTCGGCGACGAGAGCCGGCGCGACGGCGTCGCGCGCGAGCGCCGAGGCGAGCGCCTCCAGCGCCTCGTCGCGCAGGACGAGCGTCGTGTCCGTGCCGCGGCGGAACCCGCGCGCGCGACCGACGAGCGCCGCGTGCCCGTCGGTGCGCCGCGGATCCGGGAGGACCTCGACCCCGAAGCGGGCCAGCGGGCCGTGGAGGCGCATCGTGGTCCGCGCGTCTCCGGTCACGACCGCGCGCGGGACGGGGCTCTGGTCGCTGCATCCGGACCGGAAGGCCTCGCACAGCTCGACGACGGCGTCGGCGTGGCGCGGGTCACCGCCGAGGACGACTACGAGGTCCGGCCGGGCGACGCGCAGGGCCTCCGCGCGCTCGGCAAAGGTCCTGCCGTCATTCGAGCGGAGCCAGACGGTCTGATCCGCGCCGGCGGCGAGGAGCCCGCGGCGCGCCGCGCCGTCAAGCGCGGCGTCCGCGGCCGCGAGGACCGCGACGCGGACGCGGCCGCCGGGTCCGACGCGGGGGACGGAGCGGTCGGCGGGGTCGGGCAGGAGCTCGGCACGCCGGAGCGAGAAGCCGGAGGTTCCCTGCTCGTAGCACCACCGGCGGACGTGGGCCTCCTGCACGACGTCAAGCGTCGCGTCGGCTCGGGCGTCCGCGGTCACCGCGTTGGGGTGAGGGCCGCCGCCTCCACGAGCGCGCTGAACACACGCGTGGCCGGGGGCGCGACCTCGGCCGCGCGCTCGGGGTGCCACTGCACGCCAAGCACGAAGCGGTGCGCCTCCGACTCGAGCGCCTCGATCAGGTGGCCCACGCGCGCTGTGGGCCGCAGCGAGGGCGCGAGCAGCTCTGGAGTGACGCCCTGGTGGTGCCTCGAGTTCACCGTGTGTGGCTGCGTGCCTGCGATGCGGCCAAGGAGCGATCCGGCGTCGGCCGCGACCTCGTGCGTGACGACCTCGTCGCCGACAGGACGGTGGCCGGGGAGGTCCTGCACCAGGCTGCCGCCGAATGCGACGTTGAGCACCTGGAAGCCGCGGCAGATGCCGAGGACCGGAAGGTCCAACGCGAGCGCCCGATCCAGCACGAGGAACTCCATCGTGTCGCGCTCGGGGTCGATCCCCAGGCACGCTTCGTTCGCCTGGCCGTAGCGGCTCGGGTCCACGTCCCCACCGCCCGCGAGGCACAGCGCGTCGAACGAAGCCGGCAGCGGATCACCCGGCTCGAGCGGGATCACGTCCGCGCCGGCGCGCTCGAGCGACTCGAGGTAGAGCTGGCGCGAGATACGCCGGACCGGCGTGTCCGTCCGCGAGAGCGTGAGCGCTATCCGGGGCCCCATCCGCGTCCAGACTACCGGCTCCTGCTCAAACCCCGATCCCGGCGCGACTTCGTCTACGCCGGATCCCGAGGCCCCTGCGGCTCGGCCAGGAGAAGCCAAGCCCGGCCTCGCCTATGTCGAGCCGGTTGCGGGCGCGCGCTCGAGGAGCTCGATCAGGACGCCACCGGCGCTTCGCGGGTGGAGGAATGCGACCCGTCCCGCGAGGCCGGCTACGGGCTCGCGATCGGCGAGCTCGACGCCGCGGCCGGCGAGCTCCCGCAGGGCGGCATCCAGGTCGGCGACCTCGTAGCAGACGTGATGGAGCGTCGCGCGGCCGCGCTCGGCGAGGAAGCGCGCCACACCCGAGGTTGAGTCGATCGGCTCGATGAGCTCGAGCCGCGCGCCGCCGCTCTCGACGAAGACGGCCCGCACGCCCTGGTCACGGAGCTCGTGCGGCTCGCCGGCGCGCATCCCGAGCGTGCTCGTGTAGAAGGGGATCGCCTCGGCGAGGCTCGGCACGGCGACCGCCGCGTGATGCAGCTTGCCGACGTTCACACCGCGCGTCCCACCGGTGCGTAGGTCCCGAAGACCTCGCGAAGGTCCCCGCAGATCTCGCCCAGCGTGACGTCCGCCTCGACCGCGGCCACGATGGCCGGCATGAGCGGCGCATCCTGACGCGCCGCTGCGACCAGTGCGGCGCGCCGCTGGCCCGCCGCACCCACATCGCGGCGCCCGCGCAGCGCGGCCAGCGTGGACCTGCGCTCCTCGGCGACGTGTTCATCCACATGCAGCGTCCCGCGCACGCCGGTCGCGTCTGTCGCGAACGCGTTCAGACCGACGATGAGCCGCTCCTTCGTCTCGACCTCGCGCTGATACCGGTAGGCAGAGTCCTCGATCTGCTGCTGCTGATACCCGCGCTCGATCGCCGCGAGGGCGCCGCCGAGTGACGAGATCTTCGTGATCTCGGCCCACGCGCGCTCCTCGAGGTCCGCCGTGAGCGTCTCGACGAGGTACGAGCCGGCGAAGGGATCGATGGTGTCCGCGATGCCCGACTCTTCGGCGATGATCTGCTGCGTCCGCAGCGCGATGCGGGCGGACTCCTCGGACGGGAGCGCGAGCGCCTCGTCGTAGGCGTTCGTGTGGAGCGACTGCGTGCCGCCGAGCACGGCAGCGAGGGCCTCGATCGCGGTGCGCACGATGTTGTTCAGCGGCTGCTGCGCGGTCAGCGTTGAGCCCATCGTCTGCGTGTGGAACCGCAGCGTCCGCGCCGCGGCGTTCGTCGCGCCGTACCGCTCGCGAGTGATCCGCTCCCAGAGCCGGCGCGCGGCGCGGAACTTCGCGACCTCCTCGATGAGGGTGGAGTTCGCCGCGAAGAAGAAGGAGAGCTGTCCCGCGAACCGCTCGACAGGAAGCCCCGCGCTCACCGCGGCGTCGACGTACGCGATCGCGTTCGCGAACGTGAACGCGAGCTCCTGCACCGCGTCTGAACCCGCCTCACGGATGTGGTACCCGGAGATCGAGATCGTGTTCCAGCGCGGCAGGTGCTCACCGCAGTACGCGAACACATCTGTGACAAGCCGCATCGAAGGCCGGGGCGGGAAGATGTAGGTCCCGCGCGCGATGTACTCCTTCAGGATGTCGTTCTGGGTGGTTCCGCCGAGCCGCTCGAGCGGAGCGCGCTGCCGCTTCGCCGCGGCAACGTACATCGCGAGCACTATCGGCGCCGTCGCGTTGATCGTCATCGACGTGGTCACGTCCGCGAGAGGGATCCCGTCGAAGAGCTCGACCAGGTCGTCGAGGCACGAGATCGAGACGCCGACCTTGCCCACCTCGCCGGCCACGCGTGGGTCGTCCGCGTCGTAGCCCATCTGCGTCGGCAGGTCGAACGCGACCGAGAGCCCCGTCTGTCCGTTCTCGAGCAGGTAGCGGTACCGTGCGTTCGATTCGGCCGCTGTGGCGAAGCCCGCGTACTGCCGCATCGTCCAGAGGCGCCCGCGATACATCGTCGGTTGGATCCCGCGCGTGTAGGGCGCTTCTCCCGGGTAGCCGAGGCGCGCGACGGCCTGGTCGTAGCGCTCGTCCGGTGTCGCGATCGGCGGCAGGTCCAGGCCGTACGTCGTCCGGAAGCGGCCGCGCTCGGGCAGGCGCGCCGTGGCCTCCGCGTACGGGCCGCGTCGCCAGGCCTCGAACTCTTCCTTCATCCCCGGTCCCGACGCCGACGTCGTCGCGGCTTCGCCGCACAGGGGCCCCTGCCCCTGCGGCTCCCGGCGGCCCTGCGGCTCGTCGCGGCACAGCCGCTCCTCGCTTGTTCCACAAGCGCGATGGTATCGAGCGCGGAGACCGGGATCAGTGCGCGCGCAGGACCAGCCGGTACTCGGCGCCTATTCGCCCGCGCGAAAGCGGCATCGGCTTCAGCTCCCCACGCAGCCACAGCTGCGTCTGATCGCCCCAGTGACGCGAGCCGGCCTGGCCCGACTGTCCGGTCGGGAGGACCGACCTCGAGCTCTCGATGTCGGCGAAGTCCACGATCGTCCGTAGCGAGGCGTGGCTGCGGAGGTCGTAGGGCTTGGTGAAGTCGTACGGCGCGTCGTTCACCGTGTCGTCGTCACCTGGCCGCTCGTACGGGCCGAGGTTGAGCAGGCCGAAGGGGATCGCGCCGCCGAGCGGATGCGCGAACGTGATGCGGTGGAGCGCTCCCCAGCGCCACGTCGCCGGATTAGTGCCCTGCCGTCGTCCGAGCTCGTCCACCGCGCTGCGAAGAGCGCGCGCGGCCAGTCCGTCGGGGCCTAGGACGGGCACCTCGAGGCCCGCGAGCCACGGATCGGCCGGGCGGGTGGCGAGCTCGTGGAGCGCGAAGACCGGCCGCGCGTCGGCGACGTAGGCCGCGAACACCGCCTCACCGAGCCTCGTCTTGAAGACCTGCGCGAGAAGGTGAAAGACGAACGTCTCATACACCGCGGCGGCCGCGGAGTCCGCGGCGAGCACTCCGTCCCACCTACGGACGAGATCGGCCGCGCGATCGGTCGCGGGTCCGAGGGACGGGACCGCGCCGATGAGCTCGCGGAACGGCCGCGCAGCGAGCGCGAAGACGTCGGTCTGCAGACGCCGCAGGTCCTCGACGGTCACCTTCCCGATGCCGCCGATCAGCTCGCGCGCGCGGGCGGCGCGGAAGCCGGGGTCCCACTCGGACGGCGAGCCCGCGTCGTCGAGCCCGATCCAGCGCTGGTTGGCGATGACGGCGAGCCCGTCCGCTGGATCGAGGACCGCGGGGTTTCGCTCGGGCGCCAGCGGCTCTCGCCACTCGTGCTCTCCGGTCCAGCCCGGGAGCGGCAGCCGGCCGTCGTCAGGCGAAGCGCGCACCGGGACACGGCCGGCGATGGCGTAGCCGATGTGGCCGTCCGCGTCGGCGTAGCAGAGCGTGAGCGCGGGTCCCTCCACGAGCGCGGCCGCGGCCCGGAACGACGCCCAGTCGCGGGCGCGGTCGAGTGCGAGGATCCCGTCGAGGTTGCGGCCGCCCTCCAGGGCCGTCCAGCGCAACGCCAACGGTGCCGCCTGGTCAGTCAGGACCGGAGTGAGGACCGGGCCGTGCCGCGTGACCACGACCTCGAACGGGACCGGCTCACGCCGGCCCTTGACGCGGATGGACTCGCGGTACACGGTCGCGGGCTCGAACGCGTCCCGGTACAGGAAGCGACGCGGGTCAGCGGGGTCAGAGCGCTCGAGGTACAGGTCCTGCTGGTCGACGTAGGCGACCGTGAGGCTCCAGGCGACGCGGTCGTTGTGGCCGAGGATGACGCCGGGAACGCCTGGGACCGTGAAGCCTGTGACACGGTACCCGGCGCCGTCGAGCGCGACCTCGTACCAGATCGACGGGTTACGCACGCCAAGGTGCGGATCGGCGGCGAGGAGCGGGCGGCCGGTGGCCGTCCGGGTGCCGCTGAGAGCCCAGCAATTCGAGCCGGCGCCGGGACCCGCGTCGCCGAGGATCGCTCGCAGCGCCAGTCGACCATCGGCGGGGGCGCGACCCTCCCGACCGGGGCCACCCGACAGGCCGACGTACGGGGCAATGCGCGCCCAGGCCGCGTCGAGGCCCGTCGTGCCGGGTGGCTCCGGGAAGAGCGCCGGGACCGCCGCGACGCCGAGCCGCTTCGCGACGGAGGTCCGCACGAGCTCGGTCTCGTAGTTGATCGCCTGGTCGTAGGCCTGGAGCTTCATGATCGCGAGCGAGTCCTGCGGCGTCCAGGGGTGCGGCCGGTATCCGAGCAGGACGAACTCGAGCGGCAGTGACTCGCCGCGCTGCTGTATCAGCTTGTTCACACCCTCCGCGTAGGCCTCGGCCGCCGCCCGTGCCTCGACAGTGAGGAGATCCTCGTCGCGGTGTGCCGCGCGACCGAGCGAGAGCGTCCGGGTGAGCTTGTCGGCCGCGAGCGTCGCCTCTCCGAGCACCTCGGAGAGCGTCCCATGCGCCGCGCGGCGGTAGAGGTCCATCTGGAAGAGCCGGTCCTGCGCGAGCACGTACCCTTGCATGAAGAAGAGGTCGTGCGCGTTGCGAGCGAAGATGTGCGGCACGCCATAGTGGTCGCGCAGGATCTCGCCGCGCTCGTGCATGCCGAGCACGCGGATGTCGCCGTCGAGCGCCGGCTGCGGTCGGTACACGAGGATCGAGCCCGCGATGAGCACGGTCGGGAGGAGCAGCGCGACGAGGACCGCGACGGCGCGAAGCAGGCTCCTCATTCCGGTGCGAGCACGACCAGCAGCGCGCCGGCCTCCACCTTCGTGCCGGGGGACGCGACGACACGCGTGACACGGCCGGCCTCAGGGGCTCGGAGCTCGTTCTCCATCTTCATCGCCTCGAGCGTCACGAGCGGCCCGCCGCGCTCGACCGCGTCGCCCTCGCTCACATGCACTGCCTTGATCAAGCCAGGCATCGGCGAGCGGAGCTCGTGTCGACCGGACCCCGCGCGACCGCCGACACGCCGCGCGGCGAGCGCGCGCTCATCCATGACGGTCGCCCTCACCTCGCGACCGTCGACCCACAGGCGCATCGGGTCGCGCGAGAGCGCGTGTACCTCGTGGCACGCACCGTCGAGCCGCATCGTCCACGCGCCCTCGCCGGCCGGCGCGGCATCCAGTGCGACGGCGCGGTCATCAACCAGCAGTCCCCCGTCGGGCGCGATCTCGACGTGCACGGTCCGCTCGCCGACGGTGACTTCGTACCTCACCGGAGCGCGTCCTCGCGCGCGAGGCGCGTCCACGCGCTGCCGTCCGCGGGCGCGAGATGCCGCGCGCGCTCGCGCGCGGTGAGGACCGCCGCGACCGCGACCGCGGTGAGCGCGGTACCGTCGGGATCGACCGTCTGACCATGCCACCGACGCTCGACGTAGGAGGTGTCGTAGCGGCCCGCCGCGTACTCGGGATCCGCGAGGACGTGCTGGTGGAACGGCAGGGTCGTCGGGATGCCCGCGATGAAGGATTCGGCGAGCGCGCGGCGCATGCGCGCGAGCGCGACCTGGCGCGTCGGCCCCCAGGCGATGATCTTGGCGAGGAGCGGGTCGTACTCGGTCGGGACGGTGAGCCCGCTCTCGATCCCGGTATCCACGCGGATCCCGGGACCGGCAGGCAGGCGGACCCTTCCGAGCCGCCCCGCGGCGGGCAGGAATCCCGCGTAGGCGTCCTCCGCCGTGATGCGGCACTCGATCGCCGCGCCATCCTGCCGCACGTCCTGCTGCCTGAAGGGCAGCCGTCCGCCAGCGGCGACCAGCAGCTGCAGCGCGACGAGGTCAAGGCCGGTGACCATCTCGGTCACGGGATGCTCGACCTGGAGCCGCGTGTTCACCTCGAGGAACACGAAGCCGCCGTCGCGCGCGACCAGGAATTCGGCGGTGCCGGCGTTGCGATAGCCTGCCGCACGCGCGATCGCCGTTGCCGCCTCGGCGAGGCGAGCGCGGAGCGCGCCGTCGACCGATGGAGCGGGCGTTTCCTCGATGAGCTTCTGATGGCGCCGCTGGATCGAGCAGTCACGCTCGCCGAGCGAGATGACCGCGCCGTGATCGTCCGCGATGAGCTGCACCTCCACATGCCGTGCGCCCTCGAGGTACCGCTCGACCAAGATGGCGGGATCGCCGAACGCGCTCGTCGCCTCACCGGTCGCGCCCCGCCAGGCGGACGCCAGCTCCCCGGCCGCGCGGACGACACGCATCCCCTTCCCGCCGCCACCGCCGGCCGGCTTGAGGAGGACGGGGTAGCCAAGGCGGCGCGCGACGTCGGCCGCGGCGCGCTCGTCGGCGACCGCCTCGAGCGTGCCTTCCGCGATCGGCACGCCGGCCCGCCGGGCGATCCGTCGCGCGCTCGTCTTCTCTCCAAGCGCGCGCTGCACCGAGCCGGGAGGACCGACGAACACGAGGCCCGCAGCAGCCACGGCCTCCGCGAATGCCGCGTTCTCGGAGAGGAAGCCGTAGCCGGGATGGATCGCGTCGCATCCCGCGCGCGTGGCGACCTCGATGATCCGCTCGCCCCGCAGGTAGCTCTCGCTCGCGGCGGCCGGTCCGATCGGATGCGCCTCATCGGCCAGCCGCACGTGCGGCGCGCCCCGGTCGGCGTCGCTGTAGACGGCGACCGTCCGGACTCCGAGGTCGCGGCAGGTCCGGAGGACGCGCACCGCGATCTCACCTCGGTTCGCGACCAGGACCTTCGCGAAGGGTGGCCCGTTCAGAGCTCTTCGGGTCCGATCACGTAGCCGAACCGTGCCGTCGCGCGCCTCATGCGGTCGTCTACGGTGACGAGACGACACGAGAGGAGTCGTGCGAGCGCGACGTACTCGGCGTCGTAGGTCTTCGCCCAGCCGAGCTCGTCGGCCACGCGCCAGGCCTCCAGAGCCAGGCGCCGGTCGGTCGCGACACGGATCGGTGCCTTCGCGAGGACGTCGAGGGCCACGAGGGCGTGCTCGCGAGCAAGGTCCCCACGCCACACGGCCTCGTGCAGTCCCGAGCGCACCTCGGACCACAACAACGGTGGCGCTACGAGCTCCTCTCGGCGATAGAAGGCGAAGCCATGCTCCGCAAGGGAGGCGTTGTGTGCCGCGCTCGCGTCGATGACGAGGATCAATGCCCCTCGCGCGAGCGGCGGACCCAGGCGGCGACGTTCGGCATCGGCTCTCCCCAGAACGTCCGCCGCAGGGCCTTCGGCAACGGCAGCATCAGGGCGCCGCGGTCCAGGAGCGCGTCGAGGTCCGCCTCTTCGATCACGTGCTGCGTGCCGATCTTCGTCGCGCGCAGCTTGCCCGCGCGGATCCAGCGGCGCACCGTCTCCGGATCGCGGTGCACTCGCTTCGCCGCTTCCGGAACGGTCAGCATAGTCGCATACTACTACATCATGGGCCGAACCAACCCACGTCGTCGGGCCTGCGCTTGCGTCCTTGCGCTCTCAGAGGGGGATGTTCCCGTGCTTCTTCTTGGGGTTGACGTCGCGCTTCGTCGCGAGCGCGCGCAGCGCGGCGATGAGCCGCGGTCGCGTCTCCCGCGGCTCGATGACATCGTCTAGGAACCCGCGCCCGGCGGCGATGTACGGGTTCGCGTAGCGCTGGACATACTCGGCGACGAGCTCCGCGCGGCGCGCGTTCGCGTCCCCCGAGCTCGCCAGCTCCTCGCGATACAGGATGTTCACGGCGCCCTCGGGGCCCATCACCGCGATCTCCGCGGCGGGCCAGGCGACGTTGTAGTCGCCCCGGAGGTGCTTGCTCGACATGACGTCGTACGCGCCGCCGTAGGCCTTGCGCGTGACGACG
>Ga0136633_1001517_pt1 | contig 17044 bp, 19 predicted proteins | sample AntDrymeUQ832206_2_FD_105494 | JGI IMG/M metagenome (GOLD analysis project Ga0136633, IMG submission 105494) | Polar desert sand microbial communities from Dry Valleys, Antarctica - metaG UQ83 (22.06) | ecosystem: Environmental > Terrestrial > Soil > Desert | place: Antarctica: Dry Valley...
CGACGATCGTGCACCGCAACCTCGCCCGCCTGATGCACGAGCGCGGCGTCAAGATGGTGCGCACCTCGCAGCTCAACGTCGGCGGCAACATGGACTTCTACAACATGCTCGAGCGCGAGCGCCTGGAGTCCAAGAAGATCTCCAAGACCAACGCGGTGACGTCGATCATGGGCCACAAGCTTCCCGACGACGACGTCTACATCGGCCCCTCGGACTACGTGCCGTGGCTGACCGACCGCAAGTGGGCCCACATCCGCCTCGAGGGCCAGGCCTTCGGCGACGTGCCGCTGAACATGGAGATGAAGCTCGAGGTCTGGGACTCCCCGAACTCGGCCGGCATCGTCATCGACGCTGTCCGCTGCTGCAAGCTCGCCCTCAATCACGGGATCGGCGGCCAGATCGACGGCCCGAGCTCCTACCTGATGAAGTCGCCGCACAACCAGCGCCCCGACGACGAGGCCCGCGAGGCGACCGAGAAGTTCATCGCCAAGTACGCCGGCAAGTCAGGTCCGGGCACCAAGCCCAAGGGCCGGACGGCGCCCAAGAAGCGCGCCGCCGCGAAGGCGTAGCTGCCGAGCGAGTTCACGCCACGACGACGGCCCGCCTGACGGCGGGCCGTCGTCGTGGCGATGCCTACCATCTCCGCCGTGGCCTCACTGACGATCGCGCAGGTCTCGCCCTTTACGTGGGGCGCCGAGAACGAGGTCAACCGGCAGATCGAGCGGACGGCTGAGGAGCTCGTTCGCCGCGGGCACCGCGTGGCGATCGTCGCGCCCTCGTTGTCTCAGGCCGAGGTGCGTGAGACGCGCCGGCGTCTGCGTGACCGTGAGGTCTGGCGCGGCAGCGGACCGGAGGTCCTGGCGGTGTCCGAGTCGCTCGGGCTGGGCGCTCCGGCCACGCGACGCGCGGCGCTTCCCGTCGACGTCGGCCGGACGATCGATGCTCTGTTCGAGGCCGTGGAGTTCGACCTGGTGCACGTCCACGAGCCGTGGGCGCCCAGCGTCGCCAGCGCGGCGCTGCGGAACTCGCCCTACCTGAACGTCGGCACGTTCCATGCGCCGACCGAACGCGTGGTGTCCACCCAGGTCGCGCGCAAGCTCGTGGGGCTGGTCTTCGGCCGGCTCGACGCGCGGATCGCCAGCTTCGGGGCGACCGCTGACCTGCTGCGGCGATTCTTCCCCGGCGAGTACCGCACCGTCCTGCCAGCCGCCGACCCGGCCCCCGCCGGCGAGCGCGCGGGCCGGACGCGAATCGTGTTCGCCGACACCGAGGAGCGCGCCGCGCTGCGGTTGTTCCTGCGCTCGCTCCGGCGCCTGGACCCTTCGCTCGACTGGGAGGCGACCGTCGTCACCGCCCGTGGACCGTCCTCGTCGACCGCGCTGCGGGCGGAGCTGCGCGAGCGGATCACGTTCGTTGAGGCGGGCCTCGACGAAGCGCTGGCGGGCGCCGACATCCTGGTGGCAGCGAGCGAGGGCGCCGCTCCGGCCCCGAGCACGATCGTGCGCGCATTGGCTGCCGGCGCCGTCCCGCTCGCGGCGCGCCTCCCGGCCTACGAGGAGCTTGTCGACGACGGCCGCGGGTTGCTGTTCGAGCCGGGCGACACAGAGGTGCTGGCCGAGCAACTGGCCCGCTTGGTCGCAGACGACGCATTGCGCGAACGGCTGAGGTCCGGCGCCACCGAGTTGCGTGAGCGTCTGACCTGGGAGCGTGTGGCCGACGAGATCGAGGAGGTCTACACCGAGCTGGTCGCCCGCCGGCATCCGGCCACCGGCGACGCCAAGGTCCGCGCGCGGCTGCGCCGCCGCAAGCTCATCGACGTCGACCTGCACATGCACACCGACCACTCCTTCGACTGCGCCACACCGGTGGAGGTCCTGCTTGCCACGGCGAAGGAGCGCGGCTTGGGCGCGATAGCGGTGACCGACCACAACGAGGTCTCGGGCGCGCTGGACGCCGCCGCCAAGGCCGAGCAGTTCGGGGTCAAGGTGATCGTCGCCGAGGAGGTCAAGACCGCCGAGCAGGGCGAGGTCATCGGGCTGTTCCTCAAGGAGAAGATCCCGCGCGGCATGACGCTGGCCGAGACCGTCGCCGAGATCAAGCGCCAGGGCGGGCTCGTCTACGTGCCCCATCCGTTTGACCGCATGCACTCAGTGCCCGACTACGAGCACCTCCTGACGATCCTTCCAGACATCGACGCGATGGAGATCTACAACCCACGGGTGGCGATCGGATCGTTCAACGAGGAGGCCGAGCGCTTTGCCCGCAAGTACCGGATCGTCGCCGGGGCGGGCTCGGATTCGCACGTCGCCCAGGGGCTGGGGAGCGTGCGAATCCGCATGCACGACTTCGACGGGCCCGAGGAGTTCCTCGAATCGCTGCGGACCGCCGACATCACCACGAAGCCCTCGAGCCTGCTCTACGTGCAAGCGCTGAAGTTCCTCGAGACCAAGGCCACACCGGCCGGCGCCCGGAAAGCGCGCAAGGAGCGCCGGGTGCGGAGAGCGACCCGCAAGGCGTGATGCAGGGCGAGGGAGCGCCGCGGGAGTCGTCGAAACCCCTGGCACCCATGCCCGCGACCGACGACGAGATCCGCGAGAAGTACCTGGAGCGCGCCATCCGGGAGCTCAACGCGCTGACCCGGGAGCTCCAGTCCTGCGAGCTGTGCCCGCGGGGGAACCGAGTGCCCGTGCTGGGCTCGGGGCATCCGCAGGCCGACATCGCGCTGCTCAAGTATGCGCCGCGGACCTCTGAGGTGGAGGAAGGCGTGGCCTTCTACGGCCGCAGCGGGATGGCGCTGATGAAGTCGCTCAAGCGGCTGGGCATCGATCCCCTCGCGGTGTACGGGACGCTCTGTGTCAAGTGCCCGGTCACGGACCCGTCGCTGGCCGATCCCGGCTGCGTCGGACGGCTTGTCGAGGAGCTGGCGATCGTTCAGCCACGCATGATCGTGATCATGGGCGCGGACGCGCTCGGCGTCCTCAACGATCTCGGCCTTCCGCTCGCCCGCCCTGTGGAACACCTGCCCGGCGTCGTGCAGTCGCTCACGCCTTCGGTTGAGGCGCTCGTAGTTCCGGACATCGACCTCTCCCTCGACGAGGAGGCCGCCAAGCGCGAGTTCTGGTCGGCTTTCAAGGTCCTCGGCGAGTGGTACGCCGACCTGCCGCCCTACTAAGCGCGACTGCAGTTGCGCTGACGTACTTCCTCGTCGCCGGGGAGCTGCCCGACCTGGGCGACGGCGACGGCGCGGTGCTGGTCGCGGGGCTGGTCGGCGTCGGCCTGGTCGCGGCGATCGTCCTGACCGTGACGTGGGCAGGCCACGAGCTGTTCCCGCTGGCGCTGCTGTTCGGCGGCAGCTTCCTGTTGGTGGCGAGCATGGGCGCCGCTGGCGCCGGGGCGAGCGTCTCGGCGTTCGAGGCGGTTGCGGCCGGCACGTTCGGCGTGCTGCTCGGGCGAGCGCTGGCGGCCCCGGCGGTGGCGCTGGCGATCCCGGTGTTCGTGGCCATCGTCGACGCCTGGAGCGTGGCGCAGGGCCCTACCTCGCGACTCTCGGAGAGCGGCGCTCGCGGGAGCAGCGAGCTGACCTTCGACCTGCCGTCCTGGGGAGACGCTCCGGGCGCGGCCTCGCGGCTCGGGCTCGTCGACGCGATCTTCCTCGCCATGTTCTCGGTGTGGGCTGCGCGCTTCGGCCTGCGTCCGCGGGCGACGGCGGCCGGCATGGTCGCCGGGCTGTTCGTGGCGGTCGTGCTCTCGGTGGCGATGGACCGCGCGGTCCCGGCGCTCCCGCTCATGGCGGTGGGCTACTGGCTGCCGAACCTCGACCGGTTCGGCGCCGTGCTGCGCAGCGAACACTGAGCGCCGAACGTCGGTGATGCCACCACTGAGTGGTGGCATGAGCGACGTTCGGCTCGCGGGGTGTCAGGAGCCCATCGTCAGCACGACCTTGCCGAGCTTCGCCCCCGCGGTAAAGCGGTCGTAGGCCGCGCCCACGTCGTCGAGTCCGAACGTCGCCGCGACGGGGACGCGGATGTCGCCGCGGTCGAGCAGCGGCAGGACGTGGCGCTCCATCGCCCGCGCCGTCGCCGCCTTCTCCTCCAGCGGCCGGGCCCGCAGTGTCGACGCGCGCAGCGTCGCGCGCTTGCCCATCAGCGCGAGCAGGTTGACCTCGGCCTTGAAGCCGGCGCCGACGCCGATGACCACGATGCGCCCGCCCGTCTCCAGGGCCTTGAGGTCACCGGGCAGGTTGGGGGCGCCGACCAGCTCAAGGATGACGTCGAACGGCCCGTGCTCCTCAAAGCCCTCGGGCGCCAGCACCTCGTGGGCGCCGAGCTCGCGGACGCCGTCGCGCAGCTCCTCGCTGCGGACCGTGGCGGTCACGTGGGCCCCGGCGGCCCGGGCCAGCTGGACCGCTGCGCTGCCGACCCCGCCGGCGGCGCCGTGGACGAGCAGGCGCTCACCGGGTCGCAACCCACACTGCGTGAAGACCGCGTCGTGGGCGGTGGTGAAGACCTCCGGCGCGCCGCCCGCCTCCGGCCAATCGAGCCCTGCCGGGACCGGCATGAGCTGGCGCTCGTGGACCACGGCGAGCTCGGCCTGTCCGCCGCCGCCGACGATGGCCATGACCCGGTCGCCCTCCGCGAATCGACTCGCCCCCGGGCCGAGCCTCGTGACCTCACCGGCCAGCTCGAGGCCGGGGATGTCCTTCGGCGAGCCAGGCGGCGCGGGGTAGGCGCCCTTGCGCTGCAGGACATCGGCGCCGTTGAGGCCGGCGCCGCGGACGCGGACGAGGACCTCGCCGGCGCCGGGCTCAGGGTCGGGATGCTCCTCGACGAGGATCTCCCCATCACGGACGGTGGCGGCACGCATGGCGCGCCAGCTTACGCGCGGCACAGCTGACGTTCTCCCCCCGCGGAGGGGAGAACGTCACGCGCGGTCGCGCGGTCAGGCCCGGTCGAGGACCGCGACGCACTCGACGTGGTGCGTCTGCGGGAACATGTCAACCGGTCGCACGCGCTTGAGCACGTAGCCGGCCTCGGCGAGCTGCGCGGCGTTGGGCGCGAGCGTCGTCGGGTTGCAGGAGACGTAGACGATCTTCTTGGGCGCCGCCTCGATGACGCGACGGACGATCTTCTGCGAGAGACCGGCCCGCGGAGGATCGACCACGAGAACGTCGGGGCGTCCGGCGCGCTCGACCAAGTCGCGCATCGCCAGCCGGACGTCACCGGCAAAGAACTGCGCGTTGGCGATCTCGTTGCGCTTCGCGTTGGCGATCGCGTCGCGGGCGGCGTGTTCGACGAGCTCGACCCCCCACACCTCGCCGGCGCGACCGGCCAGCGAGAGGGCGATCGTGCCGATTCCGCAGTAGAGGTCGAAGACGCGCTCCCACCCGCGCAGCTCGGCGTACTCCGTCGCGATCGCGTACAGCCGCTCGGCCATCTCGGTGTTGGTCTGAAAGAACGCGTCGGGGGAGATGGCGAAGCGCAGGCCGCCCAGCTCTTCCTCGAGCGCGGGCGGGCCGGCGAGGTGCTCGGTGTAGCCGCCCGCCGTCGTCTCGGCGACGCCCGCCGCCTGGGTCCAGAACACGCCGCCATCACCGGGCACGACAGCGGCGAACGCATCGCCGTCCAACGTCCCCTTGCTCGTCACGAGGCGTACTTGAAGCTGCCCGGTGCGACGACCCTCACGGATCACCAGGTTGCGCAGGAAGCCCACCTGCGAACGGCGGTCCCAGGCCTCCAAACCCTGCGAGCGGCAATGCTCGAGCACCGCGGCGCGAGCGGCGTTGACCTGTTCGGAGACCAGCAGGCAGTCGTCCATCTCGACGATCTGCTCCCAGCTGCCCGGAGCGTGAAAGCCGCAGACAAGCCGGCCCTCGGCCTCGCCGAATGAGAACTCGACCTTGTTGCGGTAGCGCCACTGCTGCTCGGCCTCGACGATCGGCTCCATCTCGAATCCGTCGAGCTTGCCGATGCGTCGCAGGGCGTCCTCGACCTGCTCGGCCTTGATCTCGATCTGGCGCTCGTAGGGCAGGACCTGCCACGGCGCCCCCGGATGGTCGGCGGCGGGCGCGACGCGCTCCGGGCTCGGCTCGAGGATCTCGAGGGCGCGCGCCTCGCCGTAGGCGCGCTTACGCTTGGTGACGACCGCGCGAACGCGATCACCGGGGACGGCATCACGGACGAAGAGCACATAGCCGTCCAGGCGCGCGACGCCCGCTCCGCCGTGCGCGAGGGAGTCGATCGTCACCTCGACCTTCTCGTTCATCTGCGGCCGGGTGGCGGTCGATGGGGTCGGCATCAGAGCGCGCGGTCGAGCGCGGTGAGGACCGACTTGCGGTTCGCGTGGCGCCGCTCGTGGTCGCGCACCTTGCGCAGCTGCGCCGGCGTGAGATCAGAGAGCCGCTCGGCGATCTGCGCGGCGGTCAGCTCGTCATAGCCGAGGATCGGGAATGTCGGGCCCAGGCCGGCGGCGCGGCGCGCCTTGTCGACCTGGCGAACGATGGCATCGGTGCTCTCGGCCGTGCGGCGCTTGCTCGAGCCCAGCAGCGTCTCGACATCGACGAGCAGCTCCTGAGCCTGGCGGCGGCCGACACCCATCAGGCTCGCGGTGAGCTCCTCTGCGTCGTCGCGGGTCATACGGCCACGGCGCACCGCGTCCTCGAGCGTCTCGTTGATCCGCTCGCGCGTGAGCAGAACGCCGCGCGTCAGGGTGGCGCGCAGCTCGGCGAGCGAGTCGCGGAGCGTCGCATCAGTGCTCGCAGCGGACGCGGCAGCCTTGCGCTTCGTCGTCGCCGCGCGCTTGGCCGACGGCTTTCCCGGCGCCTGCTTCTTGGACTGCGGCATGCGTGCGAGGCTACCCGCAGAGCAGCTCGAGTAGCGCCTTCTGCGCGTGCCGGCGATTCTCCGCCTGATCCCAGATCCGCTGGCGCTCGCCATAGAGGACCTCGGCCGTGATCTCCTCGCCCGGGTGCGCCGGCAGGCAGTGCAGGGCGATCACGCCGTCGTCGGCCCGATCGAGCAGCGCATCGTCGATCCGGTAAGGCGCCAATGCGGCGCGGCGCTCGTCCGCGGTCTCCTCGTCGCCCATGCTCACCCACACGTCGGTGTAGACCGCGTGGGCGCCCTCGACCGCTTCGACGGGATCGCGGACGAGGCGAGCCCCGTGATCAGGACCCTGAAGCTCGAAGCCCTCGGGCGAGGCGATGACCACCTCGACGCCGGCGAGCGCGCCGGCGATGGCCAGCGAGCGGGCCACGTTGTTGCCGTCGCCGACGTAGGCGAGGCGCAGACCGTCGAGCCCGCCGAAGGACTCCTGCAGCGTCTGCAGGTCGGCCAGGGCCTGCACGGGGTGGTGCTCGCTTGTGAGCATGTTGAACACCGGGATCGCGCCCTCGGCCGCAAGCTCCTGCACCGTCGCATGCGGGCCGGTGCGCACCCCGACGGCCTGCGCGTGGCGCGAGAGCACAAGCGCGGTGTCCTTGATCGACTCTCCACGCTCGAGCTGCAGATCGCCCGGGCGCAAGACCATCGGGTGGCCGCCGAGCTCCACGACCCCGGCCTCGAAGGACAGGCGCGTCCGGGTGCTCGGGCGCTCGAACAGCAGCGCGATCACCTGGCCGTCGAGCGCGCGGGAGGAGAGCGGATCAGACTTCAGCTCGGCGGCGCGCTTGAGCAGCGTTTCGAGCTCTGAGGGATTGAGCTCCTCGCCGGTGAGGAAATGCCGTGTCAAGGAGTAGACCCTAGTCCGTGCTTGTCCTCACCTGGAACCTCTTCCACGGCCGCACAACCCTCCCAAAGGGGCCTGGCCCCTTTCTGAGGGTTGGCGACCATCTGAAGGAGTTCGCCGGCGCGCTCGCCGGATGGGAGTGGGACGTCGCGCTGCTGCAGGAGGTCCCGCCGTGGTGGCCGCCTGTGCTGGCCCGGGCGGCGGGCGCACGCGAGGCACGTACCGCGCTGACGTCGCGCAACGCCGGTCTGTGGCTGCGCCGCCCGGTGGCGGAGCGGTGGCCGGATCTGATCAAGTCCAACGGCGGCGGCGCCAACGCGATCCTCGTCCGGGGCGAGGCCGTGACCGAGCACCGCCGCCATCGGCTGCGGTGGTTGCCCGAGCGGCGCGTAGTCCATGGCGTGCGGCTGAGCAGCGGGATCTGGGTGGGCAACGTCCACGCGCAGGTCCACTCCGAGGAGCGCGCACAGGCCGACATCGGCGTCTCGTGCGAGCACCTGCGCGGCTGGGCCGCCGGCGCCCCGTTCGTCCTGGGCGGCGACCTCAACGTGCGCAGGCCGATTGCCCCGGGCATGACCCTCGCGGGCGGCCACGGCGTCGACCATGTCCTCTGCCAGGGACTCACCGCAGTGGGCAAGGCGCAGGTCCCCGATCGCGGGCCGCTCTCGGACCACGCGCCGGTCGTCGTCGAGCTCGCCGGTGGCTGACGTCAGCTAGCGTGAGGGTATGCCCCGCGTGCTCCTTTCCCTCGCCCTCGTCTCCTGCCTGGCGCTCACCGCGTGCGGCGGCGACTCGGACTCCTCGTCGTCCTCCGACGCACCCGCGACACCGCAGACCGGCACCGTCGACGTCGGGATGAACCGGCTGGAGTTCGACCCGGTGGACGTGACGGTCAAGACCGGCGCAAAGATCGTCTGGACCAACCTGGAGAACGTCCCGCACGACGTCACCGCCGAGGAGGGCGCCGAGTTCAAGTCCAAGGTGTTCGGCCAGGACGAGACGTTCGAGTACACCACCGAGAAGGCTGGCGAGATCGCCTACACCTGCACGCTGCACCCGGGGATGGACGGCGCGATCACCGTTGTCGATTGAGCCCGAAGCCGCGCAGCATCAACAACGCCCGCTCGCCGACGCCGCCGTGGCGCGGTAGGACACCGAGCTGCTGCGCGGCGTTGTAGACGTCGAAGAACGCGCGCACGCGCCAGAGCCGCTCACGCGGCGGGTCGAGCTCGGCGTAGAAGACCACGTGGACGACAACGAACCGTCCCGTCGCCGGGATGCCCTCCAAGTCGTTGCGGTGCGTGCCGAGAATCTTGGCCGGCGCAGCGACGAAACGCCCGTCGGACAGGCGCTCACCGGTCTTCTCCACGCGAACGTCGGGGAACCCGACCCACAGGCGCTGCGCGTGGGCGCCGATCGCCGCCGGACCCTCGAGCGGCTCGCGCAACAGCGGATCCTCGTAGTGCACGTCGGGCGCGCAGACGCTGACGAACGCGCTGGGGTCGCCGCTGCCAAACGCGGCCTCGAAGTCGTCGAGGAGCTTCACGGGGAAAGCTCCGGAAGGCCGGCGTCGGGCGTCGACGCCTCCGCGTAGCGCCGGCGCGGGATGCGGCCGGCGCCGCGAGCCAACCGGCCCGCCTCGACCCCGGCGCGGAAGGCCCGGGCCATGGCAACCGGATCGTGTGCGCGGGAGATCGCGCTGGCCACGAGGATGCCGTCGCACCCGATCTCCATGGCCAGCGCGGCGTCGCTCGCCGTGCCCAGTCCGGCGTCGCAGATAACGGGTAGCTGTGTCCCCTCGCGGATGAGCGCGAGGTTGTACGGATTACGTATGCCCATACCGCTGCCGATCGGCGAACCCAACGGCATGATCGCCGCGCAGCCCACGTCCTCGAGCCGGCGGGCGAGGACCGGATCGTCGGTCGTGTAGGGCAGCACGGTGAAGCCGTCGTCGACGAGCTGCTCGGCCGCCGCCAGCAGCTCGACCGCGTCGGGCAGCAGCGTGCGCTCGTCGCCGATGACCTCGAGCTTGAGCCAGTCGGTCTCGAAGGCCTCACGTGCGAGCTGCGCGGTCCGCACCGCGTCACGGGCGGTGTAGCAACCCGCCGTGTTGGGCAGCACGGCCACGCCGTGGGCGTCGAGCACGTCCATCAGCGAGCCCTGCGCGGTCGGGTCCATGCGCCGCAGCGCGACCGTGACCATGCTCGTGCCCGTGACCTCGATGGCCTCGCCGAGGGTCTCCAGACGCGCAAAGCCACCCGTGCCGAGGATCAGCGGATCGAGATCCTTGCCCGCGATGTTCATCCGCCCTGCACCGCCATGACGACCTCGACCCTCGCCTCGTCGCCGATGCTGGTGTGATCCCACGAGCTGCGCGCCACGACCTCGCCGTCGACCGCCACGGCGACGCCTCTGTCCGGGGCATCGAGCGCGCGCAGCAGCTCGCTGACCGTCGTGCCAGGAGTCACGTCGGAGGGCTCCCCGTTGACGCTGATCACGATGCAGCGACCTCCGCGAACCGTGCCGGGGCGAACGCCGCGGCTTCGTCGGGCATCGGCTCGCCGGCCAGGAGACCCGCGATGGCCTCGCCGGTCAGCGGCGCGAGCAGGATGCCGTTGCGGTGATGGCCCGTGGCGAGGATCACGCCGTCCTCGCGCTCCCCGAGCAGCGGACCGTTGTCGGGCGTGCCGGGGCGCAGGCCGGCGGCGGCCTCCTCGATGACCAGCTCGTCGAGGCCCGGGATCAGCAGCTGGGCCTCCTGGAGCAGCTCGCGCACGCCGCCGGCGGTCACCGTCGTGTCGAAGCCGCGCTCCTCGACCGTGGCGCCGAGCACGTAGCGACCGTCGCCGCGCGGAACCACGTAGAAGCGCTCATGTCGAATCACGCGTTCGAGCAGGCCGGGGCCGTCGGGATCGCGCAGTTCCAGGATCTGGCCCTTGACCGGGCGCACGGGAGCCCCAGCCCAGGCCCCGGTGGCCAGCACGACGCGGCCGGCGAGAGGCGGCTCGGCGGCCTCCTCGTTCGGCCGGAGGGCCACCCCCGCGCGCTCGCAGGCGAGGACGAGCGCCTCAATCAGCGCCCGCGGATCCACCGCGTGGTCGTCGGGAACATGCAGCGCACCGCGGACGCCGGGGGCCAAACCCGGCTCCAGTCGCCGCGCCTCGCTGCCGCGCAACCGGACAACGGGAAGCCCCAGGTCCTCGCGCAGCGCCCGCTCACGGTCGAGCGCGCCGAGCTCGTCGGAGTCACGGGCCACAACCAGCGTTCCGCAACGCCGGTACGCGCCGCCGAGCCCGAGCTCCTCGGCGAAGGACGGCCAGAGAGCGGCGCTGGCCAGACCTGCCCGCAGGAGCGCGGGCTCTCCGGCATCGGCCTCGCTGACCGGCGCGAGCATCCCCGCGGCCACTCGCGATGCGCCGTCACCCAGAGCGCCTCGATCGAACACGGTGACGGCCATCCCTCGGCGCGCGGCGGACCAGGCCACCGACAATCCGATGACCCCGCCGCCGATGACGGCGACGTCGGGTGCTGCGGTGGATGTCGTGGCTCCCTTCGCCGGCATTGTCCGGTGCAGGTTCTGACGGTCGGCGGCCACGATGCCGCCCTCTCAGCCCGAAGGCTCCCGTGTGTTGCCATGCTACTTCGCGTGAGCACGATTCACGAGCGGCTCGACGCCGCGCTCCTGTACTTCGTCTGCGGCCGCCGCCCCGGCGGCCGTCTACTGGGCGACGTCCTGCCCGCGGCGCTACGCGGCGGCGTCGACGTCTTCCAGCTGCGCGACAAGCAGGCGAGCGACGAGGAGATCCTCGAGAGCGGCGAGGAGGCGCGCGCGCTATGCGCCGCGGCCGGCGCGGTGTTCATCCTCAACGACCGACCCGACCTTGCGGTGGCCGCGGGCGCCGACGGTGTACATGTCGGCCAAGAGGACGGCTCGATCGAGGACGCGCGGGCCGTCGTGGGCGCCGACCGCGTCGTCGGTCGCTCGACCCACGAGCCCGCGCACCTCGCGTCCTGCGCCGACGCCGACTACGTGGCCGTGGGGCCCGTCTACGCCACGCCGACCAAGCCGGGACGCCCGGCCGCCGGCATCGAGTACGTCCGCCACGCGGCCGCCCACGCCCTGCCCGGGGTGCCGTGGTTCGCCATCGGCGGGATCGACACGACCAACGTGCGCGAGATCGCGGCGGCCGGCGCGCGGCGGATCGTCGTCGTGCGGGCGATCGCCGAGGCCGCCGATCCCGAGGCGGCGGCGCGCGAGTTGCGGGCCGCCATCACCGAGGAGGCCCTCGTTGGGACGCCGTAGCCGCAAGCGCTCCGTCGCGCCGGCGACCAAAGCCGCGATGACCGACCGCTACGCGCGGTCGCGCGCGAAGGACGAGACCGTTCGGCAGGGGCTCGAGCCCCTGCCCAAGGGCGAGCGGCCCGGGGCGGTCACCGTCGCGGCGCTCGTCGCGTTGGTGATGGCGGTGGCCAACACGATCGCCGCCGTGTTCGGCGAGTCGCTGGGCAACGACGCGGTTACGAGCACCGTCCTCTCAACCGCGATCCTGGTGGCCTGCGCCGCAGGCATGTGGTTCGGCGCCCGCTACTGGGCGGTCATGGGGTTCATGGTCATCCTGGTCTTCCAGGTCCTCCTGCTGTCCGCCGCGCTGATCGTCGTCGAGAAGTGGTGGGTGGGCCTGATCTTCGCCGTGGGCATCGGACTGCTCGGCTGGCTGTTCTGGAAGCTGATCCGCGCCCTCGCCCGCATCCAGATGCCGGAACGCCCGGTGCGCTGACCCGAGCAACGCCGCTAGGGTCCACGGCATGGCCGAAAGCTCCTATGACTGCGTCGTCATCGGGTCCGGGCCGGGCGGATATGTCGCCGCCATCCGGGCCGCCCAGCTCGGCATGAAGACGGCGGTGATCGAGAAGGACGTGATCGGCGGGCGCTGCTTGAACTACGCGTGCATCCCGGCCAAGGCGGTCCTGCGGGTGGCCGATGTCCTGGCCGAGATTCGCGACGCGGCCGAGTTCGGCATCACCGTGGGCGAGCCGTCGGTGGACTTCGGCGCGGTGGGCGAGCGGCGCGAGAAGGTCATCAAGACGCTGACCGGCGGCGTGGCCGGCCTGATGAAGAAGAACGCGATCGACGTCATCGAGGGGCACGGCAGCGTGACTGCTGAGGGCAATGTCAAGGTCGGCGGCAACTTCGACGGCACCGAGATCACCGTCGGCAAGGCGGTCATCGTCGCGACCGGAAGCGTCAAGAAGCCGATTCCCGGCACGCAGTTCGGTGGCCGGGTCATCGGCACGGAGGAGGCGTGGGCGCTCAGCGAGCTGCCCGCCTCGATGGTCGTCGTCGGCGCGGGCGCGTCGGGCACCGAGATCGCGTCGGCCTATGCGCGGCTGGGAACGAACGTCCAGCTGTTCGAGGGCCTCGATCGCGTCCTGCCCTCCGAGGACGCCGACATCTCCAAGCTCGCCGAGCGCGGCTTCAAGAAGCAGGGCATCGAGGTCCACACCAAGACGTTCGTCGAGAACGTGCAGAGCGCCGAGGACAAGGTCACGTTCACGTTCGGCGAGCAGTCCGGCGAGGCGGAGTGGCTGGTCATCGCCGCCGGACGCGGCCCTGACGTCGAGGGTCTCGGCCTGGACGAGGCGGGCGTCAAGCTCACCGACACGGGTCTCGTGGAGGTCGACGGCGCGCTGCGCACATCCGTCAAGGGCATCTGGGCGATCGGCGACCTCGTCCCCGGCCCCGCCCTGGCCCACAAGGCCTCCGACGAGGGCATCATCGCCGTCGAGGACGCGATGGGCATGGACACCCACCCGATCGTCCACGTCGACATCCCTCGCGCCACGTTCTGCACGCCCAACGTCGCGAGCTTCGGCCTGACCGAGGCTCAGGCCAAGGAGGCCGGCCACGACGTGGTCGTCGGCAAGGTCTCGTATGGCGCGGTCGGCGCCGGCACGGTCTACGGCGACCGCACGGGCCTGGTCAAGGTCGTCGGCGAGAAGAAGTACGGCGAGCTGCTCGGTGGTCACATCATCGGCGCCAAGGCGACCGAGCTCATCCAGGAGCTCGTCAACGTCCGCGTGCTCGAGGGCGGCTATCCCGAGGTCGCCCGCATGGTCCACGGCCACCCGACGCTCTCCGAAGCCGTCATGGAAGCGGCGCGAGCTGCCGATGGCTGGCTCATCCACGGCTGAGCGCGTCTTCCGCTTCGACCTGGCCGACCCGCTGGCCTACCTCGAAGGCGAGCGACTGCGCACGGAGGAGCCTGCGGTCGAATGGGTGCCCGTGCTCGCGCCCCCCGCGCCCCGCTGCGCGGAGGAGGTCGCCGCCCTGCGCGAGGACGTCGAGCGGCGCGCCGCCGAGATGGGTCTGCAGCGCGTGCGCTGGCCCGACCCCTTCCCCTTCGACTCCGAGCGCGCGATGCTCGCCGCCACCTACGCCAAGCAGATCGGCCGTGCCGTGGCCTTCTCGCTCGCCGCGTTCCGCCAGGCCTACGCCGCGGGACGGCCGCTCGACGCCGACGACAACATCCTGATCGCGGCCGCGGCGTGCGAGATGCATCCGCGCGCGGTGCTCAAGGCGCTCGACACCCGCTCGGTGCGGGCGGCGCTGGAAGAGGCGAGCGCGGCGTGAGGGCCAACCGCGCCTACCGGGTGCTGCACCGTCGCGGCGGGCGGACGCCGAGTCGCTTCGCCGGGGCCGAGCGCTTCGACCAGATCGAGGTCGTCGACATCGCCCTGGGCGAGACCGTGCTGCTGTGGGACCTGCCCTCCCGCGACGCTCCGCTGACGCTGCGCCAGCTGCGCGCCGACATGGCCCAGCTCGACGGCGAGGCCTTCCTGGCCCGCTGGCGCGACCGGTAGCGCGGATCAGTCGCGGATCGTGCTGGATAGGGGTCGCCAGGCGACCTCTAGGCAGCACGATCGGGGCAACGCTCGCTTGTGCTTCGTGTCCTTTGTGAGGCTGCCACCCCATCTCTCCATGGCGTTCATCGGCCCGTAACTCGGAAACGGCGGGCCTACCACGCCCCTCCGCCTCCGCCTCCCCCACCGCCACCGCCACCACCCGAGAAGCCGCCGCCCCCGCCGCTCGAGCCGCTCGAGGGCGGGGCCATCGCGCTCGAAAACCCGCTCGACAGGCCGCCGATGCTCGCGGGCGAGTAGAAGCCATCGCCGCCGCCGGGGTGATAGCCCGGCGCGAAGATGTAGCTCTGCTGCTGGAGCTCGGCGGGCGCGGCGATCTTGGCGGCCTGGAGGACGCGGTCGGCAAGCCCGAAGGCGATCCCGTAAACGAGCAGCCGTTCCCACATCGCGATCGACGCGGGCGGCGCCTCGTGCAGGCGGGGGAAGTCGCGCAGGTAGCGTCGGAAAGCCTGCCAGCGCGCAGCTTCGAGCGCCGCCTTGGGCGTCCACCGGCGCCGCAGACGCTCGCTGGCCAGCGATACCCACAGCACAACCGAGTTGAGCGCTGCCGCGACGCCCAGGGCGATCTGGACGACCTCGGCCCAGCGGGCCGAGCGCGGCTGGAACCCGTCGGCGCCGATCCAGATCAGCGCGACGCTGACGAGCGTGAACAGGATGGCCGCCGCGACGATCGCCAGGGCGCCTCGGCTGTCGTACCAGCGGCGCTGGGAGAACTGGGTTCCCGCCGCCGTCTGCCACGCGGCGTAGCGCTTCGCGTTGTCCTCACGGTCGTCCTCGATCTTGTCGGCGAGCTGGGAGAGCGGCAGAGCGCCCTCGCCCACCGCGCCGTCGACGATCTTGGCCACGTCCTTGTCGAGCGGTTCCGCCTCGCCGCTGCCTCCGGTCCGCGAGATCGAGAGGTCGGGCTGTGGCCGTTTGCCCAGCGCCCCCCAGCTCCACTTCTCCGTCGTCATCGGCTCGGCCTTGTAGTAGCCGCGGCGGATCAGGTCGAACAACGTGGCGGTGAACTCCGCTCCCTCCGGTTGGGTCGACTGGCGCAGCAGCGGGCCGATCAGCGCGGGCGGGAGGTCCGACGGTGGCTCCTGCTCATACTCGCGGTCATAGTCGGTGCGGCGCTCGCGCGACAGCAGCAGCCAGACGAGCCCGAGCACGGCCGCCGCGGGCGCGAGACCGAGCAACAGCAGCTTGAGCAGCGTCCCGGGGATGTCGTCGAGAGCGTCGTTGATCTTGGCCCGGCTCTCCTCGAAGTCCGCGGCGTCCGCGCGCTCCTGCGCGACGATCGCGTCGCGCCCCTTGCCGGACACGACCTTCGCGCGCGCGGTCGAGGTCAGCTGCGCGCGGGGGAACAGCAACCGCATCTCGACGAACTGCTCAGCCGGCACATCGAGCGCGCGCAACCGAGCGATGCCGTCCTCGAACGCGGTGTCGCCGCGGACGTCCACCGGGTGCCCGAAGATGCGCGCGTTGCCGGCGGTGATGCGCCGCGGAGCGGCCATGGTCGCCCGCAGGCGGCCCAGGCCGACCTCCCACGTGTTGCCCCAGACCTGAAGGTTGACGTCGACGACGTCGTCGTAGGCCCGGGCGAGGCCCGAGATGCGGTAACGGATGGTGAAGGTGCGCCGCTGGTCCGCCGCCCGGTAGCGCCAGACGATGCGCATGCGCCCGTCGACCACCGCCGCTCCGAACTGCGAGGGCGCGCCGTCCGTGCCCAGCGTGACCGACCCGCCCGGCCGGTACGCGTTACCGCGCTCGAGCACCGCGACCTGGTCGATGCGCTCGCCCGCCCGCAGCGGGATGTCGCGGTAGGCCCCACTGAACGAACCGACGTAGTCGAAGCTGATCGCCTCCTCGATCAGGACGCCGCCGTCGGGCGCCACGCGAACCTCGACGACCGCATCGGGGATGGTGAACGACTTCGCGGCCGCCGCCGTGGCCGGTAGGAGCAGCGCCGCTGCGACCGCGAGCGCCCGCAGCACGTTCAGAACTTCACCGCGACAGGTTCGCGGGCGGCGTCGCCGGCTTCGACCTCGAAGTACTCGCGGGTCTCGAAGCCGAAAACGCCGGCGACGATGTTCGTCGGGATCTGCTGGACGGCGTTGTTGTAGGTCAGGACCGTGTCGTTGTAGACCTGCCGGGAGGTGGCGATCCGGTTCTCGGTCTCGCCGAGCTCGGACTGCAGTTGCTGGAAGTTCTCGGTGGCGCGCAGATCGGGGTAGGCCTCGGCGACCGCCATGAGCCGGCCGAGCGCGCCGCTCAGGGCAGCTTCGGCGCGTCCCTGCTCGGCCGGACCCTCGGCGCTCTGAGCCGCGGCGCGCGCTTCGGTGACGGCGGAGAAGGTTCCTTGCTCGTGGGCCGCGTAGCCCTTCACCGCCTCGACGAGGTTTGGGATCAGGTCATAGCG
>Ga0136633_1001518_pt1 | contig 17044 bp, 20 predicted proteins | sample AntDrymeUQ832206_2_FD_105494 | JGI IMG/M metagenome (GOLD analysis project Ga0136633, IMG submission 105494) | Polar desert sand microbial communities from Dry Valleys, Antarctica - metaG UQ83 (22.06) | ecosystem: Environmental > Terrestrial > Soil > Desert | place: Antarctica: Dry Valley...
GGCCACTAGACGATGGGGCCGTGACCGGAGCAGCACGCTACTCCGTTGGCTCGGGGGGGAGGACTCGAACCCCCAACGACAGGACCAGAACCTGCTGTGTTACCGATTACACCACCCCCGAACAGGCCGAACCAGCCTAGCTCATGCCCGGGACCTCACCACGTCCTCGATGCTCGCCTGGCGCCGGAACCCGATGACCCGGCCGACGGCGACGGCGACGGTCTCCCGCGCCATGTACCGAGCCTCCGTCATGCCCTTGATGGGACTGGTCCTCGTGGGCGACGAACGGCCTTCGAGCCCAAGCTCCGACGCCATGGCCCGGATACGGAGCGAGTGGAACGGGTCGGAGACCAGGAGCACGTCGTCGATAGCCCGCTCGTCGAGGAAGTTGGCGGCCGCCGCCAGTGACTGCCACGAGGACGTGCCCGACACCTCCCGCAGGACGTCGTCGTCGGGCACGCCCCGTTTGATCAGGTAGTTGGCCGAGGCGGTGGCCTCGGTGAACTGGTCGCCGGGCTGGTTGCCGCCGGTCACCACGATCACGGGTGCCAGATCCCGGCGGTACAGCTCGATGGCATGGTCGAGGCGGGCGGCGAGGACCGGCGAGGGGACGCCGTTGTACTGCGCCGTCCCGAAAACGACGATGGCGTCAGCCGGCCGGGCCTGGTCGGTACGGGCCGCCCGCCACACCTGCGCGAACGTGATGCCCATGTAGAGGACGACAGCCGCGAGCAGGCCGACCGCAAGTTTCACGGCCAGCTTCACGATGAAGACAGGCGCCCCTTTGCTCGCTGCAACCGTTCCAGCGTGCGCTCACGTCCGAGCACATGCAAGGACTCGAACAAAGGCGGCCCCACCGAGCGCCCGGTGACGGCCACCCGGATCGGCGCCTGCGCCTTGGCCAGCTTCAGTCCGTGCCGGTCGGCCAGCGCCGCGGTGACCCGGTGCAGCTCCACCGTGTCCCAGTGGCAGTCGCGGTACAGGGCGATGGCCTCCTCCAGCAGCGCGCCCGCCACCGGCGACCGGACCACAGCCTTGTCCCAGGCCGCCTCGTCGATCACCGGCTCCTCGAGGAACAGGAAGTCGACCATGGTGGGCACCTCGGCGAGGGTGCGGGCCCGCTCCTGGATCAGCGGGGCGACGGCATCGAAGACGGCGAGGTCGAAGCGCTCCGGCGGCCAGGGGGGGTCGGTCTCCAACCACGGCAGCGACTCCCGGACGAACGTGGCCACGGGCAGCGCCCGGATGTACTCCGCGTTGACAGCATCGAGCTTCCTGACGTCGAAGAAGGCGGGCGACGCCTTGACGTCGGAGATCCTGAACTCGGCGACCAAGTCCTCGATCGGGAGAATCTCGCGGTCATCGCCCGGCGACCAGCCGAGGAGGGCCAGGTAGTTGCGCATCGCCTCCGGGAGGTAGCCGCGCTCGCGGTACTCCTCGACGGCCACGTCGTCGCGCCGTTTGGAGAGCTTCTGGCGCTTCTCGTTGACGATCAGAGGCAGGTGGGCGAAGAGCGGCACGTCGTCGACGCCGAGCGCCTGGCGGATCAGCAGGGCCTTGGGCGTGGAGGGCAGAAGGTCCTCGCCGCGGATGACGTGGGTGATCGCCATGTCCGCGTCGTCGACAGCGTTGGCCAGGAGGAACACGGCCGACCCATCGGTGCGCTCGATCACGAAGTCCTCGATCGTGGTGTGGTCGAAGGTGACCTCGCCGCGAATCAGGTCCCGCACGACGGTCTGACCGTCATCGGGCGATCGGAAGCGCAGCACCCCCGAGGTCAAGCCCCGGTCGCGGCACCAACCGTCGTACCCGCTGTCGTTCCTGGTCCGGGCCTGCGCGTCCTCCTGGGAGCAGTCGCAGTAGTAGGCGTGGCCGGCGCCGTGGAGACGGGCGGCGGCGTCACGGTAGGCGCCGGCCCGCTGGGACTGCCGGAGCGGCCCCTCGTCCCAGTCGATCCCTAGCCAGCGGAGGCTGCGCTGGATGCCCTCGATGAGCTCATCGCGCGACAGCGCAGGATCGGTGTCCTCGATGCGCAGAACGAACGCACCGCCCTCGTGGCGGGCGAACAGCCAGTTGAACAGGGCGGTCCGGGCGCTGCCGACGTGGAGGTAGCCCGTCGGTGCAGGCGAGAAACGGACCTTGGGTGCCACGCTGGTCACGGTAGCCTCGGCACCCCATGGCCAAAGCGGTATTGACCTCGAAGTCCGAAGACTTTCCCAAGTGGTACCAGGACGTGGTGGCCAAGGCGGAGATGGCCGAGAACGGGCCGGTCCGCGGCACGATGGTCATCCGACCATACGGCTACGCCATCTGGGAGCGCATGCAGGCCGAGCTCGACCGGCGGATCAAGGACGCAGGCGCCCAGAACGCCTACTTCCCCTTGTTCATCCCGGAGTCGTACCTGCGGAAGGAAGCGGAGCACGTCGAGGGCTTCAGCCCCGAGCTCGCCGTGGTCACCCACGCCGGCGGCAAGGAGCTGGAGGAGCCCGTCGTCGTGCGGCCCACCAGCGAGACGATCATCAACTCATTCTTCGCCAAGTGGGTGCAGAGCCACCGCGACCTGCCCCTGCTGATCAACCAGTGGGCCAACGTCGTGCGCTGGGAGCTACGGCCCAGGGTGTTCCTGCGGACCACCGAGTTCCTCTGGCAGGAGGGCCACACCGCCCACGCCACTCAGGACGACGCCCGGGCGTATGCCCTGCGGATTCTCCATGAGGTCTACGAGGAATTCGCCCGCGATGTCATGGCCCTGCCCGTCCTGGTCGGTCGCAAGACCGAGCGGGAGCGGTTCGCGGGCGCCGATGCCACCTACACCCTCGAGGGGATGATGGGCGACGGCAAGGCCCTGCAGATGGGCACCAGCCACGAGTTGGGCCAGAACTTCGCCAAGGCCTTCGACATCACGTTCCAGTCCTCCACGGGCACCACCGAGCATGCGTGGCAGACGTCGTGGGGGGTGTCGACCCGACTGGTGGGGGCGCTCATCATGGGCCACGGCGACGACGCCGGCCTGCGCGTGCCTCCCGCGCTGGCTCCCGTCCAGGCGGTGGTGGTGCTCGTGCGGGACGAGGATGGCGCCGGCGAACGTGCCGCCGGGCTCGCCGCCGAGCTGCGAGGCGGTGGCGTGCGGGTGCAGCTCGACGACCGCGTCGACACGGGTTTCGGCCGGCGCGCAGTGGAGTGGGAGCTCAAGGGCGTGCCCGTGCGCATCGAGGTGGGACCCCGTGACCTGGCCGCCGGCACGGTGACCATGGTGCGGCGAGACGTCGCCGGCGAGAAGGCCACGGTTCCCCTCGAGGGACTCGGAGGACGGGTGAGGGACGCGCTGGCCGACATCCAGGCGTCGCTCTACCAGCAGGCCCTCGACCGTCGGGAGGCCGGCACGGTGGATGCCGACGACCTCGAGGAGACCCGTGCTGCGGCGCAGAACGGGTTCGCCCGGGTGCCCTGGGATCAGATCCGCGACGCCGAGGTGGACCTTGCCGCCGACGCCCTCACCGTCCGTTGCCTCCAGCGGCCGGACGGCACCATTCCCGGGTCTTCGGCCGAGTCCGACCTGATTGCCACCGTGGGAAAGGCCTACTGAACTCATTGCGCTGATTTCCGAGACGGACGTATCAACGCCCGGCTCCTCCGACTCTCCCTGACGAACATCCGAACGTGGGAAGGGGAGATCATGGCGACACCGAAAGAGATCATCGAGGCGGTGGCCGCGGAGCTGACCGCTGCGGGCATTCCGGTCACCTTCGAGGCGGGCTGGGAGGACCGGGGCCGGCCGGGTTCGTTCACGCCTCAGGGTGTGGTCTGCCACCACACGGCGACCGGATCGCTCGGCAAGGACTACCCGAGCCTCGGCATCGTCCGTGACGGGCGGTCGGACCTTCCCGGCCCGCTGGCCCAGTTCGGCATCGGACGGCTGACCGGCACGGTCTTCGTGATCGCCGCCGGCAAGGCGAACCACGCAGGCCCCGGGGGCTTCGAGCACCTGTCGGGCAACAACAGCGTCTGGGGCATCGAGGCGGAGAACAACGGTATCGGCGAGGAGTGGCGCCCGGAGACCCTCCGGTCCTTCGTCGCCCTGTGCGCGGCCCTGGCCCGCCACACCGGCTTCGGGGCCGACCGGGTCATCGCCCACCGGGAATGGAACCCCGTCGACAAGATCGACCCGACCGGCATCGAGATGGACGACTTCCGCCGGCAGGTCGACGAGGCAATCAACAACACAACCACCAAAGAATCAGAGAGAGGGGATACGAGCATGTTCATCTTCGACGGTCCGCAAGGCGGAGTCTTCCGCACCGATGGTGTCACCCGCTGGCCGGTCCGATCCATGGACACGGCGTCGGTGCTGCTCGACGTGGCGCGTGTGCGCCACCTCGGCCAGCTGTCCGAGGCCGCGTTCAGCGATCTGCGCGACGGAGAGGCCAACGCCAACACCATCCAGACCGAGCTCGTCCAGCTGCGCAGCCGGCTGGAGTCGATGGAGCAGAAGGTCGACAGGGTCGCCACCCTCGTCACCGCCTGACCACCGCGGCTCAGGCCCTCGGCGAGCGATTGGTCAATCGGGGGTGGTAGAGGGCCGCTGATCGACCAATCGCCCGTCAGAAGTTGAGGACGGAGCGTCGAGGAGGGCGCGCCACTCCCCCACCCGCCGGCGGACCTCGGCGGGCGTGAGCCGGAGCGTGGCCTCGGGGACGAGGTCGACGATGGCCCGCTGGTCCCAGTAGTGGTGGGAGGCGCCGGCGAAAAGCGGCCTCCGGAAGGCGACGAGCTCGGCGGACGGTGCGTCGAGGTAGCCCCAGAGCCCGTAGGCCAGCTCGAGGTCGTGGATCACCGGCGCCCGGCCGAACAGCGAGGCCCGGGCCAGGCCGACACCGAGACAGCCGGCCATGACGTCGTGGGAGTCCTCGTCGTCGGGAACCAGCAGGCGGCCGTGGAAGCGCTCGGCGAGGACGAGGGCATACCCCTGGTCGGGGCCCTGGTTGCCGAACAGACGACCCGACGGCTGGCGATCGGTGAGGTCGCCTGGGCGGGTCGCTGTCCATCCACCATGGCCCGGCGTGCCGAGTGCCTTGCGCGGGCGGTCGCCCTGGGTGACGGGGACGTACTCGGGCGCAGCCATTGGCTCTCCTAGTCCTGGGCAGTCTGGGCGTGCAGCAGGCCGTAGACGATGGAGTCTGACAGGGCCTGCCACGACGCCTCGATGATGTTCTCGGAAACGCCGATCGTGGACCACGTGCGTTCGCCATCCGTGCTGTCGATGAGCACCCGGGTGACCGCCGCCGTGCCCTTGGCCGTGTCGAGGACGCGCACCTTGTAATCGGTGAGGTGGACCCCGGCCAGTGCGGGGTAGTTGGCGCCGATGGCCTGGCGCAGGGCGGCGTCGAGGGCGTTGACCGGGCCGTTCCCCTCGGCGGTGGCGACCACCCGGTCGCCCCGCACGTGGATCTTGATGGTGGCCTCGGTGACGAGCCGGCTGTTCCCTCGTTGTTCGGTGATGACCCGGGACGACTCGAGGCGGAAGAACGCTTGCTCCCAACCGGTGGCGGCCCGCATGAGCAACTCGAGCGACCCGTCGGCCACCTCGAAGTGGTACCCCTGGTATTCCAGCTCTTTGAGCCGGGAGAGGACGTCGGTCACCGCCAGAGGGTCGAGGTCGAGGCCGAGCTCGGCGGCCTTCAGCTGGATGGTGGACCGGCCGGAAAGCTCGCCGACCATGACCCGGCTGGAGTTGCCGACCGCTTCCGGCTCGGCGTGGGAGTACAGGTCGCGGCCACGGGCGATCGCAGACGTGTGCAGGCCGGCCTTGGTGGCGAAGGCCGACTGGCCGACGTACGGCTGCTGGGCGTTGGGGGCGACGTTGACCAGCTCGGCGATGTGGTGGGCGACCGGCATCAGACGGCCGAGGCGCTCACGGTCGATGGTTCGGATACCCATCTTGAGAGTCAGGTCGGGGATGGCGGCGCAGAGGTCCGCGTTGCCGGTGCGCTCGCCGTAGCCGTTGATGCACCCCTGGACCTGGGTGGCGCCCATGCGGACGCCGGTGAGGGTGTTGGCGACACCGCACCCACCGTCGTTGTGGAAGTGGAGGCCGAGCTGGGCCGACGTGCGGTTGCGCACGTCGCTCACGATCTCCTCGACCTCGTGCGGCAGGGTGCCGCCGTTGGTGTCGCAGAGGACCAGCGCCTCGGCCCCTGCCTCCTCGGCCGCGGCCAGGACCCGCAGGCTGAACCCGGGATTGGCTTTCCAGCCGTCGAAGAAGTGCTCGGCGTCGAGGAACACCCGCAGGCCGGCGTGGCGCAGGAACGCCACGGAGTCCGACGCCATGGCCACCGCATCGTCGAGGTCGGTCCGCAGCGCTTCGGTGACGTGCCGGTCCCACGCCTTGGCCACGATGCACACCGCCGACGTACCGGCGTCGAGCAGGTGGCGCAGGGTCTCGTCGCCCTCGGCCCTGCCCCTGGGCCGCCGGGTCGACCCGAACGCCACCAGCGTGGCCGTCGACAGCTTCAGCTCCGCCGGCGCCCGCCTGAAGAACTCGTCGTCCTTGGGGTTGGCTCCCGGCCAGCCGCCCTCGATGTAGGCCACGCCCAGCTCGTCGAGCTGACGCGCCACCCGCAGCTTGTCGTCGACCGTGAGCGACAACCCCTCCTGCTGACTCCCGTCCCGCAGCGTCGTGTCGTAGATGTCAACCGACGCGGGCAGCGGCGGGATCTCAGCTCTGGACATGATCGAGCCAGTCCTTGTACTGGTCGACCTCGCCCCTCACGGTCGCGAAGTAGATCTCCTGGATGGCCTTGGTCATGGGCCCGGGCTCGCCGATGACGCGATCGTCCACCGACCGGATCGGCACGACCTCGGCCGCGGTCCCGGTGAGGAATGCCTCCTCGGCCAGGTACAGGTCGGTGCGCAGCAGGTTGCACTCGGCCACCTCGTAGCCCAAGTCCCTGGCGATGGTCATCACCGAGTGCTGGGTGATGCCCTCGAGGGCGCCGGCCGACACCGGCGGGGTGAGCAGGCGGCCGTGCTTGACGATGAACAGGTTCTCGCCCGTGCACTCGCTGACGTAGCCCTGGGGCGAGAGAAGGATGGCCTCGTCGTACCCGGCCTTCAATGCCTCGACCTTGGCCATGGAGGAGTTCACGTACATGCCGACGCCCTTGGCCGCGACCGGCACCGCATTGGGGTCGTGGCGCTGCCACGTCGAGATCTTGAGGCGGACGCCGTGCTTGATCCCCTCGTCGCCCAGATACGAGCCCCACGGCCAGACCGCAATGGACACCTTGACCGGGCACGGGAGGGGGTTGAGACCCATCTCGCCGTAGCCGAGGTACACGAGGGGACGGATGTAACAGGAGTCGAGGTTGTTGACCCGCACCGTCTCCCTGACCGCGTCCACCAGTTGGTCGGCGGTGTAGGGGATGTCGATCAGGTAGACCTTGGCACTGTTGAACAGCCGGTCGATGTGGTCGCGAAGGCGGAACACCGCAGGGCCCTGGCTGGTGGCGTAGGCCCGGATGCCCTCGAAGACACCGCTGCCATAGTGCATGGTGTGGGTGAGGATGTGCACGGTGGCGTCGTCCCAGTTGACGAGCTCCCCATCCATCCAGATCTTGTCGACCTTCTGCAGTGGCATGTGGCCTAGACCCTTTCTGCGACAGCGTCGCCAAGTTCAACAGTTGTACCGCCTCGACCGCTGACCGCCGCGCACGCGTGCTCCACCCGCGTCGCAGCATCGGCTTCGCCCAGGAACTCGAGCATCATGGCCGCCGACCGGATGGCGGCGAGCGGATTGGCCTTGCCGGTGCCGACGATGTCGGGCGCCGAGCCGTGCACGGGTTCGAACAACGACGGCCCGGTGCGCTCGGGGTTCAGGTTGGCCGAGGCGGCCAGGCCGATGCCGCCGGTGACGGCGCCGGCCAGGTCGGTGAGGATGTCGCCGAAGAGGTTGTCGGTGACGATGACGTCGAAGCGGGCCGGGTTCTCGACCAGGTGGATGCATGCCGCGTCGACGTGGCAGTAGTCGGTGGTCACGGCGGGGTGCTCGGCGGCCACCTCGGTGAAGGTCCGCTGCCAGAGGTCGCCCGCGAAGGTGAGGACGTTGGTCTTGTGGACCAGGGTGAGGTGGCGGCGGGGCCGCATGTGGGCCAGGTCGAAGGCGAAGCGCACGCAGCGCTCCACGCCCATTCGGGTGTTCACCGAGCCCTGGGTGGCCACCTCGGCCGCCGTACCCTTGCGCAGGAACCCGCCCTCGCCTGCGTAGGACCCCTCGGTGTTCTCCCTGACGACGGTGAAGCCGGCGAAGGGACGCAGGTTCACATAGAGGTCGAGGGCGAACCGCAGCCGCAGCAGCAGGCCGCGCTCGATGATGCCCGGCGGCACCCTGGGGTCGCCCACCGCCCCGAGGAGGATGGCGTCCAGGCCGCGCAGCTCCTCCAGGACCTCGTCCGGGAGGATCTCCCCGTCGCGCAGCCACCGGCTGCCACCCAGGTCGTAGTCCACGGCGTCGAGGTCGACGCCGACGGCGCGCACGACCTTCAGCGCCTCGGCGATGACCTCCGGCCCGATGCCGTCCCCACCGATCACGCCGATCTTGTAGCCCACGGTCCCTGTGCCTTTCGAAGTCGGCAGAAAAAGAAAGACCGCCCTGACGGGCGGTCAAGAGCACACGCCGGAGGGCGCGCGCTCAGTGCAGTACGGAAATGAAGGAGGTGAACATGCCGGTTCCCAGTGTGCCCTGCTCCCCCGCTGCGCGCAATTGGGTTCCGGTCGGCGCCAGCTAGCCTCGTGAAATGTCAGAGACCCACCTTTCCCAAGAAGCCTATGAGCGGCTCCGGGCCGAGCTGGAGGACCTGACCACCCGCGGGCGGGTCGACATCGCCCAGACCATCGAGATCGCCCGCGAGCTGGGCGACCTCAAGGAGAACGCCGACTACCACGCAGCCCGTGACGACCAGGGGCGCATGGAGGCACGGATCCGCCAGCTGCAGTCGCTGGTCGACAACGCGGTCATCGTCGACGCCAATCAGGCCTCCGACACCGTGGCCGCCGGCAGCATCGTGGCCCTGAGGTACGAGGGCGACGACGACGTCGACCGCTTCCTGGTCGGCTCCATCGAGGAGCGCCGCTCCGACGTGGCCGTGGTCTCGCCGGCGTCTCCGCTGGGTCAGGCCCTCGTCGGCCACCGGAAGGGCGACGTGGTTTCCTACCAGGCGCCCGGCGGAAACCTGAAGGTGGAGATCGTCGAGATCGAGACGTAGCGGGAGTACATGAGATAACCTGAAGGCATGCGACGAGTTCTCCTGGCCCTGGCGGTGCTCCTGACCATCCCTGCGTGCACCGGCGGCCGCGGCGACGCATCGGTGCCGGCCACGATTCCCGCCGCCCGGGGCGAGGAGGCGGCCACCGTCAACCGGATCCTCGCCGGGCTCGACGGCGTCATCGGAGACCTGCAGCGCATTCTGATGCGGGACCGGCGGATCACGCCCGAGGTCACCGACCGGCTCAAGGCCGTCTACGCCGGACCCGAGCTGCTCAACCACATCGACGCCTTCCGGGCCGATGTCGCCAACGGCCTCGCCGGCTACAAAGAGCAGCCCGGCAACCGCGTCACCACCGTGTCCCGGCTCATCACGGCCAGCCCGATCTGCGTGTTCGCCGAGGTCACGCGCGACTACGCACCGGTCACCGCTGGTCCCCCTCCCCCGCCGTCGTCTCTGTACGTCGTCCTGGTGGCCAAGGCCGAGGCCGACGATCCCCGGCAGCTCAACCCGACCCCGTGGACGATGCTCTACGACGGCGTGCAGACCGACGGCTCTCAGCCGGAGGATATCTGCCGCTGAATTTCGGCCGCAGCATCGAGCACCGCCGTCGCGTACCGCCGGCCCGGCGCCCGGGTGGTGCGCTCGATGGGGCCGGACACGGAAACGGCCGCCACGATGTCCCCCGGCTCGTTCCGCACGGGTGCGCTCACCGAGGCCACGCCCCGCTCCCGCTCCTCCACGCTCTCGGCCCAGTCGCCTTCCACGCCTCGGAGGACCTTGCCGGCCGAGCCGACGTCGAGCGGGAGCGACATCCCCACCGGCACGATGGTGCGCAGCCCGTGCGGTGACTCGAGCGACGCCACGCACAGCCGGCGGTCTCCCCGTCTCACGTAGAGCTGGGCGCTCTCGCCGGTGGCGTCTCGCAGCGCCTCCAGCGCAGGGCGGGCGAGGGCCGGCAGGTCGAGCCCGGTGAGGCGGGGGCCGAGGGTGAAGCGGCCGGCCGCGTCCCGACCGAGCAGCCCATGGACCTCGAGGGCGACGGCGAGACGGTGGGCGGTGGCGCGACTGAGGCCGGTGGCCTCCACCAGGCCGGCGAGAGTTCGCGGGCGCCCCTCCACCGCATCCAGGACCGAGACCGCCTTGTCGAGCACGCCGATCCCGCTTACAGTGTCCATATGGAGAGATTACCGTCTCACACTGTGGGACAGCAAGCACCCAGAACCCTGGCGGACAAGGTGTGGGAGAGCCACGTCGTCCACCGGGCCGCAGACGAGCCCGACCTGCTCTACATCGATCTGCACCTGGTGCACGAGGTCACGTCGCCCCAGGCGTTCGACGGGCTCCGGCTGGCCGGTCGACCCGTGCGCCGCCCCGACCTCACCGTCGCCACCATGGACCACAACACACCCACGATCGGGCTCGACCTCCCGCTGGCCGACCCCATCTCCGCCCGCCAAATCGAGACGCTGGCCGTCAACTGCGCCGATTTCGGCGTCACCCTGTATCCCATGGGCCATGCCAACCAGGGCATCGTCCACGTCATCGGCCCGGAGCGGGGCCTCACCCAGCCCGGCATGACCATCGTCTGCGGCGACAGCCATACGTCCACCCACGGGGCCTTCGGCGCCCTGGCCTTCGGCATCGGGACCAGCGAGGTCGAGCACGTCCTGGCCACCCAGACCCTGCCGCAGCGCCGGGCGGCCAACATGGCGGTGACCATCGACGGCGACCTGCCCGCAGGCGTCACGGCCAAGGACGTCATCCTCGCCCTCATCGGGCGCATCGGCACGGGGGGCGGCGTCGGCCACGTCATCGAGTACCGGGGGTCCACCATCCGGTCCCTGTCCATGGAGGGCCGGATGACGATCTGCAACATGTCGATCGAGGCCGGCGCCCGGGCGGGCATGGTGGCGCCCGACGACACGACCTTCGCCTGGCTCCAGGGCCGCCCGCGGGCTCCCGAGGGGGCCGACTGGGACGCCGCGCTCGACCACTGGCGCAGCCTGGCCACCGACAGTGCGGCGGTGTTCGACAAGGAGGTCACTGTCGACGCCACGACGCTGCGACCGCACGTCTCCTGGGGCACCAACCCCTCCCAGGTGGTGGCCATCGACGGCGACGTGCCCGACCCCGACAGCATCGCCGATGCCGGCCAGGCCGAGTCGGCCCGCCGGGCGCTCACCTACATGGGCCTGCGGGCGGGCACACCCATGCGCGAGGTTCCCGTCGACACCGTCTTCATCGGCTCGTGCACCAACTCCCGCATCGAGGACCTGCGGGCCGCGGCCGCAGTGCTCGACGGCCGGCACGTGTCGGCGGGGATGCGGGCCATGGTCGTCCCCGGCTCCATGCGGGTGAAGGCCGACGCCGAGGCCGAGGGCCTCGACCGCATCTTCACCGCCGCCGGCTTCGAGTGGCGCGCCGCCGGCTGCTCGATGTGCCTGGGCATGAACCCCGACCAGCTCGCGCCCCAGGAGCGCTGCGCCTCCACGTCGAACCGCAACTTCGAGGGCCGGCAGGGCCGGGGTGGGCGCACCCACCTGGTCTCCCCCGCTGTCGCCGCGGCCACGGCCGTCGCCGGCCACTTCGCCACTCCCGAGGATCTCTGATCGCCGTCGCTGCGCTCCGGCGAGGCAATCCATCTCCGGGTCGCCGGCGGAGCCGGCGACCCTTCGCCCTGACCACTTCCCGCCCCTGAAAGGCCCTTTCCGTGGAACCTGTCCGTCTCATCACCGGCACGGCCGTCCCCTTGCGGCGGGCCGACGTCGACACCGACCAGATCATCCCCTCGGAGTGGCTCAAGCGGGTGGAACGCACCGGCTTCGGCCAGGGCCTGTTCGCCGAGTGGCGGGCCGACCCCGACTTCGTGCTCAACCAGCCCCGCCACCGGGGCGCCAGCGTGCTGGTGACCGGGCCCAACTTCGGCACCGGTTCCTCCCGGGAGCACGCAGTCTGGGCGCTGCAGGACTACGGCTTCTCCGCCGTGGTGTCGCCCAGCTTCGCCGACATCTTCCGAACCAACTGCACCAAGGCCGGGCTGCTCCCGGTCCAGGTCGACGCCCCCGTAGCCGAGGCGCTGCTCGTGGCGGTCGAGGCCGACCCGGCAGTGTCGATCACGATCGACGTGGAGTCCCGAACCCTCCTGGCCGCCGCCGCCGGCGTCTCCACCACCTTCCCCCTCGACGACTTCACCCGGTGGCGCTTCCTCGAGGGGCTGGACGACATCGGCCTCAGCCTGCGCAACGAGGCTGAGATCGTGGCCTACGAGGCGGCCCGCCCGGCGTGGATGCCCACCACATCCTGATCCGGCCGGTCGACGCTGAGGAGACCCGCCCGCTCCGCCACCGCGTCCTGCGCCCCGGCCAGGCCTACGAGGAGACCGTCTACCCGGGCGATGACCTGCCGGACACCGTCCACCTGGGCGTCTTCGACGGTGATCGCCTGGTGGGCATCGCCTCCTTGTACCGGGAAGGCCAAGACGGGCCTGGGTGGCGGCTGCGCGGCATGGCCACCGACGCGGAGTCGCGCGGCGCCGGGTTCGGCGCCGCGCTGCTGGCCGCCTGCACCGAGCACGTCGCCGCGTCGGGAGGCGGCGAGCTGTGGTGCAACGCCCGCATGGTCGCGGTGGGCTTCTACCGGCGGGCCGGGTTCGAGGTGGTGAGCGAGGAGTTCGACGTCCCGGGCATCGGTGCCCACGTGGTCATGACCCTCGACGTGACCGCACGTGGGTGAGCCGGGCCTGGAGCAGGCTGGGGAAGGTGTCGGTCTCTCCCAGGCGGTAGGCCAGCACGGACTGGCCGTCGAGCAGGGTCCTGAGGCGGACGGCATCCGGTGCGCTGTCGGTGAGCAGCGATTCGAGGCGGTCGTGACGGCCGACCAGGACCCACGTGGTCGAGAGGGCGGGACCGAGCTCGGTGAGCTCCCAGAGCAACCCGGGCGAGGCCTCCGACACGTCGATCAGGGTGACATCGGTGAGGTCGGCGAAGCGACGCACGACCGCCTGCCAGACGCCGTGCGCACACCGGACGACGGTCAACCGCGGTGAGTAGATCCGGGTTGTCGCCTGCTCCACCTTGCGCACGACCTTCTCCACCTGGTGCTCGTGATCGACCTGGACGGCGCGGCGGCCATCCGCCCGCCGGACGGCCAGGCCGGCACCGAATCCGAACAGGGCGACTGCGCCTCCGATGGCGACCGGCGTCAGGATCACGACGATGAGGATCATGCCCACCACCAACGCGGCGATGAAGACGCTGAAGATGGCGGCGACGGCGGACAGGCCTTGGTCTTCGGCGGACTTCGCCGCCTCGTCCACCGCCCGGTCGAGCTCGGCGTCGAACCAGACCGGCAGCACCCAGACAACGAGTACGACGAGCACGGCCGCCAGCACCCACGGTCCGGCGCGGACGAGCCGACCTCTCCGTTCCAGTCCGACGGTGACCACGCGCATGTCGTCCAGGGTGATCAGCCGCCATCGCCGGCCGAGGCCTTTGGTGACCGCTTCGCTCAGCACACGGGTGGCGTCGGTGAATCCGAACCGCCGCAGGAAGAGCGCCGACCGCCGCCGCCCGCGCAACAATCGCACACCGATGCGCAGCACCACGTAGCCGGCGATCGTCAGGCCCACGATCCAGAACCACGTGCTCGGGTCGTCGACCAGTGTCAGCTCTCCGTCGAGGCGAAAGAAGAACATGGTCGCCCCGATCACGAACATCATCGGCACCAATCCGAGGATGCCGGCCAGCACGAGCACGAGTCCGAGGAGGCTGACCGGGAGTCGCCAGAGCCGGTGCCGCCCGGGTGCCGCCGCTATGTCCTCGACGATCACGAAGGCCCCGTCCGCCACGGCGAGAAGGGTACCGGGACGCTAACCTCCGCCGGCGTGCCGGTCGGAGTCGTCATTGGCCTTGCCACCGCTCTCGCCACCGCCCTGGTCACGGAGATCTACTGCCACCGCGCCCTGGCTCACCGCGCCTTCCAGGTGCAGGCGCGCCTGGCGTCGGTGCTCGACACCTACTTCTGGGTCTTCGTCGGGACTGCTCCGGAGACCTGGGCCGCGGTCCACCGGCTGCACCATCGATACGCCGACACCCCCCAGGACCCCCACTCTCCCCGGCTGCGCCCGCCTCTCGCAGTCCTGGTCGGTTCGTCCTACCTGTTCGCCGTGGCCAAGCGGCAGGTACCCGCAGGCGCGCCGCGCCCGCGGACGACGCTGGCCATCCGCAGCCTGATCGTCGCCTGCTTCTTCGTCCTGCTCGGTCTTGCGCAGGTGCTGACGATCCTGGTCGTCCACCTGGTCTGCTACCTGGGCATCATGGGGATGGTGAACACGGTGGGGCACCTCTACGGGCGCAAGCCCCATCCGGAATCCCCCGGTTACGACCTGGCCTGGCTCGCCATCCCGCTTCTGGGCCACGGCTACCACAACTCCCATCACGCCCATCCGGCCGCAGCCCGCACGGGCCCGCTCGACCCGATCTGGCCCCTGCTGCGCGCCATCGCCGCAGTGGGACTGATCGACCTCGGGGAGCGGCGCACCGAGCGTTCGTGCGGGGCGTGCTGCGGTGCCTCGCCGCAGCCCGTTCAGACCTGAGGAAGCACCCAGGGACCGAGGTCGAACGCCACGGGAAGGGCGGTGGCGCCCCAGCCGGCCAGGCCGTCGGTGTCCCGGAGTACTTCGCCAGCACAGTACTTCGCCAGCACCAACCGGCGGGCCAGGGCGTCCTCAGGCGTGTCGGCCTCGACCACCCGGGCGGTGGCGTCGCCCTCGCGGTCGCCGATCCGCACGGTCTCACCCGGGAATCGGCCATGGCGTTGCGCACGAAGTCCGCCCGATCCCGGCCGCCGGCCAGCACGTAGATCGTCCGCCCGCCCGGCTCGGCTGCGAACCAGATCTCGACGCGGTGGGGGAACCCCGTCCGTCGGCCGGTGGTGGTGATGTAGCAGAACGCCTGGTCGATCCCCGAACCGTACCCGCCACCGGTACGCTGCGGACCATGGAGGATCGTGAGGTCATCGGTGCATTCATCCACGAAGGGGCGCGCACCGCATTCGGGCCCACGTCGCACCTCGAGGGCGACTGCCTCTTCCTCGACGGCTGGTGGCAGGTGTGCTTCCGGGTCTCCCCGGAGGTCTTCGCCATCCGGAACGAGCCGCCACCCCGGGAGAGCGATCTGCGCGAGCAGATCGCCATGGAGCTCTCCGTCATGGGCATGAAGCCGGTGGCCACCAACCCCGACCTCCTCTACGCCATCACCTACACCGAGATCGCCCTGGCCATCGTGCAGTGGGAGGTCTGGGCGGTCGACGTCGAAACCGCCGAGCGGGTCATCAGCGCCCGAGCCGGGGTGGACGCCTTCCTCGGGGACTACTCCACCGACGAGCCGTTCAAGGAGCCGGACTACACCGCCGAGTTCGGTGGTGCCCGGCGTAGCGCCGGGCTGCCCCCCTCGATCGTGCTGACCATCGGCATGGACGACGACCGGACGAGGGCATTGCAGGGCCACCTGCTGGAGTGCCACTTCATCACCCGCACGTTCGACTCCATCAAGCCCGAGATGTGCGGGGCGATCATTCCCAGCGTGGTGCTGATCGACGCCACCGGCCAGACCGGCAAGGAATTCGTGATGGAGCTGCGGGCGGCGGCATGCGGGCGCTTCCTGCCGGTGGCGGCGGTGACCGGCGACACCCAGGTTCCCCTCGGCGCCGACATCGCCCTCGACCCGTCCGACCCCGACACCTGGGTCGACCCCATCCGCCGCCTCCTTCCGTAACACTTTCGCGGGCCCTCATGCTCGCGAACGAAACTAGGTAGCCTCGGCGCCATGCGCCTCGGCATCTCCGGCAAGGGCGGGGTGGGGAAGACCACCACCTCCGCCGTGTTGTCCCGCACCCTGGCCCGCAGGGGCCATCGGGTGATCGCCATCGACTGCGACTCCGATCCCAACCTGGGCGCCAACATCGGCCTCGGGGAGGAAGGCGCAGCCAAGCTGCGCCCGTTCCTCGACCAGTCGGGTCCTCGCCGGCGGGTGCCCGAGGGGCTCTCTCCTGTGCAGCTCCTCGAGCAGTACGGCACGCCCGCCCCCGACGGCGTCACCATCCTGTTGGGGGCGATGGCCGAGAAAGCCGGCTCCGGCTGAACGGGTACCGCCCATGTCACCGTGCGTGACTTCATCGAGCGGATAGAGAAGGACCTCCCCGGCACGTTCGTGATCGCCGACATGGAGGCTGGGCTCGAACATCTGAGCTGGGCCGGCGGCACCCTGCGCTACGTCGACCTGCTCCTCGTCGTCGTCCAGCCCACGGCCAAGGTGATGATGACGGCCGACCGCACCCACAAGCTGGCCCTCGAACTGGGGATCGAACGCATCGCCTTCCTGGGCAACCGGGCCACCGGGCCGGCCGACGTCGAGCGCATGGAGGCCTTCGCCGCCGAGCGGGACTGCGAGCTACTGGTCGCCATCCCCGAGGACCCGGCCGTCCCCGCCGCCGACCGGGCGTCGCGCTGCGTGCTCGACACTGCACCGGATTCCGAGGCGGTCAAGGCCATCGGCCGCCTCGCCGACCGGCTGGAGGGTCAGTTCGCGCCCACCGTTTGAGCTTTCCGGGCTCTCGAACACCGTGGCGGCTGCGGCGCATGCCGGTCCGGCGCCTCGCTGACTCCTAGGTGACCTCTGAAGTACCCGGCTGCCATGGCGGACCTCCGCCCTCATGCCGGGTCGTGGTGCTTTCGGCGGGGCCTCGCGGTGCCCATCTCGCCGCACTCCTTCGCTCTCGTCCCC
>Ga0136633_1001519_pt1 | contig 17034 bp, 16 predicted proteins | sample AntDrymeUQ832206_2_FD_105494 | JGI IMG/M metagenome (GOLD analysis project Ga0136633, IMG submission 105494) | Polar desert sand microbial communities from Dry Valleys, Antarctica - metaG UQ83 (22.06) | ecosystem: Environmental > Terrestrial > Soil > Desert | place: Antarctica: Dry Valley...
GGAGTGACGAGGTCCCTCAGCGCTCCGGCCGTGACGACGGTGAACTCGCCGAGCTCCTTACCTGCCGCCGGAACCGCGCTGAGCGGTCCGTATGTCTCGTAGCCGGGCAGAACTCCGAGACGGCCCACCGCCGGTCCGTCGGGCGGGGCGGCTGGCTGGCCGTCGACCACGATCCGGCGGGCGTCGACCGGTGTGGCACTCAGCGGCAGGCGGCGACCGTCGCGCTCGACCAGGAATTCGATCTCCTGGCCGGAGCGGGAAGAGATGTAGGTGCGCACCTGCTCCCAATCGGTCACCAAGTCACCGTCGACGGCCACGATCCGGTCGCCCACCCGGAAGCCGGCCCGCTCCGCGGGCGTCTGGCCCTCCGTGCCGAAGCTGCTGAGCTCTCCGACCTCGGCCAGCGGCTCCGCGTTCAGAGGCAGGATCGCCCCGCTGGCAAGGCCCCCGTAGATGAGAAGGAATGCCACGATGAAGTGGGTCGCCGACCCCGCGGTGGCGACCAGAAGGCGCTTCCAGAACCGCTGCTGACGGTAGGTGCGCGGCTCGTCCGCCGGATCGACCTCCTCCAAGAGGGTCATCCCCGGGATCTTGCAATAGCCCCCCAGCGGCAGCGCCTTGACGCCGTACTCCGTCTCGCCCTTGCGCACCGACCACAGGCGCGGCCCGAATCCCACGAAGAATTCGGTGACTTTCATTCCCGTCAACTTGGCGGTGGCGAAGTGCCCGAACTCGTGGAACACGATCATCATCAGAACGGCCGCGATCACCAGGACCGCACCGAGGGCCCCGAACACGGCGGCCAGCCCCAATCCGAAGAGAATGCCGACGACCAGGCGGACCAGGCCGATCTGTCGCTCGGCGCGTTCCTGGTCTGTGTGGGTGCTCATGGGGCCTCCATCGTCGCCCAAATCACGGGGACTCAAGCCGCGGCCAGTCGTTCCACGTGCCGGCGCGCCTGCCGCCGCGCTTCGCCGTCGGCCTCATAGACCGCCTCGAGGTCGGGTACGCCGCCCTTGTCCCAGTCTCCGAGCGTGGCCGCCACGACCTCCGCGATGGCCAGCCAAGGGGTTCGCCCGGTCAGGAAGGCCTCCACCGCTATCTCATTGGCTGCGTTGAGCCAAGCCGGGCAGCTCCCGCCGGCCCGCCCGGCCTCATAGGCCAGGTCGAGACACGCGAACACCTCGCGGTCCGGCACTCCGAAGTCGAGCCGCGAAATCTCCGTCCAATCGATCCGCCCATAGGGCACGTCGAGCCGCTCCGGATAACCCAGGGCGTAGCCGATGGGCAGGCGCATGTCCGGTTGCGACAGCTGGGCCATGGTCGACCCGTCCGTCGTCTCCACCATGGAGTGCACGATCGACTGCGGGTGAACGACCACCTCGATGGCGTCGTAGTCGAGGTCGAACAGCTCATGGGCCTCGATGACCTCGAGACCCTTGTTCATGAGAGTCGACGAATCGATGGTGACTTTGTCTCCCATGTTCCAGGTGGGGTGGGCCAGCGCCTGCTCCCTTGTCACCGAACGCAGCTCATCGCGCGAGCGACCCCGGAAGGGCCCCCCACTGGCCGTCAGGAGCAGGCGCGCCACTTCGTGCGGCTGGGCCCCGGCCATGCACTGGTGCAAGGCGGCATGCTCGGAGTCGACGGGCAAAATCTCGCTCGTCCCCGCGAGCCGGGCGTTTCGTACGAGATCGCCGGCCGCCACCAGCGACTCCTTGTTGGCGAGTGCGAGGCGCCGACCGGACCGCAAGGCGGCCAACGTGAACGGCAGACCGGCGAACCCGACGACCGCGTTCAGCATCACGTCGCAGTGGGCCGCCATTGCCTCCGGGACCTCGTCGCCCACGACCAACTCCGTGCCCGGCGGCAGGTCGAGCCGCGCCGCGGCCTGCGGATCTGCCATGCCGACCATCGCGGGCCGGAATACCTTCGCCTGCTGGGAGACGAGGTCAGCCGAGCCCGACGCGCTCAGCGCGACCACTTCGAAGCGGCCCGAGGCCGCCGCTATGACCTCTAGGGCCTGGGTGCCGATGGAGCCGGTCGAGCCGGCGATGGACACCCTCGCCACTAAGCGAGTTGGAGCAGGCGAGCCAGGTAGTAGGTCGCGGGCAGGACGAAGAGCAGCGCGTCGAACCGGTCCATCACCCCGCCGTGACCGGGCAACAGAGTTCCCATGTCCTTGATGCCGAGGTCACGCTTGATCAGCGACTGCGACAGATCACCGAGGGGCGCCATGAAAGCCACCACCAGCCCGAGCGCCGCGGCACTACCGAAATCCCAGGGGTGGATTGCCCGGGTGACCGCGAGCGAGACGAGCAGCGCGGCTCCCGCGCCACCCATGACGCCTTCCCATGTCTTGTTCGGGCTGATCTCCGGCGCGAGCGGAGTACGCCCGCTGCGGCTGCCGATGAACAGTCCACCCACGTCGTAGGCCACAGTCGCCAGCACCGCTCCGATGAGGAAGCCCACGCCGTTGGGCGCCCGCAACAGCAATGCGGCGAACGATCCCAGGAAACCGATCCACACGACTCCCATCAGGGTCAGTCCGACGTTGATCGTCGGCCTGGCTCTTACGACGCCGAACATGAACCACAAAAGGGCGCAGATCATCGTCAGGGCCAGCACGAGCGGTATCGCGGTCTCGCCTCGCGCGTAGGCCGCCAGCATCACCGAGACCGTGGAGGTGATGCCCAACAGCGTCGCCGGGTGGTAGCCGGCCTTGCGGAGGACGGCGAAGAACTCGACCGCGGCGAGCGTCACGATGGCGACGGCAAGTCCCAGGGTCGCGGCTGGGCCGGTGTTGAACAGGAACAATGCCACCGCGGCCACGCCAACCCCGGTGCCAATGGCAGTGGCCACCGAGCGCTCGGCTATCACCGGAGCACCGTCGATATCGCCCGGCGAAAAGCCGTCAGGCCCGACCGAGGGCGGACGGGTCTGGGTACGAACCGGAATCGGTGCGGGCGCGGGAGCCGGCTCCTCCGGCGGATAGTTGTAGAGATCGTCGGCGATCGTCGGCGAACCCTCGGTAGGCATCGGGTCGTCGACCAAGTTCGACACGTCGTCGAAATCCGCCGTCTCCCAGTCGGACTGCTGGTCTCTCCAACGCGGCGTGGTGCGCTCCGTGGCGCCAGGCCACTGCTCGTCGTCGGCTCCGTCGCCTTGGTCCGCGAGGATCCGCGGAATCTGGCCCGTCGGTGGCTCCGTCCAATGCGGGAGGGTGGGGTTGGACCCGGAAATCGGCCCCGGCGTCTCGGCGTCCGGTTCGGCGCGTTGCAGCGGGCTCTCAGGTTCGGAGCGCACCGGAATGGGCTGCGTGGCAGACACGCTGGGTTCCTCGGCGTCCAACCTCGAGGCCCAAGGCGACTGCCGCGTGCGGGCCGCGAGCTCGTCCGTCACGTCGTTGGAAAGCCCCCGCACCCGAGAGGTGTCAGGTGGCGCAGGGCGGTCTCCGTAGCGCGGAGTGTCGGGGCGGCGGCTCCCGGAACCGCTCTCGAGCGCCGCGGCCGCTTCTTCGGCGCCGATGATCCGGACGCCCTCGCCCCGGGGCCGCGGGGGCACCGCGTCCTCGCCGTTCTCGTCGAGCTCGTCGTCAGCCATAGCTAGACCTCTACCAGTTCCTGCTCTTTGTGCTGGAGATGCCGGTCGATCTCCTCGATGTACTCGTGGGTGATCCGGTCGAGATCCTTCTCGGCCCGCTCCAACTGGTCACCGGAGATGTCGCCCTCCTTCTCGAGGGCGTCCAACTCATGACGCGACGCCCGGCGGATGTTGCGGATGGCGACGCGGGCCTCCTCGGCCTTGGTGCGCACCATCTTGACGAACTCCTGCCTACGTTCGGCGGTCAGCGCCGGGAAATTGAGCCGGATGATGACGCCGTCGTTCGACGGGTTCATGCCCAGATCGGAGTTGATGATGGCCTTCTCGATCGACTTCAGCGAGCCCTTGTCGAACGGGGAGATCACCAGCATGCGAGCCTCGGGCACGCTGAAGCTGGCCAGCTGCTTGAGCGGCGTCTCCGCCCCGTAGTAGTCGATCTTGAGGTTCTCGAAAAGAGCTGAAGAGGCCCGTCCCGTCCGCACGGTGGCGAACTCGGACTGGGCGTGCTCCAACCCTTTGGCCATCTTGGTACGGCTCTCGGATATGACCATCTCGATCAGGGTGTCGTCCATGGCACGCCTCCCGTTAGCTGACCAGGCTACCTATGGGCTCGCCCGCCAGTGCGGTTCTGATGTTGCCCTCGGTCGTGATGTCGAACACGAGAACCGGCAGGTCGTTGTCCTTGCAGAACGTGACTGCCGTGAGATCCATGACCCGTAGGTCCTTGGAGATGACGTCGCTGAACGTCAGCGACTCGAGGAGGGTGGCTTCCGAATCGAGCCTCGGATCGGCCGTATAGACGCCGTCGACGCCCGAATGGGTCCCCTTGAGCACGACGTCCGCCTCGATCTCCACGCCGCGCAGGGCGGCTGCGGTGTCCGTGGTGAAGTACGGATTACCCGTCCCACAGGCGAAGACCACCACTCGGCCCTTCTCCAGATGCCGGATGGCCCGGCGCCGGATGTAGGGCTCGGCGACTGCCTTCATCTCCAGCCCGGTCTGCACCCGCGTGGGCTGGCCCGCTCGCTCCAAAGCATCCTGCAGGGCGAGCCCGTTGATCGCGGTGGCCAGCATCCCCATGTGATCGGCGGTGGCCCGGTCCATCCCGACCCCCCCGTCCGCGCCGCGCCAGATGTTGCCGCCGCCGACGACGATGGCGATCTCGACGTCGAGCTCCTCACGCGCCTTGGCGATTTCGTGCGCCATCCGCTCCACGATGGGCCGGCTGATCGACGTCTCCGAGTCGTCGCTGGCCAGCGACTCCCCGGAAACCTTCAGCACGACCCGGCGCCACCGGGAGCTGGAACTCAACTAGCGGCCGATCTCCACCTGGGCGAACCGGGTGAGCTTCGCGTCCCCGAGGATCTGGGCCACCGTCTGCTTCTCGTCCTTGACGAAGCTCTGCTCGAGAACGCACTGGTCCTTGAAGAACCCCCGCAGCCGACCTTCGACGATCTTCTCCATCGCGGCCTCGGGCTTGCCCTCGTTGCGCGTGATCGTCTCCAGCGTCTTGCGCTCGGTCTCGACCTCCTCGGTCGGGACGTCGTCGCGCGAGATGTAGCGGGGACGGCTCGAGGCGATGTGCAGGGCGACGTCGTGGGCCAGCTCCTGAGAGCCACCCTCGAGCTCGACGAGCACGCCGTTCTTGCCCCGACCGCTCTGGCGGTGCAGGTAGGCGTCCACGATGGTTCCTTCGCCGGACTCGAACCTCACCGTGCGGCCTACGGAAATGTTCTCCTTGAGGGTCATCTTGATGTCCTCGACGGCCGCCTCGTGCTTGGCCAGACCCGCTTCGCCTTCGGCGGCCAGGCTTTCAGCCAGCTGGTTGACCAGGTTGACGAAGTCCTCGCTCTTGGCGACGAAGTCCGTCTCGCAGCGGAGCTCGACGATCGCCGAGCCCGCCGGCGTGATTGCGGCAGCTACGGCGCCGTCGCCCGCCTCGCGGTCGGAGCGCTTGGCCGAAGAGGCCAGACCCTTCTCCCGGAGAATCGTGGCCGCCCGGTCGAAGTCGCCCTCGGCTTCGACCAGCGCGTTCTTGGAGTCCATCATTCCGGCGCCCGTTGACTGACGGAGCCGCTGCACGTCCTTCGCGGTGAAATCAGCCATTGGGAGCCTCCGGTGTGTTGGTCTCCTGGTCGGCCGGAGCCTGGTCGGCCGGAGCCTGGTCGGCCGGAGCCTGGTCGGCCGGAGCCTGTTCGGCCTGGGGTGCATTCTCGGCCGGTTCGGTCTGGGGTGCATTCTCGGCCGGCTCGGTGGGTGACGGGTCGGGCCGGGAGTCGAGGTTGTCCTCCTCGGCGGCTGGAGCTGAAGCCGGGGCCGCTGCGGGGGCCGCTTCATCGGTGACGAGCCGCGCCGGCGGGCGGGGCGGAGCCATCGTGGGCGCGGGCGCAGAGGCCCCGCCGCGGCGCTCGGCAATGAATCGTCCTTCGGTGACGGCATCCGCGATGATCCGGCACAGCAGGGTGCCCGAACGAATGGCGTCGTCGTTGCCCGGGATGGCGTACTGGATCGGATCGGGATCGCAATTGGTGTCGACCACGGCAACGATCGGGATGCCGAGCTTGTTCGCCTCGGTGACCGCGATGTGCTCCTTATTGGTGTCAATCACGAAAACGGCGTCCGGCGCCCTCAGCATGTTGCGGATCCCGCCGAGGTTGCGCTGGAGCTTGTCGAGCTCCCGCTGGTGGAAGAGGGCTTCTTTCTTCGGCATGTTCTCGAAGTCGCCGGCCGCCCGCATGCGCTCGTACTCCTGCATCTTGCGCACTCGACCGTGGATGGTCGTGAAGTTGGTGAGCATGCCGCCCAGCCAGCGCTCGTTCACATAGGGCATCTCGCAGGCCTGGGCGTATCGCGCCACGGGGTCCTGGGTCTGCTTCTTCGTGCCGACGAACAGGACGGTCCCGCCCTCGGCGACCAGGTCGCGCACGAACTCATAAGCCTGGCCGGCGCGCGCCAAGGTCTGCGTCAGATCGATGATGTAGATCCCGTTGCGCTCTCCGAAGATGAACCGCTTCATCTTCGGGTTCCAGCGCCGGGTCTGGTGGCCGAAATGAACCCCGGCCTCCAGTAGCTGCTTCATGCTTACGACTGCCACGTGCTTCCTCCCCATCGGTTTGTTCCTGACTCGGAGCTGCGCCGGCTGGTGGCCGGCGACCGTTGGGTGCGCCGAGTGCGAGATCGCCCGTATTTCGGGCTGGGCTTGATGCTACCCGCGGGGAAATACGGCCTGGTCGGGCCTCGTCCGGAGACGGAGTGCCGCGGCCGCTACGGCCACGAGCAACGTAAGAGCCAAAGCGCTCCAAACGTCGGGCTCCGCACTCGTGCGGGCGGCGACGAAGGCCAGGGGCGGGCTCGATGGGCGGGCGGCCGCGAGCTCGAAAGGATCCGACACGACTGGCGGGTCGGCGGATTGGACCGGCTGCCATCCCTGCGGAGCAGTCAGCAACAAGCGGCCTCGACGTACACCCACCTTCCAGCCGGTCAGGCCGCGACCGGTGGCGATGCCGGCTCCGTCGGCAACCACGCGGAAAGCCCCTTGACCGCCGAGGTCCAGGGTTGAGGCCGCGGCGATCTCCACCCGGAGCGTCTCCGGCAGCTGCCCGGGAGCCGATTCAACCGGCGTAAGCCCTGCGTAATAGGCAGCCAGGATCCGCCGGGCGTCCAGCCCCCGACGCGCCTTGCCCAACGCGCCGAACTGACTCATGCCGACGCCGTGGCCCCAGCCACGCCCTTCGATCATCACGTACCCGGGCACGGACGCGGCCTTCATCCCGAAGGCAGTCGAGGGGAGCAGCCGGGGCAGGCCGGGCGGCGGCGGGTGAGCTGCCTCCAGGCGCGCCCGGAACTCCGCGATGGGGATCGGTCGAGCGGTCGGGGGCACGTCGGGGAGCGGGCCCTCCCAGGTGGCCACCACGACTCCCCCGTCCCGTTGCACACCGGTGAGCTGCGCGCCTTCCGGCAGGTCGACCGCAGCTCCCACCGCGGCATCCGGGACCTCGACCTCCCACCGGTGGTGCGGGCTGGCCGCGTCGTCGGGATCGGGAACCGACCGCAGGTACGGCTTGGATGCGGCGACGGAGCTCCCTCCGTTGGAGGAGGAGTACATAGCGAGGATCGGTGCGCCCCGGTACGCGAGCACCTGCGCCGCGGTCGAATCGGTGGCGCGGGCCCACGCCGCTCCGCCGCGTTGTTCCGCGGCGATTCCGCCGTATACCTGGCAGGCGGCCGTGGCGCACAGGTCCGAGGTGCGGCCCTCCTGCCGCGCCGCGACTGCTTGGTGCAGGGCATAGGAGCGCGCCGCGATCGCCTGGGCCCGCTGGGCTTCGATCGGCCAACTCGGGGGCATCTCCCGGATGCCCCGGACGTAGTCCTCGACTGCCACCTCGTTGACGAGGCGGACGCTGCCGCCCTCGACGCGCAAAAGGAAACGTCCGCGGTAGGCCGCGCCGTTGACGGTCAAGGGACCCCCGAGGGGCTCGACGACCAGTTCGCTCCCTTCCCACTGGTGGGCGGTCGGGGATGCGGATCCGGGGAGGGCCAAGAGCCCGAAGACCGCTACCGACACGACGACGGCCGCCGCGACAGCAAAACCTCGACGCCCCAGCACGCGGGCGATCTTATGGAGGTGGTTCCCGTCAGAGGCGCATGCCCCCGGTCACGGAGAGGCGCGCTGTCACGTAAGCGGCGATGGCGTCGGCTACCAGTCCTGTGATGTGCCCGCGGAGCCGTTCGAGGACGAATTCCACGACGCCGTTGCAGGTTTCCGGCTTGCCCGCCAGGGCCAGCGCCATCTCCCGCTGGGTTTCCGGGTGGCGCGGGACCTCGTCATGATCCTGAAGGAAAGTCCCGGGGGTCACGATGCGGTTGTCCGCACCTTCTACTCGCGTGCGGGGCGAGGGCACGACGGGGTCGCCCTCCCCCGCGATGGACGTGAAGCGAATGCCATCGGGGACCTGCGGAAGATTGCGGATGAAGTCCGAGGTCTCCGAGAGCTGCTGGACCGACCGGCTGCCGGGGTCGATGCCGGCGAAGTGGCGACCGAGAGCGTCCACGACCGATCGAGCGACCGTGCCGCGCACCGACGCCAGGCCGGTGGCCAAATCCGCGCCGTGGTGCGGCGTGGCCAGGGTGATGAAGTCGGTAATGGCGGCTGTTCCCGCGCCGCCACGGGCCATCGCGCTTCGAGCTACGAGGCCGCCCTGCGAATGGGCGATCACCACGATCGGGATGCCCGGGTTCTCTCGTTTCACCCGGCTCAGGAAGGCGCTGAGCTTGGCTCCGGATTCTTCGAAGCCGTTCTGCGTGTCTTCGGGCCCGTACCCCCGTTGGCCGACATGCCCGCCTTGATAAGAGAAGTAATACGTGTCACCGGGCGCGAATCCGAGGGCTTTGGTGTCGACCCCTCCAACGCCCTTGCCTTGGCGCAGCGCCGCGCTGGAGGAGCCGAGCCCTCCGACCAGGATGACGATCCGGCGTCCGTCGGGCGGGCCGGGCACTGCGCCGGGCGGCGTGCAGTTCTCGCGGTGGCGACGCCAGTCGCTCATCGCCGCATTCACCTCGAGGGCCAGGCCAGCGGCGATCGCCTGCGGCGCCAGGACTTCCAGGTAGTGCAGCGCCCGCCGGAGCTGTTGCTCGGCTGCTTCCCTGGCCGACTCAATCGCGCTCTCCGCTGTCGTCTTGATCTGGCCGGCCACGTCGGCCGCGCCGCGACCGAAGGCCAGGACCAGATTGAAGAACCAGTCCCGCTCGTCTGCGACGGGAGGCAGTCCCTCCAGCGGAACGAGCCGGACGTTCGGAAGTTCGCCGGCGAATAGATCGGTGGGATCCAGATACGCCTCGCCGGCTCGCGCTCCGAAGTGAACGCTGCCCGCGGCGGTACCGACAAGCTGACCTTGGGTCACTCGCTCACCTCGGCGGACCGCCACGTCGCGCAAGAAGGAGTAACTGGTTCGAATGCCGTCGTCGTGCAGCACGGTGACGTGGAACTGCGAGCCGATGCGTCCGGCGAAGACGACCCGTCCATCCGCCGCGCTGTGCACCGGGGCCCCCTCCTCCGCGGCGTAGTCGATCCCGCGGTTACCCGCGGCGAACTGCGAAGCGGGCGGCCGGAAGCCGTCAACCACCGGCGCGTCCATCGGAGGGACGTATGAGACCGTGCGGGGCTCGGCCGCCGCCGAGGCGGCGGGGGCGACGAGCGAGAGGAGAACGGCGAGAGCCGTGCCGGCGCGAAGCGCCGGAACGAACCGGGACATGGGCTACCCCCAGAGCGGACTGCTCCATGGGGGAAGGCGCCTACGACCCTACGGGAGGCGGCGCCGTTTGGAAAGGTGCTGCGCTAAGTCTCCTGCTTACGCAATCTGGCCCGAAGCTGGAGAACCGCCTTGGTGTGGATCTGGCAGATGCGGCTCTCGGTGACGCCGAGTACGTCGCCGATCTCGGCCAGCGTCAGACCTTCGTAGTAATAGAGACCGAGCACCGTCTTCTCCCGCTCGCCCAGCCGATCGACCGCGCTGGCCAGCAGCTGGCGCATCTCGACGACCTCATACGCGGCCGTCGGGCCCTGGCCCTGGTCGGCCAGGGTGTCGCCGAGCGTCGTGGATTCCCCGCGATCTACGGAGAGGATCTCGTCGAGGGCCACCAGGCCGACGAAGGAGATCTGGGTGAACATGGTCTGCAGGTCGTCCTCACTGACGCCGAGCTCGGTAGCGACCTCCGCGTCCGTCGGGGCCCGCAGGTGCTGGCCCTCCAACTTGGCGTACGCCGTCTCGATGGACTTGGCCTTGGACCGCACTGAGCGGGGCACCCAGTCCATGGCCCGTAGCTCGTCGATGATGGCGCCCTTGATGCGGGTGACGGCGTACGCCTCGAAGCGTCGCTCCCGTTCCGGCTCGAACTTCTCTATGGCGTCGATGAGCCCGAACATGCCGTAGCTGATGAGGTCCGCCTGTTCGACGTAGGAAGGCAACCCCACCGAGACGCGGCCCGCCACGTACTTGACCAGAGGCGAAAAGTGGACGATCAGCCGGTCCCGCGCCTCCTTGGACCCGGTCGACTTGAGCTCCGTCCAGAGGCCCGCGAGCATGCCGGCCTCGCCAGCGCGCGCGGGTTCAGTGTTTCCCCCGGCGAGCGGGGGGCTGTCGGTGCTCATAGGTTGCCAATTGAGGCTAACTGGCCCCGGCCCGTCGAGGCTGGGTCCTGTAAGTCTTCAGGCCCGGGGGTGGGTCTCCTCATGCACCTGGCGGAGGCGCTCTTTGGAGACGTGCGTGTAGATCTGGGTCGTGCCGAGACTGGCGTGGCCCAGCAGCTCCTGCACGGCGCGCAGGTCGGCCCCCCCGTCGAGCAGATGGGTGGCGTAGGTGTGGCGCAGAGCGTGGGGATGGGTGGGCGACAACGACCGGGCGTCGATCATCCGACGCACGTCGCGCGGCCCGAGCCGACCACCGCGCCGGTTGAGGAAGAGCGCCGAGCCGGCTGCGACGTTGTTGCGGCGTGCGATTTCTGCGGTCTGGGCTTGCACGGCAGGGCGACCGGCCTCCTTCCATATGCGCACTGCTTCGAGAGCCGGTTCACCTACCGGCACGCGGCGCTCCTTGTCACCCTTTCCAGTGACCGTCGCGGTCCGCGCGCCGGCGTGGACATCGTCGACGTCGAGGTTGCACAACTCGCTGACCCGCAGCCCGCAGCCGTAGAGCAGCTCGACGATCGCCCGGTCGCGAAGCTCCCACGGCCCGTCGGTGCCGTCCGCGGCGGGCGCGTCCAACAGCGCGTCGAGGTCGGCCGCCGGCAGGACCCGGGGCAGTCGGCCCTTGGCGGGTCCACCGGACAGCCGGACCGCGGGGTCCTCCGTGATCAGGCCGGACCGCTTGGCCCACGCGAAATAGCGGCGGAGCGACGCCACCTTTCGCACGATGCTGCGGCGGCTGTAGGGCGTGCCCTTCGCCGAGACCTTGGTGCCCAGGAACGACACATACCGTCGGAGCATTCGCCGATCGATGGACGACGGGCCCTCGGCGCCCCCACGTCCGGCCCACTCGGCGAACGCCTTGAGGTCGGAGAGATAGGCGGCCTCGGTGGCGCCGCCGGTGGAGGTGAGCGACAGACGAAAGTCGTCGAATTGCCAACCGTCCACCCCCGCACATTTCACATAGCGACGGTACCGCTGCCGCGGTGTCGAGCAGGGGGACGGGGGCCGGCGCGCACTGGACGGTCAAGGCGCGCCCGGCGCGGCGATCCGCTCCCACCAGCCGTCGGTGCATCGGGCCCAACCCGCGGCGAGCAGCCGATAGAGCGCGGCGGTTATCTGACCCGGGCCCAAACCGGTGCGCCGCAGGAGCGTGTCCAGCCCCGTCGGGGCCCAGTCGAGCGCGGCCAGAATCTGATCGTCCCCCGGCTCGGGAGGTTGGCGCGGATCCACGTACTGCTCCGCCGCGCAACGCTCAAGACCTAGGGCGGTGAGGACGTCGTCGATCTCGCATACAGGTGCACACCCCTCCCGCAACAACTGGTTGGCGCCCTCCGACGCCGAACTGCCTACCGGACCGGGCACGGCCATCACGGGTACGCCCCGGGCTATGGCGGCATCGACGGTGTGCCGTGTTCCGCTGGCCGGATGCGCCTCGACCACCACGATGATGTCCGACAGCGCGGCGATGATGCGATTGCGCTCGGGAAAGCGCCACGAGTCGGGGATCGTGCCGAATGCAGCCTCAGAGATGAGGCAGCCCAACTCGGCGACAGAGTCCCAGAGGCGCAAGTGGGCATTCGGGTAGACCACGTCGAGACCCGAGGCGACCACGCCAATGGGCGGCGCGCCACCGATCGCTTGCAACGCTCCTTCATGAGCCGCTCCGTCGACGCCGAGCGCCAGTCCCGACACGACAGACACGCCTGCGGCGGACAGCTCGCGACCGAAGCGCCGGGCGATGTCACGCCCATAACTCGTGCACCGCCGAGCCCCAACCATTCCCACGCGGGCCCGACCGTCGGCCAGCAGCTCCGCATCACCGACACCGAAGATGCGGACCGGCGGCTTCGGATCCTCCGAGAGGGAGCGCGGGAAGGCGGGATCATCTCGATCGATTACCCAGGCGGCGGGTGGCAAGGGCCGCTTGATGCTCACGCCGCCTCCAGCTGTTCTGGTTCCAAGCGGAGCTGCAGCGCCAGCGACACGTGGTGCTCCTGCACCCGGCCCTCGACACCTTCCAGGTCGGCGAGTGTGCGGGCCACCCGTTGGACTCGGTGGAGCCCTCTGCCCGAGAGCGACCCGGAACGCAAGGTCGACTCCAACAACGCGCGCGCCGGCGGTTCGGGATCGACGACCCGCGGTATCAGCGCAGGCGGAATCTCCGCGTTGCACCGGATGCCGCGCTCGGCCGCTATCGCCCGAGCTTGGGCGACCCGTTCGGCCACAGCTGCACTGGGCTCCCCCGTCTCGGCCGACATCAACTCGTCCGCTTTGGCCCGTTCGACCTGGACACGGAGATCGAAGCGGTCGAGTAGCGGGCCCGACAGTCGCCGGAAGTAACGGAGTCGCGACCACTCGCTACAGCGGCAAGACCCGGGGGCGCCGCCCTTGCCGCATGGACAGGGGTTCATAGCGCCCACCAGGAGGAAGCGGGCGGGCAGCCTGACCGAGCCGTGTGCTCGGGCGATCCGAACGGCGCCTTCCTCGAGCGGTTGGCGCAGCCCGTCGAGCACGCTCGGCGTGAATTCAGCCATCTCGTCCAGAAATAGGACTCCGTTGTGCGCACAGCTGATCTCACCGGGGCGGACCCACCCCGACCCGCCGCCGATCAGCGCGGCGGCGGACGCCCCGTGATGCGGGGCGCGGAATGGCGGCGTCGAGACCAGCCCGCCGGGCGGAAGGCGAAGCCCGGCCGCGGAGTGGACGCGGGTCGTCTCCAGCGCTTCGTCTTGGGTGAGCCTCGGCAGAAGCCCCGGGAGCCGGCGGGCCAGCAGCGTCTTTCCTGTGCCGGGCGGGCCGGTCAGAAGCAGGTTGTGTCCACCGGCCGCCGACACCTCGATGGCGTAGCGACCCATGCCTTGCCCCTGCACGTCAGCCAGATCCGGAACATCCTCACCCGGTCCCACATCGTCGGCCGTTGGCGGGTCCGGCCAGGGTTCGTCCGCTCGAAGCGCGGCGACCACCTCGCCGAGGCTCGAAGCGCAGCGAACCTCGTGTCGGCCGGCGAGCATCGCTTCGGCGGCGGCCGAACGAGGCACGACGACGCGGCGCGCCGACAGCGCGTCGACGAGCGAGAGGATTCCGTCGACCCGCCTCAACGTGCCGTTGAGGCCCAACTCGCCGATGAACGCCGTGTCCTCGGTGGACTCCTCGGGCACGGTCCCGTTGGCTCGCATGAGTGCGATAGCGATGGCTAGGTCGAGCCCACCCCCGTGCTTGCGGAGATTCGACGGCGCCAGGTTCACCGTTACGCGCGTATCCGGGAATCCGAGACCGGCGGTAGTCATCGCGGCCTTGACCCGGTCGCGCGCCTCCCGACAGGCCGCGTCGGGCAGGCCGACGATGTTGAAAGCGGGCAGGCCGTTGGCGATGTGCGCCTCGACCCTCACCGGATGACCGTCGATGCCGAAAAGCACCGACGACTGAATGGATGCGGTCCGCGCGGACACGGCACTCCCCTCGTCAGCGAACAAAGAGGAGAGCCACTCCGGGCTCCCGAGGTCCTGCCGCGAAACTACCGAGACCCGGTGACAACGATTCAGGAGGCGGCGCGGCGGATACGTTGACCCGATGCGTAAGACACTCATGGTCCTGTTCGCCGTTCTCTCGCTCGCCGGAGCTAGCGCTTGTGGGAGTGACGCAGGCACCGCCGACAATGACGACGACTCCAGCGAGTCCGCGTCGGGTGAGCAGCTCACCAAGGAGGAATTCCTAGAGCGCGGCGATGCGATCTGCGGAGAACTGGACGTGGCGCTCGGGTTGGTGGAGTCCCCCACGGACCAGACCGATTTCGCTCGATACCTGAAGGAAGTCCGTGGGCCCGCCGAGGCCGCCCGCGAGGATTTGGAGCTCTTGGTTCCGCCGGACGACGGCGAGGACGTCCATCAAGCTCTCCTCGACCAGTTCACCAGCGGGCTCGAGTCCTTGGACGGTGCGATCACCGCGGCTGAAGCGGGCGACACGGTCACCGCCGGGGACTTGCTCGCCGAGGCCGACCGGGACGGCGACGCAGTCGACACACAACTTCAGGCCTACGGATTCAAGGAGTGCGGAGTCGACGACGTGGACGAGGAGGGTGGCAGCGGGGACGACGAGCCGCTTCCCGAGGGGTCGGACCCACAACCGAATGATCCGCAGCGCGATGACGAGCCGCTCCCCGAGGAGCAGGACCCGGAACCGAATGATCCCGAGCCCAACGGCTAGTAGTCACCGGTCGGCGGCCACCAACTAAGTTCGTCCGATGCCCAAGAAGCTCATCGCCCTGTTCGCCCTGCTATCGCTCTTCGCTCTCGGAGCCTGCGGAGACAACGCAGACGATGCTGATACCTCCGCCACCGACGACGACACCAGCGAGTCGGCCGCGGACACCCTGACCAAGGAAGAGTTCATCGAGGAGGGCGACACGATCTGCGCCGCCCTGCAGGCGGCGAGCGACACCGTCGAGCCCCCCGACAGCCCGGAAGATGCGCCCGTCGTCCTGACGGAGCTGGTCGGCCAGGCCGAGGAAGCCCAAAAGCAGTTCAGCGAGCTGTCACCGCCCGCGGATGGTGAAGATGTCCATCAAGCATTGCTCGACGCGTTGAGCACTTCGATCGAGACGGTCAACGGCGCTATCACCGCGTACGAGAGCGGGGACAGCGTCACCGGTGGCGATCTGCTTACCCAGGCAACCGAAGAGGCCAATGCCGCCGACGCGGAGGCTCAGGCCTACGGCTTCAGCGTGTGCGGGTCGGAGGACGACGCCGGCGCGACCGAGGAGCCGGCCGACCCCAGCCAGATCGAGGAGCAGCCCGCGGAGGGCGAAGAGACCGAGGAGCCGGCCGAAGGCTGAGCTCCGCGGTCAGCGCCCTTTGAAGTTCGGGGGGCGCTTCTCGGAGAAGGCGCGCATGGCCTCGCCCATGTCTTCGGTCTTGAAGTTCACGACCTGACTGACCGCCTCGGCTTCGAGGGACTCGGCCAGAGTCGATGTGAACGAGTTGTTCAACATGCGCTTGGTCATCGACAGCGCTATCGGCGGACCGGCCGCGAGCCTTCTGGCCCACTCGTCGACGAAACCGTCGAGGTCGGCTGAGGGAACGACGCGGTTCACCAACCCGAAGTCCTGTGCTTCTTTGGCAGACAGGATGTCCGCGAAGAAAGCGAGCTCCTTGGCGCGGTGAAGCCCTACGAGGCGCGGCAGAAGCCACGAGCCTCCGAAGTCGAGTGACAGACCGCGCGCCGAGAAGATCTCGCTGAAGCGCGCCTCGTCCGACGCGACGATCAGGTCGCATCCCAGCGCCAGGTTCGCCCCCGCCCCCGCGGCGACGCCGGAGACCTTCGCGATCGTCGGCTTCGGTAGATCGTGCAGCGCTTGCGCCGCGGCGCCGACCGTGCGCATGCGGTTCAAGCCGCCGGCCGAGATGTCGCCGATCGCAGACAGGTCCGCCCCGCTGCAGAAGGCGCCGCCCGCGCCGGTGATGACGAGCACCCGATCCTCCGGCCGCTCTGCCACTTCGGAGAAGATTCCGCGGAGCGCGGCCCACATCTCCCCCGTGATGGCGTTCTTACGTTCCGGACGGTTGAGGGTGATCGTCACCACTCCGTCGGCGCGGTCAATGAGGATTTCGTCGGTCTCGGCCATCCCCTTCTCCCTTGTTCGAGCCTGACCATACTCAGACATGGGTTTCAACCCCTTCCGGCCGCGCAAGGGATCACGCAAGGCGGATTACGCCATGGTCGTGGGCGCGGTGATCGTGGTGCTGCTGCTCGTGGCCTGGGCCCTACTGGGCTGACGCGGTGCCCGAACGCTTCGGGCCCTTCGAGGTCCTCCGCGTCCAGCCGTATGAGGCGCGCAAGGAGTACCTGTGTCCGGGTTGTAACCACGAGATCGCGGCTGGGGTGGGACACGTCGTCGTCGTGCCGACGGAATCACCGGACCTGCGAAGGCATTGGCACAACCCCTGCTGGGAGGAACGAAAGCGCCGACCGCCGGGGCGGCCTTGGGCGCGCCGGACGTAGATGACGGAGAATGGCCGAATGAAGAACCTGTACACCGCCGTCGCCACTGCAGAGGGCGGGCGCGACGGACGGTCTCGCTCCTTGGACGGCAACCTCGACCTGACGATGAAGCCGCCGAAAGATCTGGGTGGCCCGGGAGGCGGCACCAACCCCGAAGAGGTCTTGGCCGTCGGGTGGGCGGCGTGTTTCCAGAACGCGATGCACACGCTGGCCAAGATCCAGAAGAAGGAGATCACCGACTCCTCGGTCAC
>Ga0136633_1001520_pt1 | contig 17028 bp, 14 predicted proteins | sample AntDrymeUQ832206_2_FD_105494 | JGI IMG/M metagenome (GOLD analysis project Ga0136633, IMG submission 105494) | Polar desert sand microbial communities from Dry Valleys, Antarctica - metaG UQ83 (22.06) | ecosystem: Environmental > Terrestrial > Soil > Desert | place: Antarctica: Dry Valley...
CGGCAATGGCAGAATGCGAACGCCGGCCGCGAACCCAGCGGCGGCCCCGAGCCCTGCCCACGGAGGACCCGGATCGGAATGCTGCCGAAGCCCCTGCAGGCGATCTTCGCCGGGCCGATCATCCGTCGCATCGGCTTCCACGCCCGACGGATCGGTGGCGAGATGGATCGCCACTTCTTCCTCACGCTCCTGAGCGCGGTCGTCGGCTTCGTGATCGTCGCCGCGATCGTGATCACGCTGCTCGAGAAGGACAGGCAATCCCTCGCGGGCTTCGGCAGCTCGTTCTACTGGGCCATCACGACCGTCATCGGCTCCGGCGACGCCAGCTACGTGAGCTCGCCCGGCGGATTCGTGGTGGGGTGGGTGCTGGCGTTCTTCGGGGTCGCGATCGTTGCCGCGATGACGGGCGCGGTCGTCGGGTTCTTCATCGATATCCTGCTCAAGGAGGGCCAGGGCATGGGAGCCGCGGGCTACCGGGACCACATCGTCGTCTGCGGCTGGAACACCACCGCCCGCGACCTGATCGAGGAGCTCAAGGGAGACGAATTCACGACCAAGGTCGTGCTGCTCCACGAGAGCGAGCGAAATCCGGGCGGAGACAGCGTGTACTTCGTTCGCGGCGACATCACGAGCGCGGAGGACCTCGAGCGGACCGGGATCCGGGAGGCGAGCGCCGCCATCGTCTTCCCGTCGGATCGGTCGAACGAGGCGGACATGCGCTCGATCCTGGCCGTCATGGCGATCGAGTCGCTTGCGCCTGACGTCCGGACCGTTGCCGAGGTCAACAACCCCAGCCACGTCGACCACTTCCGTCGCGCCAACGCGGACGAGATCCTCGTCACCTCTCGACTCGCCTCGCGCCTGCTCGCCCGCTCGGCGCTGTACCCGGGTCTCTCCGAGCTGGTGACCGACATCGTGTCCGGCGGCGCGGGTTCCGAGCTGTACCGGGTGCAGCTCCCCGACAACTACGTCGGCCTCTCGATTGACGACCTGTCGACGCGCCTGCGCGGCGAGCACCACGCCACCCTGCTGGCGGTGACGCGCGACGGCCACTCGCTGACGAACCCGCCGGCCGATTTCACCCTGCAGGCCGGCGACGACGCCGTGGTCGTGGCCCAGGGCCTCGGCGAGCTGCGGCCGCTCGAGCTCCAGCACGCGTAGCGATGACGGCGAACGACATCGAGGTCCTGCTGCGCGAGACGGCGGCGCTCGCCGGCGACTATCTGGCCGCGCTCCCCGGGCGCCATGTCGGCGCCCGCGAGGATGCCGCGACGGTCGCCCAGCGGCTGCGGGTCCCGCTGCCGGAGGCCGGCGAGGATCCGCTGGCAGTCGTGCAACGCCTGGCGCGGGACGTGGATCCGGGCCTTGTCGCCAGCGCCGGCCCGCGGTACTTCGGATTCGTGATCGGTGGCGCCGTGCCGGCGTCGGTCGCCGCCGACTGGCTGACCGCGGCGTGGGACCAGAACGCAGCCGTCCATGCGGCCTCACCGGCCGCCGCCGCAGCGGAGCAGGTCGCCGGCGAATGGATGAAGCATCTGCTCGCAATCCCGGCCGATGCGAGCCATGGCCTTCCGACCGGCGCCGGGCTCGGGAACATGGTCGGCATGGCCGCTGCCCGGCACGCGCTGCTCGACCGCGTCGGATGGGATGTCGAGGCGCGCGGTCTGTACGGCGCGCCGCAGGTGGCCGTGCTCATCGGCGACGAGGCGCATGCCACCGTCCTCACTGCGCTCCAGTACCTGGGTCTCGGCCGCGACCGCGCGACGCGCGTCGCGGCGGACGACCAGGGCGGCATGCGCGCCGACGCCCTGGCTGACGCACTCGCCGGCGCCGCAGACTTGCCGGTGCTCGTCTGCGCACAGGCCGGCAACGTCAACAGCGGCGCCTTCGACCCGCTCGGGCCGATCGCCGACGCGGTGAACCGCCACCCGAACGCCTGGCTCCACGTGGATGGAGCGTTCGGGCTGTGGGCCGCGGCCGTCCCACGCCTGCGCCACCTGGTCGCCGGTTCGGAGCGGGCCGACTCGTGGGCGACGGACGCGCACAAGTGGTTGAACGTCGGCTACGACTGCGGGTTCGTCGCCGTGCGCGACGTCGATGCCCACCGCGCGGCGATGGCGACGCCCGCCTCCTACCTCATGGCGAGCGGCACGAATCGCGAGGGCTGGGAGTGGGTCGTCGACTCGTCGCGCAGGGCGCGGGGATTCGCCCTCTACGCGGCCCTCCGCTCGCTCGGCCGCGACGGCGTCCGCGACCTCGTCGAACGCTGCTGCGGGCTTGCGCGGCGCATGGCCGATGTGCTGGCATCGGTCCCGGGGGCGCGCGTGCTGAACGACGTGAGGCTGAACCAGGTGCTCGTCCGGTTCGGCGACGACGACGATCGCACCCGCGATGTCATCCGGCGCGTCCAGGATGGCGGCGAGGCGTGGATGGGCGGCACGACGTGGCGTGGCATGGTCGCCATGCGGATCAGCGTCAGCGGCTGGCAGACGACCGAGGCCGACATCGACCGCGCCGCTGCGGCCATCGAGGCGGCCGCCCGCGCGGCTGACGGCGCTCTCCACCGACGGCAGGGTGGCTCTCGACGCGGTCGTTAGACTTGGTCGTGACGACAACGACCCCGAGCGATTCATTCGCGGCGGCAGGCGGAGGGAGCCGTTCGCCAAGAGTGAGGAGCGGCGAAATGTCCGGATCTGATCGTTTCCGATGGTCGGGTGGCCGCGCGCTGGGGCCCGTCTTCATGAGCGTTGCGCTGGCGCTGGCCGCCTGCCAGCCGCTGGGGGAGGGCCAGCCGGAGGGCAGCGAGCCGGCCGCGAGCGGCGGAGGTGGGGGCACGGGACGCCTGTCGATCGCGACCGGCGGGACGGGCGGCGTGTACTTCCCGCTCGGCGGCGGCCTGGCCGACCTGATCAGCGAGAACATCGAGGGCTACTCGGCCACGGCCGAGGAGACCAACGCCTCGGTCGACAACATGAACCTGATCGGCTCGGGCGACTCGGATGTCGCGTTCGTCCTGGGTGACACCGCGGCGGACGCGGTGGGCGGCACGGGCGAGTTCGAAGGCGGAGCCATCGACGCGTGCGCGCTCGGCATCCTGTACACGAACTTCACGCAGCTCGTGGCATCCTCCGAGAGCGGCATCGCCACCGTCGCCGACCTCGAGGGCAAGCGAGTCTCTCTCGGTGAGGCGGGTTCCGGCACTGAGATCATCGGGCTGAGGATCCTGGAAGCAGCGGGCCTGGATCCCGACAGCGACATCGATCGCGCGCAGCTGGGAGTGGCCGAGACCGTCGACGCCCTGCGCGACGGCACCCTTGACGCCGGGTTCTGGTCGGGGGGCCTGCCCACCGGCGCGCTCGTCGACTACGCCAGCACCGGCGACATGGTGCTCGTGCCGACCGGTGAGTTCGTGGGCGACCTTCAGGGGACCTACGGCGAGTACTACCTCGACTCCGAGATCCCGGCCGACGTCTACGAGGGCCAGGCGGAGGCCATCGCCGTGGTCGGCGTGCCCAACGTCCTGGTCGTGAACACGAGCATGGACGAAGGGCTGCAGGAGCAGCTCACCGCCCTGCTCTTCGAGCACAAGGACGACCTGGTCGCCGTACACCCAGCCGCCGAGGAGCTCGACCAGGAGACGGCGGGCGACGTCGCCTTCATGGACGTCTGTCCGGGGGCGCAGACCTTCTACGGCTCCTGAGCGATGAGCCGATGGCGAGGCCGGCGCCTGGCCGGCCTCGCCCTGGCCGCCTTCCTCGCCGTGGCAGGCGCCGGCGCCATCGCCATGGCGAGCGACCGCGGCCCCGGGTGGATCGTCGTGCGCGACCCCGGCGGCGTCGAGCTGGCGCGCGCGTCGCTGCCTCCGTCGGCGGAATTCAGCATGCGATACCGCAATTCGGTGTACCGGTCGATCGCCGAGGAACGATTCCGCGCCTCGGGCGATCACCTCGAGATCGTGGAGCTCCGGGCCCAGGAGCTGGCGGTGCTGGAGGAGTACTACACGGCCGTGGGTGCCGTCGAGCACCCGGCATCGAGCCTGAGGTGGCGCATCGCGGTTGACCGGCCACCGGTCGCGTTGCCGCTGCGAGTGCAGGCCACCGCGCTCGGCGAGCGCACCCTCGTCACGGCGGACGCGGAGATTGCCCTGTGGCGACTGGTCGCCGGTCGCGATGACACGGTCGTCGTCCTGACGATCGAGGGGCGTGGGGAGCAATGACCGACGAAGCCAGGCGGGACGCCGCCCTCATCGCGGAGTTCGACGCTGAGAAGCCGGGCCGAACGCTCTCCGGCCGCGCGAAGGTGGTCGTGTCGGCCATGGGGGTGGCGCTCTCGCTGTACGCCCTGTACTGGGTGCTCGCCCTCTTCGGGACGATCACCGCGAACGTCTACATCCCGGCCTTCGCGGCGGCCGCGCTGGCAATGACCTTCCTCGTCTATCGCGGCTGGGGACGGTCGAAAGGCGCGGCCGAGGCGCGCGGGCCGGACAACCCACATCCGATCGATTGGGTCCTCGCCGCTCTCGCCGCCGTACCCATGATCTACGCGATCGTGTTCTACCAGGAGTTCAGCCGGCGGGCCGTGCTGCCGACCGAGCTCGACATCGCCATGGGACTGCTCGCCGTGATCCTCATCCTCGAGGCCACGCGCCGGACGGTCGGCTGGATCATGGTGGTTGTCGTCGCGCTGTTCATCGCGTACGCGTACTTCGGACCGATCCTGCCCGACGTCATCGCCCACCGCGGGTACGCGCTGCCGCGCTTCATCGGCCACGAGTACATGACCTCCGCGGGCATCTTCGGGACCCCGCTCCAGGTGGCCGCCACCTACATCATCCTGTTCACGATCTACGGCGCCGTACTCGAGTTCTCGGGTGCCAGCAAGTTCTTCCTCGACGTCAGCTTCGCCGCGTTCGGCCAGTCCAGCGCCGGCCCGGGTCGGACGGTCACGCTCGCCGGGTTCCTGCTGGGAACCGTCTCCGGCTCGGGCGTCGCAACGACGGTGACGCTCGGAAGCGTGTCATGGCCTGTACTGCGTCGGGCCGGCTATCCACAGGCGCAGGGAGGCGGCGTGCTGGCGGCGGCCGGTATCGGAGCAATCCTGTCGCCGCCCACGTTGGGCGCCGCGGCGTTCATCATCGCCGAGCTGCTGCGCGAGTCATACCTCGTGGTGCTGCTGCTGGCGGCCGTGCCGACCCTGCTCTACTACCTCGGGATCATCCTGGCGGTGGAGCTCGATGCGCGTCGCTTCCGGACCAAGGCCGTTGCCGTCGAAGCGCCTCCGCTCGGCCGGCAGCTGCTGCGCTACGGCTATCACTTCAGCTCGCTCTTCGCCATCGTCATCTTCATGGTGCTCGGGATGACGCCCTTCCGGGCGGTCGTGCTCTCGACCGTGCTGGCCTTCGTCCTCAGCTTCCTCGACCGCGATCATCGGCTCACGCCGCGGCGGCTGTGGGACGCGCTCGCCTCGGGCGCCATCGGTGTCCTGCCGGTTGTGGCGGTCTGTGCAGCCTCCGGCATCATCGTCGGGGTCGTGACCCTGACCGGGTTGGGCCTCAAGCTGGCGGGGATCATCGTCGCCCTCGCCGCCGGCAACCTCGCCCTGACGGCGCTCTTCTCCGGAGTCGCCGTCATGCTGCTCGGGCTGGCCGTGCCCGTCACCGCATCGTTCATCATCGCGGCGGTGATCATCAAGCCGGCGTTCGACGCGTTCGACGTTCCGAGCTACGCCTCGCTGATGTTCATCTTCTACTACGCGGTGCTCTCGGAGGTCTCACCGCCCACGGCCTTGTCGGCCTACGCCGCTGCCGCGATCACCGGCGGCAGCCCGACGCGGACGATGATGATGGCCTGGCGGTACACGTTGCCTGCCTTCCTGGTCCCGTTCGTCTTCGTGCTCGCCCCGGCTGGCGAGGCGCTGCTGCTGCGTGGCCCGCTCGTCAACATCCTCTGGGTGCTGCCCGTCGCGGCGGTGGCCGTTGGCGCACTGGCGGTGGCGACCGGCGGCTGGCTCCTCGGTCCGGCAAGGTGGCCGGAGCGCGTGCTGATGGGGGGCGGGGCGTTGGCGTTGCTCTACACCGACCCGATCTTCGTGATCGCCGGATTGGCCGCCATCGCCGCCGGCCTGGCAATGCACGTCGTCGGCCGCCGCCGCGCCGACGCACTTTCCGTGGCAACCTAGGCGCCATGGACCTGGGGATTCGGGGCCGAACGGCGGTGGTGGGCGGCGCGACGTCCGGGCTCGGCCGCGCCTCGGCGGAGGCGCTCGCCGCCGAGGGCTGCGACCTGCTCATCTGGTCACGCGACGAGAACCGCCTCGCGGAGACTGCCGACGAGCTGCGGCTGGCGCACGGCGTGAAGGTGGCTCATCTGGCCGCGGACGCGCTGACTCCCGAGGCGGCGGCCATGATCGCTGATGCGGCCACGGGGTTCGGCGAGATCGACATCGTCGTGCTGAACGCGGGCGGGCCGCCGACGGTGGATCCGACGGCCACCGACCGCGAGTCGTGGCAGCGAGCGTTCCAGCTCTTGGCCGCCACGCCGATCGAGGTCGCCACCAGGCTCCTGCCCGGCATGCGCGAGCGCCGTTGGGGCCGGATCGTCGCCATCCTGTCGAGCGGCGTGCGCCAGCCCATCGGCGAGCTCGTGTACTCGAATGGCGGCCGATCGGCCCTGGCAGCCTGGCTGAAGACGACTGCCCGCGCGATCGCCGTCGAGGGCGTGACGCTCAATGGGGTGATGCCGGGCAGGCTCGCCACCCCGCGCATCCACGAGCTCGACTCCGGCCGCGCGGAGCGCGAGGGCCGATCCGAGGACGACGTGCGGGCGATGCACATCGGCACCATTCCGGCAGGCCGCTACGGGAGGCCGGAGGAGCTCGGCACGCTGGTCGCGTTTCTTGCGTCCGAGCGTGCGTCCTACATCACCGGCCAGATGGTCGCGGTCGACGGCGGGCTCATCGCCGGGCTCTAGGCCGCGGCGCTTCAGTCGACCGGACCGCCGTCCTCCTCGATCCAGCCTGCGGGCGACCGATCCGAAGCGCGCTGGACGCCCATGACGTCACGCCCGACCCACGACGAGAGGCGGCCTGGACCGATCGCGATCGCGAGGCACAGCACGATCATGGCGATCGGCGCGAGCAGGCCGGCACCCCCAGCCGACGGCAGGATGATGGCCCACACCGCCAGTGCAGCCCAGCCGGCGACCCGCACGGTGCCCAACATGATGGCGATCAGGAGCGCCAGCGTGGGCAGCACAATCATCACGATCGGCCCACCGCTCCCGGCACCGATGGCCGCGGCCACGCCGCCGACGGCGACGGTCATCCCGAGCACGACTCGGGCCGCCGCCTCGGCCTCCTCCGAGACCGGGGCCCGGCTGCGCCGGCGGGTGGCGAGGGTCATGATCCGTCGAGTCTACGCCGCCCGTCGAGTGGTTGCGACGTGTGGTGTAATCGGCGTTCGGGGGATGTCCGAGCGGGAGGCTGTGCACCGTCCATGGCGATCGAGACCGAGCGAGGCAGCATGACCGGCGACGAGATGGTCGCCCTCACGAAGCGGCACACCCTGTACGAGTGGTCGGCGCAGAACAAGGTCGACCCGATCCCGGTCGCCGGCGCGAAGGGCTCCTATTTCTGGACGCCCGAGGGCAAGCGCTACCTCGATTTCAACAGCCAGCTGATGTGCGTCAACATCGGGCACGGGCACCCGAAGGTCATCGAGGCCATCAAGCGCCAGGCCGAGACGCTCGCCTACGCCAACCCCTTCATGGCCACCGAGCCGCGCGCCCGCCTGGCGGCCAAGCTGGCCGAGATCACGCCCGGCGACATCGACGTGTTCTTCTTCACCAACGGCGGCGCCGAGGCGAACGAGAACGCGATCAAGCTGGCCCGCTTCTACACCGGGCGCCACAAGATCATGGCCCGCTACCGGTCCTACCATGGCGGCACCGCCGGAGCGATCACCCTCACCGGAGACCCGCGGCGCTGGGCGGCGGAGCCCGGCATTCCGGGCGTCGTGCATGTGCTCGACCCGTACCACGGCATCCAGCGCGGATGGGACTCGGCGCAGCTGGCCCTGGCCAACCTCGAGGAGACGATCCAGCTGGAGGGACCGGACACGATCGCCGGGTTCATCCTCGAGACTGTCGTCGGCACGAACGGCGTGCTCGTGCCCCCCGACGGCTACCTGCAGGGCGTTCGCGAGATGTGCGACCGGTACGGCATCCTCCTGATCGCCGACGAGGTGATGGCCGGCTTCGGCCGCACCGGCAAGTGGTTCGCGGTCGATCACTGGGGCGTGGTGCCGGATCTCATCACGATGGCCAAGGGCCTGACCAGCGCGTACGTTCAGCTCGGGGCGGTGGGCATGCGGCGCGAGATCGCCGACAGCTTCAAGGACCGCGTCTTCTACGGCGGCCTGACGTACAACTCTCATCCGCTGGCCTGCGCCACGGCCCTGGCCGCGATCGAGGTGCTCGAGGACGAGGGGCTGATCGAGCGGGCGGCGCGGATGGGCGAGCGGCTCAAGGTCCACCACGAGCAACTGGCGGCGAAGCACCCCAGCGTGGGCGCGACGCGCAGCATCGGGCTGTTCGGGGTCGTCGAGCTGATCCGCAACCGCCAGACGATGGAGCCGATGGCGCCCTTCAACGGCACGAGCGACGAGATGGTCGCCCTCGGGAAGCGCTTCCGCGAGGACGGCCTCTACACGTTCACGCGCTGGAATTACTTCCACACCAACCCGCCGCTGACCATCAGCGAGGAGGAGCTGGCCGACGGCTTCGCGATCATCGATCGCGCGCTCGAGATCACCGATGCCGCGGTCGTCTGACCGATGACCGGCGCCACCGCGTCGTTCGGCCGGCGGGCGGACGTCGGCGGCGCGCTCGCGTCCTTGGGCGGGATCATCCGATCGATCCTCGCCTTCGTGGTGGTGGTGCTCCTCATCGCAATCGTGTGGGAGGCGGCGAAGTGGCTCGGCGGCGGGATCTGGCGCGAGGCGTTCGGGATCGTGCTCGATCCGCCGCACATGCCCCCCCTGCGCATCACGCAGCTCAACGACACGAACCTGCCGCACGTGTGGGAGGTGGTCGGCGCACTCTTCGAGCCGGCAACACGGCGCAGTGAGTTCAGCCTGTTCGCGGTCCTCCTGGATGCGGCGCTCTTCACCTGGCGCGGCGCCGCCATCGGATTCGCCCTTGGTGCCGCCATCGGCCTTGGCCTGGCGATCCTGTTCGTGCACTCGCGACTGCTGGAGCGTGCCCTGGTTCCGTACGTGATCGCCAGCCAGACGATTCCGATCATCGCGCTCGCACCGATGGTGGTCCTGTGGGTCGGGCGTGACTGGCCGAGCGTCGCCATCATCAGCGCCTACCTGACGTTCTTTCCCGTCACCATCGCCGGCATCCGCGGCCTCAAGTCGCCGGACCCGCGCGCGCTCGAGCTCATGCGCAGCTACGCGGCCGACTGGAAGTCGGTGCTGTGGAAGGTGCGCCTGCCCGCCGCCTTGCCGTACCTGTTCACGGCACTCAAGATCAGCGCGACGGCCAGCATCGTCGGAGCGATCGTGGCGGAGGCCCCGACCGGCATCGCGGGCGGGCTCGGCAGGGCCATCATCCAGTTCAACCAGCAGTTCACCTCAGGCCCCGAGAAGCTGTGGGCAACCGCATTCATCTGCGCCGCCCTGGGGATCGCGTTCTTCGGGCTCGTCCGGCTTGCCGAGATGATCGTCCTCCGCAATCGCCAGCGCGAGGTGGAGGCTTGAGCGGCACGAACTCGGTCGTGGCCATCCGCGACCTGGGCAAGACCTTCGGCAACGAGGGCTCGCAGACCGTTGCGCTGTCGGGCATCAACTTGACCATTCAGCCCGGCGAGTTCGTCAGCCTGATCGGTCCGTCGGGATGCGGAAAGAGCACCCTCCTGCGGATCATCGGGGACCTGACGGGGCCGACCACCGGAACGGTGGAGGTCAACGGCAAGCCAGCTGCCCGTGCCAGGACGGATCGCGACTACGGCATGGTCTTCCAGGCGCCGGTGCTGTTCGATTGGCGCACGATCGAGGCGAACGTGGCCCTGCCGCTCGAGATCATCGACATGCCGCGTGCGCGGCGCGTGCAGCGGATTGCCGAGATGCTGTCACTTGTCGAGCTGAGCGACTTCGCGCGCCACCACCCGTGGCAGCTGTCGGGCGGTATGCAGCAGCGAGCAGCCATCGCCCGCGCGCTCGCCTTCGAGCCGCGCCTGCTGCTGATGGACGAGCCGTTCGGCGCGCTCGACGAGATGACTCGGGAACGAATGAACACCGAGCTGCTCCGGATCTGGGAGCAGACCGGGACGACCATCGTGTTCGTCACGCATTCCATTCCGGAGGCGGTCTTCCTGTCGTCCAGGGTCGTCGTCATGAGCGCGCGGCCGGGCCGCATCACGAAGGTCATCGAGGTCGGCCTGCCACGACCCCGGTCAGATGAGACCCGCGAGCTCGAGCCGTACTTCGAGCTCATCACCGAGGTACGCGAGAGCCTGAAAGCCGGCGGCCACGGGTCGGACGCCGGGACCATCGCGGACGAGCCGCTCGAGGCGCTGCAATGATCGACCGCCTCCGCTACTACCTGCCGACGCTGGCGGTCTTCGTCGGGGGCATCGTTCTCTGGGAGGGCGCCGTGCGCGCCCTCGAGATCCAGCGATTCCTGCTGCCGCCCCCGTCCGACATCGCCGCTGCCCTCGTCACGAACCGCGACCTGCTGATGGCGGCGGGCCTGACGACGCTGATCGAGGCCGTCGGTGGCTTTGCCATCGGTCTCACCGGTGGCCTGGTGGTGGCCTTCGCCACCTCGCGCTTTGCCCTGGCGCGGGGAGCGCTGATGCCCTTCGCCATCGCGGCCAACGCCATCCCGATCATTGCCTTCGCACCCATCGCGAACGCGTGGTTCGGCGTGACGAGCCCGGTCAGCAAGATGATGATCGTGGCGATGCTCGTCTTCTTCCCGGTCATGATCAACACCGTCCGCGGCCTGACCAGCGCCGATGCGGCGAGCCTGGAGCTGATGCGCAGCTACGCCGCGTCGGAGCGCGAGGTGCTGACCCGGGTGCGAATCCCGAACGCGCTTCCCTACTTCTTCACGGCGATCAAGGTCGGCGCGACGCTCAGCCTCATCGGCGCCATCGTCGGCGAGTACTTCGGCGGCGCCACGGTTGCATTGGGACGCATCATCGTCGAGAGTGCATCGTTCCTGCGCTTCGCGCAGGCGTGGAGCGCGATCATCGTCGCCGCCGCGCTCGGCATCGGCTTCTACCTGATCATCATCGGCATCGAGCGAGTCGCGATGCCGTGGCACGCATCAATGCGGGGACAGACCTAGCCGGAGACGCGTGACGAGCGCACCGGCTCGGGACCCAGCGCGAACCGGAACATCACGGACAAGGAGGACGGAGGGCATGAAGCATTCCTGGCGCATCTTCACCATCCTGATGGTCGTCGGGCTGGTGCTCGCGGCATGCGGGACCGGCGGCACCGGCGACGCGACGCCGACCGAGGCAGCCGCAGAGTCCGAGCCCGCCGAGTCCGAGCCCGCGGGCTCCGAGCCCGCGGCTTCCGAGCCGACGGCCGCCGGCGACTGCGGCACCGAGGCACTCGGCGGCACCATCGCCGTCGACTTCCAGCTCCAGTGGGTTCCGCAGGCGCAGTTCGCCGGCTACTTCGCGGCCAAGGACCTCGGCATGTACGAGGAGGCGGGTCTGGACGTCACGTTCCTCGACGGAGGACCGGACATCGCCCCGCAGCAGGTCGTGGCTGACCCGAACGGACCAGAGTTTGGCGAGGGCTGGGTTCCGAAGGTGCTGGTGGCTCGCGAAGAGGGCGCGGACCTCGTCAACATCGCACAGGTCTTCCAGCGCTCCGGTGCTGTCGAGGTCAGCTTTGCCGACAGCGGCATCACGTCCCCCGAGGACTGGGCCGGCAAGAGGGTCGGTGCTTGGGGCTTCGGCAACGAGTTCGAGGTGGTTGCTGCCGCTCGGCAGGCGGGCCTCGAGCCGGGGACCGACTTCGAGCAGGTCACGCAGAACTTCGACATGGTCGCGTTCCTCAACGGAGAGCTCGATGCGGCCGAGGCGATGACCTACAACGAGCTGGCCCAAGTGCTCGAGACGGAGAACCCGGACACTGGCGAGCTCTACCAGCTCAGCGATCTCAACATCATCGACTTCAACGAAGTCGGCGCCGCCATGCTCCAGGACCACATCATGGCGCGCGAGTCCTGGCTCGTCGGCGACACCGACGGCGTTGCCAATGAGCAGATCGCGATCTGCTTCCTGCGAGCCTCGTTCGAGGGCTGGATGCACTGCCGCGAGAACCCCGACGAGTGCGTCGAGATCGTCCTCGACCAGGGCACGATCCTGGGTGAGGGTCACCAGCACTGGATGATGAACGAGATCAACGCCCTGATCTGGCCATCCCCGGATGGGATCGGCATCCTTGACGAGGAGCAATGGGATCAAACGGTCCAGATCAGTCTCGACTCGGAGATCCTGACCGAGGAGCCCTCGCCCGACGCGTTCAGGACCGAGCTGGCGCAGGCCGCCCTCGACGGGATCGACGGCGACACGACTGGCGACGACTTCGAGAAGGCCGAGGTTGAGGTCACCCCGGGCGGCGAATAGACCGATCCGGCCCCACGCCACCAGCGCCCCGTCCCGATCCGTCGGGGAGGGGCGCTTCTCGTGGGCTGATCCTGGTTGGTACCTGACAAACGGCGGCCGGGCGCTCTTCCTCACCGGCTCCAGCGGCCCGGCGGACGAGCATCGGTAGGTGACGAGACGCGCGAGGCTACCCGTCGTTGCGGGACTCTTCCTCACCGACTCCAGCGGCCCGGCGGACGAGCATCGGAAGGAGGGGCGGCACGATGAGGGTCGTCAGGATGGCCATCGCAACGACGACGGTGTACAGCTCGCCGTCGATCGCCCCCATCTGCAGGCCCAGGCCGGCAACAACGATGCCGACCTCGCCGCGCGGGACCATCCCCCAGCCGATGAGCACGGCCTGCGCCCACCCCAGCCGGATGGCGCCGATGACCGCGCCGATGAACTTCGTCGCCACCGCGAGCAGGGTGACGCCGACCACCAGGGCGAGCGTGCCCAGGTCGGCCAGCCCGGCCAGGTTCACCTGGGCCCCGATGGCGCCGAAGAAGAAGGGAGTGAAGAAGGCGGCGACCGGAGCCACCTCGGCCTCGAGCGCGTGGCGCTCGCTGGATTCGCCCACCACCATGCCGGCCAGGAAGGCACCGATGATCGCGGCCAGGCCGATCTGCGACGCCAGCGCCGCGAGGCCGAGCATGATGATCATGCCCGGCAGGAAGGGGGTTTCGGCGAACACCGGATCGGTCAGGAGCGAGCGTCGTCGCCGAAGGAGGCGCGTGCCGCCGATGAGCACGACGCCGATGAACATGATCGCCACCACGACCAGTGTGGCGATCTGGTCGAGCGCAACGCTCCCCGCCGCCAACCCCGAGGCGAAGGCCAGGATCAGCATGGCCAGCACGTCGTCGATGACGGCCGCGCCGAGGATCACGCGCCCACTCAGCGTGCCCAGGACGCCAAGGTCGCGCAGGACGCCCGACGTGATGCCGACGCTGGTGGCGGTGAGAGCCGCCGCGAGGAAGATGGCCACCTCGAGTGGCGACCCGAGCAACGCGGCCAGAAGAAGTCCGCCCGCGAACGGAAGGGCCACTCCGAGCGCGCCAACGACGAGCGCCGTCGGGCCGACCCGAACCAGGTCGTGGAGCCGCGTCTCGACCCCAACCTGGAAGAGGAGCAGCACCACGCCGATCTCAGCGAACAGCGACGTCTCGGCATTGATCTCGTACCAGCCGAGGACCGCCGGCCCGACCAGCGCGCCGGCGAGGATCTCGCCGATGACCGGCGGCTGGCCCAATCGCTTGAAGATCTCGTCGCCGATCTTGGCCGCGAGCAGCAGCACGAAGAGCTGGCGAAGGATGTCGGCAACGTGCTCCATCGACTACGCTAGAGCAGGTAGCGCAGCCAGACGTAGGCGGTCGCGATGAGCATGGTCCCGAACGTCACTGGCAGCCCGTAGCGAAGGAACCTGCCGAAGCCAATGGGATGCCCCTCGCGCTCCGCCATGCCGGCCAGGATCACATTGGCGCTGGCCCCGATGATCGTGGCGTTGCCGCCCAGGTCGGCGCCGATGGCGAGGGCCCACCAGATGGCGTCGTTCGGCTGGCCCTCGGCGAGCTGCTCGACGACCGGGATCATGGTGGCCGTGTAGGGGATGTTGTCGATCAGGCCCGACAGGATGGCGGACAGCCACAGCACGAGCAGCGACGTCCCGGCCAGCGCGCCCCCGGTCAGGCTCACGATCGCATCGGCCACGACGTCGATCAGACCGATCTCGATCACGCCGGCGACGAGCATGAAGAGGCCGATGAAGAAGAACAGGGTCGGCCATTCCACGTCGCGCAACACCTCCTCCGGGCTCTCGCGAGCGACGACCATCAGCACCACCGCGCCGGTCAAGGCCACCGTCGCGGGCTCCAGGTGGAGGGCGCCGTGGAACAGGAACCCGGCCAGGGTCAGGCCCATGACGACGAGCGAGCTGCGGAGCAGGCGCGGGTCGGTGATCATGTCGCGCTCGTTGAGCTCGAGCAGGCTGGCGCGCAGCTCGGGATCTGCGGTCAGCTGGCCGCGGAAGAGCCAGCGCGCGGCCACGAGATAGAGGCCCAGGAGGACGGCGGAGAGTGGCGCCATGTGGAGCAGGAAGGCGCCGAAATCCAGGCCGGCTGCGCTGCCGATGAGGATGTTGGGCGGGTCGCCGATGAGCGTCGACGCGCCTCCGATGTTCGACGCCAGGATCTCGCTCATCAGGAACGGGAATGGGTTCATCCCCATCCGGGCGGCCAGGAAGAGCGTGATCGGGCCGACAAGCACCACGGTCGTCACGTTGTCGAGGAGCGCAGAGGCCACCGCGGTGATGACGCTGAGCACGACCAGGATGCGGTAGGGATCGCCGCCGGCGAACCTCGCCGCCCGCACCGCGATCCAGCCGAAGACGCCCGTCTTCCGGACGATTCCAGCCAGGATCATCATCCCGGCGAGCAGGAAGATGACGTTGAAGTCGATCTCCTCGAACGCCTGCTCCTGGCTCACGATGCCGAGGAGCACCATGGCGATGCCGCCGGCCAGCGCGGCCAGCGTCTTGTGCAGGCGCTCGGTGGCGATGAGCCCGTAGGTGAGCGCGAAGATGGTGAGGCCGATGGCGGCCTGGAGGGTCACCCCGAGTCCCCTGTCGGCTCAAGCAGGGCGCGGCTTCCGGTCGCGCGGACCCACACCGTCAGCAGCTCGAGCTGGTCGACGTAGCCGACCACCCGCTCGTCGCGATCCGTGATCGGCAGGCCGTTCAGGTGGCTGACGTGCATGCGCTCGAAGGCCGTGCGCACCGTCTCGTCGGGGTGGACGCTGACGGGGTCGACCATGACGTCGCCCGCCGTCCGCGCCCCGACATGCCCCGCGTACTTGAGCACGGCCTCGAGGTCCGTGATCTCGCCCAGGAACTCCTCCGGCACAATCTTGAGGAACACGTCGTTGACGAGGACTCGCACCGGAAGGACCCCGAGCAGCCGCCGGTTCGCGTCGACGACGGCGATCACCCGGCAGCCGGTGTTCTCGACGGCGAGCTCGGCCGTCCGGCGCAGGCTCGCGGTCGCCTCGACGACGACCGGCTCCATGCGCAGGATTCGATCGGCTTCGGCAATCGTCGTCTGTTGGGTGATCGATTCGGGGGTCGGATCGTGCTCGGCCATCAGCGTCTCCGAAGCATGACAGGAGGCCACGCGCTGCGCAGCCTCCACCTTGGCGCCGATGCTACGGGTCCGGCGCCGGACCCCGGTGCCCGACCGTAAGCACCGCGGGGCCAGTGTAGCCGGTGCCGAGCGGGCCGCCGGTATGATCGGCTCATGCCGCCGACGACGCCCCGCGCCGCCGACAGCCGGTCCATGCCATGACCGGGCTTGAGCTGACGCTGCTCGTCGCGCTCGCGGCAGCCCTGGCGCTCGGCGCGCTCGCTCATCGGCTACGGCTGCCGACCATGCTCGGGTACATCGCCGCCGGGATGGTGGTTGGGCCATTCACGCCGGGCTTCGTGGCCGACCGCGAGGAGCTGCTCGCGCTGGCCGACATCGGCGTGGCGCTGCTCATGTTCAGCATCGGGCTCCAATTCAGCATCGGCGAGCTGCGGGCGGTTGGGACCCGGATCCTTGCGGGCACGCCCGTGCAGGTGGCGCTCACCATGGCGCTCGGGACCGCCACCGGGCTTGCGCTTGGCTGGGAGCTGCTCGAGGCCCTGTTCATCGGCGGCGCGGTGGCCGTCGCCTCCACCGTCGTCCTCGTCAAGGTGGCCGGGGAAGGGGCGCTCCACACCACCGCGCACGGGCGGACGGCGCTCGGCGTCTCGATCGTGCAGGACCTCCTCACCGTGGTCCTGGTCGTGGCGCTGTCGGCGTTCGGTGGCCGCGAGGAGGTGTCGATCGCCAGCCTCGTGCTCGCCGCGGGCATCGCGCTCGGCTTCGTGGCTCTGGTGGTCATCGGCGGCTCGCGCTTCCTGCCGCGCCTGCTCGGCCTCATCGCCGGCCTGCGCTCGCGGGAGCTGTTCGTCATCAGCGTGGCAGTGATCGCGATCGGCACGGCCTTCGCGGCCGAGGAGCTCGGGGTCAGCATCGCCCTCGGCGCGTTCGTCGCGGGGCTCGCCCTGGCCGACTCCGACCTGACGGCGAGCGTGCTCGGCGAGATCGTCCCGCTGCGCGAGCTGTTCAGCACCTTCTTCTTCGTCTCGATCGGCATCCTGCTCCAGCCGGAGGCGATCCTTGCGGCGTGGCCGATCGTCCTGGCGCTGCTGCTCATCATCACGCTCGGCAAGGCGCTGCCCATCGCGGGGGTGGCTCTCCTCGCCGGACAGCGGCCGTCGAGCGCGCTGCGAGCCGGCGCGCTGATCGGCCAGAGCGGCGAGTTCAGCTTCGTGCTCGCCTC
>Ga0136633_1001521_pt1 | contig 17021 bp, 11 predicted proteins | sample AntDrymeUQ832206_2_FD_105494 | JGI IMG/M metagenome (GOLD analysis project Ga0136633, IMG submission 105494) | Polar desert sand microbial communities from Dry Valleys, Antarctica - metaG UQ83 (22.06) | ecosystem: Environmental > Terrestrial > Soil > Desert | place: Antarctica: Dry Valley...
ATCGGCATCGTGCAGGTCGCGATCCTGTTCGGGGTCGGGATCTGGTTCGGGCTGCAGATGTTCGGGGACTATCTGAGCCTGCTCGTGGTCGTGCTCATCGGCTCCGCCATCTTCCTGGCGGTGGGGTTCGCGATCGCGGGTTGGGCCAAGAACGAGGATCAGGCAGCGCCCGTCGCGAACCTCATCAGCCTGCCGATGATGTTCCTGTCCGGCGTCTTCTTCCCGCGCGAGGCGATGCCGGACTTCCTGGCGGCGGTGACCCAGTTCATGCCGCTCACCTACGTCAACGAGGCGCTGCGGGCGATCGTGAACGAGGGTGCCGGCCTCCTGTCGTTGGGGCCGCAGCTGCTAGGCATGGGCGTGTGGGTCGTCATCACGTTCGTCCTGGCGGTGCTCATGTTCCGCTGGGAGTAGAGAACGAGTGCGGGGTGTCGACATCATCCTGCGCCTCGAGGCGGTCGCCATCTTCGTGGCGGGAGTGCTGACCTATCTCCAGCTGGGCGGCAACGCGCTGTGGCTGCTCCCGCTCCTGCTGGCGCCTGACCTCTCGATGGTCGGCTACCTCGGCGGCCCCGGGCCGGGTGCCGTGACGTACAACCTCGCCCACAACCTGGCAACGGCGCTGGTGCTGCTGGCCGTGGGCTGGTTCGCCGCCATCGCGCCGATTGCGCTGGCCGGCGCCATCCTGGTCGCGCACGTCGGGATGGACCGCACCCTGGGCTACGGGCTCAAGCTGCCGACCGACTTCCGCGACACCCACCTGGGCCGGATCGGCCGATAATGGCGCGGTGCACTCGCATCCGGTGCCGATCAGCCGGCGACGCCTGCTGCAGCTCGGCGTGGCTGCCTCCGCGGCCGGGCTGGCGGCCTGCGCCACGCCGATCCCGTCGCTGAGCCCGCGCGCGTCCCCCGGCGCGAGCTCGACAGCCGATACGATCGATTCGCCGACCGCAGCGCCGACCGCCGCGCCGACTCCGACGCCCGCGCCGCCGACTGGCCGGATCCTGTACCGCGACGGCGCCCTCGCCGACGGCCGCTCGCCAACGCTGCAGCGGAACGTCAGCATCCTGGTCGACGGCGGGAGGATCGCCTGGATTCGTCCCACCGGCGGAGAAGAGGATCCAGGAGACGCACGGGTCGTGGACTGCGCCGGTGCGGCGTTCGTGCCCGGCATGGTCGACTGTCACAGCCACGTCACCGGGCCGGGCGGCGCGAACTGGATCGCGCGCTTCGGCGACCCGCCCGAGACGCTGCTCGCCGTCGCCGAGCACAACGGGCGGATCGGCCTCGCGGCCGGGGTGCGCTGGATGCGCGACGTCGGCTCGCCGATCGGCGTCGACCCGGCAGATGGTCGTGAGCGGCCCCTCGCGCTCGGCGTGCGCGACCGATGGGCCGCCACCTCCGACCGGCCGTACCTGCGCGCCGCGGGTTCGTGGCTCTTCAGGCGCGGCTCGAACCCGTCGCTGGCAGCTGTCGAGGTCGAGACCGGCGACGAGCTGCTGGCGGCGGCGATTGGACAGCTGGATGCGGGCGCCGACCTCGTGAAGCTCTACATGGACGGCCCCGACGTCAACGTCTCGCCCTGGACGGCGAACGAGGTGGCGGCGGTGGTCGAGGCCGTGCACGAACGGGGCGCCACCGTGGCCGCCCATTCCGGTCGCCTCAACGGCGCCCGTGAGGCGGTCCTGGGCGGCGTGGACTCGATCGAGCACGGCTTCGACCTCGACGCGGGGGTCGCCGCCGAGATGGCGGCGCGCGGCACGATCCTCGTCAGCACCCTGGCGGTCATGCGGTCGTGGCTCAGCTTCGGCGCCACGACGAGCATGGAGCGCTTCGCCGGGGCGGCCGGGCTCGCGGCAACCGCGGCCCGACTCGAGCAGGGCGAGGCGTCGGTCCGGATCGCCCGGGACGCCGGCGTGGCGATCGCGACCGGCAGCGACTTCGGCGGCGGATCGCTGCGCGCCAACCAGCTTGCGTGGGAGGTGACGAGCCTGGTTGGCGCCGGGATCGAGCCGGTCCTGGCCCTGGCGGCGGCGACGTGGCGCGGGGGCGAGCTCATCGGCGAGGCCGATGCGGGCGTGATCCGCGAGGGCGGCCCGGCCGACTTCTTCTGCGTCCACGGCGACCCATTGTCCGACCCGGAGGCTCTGTGGCGCGTGTGGCGGACCGCCTGGGAGACAGCCGCCTCGTAGCAGCTCGAGTGCCGCGGTGGCTTGCCGACCCGGCGGAGCAACCAGAACGAGGATGTCCGTGCCTGATGTCCGGTGTTCGGACGGCCGCACGGCGCGGCCCCTCATACGCGGTAGAGGCGTTGCGCCTCGCGTGCGAGCTCATCGCGGAAGTCGGGATGGGCGATGGCGATCAGCGCCGCTGCCCGCTCGCGAACGCTGCTGCCGAACAGCTCGGCTATTCCGTACTCCGTGACCACCGTCCGCACATGCGCGCGGCTGGTGACCACACCGGCGCCCTCCGCAAGCACCGGCACAATGCGCGAGACCGTGCCGTGGGCAGCGGTCGACGGCAGGGCGATGATCGCGCGGCCCTCTGACGCCAGGGCGGCCCCCCGCATGAAGTCCATCTGCCCCCCGACCCCGGAGTAGAAGCGAGTGCCGATCGAGTCAGCGCTCACCTGCCCGGTGAGGTCGATCGACAATGCGGAGTTGATGGCCACCATGCGTCGGAAGCGGCGGATCACCGACGTGTCGTTCGTGTAGTCGACCGGCCGCATCTCGATCATCGGGTTGTCGGCGACGAAGTGATAGAGGCGCTGGCTGCCCATGAGAAAGGCGGTCACGATCTTCCCCCGGTTGATCTCCTTCGCCGCGCCGGTGACCGAGCCGGCCTCGACGAGGTCGAGGACCGCGTCAGTGAACGGCTCGGTGTGAACGCCGAGCTCCTTCTTGTCGCGCAGCGCGAGCCCGACCGCCGCCGGGATCGAGCCGATCCCCATCTGAAGGGTTGCACCGTCCGGGATGAGCTCGCCCACGTACTCGCCGATCGCCCGCTCCACCTCCCCGATCGGCGGCTCGCGGTGCTCGTGCGGCGCATGGTCGACCTCGACGCCGAGGTCGATGTCGTCGACGTGGACGAACGAGTCACCGAGCGTGCGTGGCATCGACGGGTTGAGCTGGGCGATGACCACCTTCGCCGCATGCGCCGCGGCCAGCGTCGCGTCGACGCTGGTGCCGAGCGAGCAGCCATGGGCGTCCGGAGGAGAGACGTTGATGAGCACCGCGTCCAGCGGGAGGACGCCTCTGAGAAAGAGCTCGGGAACGTCCGACAGGAAGATCGGGACGTAGTCAGCGCGCCCCTCGTTGACGGCGGCCTACCGTTCGGAGTGGCTGCCGACATCGGGGATCCGGTACGCGCGGTTTTCGCGGATGATGAGCCCGAGCAGCCCTCGGCCGTGGGGGAGGTCGCCGATCCGGGCCTGCTCCTGGTCGCCGATGCCGCTCGTGATGAAGCGCTCGATCGCGCCCTGGGCATCCACGATGCCGATCGCCGCGTACTGCGCCTGGACCAGGTCGCGGACGCGGTCGGTGATGAGCTGCAGGACGCGATCAAGGTCGAGCACCCCGCTGATGCCGCGCACTGCCTGGTCGAGCGCCATGAGCTGACTCGTCGCGCGCTGTGCCTGAGCGCACACGCGGGCCGCCAGGAAGCCGCGCTCCAACTCGTGCGCCATCGCCTGAGCCTGCTCGGGATCTCCGCCGACTCGGGCGGACCCGATCGGCTGCACCTCGCCAGGGACGCGGAGCGCGATCTCCGCCCCCGTTGTTCCGCCTCCGAGGTCGATGTCGAGCTCCGCCAGCGGCGGCGCATGCACGCGGACCCGTCCGACGGTGAGACCCATCAGCCGCGCGACCCCTTCCAGCGCCTGCCTCACCTCCTGCTCGGCCTCAGCGGTGGGCTCGGCCTGCCAAGCGTCGATCGCCTCGAGCAGGGGCGGCAGGACGAGATGACGAACGGGCGCCGGCGGGCTGGTCACGGAGGGTGGGTCGGGCGGCTCCATTGGGGCCAAGGCTAGCGGGTGGCAGGCCCATGCGCGAGACACGTGAACTGACCCCGAACGCCTTCGACCCGGTGCCATGGGTGCCCGGCGTCCAGAGCCAACCCAGTTGGCCCTACGACCGCCGGAATGAGCCATCACCGCGTCGATCGCGGTCTCGCCCGTCAGACGGCCAATGCAGTTGGCGCTGCGATCAGCGAAGGTCGAGATTCCGAGGCTACCGGGGTGCTCGCCCGTCATAGGGCCATTCCAGTTGGCGGTGCGCCTTCCTCTGGGCGAGATCACGACACCATGCGTCAGGAATCGGTCCGATCCTGAAGGACCGATAGACTGGACCATGCAGTGACGACCGCGACCCGCAGCGATCCCCTCGCGCCCTTCAGTGAGGCAACCCGCACCTGGTTCCGTGAAGCCTTCGCCGAGCCCACCCGCGCCCAGGAGCTCGGATGGCGGGCGATCAGCGAGGGGAGCCACGCGCTCATCCACGCGCCAACGGGGAGCGGCAAGACCCTGGCAGCATTCCTGTGGTGCCTCGACCGGCTGATGACGGAGGCTCCGCCGGCGCGGAAGACCGTCCGAGTGCTGTACATCAGCCCGCTCAAGGCGCTGGCGTATGACGTCGAGCGCAACCTGCGCGCGCCGCTGGCCGGGATCCGCCGGACGGCCGAGCGCCTCTCGCTGCCGGTGCCCGATGTCAGCGTCGGAAGCCGCACCGGCGATACGCCGTCGGAGGCGCGCCGCCAGCTGACGAAGTCGCCGCCCGACATCCTGGTCACGACGCCGGAGTCGCTCTACCTGCTCCTCACCAGCCAGGGCCGCGAGATCCTGCGCGGAGTGGAGCACGTCATCGTCGACGAGGTGCACGCCATCGCCGCAACGAAGCGCGGCTCGCACCTCGCCCTCAGCCTCGAGCGCCTCAGCCACCTCGCCGTCGCCGACCCGCAGCGTATAGGCCTGTCGGCCACCCAGCGGCCGCTCGAGGCCATCGGCGCCTTCCTCGGCGGCGTCGGCAGGGAGGTCACGATCGTTGACGCCGGGACGCGCAAGGAGCTCGACCTCGAGGTGATCGTGCCGATCGAGGACATGGCGCGCACGGGCGAGGCGATGGAGGTCGACGACTCGCCCGGCGGTCCGGCGGCCGGACCGGAGGTGCGCCACTCGATCTGGCCGTCCATCCATCCGCGGCTGCTGGAGCTGATCCGCGCCCATCGGTCCACGCTCATCTTCGTCAACTCGCGGCGACTCGCCGAGCGGCTGGCTGCCCGACTCAACGAGCTGGCCGGTGAGGAGCTGGTGCGAGCACACCATGGCAGCGTGGCGCGCGAGCAGCGGCTCGAGATCGAGGAGCAGCTCAAGGCCGGCAGGCTCCCGGCGCTGGTGGCGACCTCCAGCCTCGAGCTCGGGATCGACATGGGGGCGATCGACCTCGTCATCCAGATCGAGGCGCCGCCGTCGGTCGCATCGGGCATGCAGCGCATCGGGCGCGCCGGCCACCAGGTGGGCGAGCCGTCGACGGGCAAGATCTTCCCGAAGTTCCGCGGTGACCTCGTGGAGGCGGCGGTCGTGGTGGAGCGCATGAAGGCGGCGGCCATCGAGGAGACGCGTATCCCGCGCAACCCGCTCGACGTGCTGGCCCAGCAGCTGGTCGCCATCTGCGCGCACGACCGCTGGACCGTCGACGAGCTGTATCGGCTCACCACCCGTGCCGAGTCGTTCCGCGATCTCTCCCGCGAGCAGCTCACCGGCGTGCTCGACATGCTCTCGGGCCGCTACCCGTCCGACGAGTTCGCCGATCTCAAGCCGCGCCTGGTCTGGGATCGCCAGACCGATGAGGTCGCGTCGCGCAACGACGCCCGCGTCGTCGCCATCACCAGTGGCGGCACGATCCCGGATCGCGGCCTGTACGGCGTTTTCCTGCCCGGTGACGATGCGGGGCGCGGCGGGCGACGCGTCGGCGAGCTCGACGAGGAGATGGTGTACGAGAGCCGGGTGGGGGAGACCTTCCTGCTCGGCGCCTCGACATGGCGGATCGAGGAGATCAAGCCGGACCGGGTCATCGTCACGCCGGCGCCGGGCGAGCCGGGCAAGATGCCGTTCTGGCACGGCGACGCGGTTGGGCGGCCGATCGAGCTGGGCCGGGCCATCGGCGCATTCCTGCGCGAGCTCGAGCCGATGAAGCCCGAGGCGGCCGTCGCCCGCCTGCGCCACGACCACGCGCTCGACGAGCTGGCGGCTCGCAACCTGGTCGCCTACCTGGCCGAGCAGCGCGAGGTGACCGGCGTCCTGCCGACCGATCGGACGATCGTGGTCGAGCGCTTCCGCGACGAGCTCGGCGATTGGCGGGTGGCCCTGCTGACGCCGTTCGGCGGCCGCGTGCACGCGCCATGGTCGATGGCCATCGAGTCGCGGCTGCGCGAGCATCACGGCGTCGACGTGCAGGCCATGTGGTCGGACGACGGGATCGCGGTACGGCTGCCGGAGGGGATCGAGACCGATGGCTCCACGATCGAGTCGGCGCTTCTGCTCGATCCCGACGCGATCGAGGAGCTGCTGATGGCCGAGCTCGGCGGATCGGCGCTCTTCGCGGCCCGCTTCCGCGAGAACGCGGCCCGCGCGCTGCTCCTGCCGCGTCGGCGTCCCGGGCAGCGCACGCCGTTGTGGATGCAGCGCCAGAAGTCGGCCGACCTCCTCTCGGTCGCCAGCCGCTACGGCTCCTTCCCGATCATCCTCGAGACCTACCGCGAGGTCCTTCGCGACGTGTTCGACATGCCGGCCCTCGTCGACCTGCTCGCGTCCATCCGCTCCCGTCGCATCCGCGTCGTCAGCGTCGAGTCGCGCTCCGCGTCGCCGTTCGCCTCCTCTCTCCTGTTCGACTACGTCGGCTCCTTCATGTACGAGGGCGACGCGCCGCTCGGCGAGAAACGCGCGCAGGCGCTGGCCCTCGACCGCGAGCTGCTGGCGGAGCTGCTCGGCACCGAGGAGCTGCGCGAGCTGCTCGACCCCGAGGCGCTGGGCGACCTCGAGCTCGAGCACCAGGGACTGGCCGGGTCGCGTCGGGCACGGACGGTCGACGGCGTCGCCGACCTGCTGCGGCGAGTCGGTGACCTCCGAACCGATGAGGTCGCGGCCCGCTGCGGCAGCGGGCTGGACGCCGTCGCTGCCCTGGCGGAGCTGGAGGGATCCCGGCGAGCCGTCCGGCTTCGGATCGCGGGGGAGGAGCGCTGGATCGCGATCGAGGACGTCGCGCGCTACCGCGATGCCGTCGGCGCCAGCCCGCCGTCCGGCGTGGCCGAGACGTGGCTGGAGGTCACCGACGCGCCGCTGGAGGCGCTGCTCCTGCGCTGGGCTCGCAGCCACGCTCCGTTCACCGCCGAGGCGCCCGCGGCGCGCTGGGGCGTCGCCCGCGTGACGGTCGAGGACCGGCTGCGCGGACTCGCCGCGGCCGGGTCGCTGCTGGAGGGCGCCTTCCGGCCGGGCGGGACGGCGCACGAGTTCACCGATGCCGACGTCCTCCGCCAGCTCCGGCGCCGATCGCTTGCGCGGCTGCGTCGCGAGGTCGAGCCGGTCGAGGCAGAGGTGCTCGCCCGCTTCCTGCCCGCCTGGCAGGGCGTGGGCTCTCCGTCCGGCGGCCTGGGCCGGCTGATCGAGGTCGTCGCCCAGCTGGAGGGCGTGCCGATCCCGGCGTCCGTCCTCGAGCGCGACGTCCTGCGCGCCCGCGTGGCAGGCTACACGCCGCGCCTGCTGGACGAGCTCGGGGCGGCCGGCGAGGTCGTCTGGATCGGCCGCGGCTCCCTGGGCCGCGACGACGGCCGCATTGCGCTCTACCGCCGCGACCGGGTCGATCTGCTCGCCAGTGCCGGGGCGTCCGAGGACCGCCCATCGGAGCCGATCCACGACGCGATCCGCCAGCACCTGGTCCGGCGCGGCGCCTCGTTCTTCCCCCAGCTGCGATCGGCCATCAGGGAGGCACGAACCGACGACGAGCTGCTCGACGCGGTGTGGGACCTGGTGTGGTCCGGCGAGACGACGAATGACACGTTCGCGGCCCTTCGAGCCCTCTCGTTGCCGCGTACCCGATCGAAGAGCGCGCCGCGCCCCGGGCGGCTCGTCGCCCTCGGGCCGCCCCGTGCGGCCGGGCGCTGGTCGCTGGTGGCCGACCTGGTCGGCGAGGAGCGAATGCCCACCGAGCGCGGGCACGCCCTGGCGACCGCGCTGCTCGAGCGGCACGGGGTCGTCACGCGAGAGGGCGCCGCCGCCGAGGGGATCGTCGGCGGGTACGCATCTGTCTATCCGGTGCTGCGTGCCATGGAGGAGTCGGGCGGTGCGCGCCGGGGCTACTTCGTCGCGGGGCTGGGGGCTGCCCAGTTCGCGCTGCCAGGGGCCGTCGACCGGCTGCGAGCAGTCCGCGACGACGAGGGCGCCGTTCGCGTGATGGCGGCCACCGATCCGGCGCAGCCGTACGGTGCGGCGCTTGCGTGGCCGCGGCCCGATGGCGACGAGCGGCTGCCGCTGCAGCGGGCAGCCGGCGCGTACGTCGTGCTCGTCGATGGCCACGCGGTGCTCTACCTGGAGCGCGGCGGACGTGGCCTCCTCACCCTGCCCGCGGCGAGCGACGTGGGGCGCGCCGCTCGTGCCGTGGCGGCCCTCCCTTCGCTGGTCGCCCCGGACGGGCCGCACCGAGAGCTGCGACTGGAGCGCGTCGACCGTGCCCCTGTCGCCGGATCGTCTCTGGCGGACGCGCTCCGCGCCGCCGGCTTCCGGCCGAGCTACCGAGGCTGGCTCCTGCGGGGGTAGCGGGGCGATCCTGACACAACGAAACGTCCCGAAGGAACCACGAGACCCATTGATGCAATCTCTGGGTCCACGGACTCCTCCGGGACAAGAACTACGATAGCGGCCGCACCACCCGGCACACAAGCCCCCTTGTCCACAACATTCGAGCGGGGAGGACGGGTTATCCACCACGCGTCCACATCGGCTCCTCGAATGGCGCTCAGAGCCGGCCGGCCTCGATGATTCGCTGCAGGAATTCGCGGGTCCGTGCCTCGGTCGGCTCGCGGAAGATCCGCTCGGGGGTCCCCTCCTCCAGGATGCGCCCCTCGTCGAGGAAGACGACGCGGCTGGCGATGTCCCGCGCGAAGCCCATCTCGTGGGTCGCGATCACCATCGTCATCCCCTCGGCGGCCAGCTCGCGAATCACGTTGAGCACCTCGGCGATGAGCTCCGGATCGAGCGCGCTGGTGACCTCGTCGAGGAGCAGCAGGTCGGGCTGCATGGCCAACGCCCGCACGATCGCGACCCGCTGCTGCTGGCCGCCCGAGAGCCGCTCCGGGTAGTCGAGGCGCTTGTCGGCCAGGCCGAACCGCTCGAGGAGGGCCGTGGCCTGCTCATCGGCCTCGGCCCGCGACCGTCCGAGCACCCTGCGCGGGGCGAGCGTCACGTTGTCGAGCACCGACATGTGCGGGAACAGGTTGAAGGCCTGGAAGACGATGCCGATGCGACGCCGGATCCGATCGACGTCGACGCCGGCGGCCGTGATCTCCTCCCCGGCCACGATGACCCGGCCGGCGTCAATCGGCTCGATCAGGTTGATGCAGCGCAGGAGGGTCGACTTCCCCGAGCCGGATGCGCCGATGACGCACACGATCTCGTGCTCGGCCAGGCCCAGGTCGATCCCGCTGAGCACCTCCAGGTCGCCGAAGGACTTCCAGAGTCCCTCGACGCTGAGCGCGGGCACCGCCGCCGGAGGGCTCGACCGTGGCGCCGTCATCGGCCGGAGCCCCACAGCCGGCCCCGGCGCGCCGCCCGCGAGCGCTCCGTCACTGCGGCCGCGTAGCGACGGTCGCGCTCCCGGCTCACCAGCCAGTCGGTGAAGCGCGCGAGCGGGATCGTGATCGCCAGGAAGACGAGCGCCGTGACGAGGAACGGCGTGAAGTTGAAGGTCGCCTGCTGGCGGATCACGGTCTGGCGGAAGATCTCGACGACCCCGATGAAGGAGACCAGCACGGTGTCCTTCTGGAGGCCGATGAAGTCGTTCAGCAGCGGCGGGATGACCCGGCGCACGGCCTGCGGCAGGACGACGTGGCGGAGCGCCTGCCACTGGCTCATGCCGAGTGAGCGCGCGGCTGCCGCCTGGCTCGGGTGGACCGACTCGATCCCGGCCCGGTACACCTCAGACACGTACGCGGAGTAGAGGAGCGTGAGCGCGACCACACCCCAGAAGAAGGGGTCGTTCGGTACGCCCGGCAGGCGCAGGCCGGGGATCCCGAATCCGAGGACGTAGATGACGAGCACGCCGGGAAGGGCGCGGAAGAGGTCCACGTAGATCGTGGCCAGCAGCCGGACCGGGAAGAGCACCGGGCCGGGCAGGCTTCGCATCACGGCCAGGACGAGGCCGAGGGCCAGGATCAGCACCTCGGCGATCGTGAAGAGGGCGACGTTCACCCCGAACTTGCCGATGATGCCGGGGGCGGATCGAGTGAAGTTCTCCCAATCCAGGAACGCGCTGCTGACCCGTTCCCAGCCCGGCGCGTTGACGACGACCAGGACGAGCGCGGTGAAGACCGACGCCGTCGAGATGGCGGCGACGACGAGCGCACTCCCGCGCGTGCGCAGTCGAGGCCGCCGCCCGCGCGCCGCCGGCGGCGGCAGCTCGCCGGAGAGCTGGTGGAGCGGCCCGCTCAAGGCCCGCGGCCGGCTATTCGGTGATCTGCGGCGCGTCCAGGAAGTCGGACAGCCACTCGGCGGCCAACGAGTCGAGCTCGCCGTTCTCACCCATCGTCAGGAGCGCCTCGTCCACGCAGTCGGTGAGCGGGCTGTCCAGCTCGAGCACCATGCTGAAGTGCTCCTGCTCCTGGGGATCGGACGGGAGCTGGCCGACGACGACGCCGTCCTCCATCTCGACGTTGACGATGAAGAAGGCGGTCGGGACGTCCACCAGGATGCCGTCGACCTGGTCCGCGTTCAGCGCCGCGAGGGCGCCGGTGTTGTCCTCGTAGACGCGGGGCTCCTCGGTCGGCTGGATGCGCTCCTGGATGTAGGCCAGGCTGGTCGTGTTGCCGGCCGCGCCGAGACGGGCCTCGGCGACCTCCGCGATCGTCGTCGCGCCGGCCAGGTCGGAGCCAGCGCGCGCCACCAGCGCCTGGTTGCCGAAGAAGTATCCCTCGCTGAGGTCGGCGCCCTGCGTCCGCTCATCGGTGTACGAGACCTGCGCCAGGTACACGTCGAAGTCCTTCTCGCCCGGCGCGAACGAGTTGTTGAATGGCACCGGGATCCAGGTGACCTGCTCCTGGCTGAAGCCGAGCTGCTCGGCCAGTGCGTAGGCGACGGCGCTCTCGAACCCGCGACCGTTCGTCGGGTCGCCGAACTCCCAGGGCTCCGTCAGGGTTTCGTCGCCCTCCGGCTCGGCGAAGTACGGCGGGAAGGCCGGATTGTCGGTGCCGACCGTGAAGGTATCGGGCGACTTCGTCTCGAGGGACTCCGGCGAGCACCCCGCCGCCGCCGATGAGGCGGACGGCGCGCTGCTGGCGCTCGCGGCGGTGGAGGATTCGGTCGAGGCGGACGGGCTTGCGCCGCCGTTGCCGCACGCCGCGAGGAGCGCGACGATCACCGTCAGTGCGCCTGCTCGGAAGACCCTGGACATGTGTGTTGCGCTCCCTGCACGAGGTACTGGACGTGCGAGAGTGTAGCCGCTCGCCGGCGGAGTCAACTCACGCCCGTTCGATCCTCACCGGCATCCCGGATTCGGCTCCGATGCGGCTGCCGAGATCCGCCTCGTTGTCGGCGAGCGCGAGGTCACCGGTCGAGTCGACGTAGAGCAGCGTCTCGCCTCCGGGGACGTCGCCGAAGCTGCGGGCGAATGCCACTCTTGCGAGGATCACCGAACCCACGGTGACGGTGAATCGTTCGCCCTCGGCACCCTCGCCGAAGGCGGTCAGCAGGTCGTCACGACCTCCGGCCAGCCGCAGGTTGCCGAAGCTGTCGACGTAGGTCACCTCGGTCTCGATCCCATCGGTCGTGAGCCGCGCCAGCGCAGCCGGCAGCAGCACGAGATCCGCGACCAGCAGCTCTGGCCCGACCGCCTCGAATGGCGCATCTCCCGCGGCGAGGTGGGCGGCCACCGGCGCGAAGATGTCCCGGCCGTGGAACGTCGCCGTCGTCGCCGGCAGCCACAGCGCGCGGTTGGCGAGCTCCCGGGCCTCGCTCGGGCCCCCGAGCGCTTCGGCGGCCGACAGGAGGAGCCCGTTGTCCGGGCCGATGAGCACGTCGCCGCGCGCGCTGCGGACGCCGATCGGGCGCCGTGATGTCCCCACCCCCGGGTCGACAACCCCGACGTGCACGCCGATCGGCATGAAGGGCAGCGCCGCGCGAAGGATGAATGCGCCGTCGCGAATGGCGTACTTCCGGACCGTGTGCGAGACGTCGACGATCTGCGCCTCGCGACAGATCGAGAGCATCACGCCGCGACAGGTCGCCGCCGCCCCGTCTAGGCCGAAGTCTGTCAGGAAGGTGATGATCGGGCGAGAGATCGGCTGCATGGGCGCATCGTATGCTCATCGCCGGACAGCGCCGTCAGGCCAGGGCGACGGTCTCGCGATGCTGGGGGATGTGGGCATCCATGCCGAGCTCCGAGCGGATGCGTGCCGCGAAGGCCTCAGCCGCGTCGGGATCGCCGTGGACGATGAAGACGGTCTTCGGAGGTCCGCTCGCATCGCTGCCAGCAGGTCGGAAGTGGCCGAGCCACGCCTCGAGCTCGTGCTGGTCGGCGTGGGCGCTGAAGCCGGAGATGGAACGGACGCGGCAGTGCACCGCGATCTCCTGCCCGTCGATCCGCGCCGACGTTGCTCCTTCCTGGATATGGCGGCCGAGGGTGCCCTCGCCCTGGTAGCCGATGAACAGGAGCGTGCACTTCGGATCGGGCAGGAAGTCCTTCAGGTGATGCATGACCCGCCCGCCCGTCAGCATGCCGGACGACGCCACGACCATGATCGGCCGATTCGCGTAGCGAATGGCCTTCGACTCCTCGACCGTGTCGGTGAACTGCTGGCCCGGGTACTTCAGTGGCGAGTCGCCGGCCCGCAGCAGGTCCCTCGTCTCGCCGTCGTAGGTCTCGGGATGGTCGTAGTACACCTGGGTCGCCTTCGACGCCATCGGCGAGTCGAGGTAGAGCGGCACGCGCGGGATGCGTCCCTCGCGCACCAGGTCGTCCAGCACCCAGATCAGCTCCTGCGTGCGCCCGATGGCAAAGGCGGGGATGAGCATCACCCCATCGTCGGCGGCCACCTCCGCGACCGCCGCCGCCAGCTCCTCGATGGCCACGTCGTGGGACGCGTGCTCACGATTGCCGTAGGTGGACTCGACCACGACGTACTCGGCATGCGCAATCGGCGTCGGGTCCCGCAGGATCGGCGTCCCATCGCGACCGAGGTCGCCGGAGAAGACAATCGTGCGCGCATCGGCGCCTTCGGTCACGCGCAGCTCGATGATTGCCGAGCCGAGGATGTGCCCGGCGTCGTGGAAGACGGCGGTGATGCCATCGGTGATATGCACCTCGTCACCGTAGTCGCAGCCACGCATCCGGGCCACCGCGCGCTCGACGTCGTGCTCGTCGTAGAGCGGCTCGCGGAGCTCGGTCTTGCCCTCCGGCGGCGCGTTGCGCAGCCGTTCGGGGAGCGAGGGGTCGTCGGTCTCGTGCGCCGTCGCCTCCGACTGGGTCTCGGCATCGGCCTGCTCCGCCTGCGCCGCGCGCTCGGCCTTGCGCGCCTGCCGCCTGTTCCATCGGTTCGTGAACTCGACCTGCAGCTTCGCCGAGTCGCGCAGCACGATCTCGGTCAGGTCGACGGTGGCGCGCGTGGCGTGGATGGGTCCATCGAAGCCCGCCTTGGTCAGGGCGGGCGTCCGGCCGCAGTGGTCGAGGTGCGCGTGCGTCAGCAGCAGCGCGTCAAGCGTGGCCGGTTCGAAGGCGAACGGCATCAGGTTGCGCTCCACCTCCTGCGGTGAGCCCTGGAACATGCCGCAGTCGACGAGCACCCGGCGCTCGCCCACGGTCAAGAGGAACTGCGAGCCGGTCACGCAGCCCGCAGCGCCAAGGAACTGGATGCTGATCCCCACGGGTCCTCCCATCCGCCGATGCTTCGCACTCGGGGTCGGGCCGGAGTATGGCCGATGGCCGACGGCCCGACCCGTATCATCGGCGCATGGGATTCCCGATCGAGCCGCCGATCGTGCCGATGCTGGCCAAGCCGACCGCCGCCATCCCAGACGGGCTGGGATGGATCTACGAGCCGAAATGGGACGGCTTCCGCTCCATCGTGTTCCGCGCCGCGGGCGACGTCTACATCCAGTCGCGCGACCTCAAGCCAATGAACCGATACTTTCCGGAGCTCGAGGAGCCGCTCCTCGCCGTCGGAGGCTCCGACGCGCGCTTCGTGCTGGACGGCGAGGTGGTGATCGCCCGTCCGGACGGAGCCCTCGACTTCGACGCGCTGCTGCTGCGCATCCATCCCGCCGCCTCTAGGGTCCGCATGCTGGCCGCCCAGTCGCCGGCCTCGTTCGTCGCCTTCGACTGCCTCGCCGATGGGTCCGACGATCTTCGGGACAGCCCGTTCGCCGACCGGCGGGCGCGCCTCGAGCGCCTGCTGGTCGACCCGCCGGCGTCGGTCCGCCTGACGCCCTCGACCGCTGACCCGGCAATGGCACGGCACTGGTTCGACGTCTTCGAGGGCGCGGGGCTCGACGGCGTGATCGGCAAGCGCGCGTCCGACCCGTACGCACCGGGAAAGCGCACCATGGCCAAGATCAAGCACGCCCGGACGGCCGACTGCGTGGTGGCCGGCTTCCGGTGGCACAAGAACGGCCCGGGCACACTGGTCGGCTCGCTCATGCTCGGCCTCTACAACGACGACGGTTTCCTCCAGTCGGTCGGCGTCACGGCCTCCTTCACGATGGCGAAGCGCGCCGAGCTGGTGGCGTTCCTCGAGCCGTACCGGAAGGGCGGCATGGAGGACCATCCCTGGCGCGACTGGGCCCTGGCGGAGGCCGCGGCCGTCGAGGAGGGACGGCGCCTGCCGGGTGCCCAGTCACGCTGGAACCGCGGCAAGGACATGTCGTGGGAGCCGTTGCGTCCCGAGCTCGTGTGCGAGGTGGCCTTCGACCACTTGCAGGGCGACCGGTTCCGGCACGGGACGACCTTCCGGCGCTGGCGCCCGGACCGATCGCCTGCCGATTGCCGCTACGACCAGCTGGAGGAGACGCAGGCGGCACTCCTGGGCGACCTCTTCGCGAGCTGATCCGCCGCTACACTGGCGATCCCTGCCTGCGTGCCCGTACTTTCAGGAGGTCGTGCCCCGTGTCCGTCGCTGCCGATCCCAACGCCGCCGTCAACGACCTCGCCGACCGCTTCTGGGACGGCGTGCTCCAGCGCGATCCCCTGTGGGCGACCGTCCTCGGGGACGAGCGGTACAACGACCGCTGGCCCGACCTCGGAGCCGACGGACGGGCAGCCGACGAGGCGGCGTATCGGTCGCTCCTGGCGGACGCGGCGGGCATCCCGGCCGACGGGCTGGACCCCGAGCAGGTCATCACCCGGGACCTGCTGATCCTCGTCGCCGAGAACCAGCTCGAGGCCCTGGCGCAGAAGCAGTACCAGCTGGCAATCGACCACATGAGCGGGCCCCAGATCTGGCCGGCCCAGGCGGCGCAGTACCAGCCTGCCGACACAGCCGAGCGGCTGGACCTGCTGCTGGCGCGATACGCGGCCTATCCGGCCATGATCGAGCAGTACGTGTCCACCCTGGCCGAAGGGGTCGCCGACGGCCGGACCGCGGCGGCCATGCCGGTGCGCCGCGCCCTCGAGCAGATCGAGCGCCTGCTTGCGATGCCGGCCGCGGCGGCGCCGGCCACCACCATGGTCGAGGTTGCCGAAGAGGACCGTGCACGGGTCGCTGCGGCAGTGGAGGAGCACGTCTACGCTGGCCTGCGCCGCCTGCGCGACTTCCTGGCCGACGAGTACGAGGCACACGCGCGCCAGCAGCCCGGCCTGTCGGCAACGCCGGGAGGCGATGCGGCGTACCGGCTCGCCATCCGCATGCAGACGACGCTCGAGGCGACGGCCGAGGAGGTCCATGCATTCGGCCTGGCCGACCTGGAGTCGATCGAGTCCGAGAAGGACGAGATCGCGCGGCGCCTGGGACATGCCGACCGGCATGCGCTGCGCGAGGCGCTGGCCACCGACCCGGCCAACCACACCGACGATCCCGATGCCCTCGTCCTGCTTGCGCAGCAACAGACGGATCGCGCCTACGCGGTCGCGCCCGACTTCTTCGGCCGGCTGCCGAGCGCCAACTGCTACGTGAAGGCGGTCGAGGCGTACCGCGAGGCCGAGTCACCGCCGGCGTTCTACATGCCGCCGACCGTCGACGGCTCGCGCCAGGGCCAGTACTACATCAACACCTACCAGCCGATGGAGCGACAGCTCCACAAGATCGCGGCCATCACCTTCCACGAGGCCACGCCGGGCCATCATTTCCAGATCGCCATCGAGATGGAGCTCCAGGGCCTCCCCGCATTCCGGATCCTCGGGGCCCGGATGGCGGGCGTGGCCTACGTCGAGGGCTGGGGGCTGTACTGCGAGCGCCTCGCCGATGAGATGGGCCTGTACGCGTCCGACGAGGAGTGTCTCGGCATGCTCGACGCGCAGTCGTTCCGCGCCGCGCGCCTCGTGGTCGACTCTGGACTCCACGCCATGAGCTGGACTCGCGACCAGGCGATCGAGTTCATGCACGAGCGCGGCTCGCTTCCACCGGTCGACGCCGCCATCGAGGTCGACCGCTACACGATCTGGCCGGGGCAGGCCCTGTCCTACAAGCTCGGCCAGCGGGAGATCGAGCGCGCGCGGGCCGAGGTTTCCGAGGCGATGGGCGATCGGTTCGACCTTCGCGCCTTCCACGACGAGGTTCTGGCTCACGGCTCGCTGCCGCTCGCCACACTTCGCCGCGAGATCCCCGGCTGGGTC
>Ga0136633_1001522_pt1 | contig 17021 bp, 12 predicted proteins | sample AntDrymeUQ832206_2_FD_105494 | JGI IMG/M metagenome (GOLD analysis project Ga0136633, IMG submission 105494) | Polar desert sand microbial communities from Dry Valleys, Antarctica - metaG UQ83 (22.06) | ecosystem: Environmental > Terrestrial > Soil > Desert | place: Antarctica: Dry Valley...
CAGCGGCCGGCTCGTTTGCGGCCCTCCACCGGATCGGCAGCGCGGCAGGAGGACTTGCGGGCGAAGTGGCTAGAATCAAGAGCTAGGAGTCTGTCGGAGTATGGATCGGGGTCATGATTTGACCGCCGAAGGCCGCTGGCAAGGCGCGGGTTCGCCCCGATATCCGTCGATATCGGGGCGGTTCAGCAACGCGGCCAGCGGTCTTCGCCGGTCAAACCCGCAGGGCGAAGCGATGCGCGCGATCCGCGGTGTTGCCCGCAGGGGTCGATATCCCCAATATCGACCCCTGCGGGCGCCTGGCGCCTCATCACGCATCGCTTCGTCCTGACCCCGATTCATACCCCGACAGCCTAGTCTAGGACTTCAAGCTGCGCGGGTCACGCGGGGAACACGCCGGTCGACAAGTAGCGGTCGCCCCGGTCGCAGACCACGAAAACGATGGTGGCCGGCGCGAGGTCCGGCTCGGACAGCATGCGCTGGCGCCATTCTTCAGCGATGCGAAGCGCGATGATGCAAGCGCCGGCTGCCGAGATGCCGCAGAAGATACCGTCCTGCACCGCCATGCGGCGCGCCATCTCCTCGGCATCCTGTTGACTCACGTACTCGAGGCGGTCGACCAGGGCATGCTGGTAGATCGAAGGCATGTACTCGGGCGGCCACTTGCGGATACCGGCAATCGAGGAGCCCTCGGAAGGCTGCGCGCCGATGATCTGCACCGACGGATTGCGCTCCTTGAGGTAGCGGGACACGCCGGTGATGGTGCCGGTGGTGCCCATCGCCGAAACGAAATGCGTGATCGTGCCCTGGGTCTGGCTCCAGAGTTCGGGGCCGGTGCCCTCATAGTGCGCGGCCCAGTTGTCGTCGTTGCCGAACTGGTCCAGCACCCTGCCCTTGCCCTCGGCCTGCATCTTCTGCGCCAGGTCCCGCGCGCCTTCGATGCCCTGCTCCTTGGTGACCAGAATGAGTTCCGCGCCGTAGGCGGCCATCGACTGGCGCCGCTCGATGGACTGGTTCTCCGGCATCACAAGAATCATGCGATAGCCCCGGATGGCCGCGGCCATGGCGAGGGCGATGCCGGTATTGCCGGAGGTGGCCTCGATGAGCGTATCGCCGGGCTTGATCTCGCCCCGGGCCTCTGCACGCAAGATCATCGAGATCGCCGGCCGGTCCTTGACCGAGCCCGCCGGATTGTTGCCTTCGAGCTTGCCCAGGATCCGGATGCCGCTGTCCCGCACCGGCGGCGGCGGAATCCTGACCAGCTTCACCAGCGGCGTGTTGCCGATGGTTGCCTCGATCGTCGGATAATCAATCATGGATAGGAACCATCAATGCGATGCCGGCTTCTCGTCCGGAAGGATCGTCACGCCCGACTGTTCGAGTGCCAGGATCGCCTGCCGGAGGACGGAGATGGTGGCGGTGCGCGTGAAGCTCTTGCGCCAGGCCAGCACCACCCGCCGCGTGGGGGGGACCGGGTTGAAGGGGATATAGGTCAGCAGGCCATCGCTGTGGGGATCGCCTGCCGGCGACGCGTTGGCGGCAGCCGGCGCGGAAGCAGTCTCGCTGCCGTTGCCGCTCAGGCTGCCCTCGCGCACGCTTGCCGGCATCGCGGTCCACGGCAACACTGTGATTCCGATGCCCGAGGCAACCATATGCCGGATCGTTTCCAGAGAGGAACCCTCGAAGGTCTTCTGGATACCCGCGCTGGCTTGCGAATATCGGGAGAGTTCGGGGCAGACTTCCAGGACCTGGTCGCGAAAGCAGTGCCCGGTACCGAGCAGCAGCATCGTCTCGTCCTTCAGTTCCAACGACTTGACGAACTTGCGCTTCGCCCAGGGATGGTGGTCGGGCACCGCAACCACGAACGGCTCGTCGTAGACCGCCTGGGTGATGAACCCGTGGTTGGGAAACGGCTCCGCGAGGATGGCGACGTCGATGTCGCCAAGGCGCAGGGCTTCCAGCAGCTTGATCGTGAGGCCCTCCTGCAGCAGCAAGGGCATTTTCGGCGCGACTTGAATCATCCGCGGCACCAGCGCGGGCAGCAGGTAAGGCCCGATGGTATGGATCACGCCGAGGCGAAGCGGACCCGCCAGCGGATCCCTGCCCTGCTTGGCGATTTCCTTGATCGCCGACGATTCCTCCAGCACCCGCTGCGCCTGCTCGACAACCTGCCCGCCGATCGGCGTGATGCTCACCTCGGTGCTGCCGCGCTCAAACAGTTGCACGCCGAGTTCGTCCTCCAGCTTCTTGATGGCAACCGACAAGGTCGGCTGGCTCACGAAACAGGCTTCCGCCGCGCGTCCGAAGTGCCGCTCCCGGGCAACGGCCACGATGTACTTGAGTTCAGTTAACGTCATAGCCTGATTCTATCAACTTCCTGGGAGTGGTGCAGGCTCCTACGCCCGGAGGTACTCCTCCCGGCTGCCCAGCCAGCGCAGCAGGTGGGCGGCGACCGCCTCCGGGTGTGACGCCAGCATGGTCTCTGCGGCTGCGCGGGCGGCGTCCACCAGATCAGCGTCCCGATCGAGATCGGCGAACCGCAACAGCAGGGCGCCCGACTGGCGTGCCCCCATGAATTCCCCAGGCCCCCGCAGCTTCAGGTCGCGGCGGGCGATCTCGAAACCGTCATTGCTTTCATACATGGTGGTGAGCCGCTGGCGCGCCAGCGCTCCGGCAGGATGGCGGTACATCAGCACGCAAACGCTCCGATGGGCGCCGCGCCCCACCCGCCCCCGCAATTGATGCAGTTGCGAAAGGCCGAAGCGCTCCGCGTGCTCGATCACCATCAGGCTGGCGTTGGGCACGTCCACACCGACCTCGATCACGGTGGTGGCAACCAGCACGTCGAGTTCGCCGCGCTTGAAAGCGCCCATGGTCTGGTTCTTCTGCTCGCCGGGAAGCCGTCCATGCACCAGCCCGACCCGGATTCCCGGCAGTTCGTCGCCCAGGCGCGTGAATGTCGCCAGTGCGTTCTCCAGATCCAGGGCCTCCGACTCCTCGATCAGCGGACAGACCCAGTAGACCTGCCGGCCCTCGCCGACGGCATAGCGGACGCGATCGATGACCTCGTCACGGCGCCGGTCGGCGATCAGCTTGGTAGTGACCGGCTTGCGGCCGGGAGGCAACTGGTCGATGACCGAAACATCGAGATCCGCATAGAAGGTCATCGCCAGTGTTCGCGGAATCGGCGTCGCGCTCATCATCAGCTGGTGCGGCAGCAGCCCGTTGCTGCGCTGACGCAGGGCGAGGCGCTGGGCCACGCCGAAACGGTGCTGCTCGTCGACGATCGCCAGCGCCATGCGGTCGAACACCACCGCGTCTTCGATCAGAGCGTGCGTCCCGATCAGCAGGTCGATCGTGCCGGCCGCAATCGCTTCCCTGACCGACTTCTTGGCCCGGGGCGAGAGCGAGCCGGCGAGCCAGCCGACACGGATCGCCTGGTCCGACAGCCAGGGCGCGAGCTTGTCGAAATGCTGCCGGGCCAGGATCTCGGTCGGCGCCATGAGCGCGGCCTGGTGGCCGGAGCCGATCGCCTGCATTGCGGCCAGTGCGGCAATCACCGTCTTGCCGCTGCCCACGTCTCCCTGGAGCAGGCGATTCATCGGCTGGTGACTGGCAAGATCCGCGCTGATTTCCGACCAGACCCGCTGCTGGGCGGGCGTCAGCGTGAACGGCAGGGACGCGAGCAACCCGGTACAGCCCGCCACGCTGCCGAGGCCGATACCGCTGCGGCTGGCGCGCGCTGCGCGAGCCTGGCGCAAGGACAATTGCTGGGCGAGCAGTTCCTCCAGGATGATGCGCCGGCTGGCCGGGGTCCTGCGTTGCAGCAGGTCGACCGGATCGATCCCGGCCGGGGGGCAGTGAACTTCCTGCAGCGCCTCGGCGATCGGGGGCAGGCAGCCCTGCCCGATGGCCTCGAGCACCGATGGAGGAATCGTGTCGGCCCAGTCGGCCTGTCGCAGTTCGTCGAGAATTGCCTTGCGCAGCTGGTGCTGCGGAATCGTGCTGCTCGTGGGGTAGACCGGCGTGAGACGATCCGGCAGGGGCGTGTCGGGCGACACCATCCGATAACGCGGATGAACCATCTCGAACCCGAACAGTCCAGCCCGCACGTCGCCGTGCGCCCTCACCAGGCGCCCCGGCACTAGCTGCGCCACCTGGGACGGATAGAAGTTCAGGAAACGCAGTGTCATCTCGCCGCTGTCATCGCGCAGCCGGAGAACCAGGGAACGACGGCCGCGCGCGACGACCTCGCAATCGGCGATCACGCCCTGCACCTGTGCGGTCTCTCCATCCGCAAGCTGCGCGATCGGCCGCAGCCGGGATTCATCCTCATAACGCAGCGGCAGGTGCAACAGCAGGTCGTTGCCGTTGCGCAGCCCGAGTTTGTGAAACCGTTTGTCCAGTTTGTCCAGCGCGTCGCTCGCGTCAGGTCGGCGGCCCCGCCCGGCTATTCGAGCACGACGGTCGCTTCGATCTCGAACGCCGCGCCGCGCGGCAGGCTGGCAACGCCAACGGTCGAGCGCGCCGGGAACGGCGCCTTGAAGTACTCCTGCATGATCTCGTTGGCCTTGGGGAAATTGCCGAGGTCGGTGAGATAAAGCGTCAGGCGCACGCACTGACCGAGGTTGCCGCCGGAGGCTTCGATCACCGCCTTCATGTTCCGGATTGCCCGATGGACCTGTTTCTCGAAACCACCCTCGACCAGGCGGCCACTGTCCGGATCGAGTGCGATCTGGCCCGACAGGTAGACGGTATTGCCGGCCTGCACGGCCTGCGAATAAGGTCCAATGGCGGCCGGTGCAGCCTTGGTCGAAATCGATGTGGCCATGAAAAATCCTTGATCGGTTTACGGTTCAACTGGGCTCTTGATTCTAGCCACTTCGCCCGCAAGTCCTCCTGCCGCGCTGCCGATCCGGTGGAGGGCCGCAAACGAGCCGGCCGCTGCTCTACCATAGCGGCATGTCCACCGTCGGCATCTTCGTCCTGCTGCTGGTCCTCTTCTTCGTGCTGCTCCGGTGGTATACCCGGCCGCGCCCGGCGAGCGGCGGTGCCCAGGAGGCAGAGGCGGCGGCCTCGAACAGCAACAGCAATAACAGCAACGGCAGCAACGGCAGCAACGGCAGCAACGGCAGCAACGGCAGTGACGGTTCTAGCGACGGGGATTAGCAGTTGGACGATGTAAAAGAAGTGACAACCGGCAACACACGCCCGGACCGTGAAGAAGATCGGCAACCGCCGATCCGCATCCGCGGCGCCCGCCAGAACAACCTCAAGAACCTGGACCTGGACATACCGACCGGCCAGCTGGTGGTGGTGACCGGTGTCTCGGGCAGCGGGAAGTCCTCACTGGTCTTCGATACGCTCTATGCCGAGGGCCAGCGGCGTTACGTCGAGACCTTCTCCGCGTATGCCCGGCAGTTCCTCGATCGGATGGACAAGCCCCAGGTGGATCGGATCGACGGCGTGCCGCCGGCCATTGCCATCGACCAGACCAATCCGGTCCGCACCTCGCGTTCCACCGTCGGAACGATGACGGAACTCAACGACCACCTCAAGCTCCTGCTCGCCCGGGCCGCCACGCTTTACTGCCGCAATTGCGCGCAACCGGTCCGCCGCGACCATGCCGCCAGCATCGCCGCGAATGCCCGGGAGCGCGCCTTGCTCGCCGGCGACCCGAGGCTGGTAGTGACCTTCGCAGTGGCGGTGCCCGCCAACTTCAGCGAAGCCGAAGTGGAGCAGCACCTGCAGGCTCAGGGGTACACCCGGGTCCATCGCCGCACCGAGATGGCAGCGGCCACAGGCGCCCCGGTCGGCCCTCGCACCGGGAAGAAAGCGGGCAAGACCAAGGCCGGCGCCGCGCGGCGTGGTCCGGCGACGGCATCGGGTGGCGGTGCGGCTGGCGCAGGCGTGAGCGTGGTGCTGGACGTGATCGCCGACCGCTTCCGCGCCAGTACCGTGTCCTCCCAACGGCTGGCGGAAGCAATCGAAGCAGCCCTGGCTCGCGGCCAGGGGCGCATGGCGGTGCACCTGCAATCCAACGATGGCACGGACGCCGGAATCTGGCGCTACTCCGACAACTTCGCCTGCGCGGATTGTGGGATCGACTACGAACAGCCGACGCCCAGCCTGTTCTCCTTCAACTCGCCGATCGGCGCCTGCGAAGCCTGCCGGGGATTCGGCCGGGTCATCGGCGTGGATCTCGGCCTGGTGATCCCAGATCACGGCAAGTCGCTCGCCGAAGGTGCCGTCAAGCCCTGGCAGACGGCGAGCTTCAAGGAATGCCAGCTCGAACTGATCAAGTACGGCCAGAAGGCGGGCATCGATCTCGACACGCCGTGGTCGGAGCTGCCGGAGAGCGCGCGGCGCTGGGTGATCGACGGCGGGGAGGACTGGACCGGCGACTGGAAGCGCCAGTGGTATGGCATCAACCGCTTCTTCGAGTGGTTGGAAAGCAAGGCCTACAAGATGCACATCCGGGTGTTGCTGTCCCGTTACCGGGCCTACACCCCCTGTACCGTCTGCGATGGCGCCAGGCTCAAGCCCCAGGCGCTGCTCTGGCGGCTCGGCAGCCAGGCGGATGCCGCGCGGGCCCTGGCGGAAGATCCGTCGACGGAGGATGCGCCGGCAGGACGCTACCGCCGCTTCCGTCCCCAGGCTGTGGCCTGGTCGGACGGACAACTGCAGTCGCTGCCGGGCCTGTGCGTCCACGACATCATGCTGCTGCCGATCGAGCGCCTGCGAAGCCTGTTTGCCGACATCGACTTGCCGGCGCCGCTGGACGAGGCAACCGAGTTGCTCACCACCGAGATCCGCGCCCGGCTGCGGTTCCTGTGCGATGTCGGGCTCGCCTACCTGACCCTGGACCGTCAGTCGCGCACGCTGTCCGGCGGCGAAGTGCAGCGCATCAACCTGACCACCGCGCTCGGCACTTCGTTGGTGAACACCCTTTTCGTGCTCGACGAGCCGTCCATCGGGCTGCACCCGCGCGACATGAACCGGGTGATCGGGGTGATGCAGCGCCTGCGGGACGCCGGCAATTCGCTGGTCGTCGTCGAGCACGATCCGCAGGTGATGTTCGCGGCGGACAAGGTCATCGACATCGGCCCCGGACCGGGCGAGCGCGGCGGCGAAATCGTCTTCAACGGCCCGGCCGCGCAGTTGTCGCGGGCCGACACCCTGACCGGTGACTACATCTCGCAACGAAAGCAGGTGTCCGCCACCCCGGCGCAACCGGTCCTGGCGAATACACCGCGGCTGCTGCTGCAGGGCGCGCGCGCGCACAACCTGAAGAACATCGAGGTCGAGATTCCGCTGACCCGCCTGGTGTGTCTCACCGGCGTCTCCGGCAGCGGCAAGTCGACCCTGATGCAGGACGTGCTGCTGCCGGCACTGAAGAAGGCCAAGGGCAAGCCCAGCGAGGTTCCCGGTGCGTTCGACCGGCTGCTCGGCGACGACTGGATCGACGACATCGTCTTCGTCGACCAGTCGCCGATCGGCAAGACCACCCGGAGCAACCCGGTTTCCTACGTCGGCGCCTTCGACCCGATCCGCAAGCGTTTCGCCGCGTCGGCCACCGCGCGTGAACGCGGCTACACCGCCAGCACCTTCAGCTTCAATGCCGGCGACGGCCGCTGCCCCGCTTGCGGCGGCAACGGCTTCGAACGCGTGGAGATGCAGTTCCTGTCGGACGTCTACTTGCGCTGCCCCGATTGCGACGGCAAGCGCTTCAGGCCGGAGATCCTGGAGATCGCGATCGAGGGCCGCAGCGACGACACCGCCTTCGGCCGCAAGCTGAACCGCTCGATCGCCGAAATCCTTGAGTTGACGGTGCACCAGGCCTTGTCGTTCTTCGCGGCCGACCGCGAGATCATCGTTCGCCTTCAGCCGCTGGCCGATGTCGGGCTGGACTACCTGCGCCTGGGCCAGCCGGTGCCCACCCTGTCCGGTGGCGAAGCCCAACGGCTCAAGCTCGCCGGCTTCCTGGCCGAAGCCGCCACGCAGCAGGGCCGGAGCGCGGCAGTGGCCGCACGGTCGGGCAGGACGCCGGCAAGAGCCGGCACCCTGTTCCTTTTCGACGAGCCGACGACCGGCCTGCATTTCGAGGACGTGGCCCGGCTGCTGCGGGCCCTGCGCAAACTGATCGCGGCCGGCCACTCGCTGCTGGTGATCGAACACAATCTCGACGTCATCCGGGCCAGCGACTGGATCGTCGATCTCGGACCGGAGGGTGGCGACCGCGGCGGCCTGGTCGTCGCCACCGGTACGCCCGAGACGGTCCAGGCTCACCCTGACTCCGCCACCGGCGCCGCCTTGCGCGACTACGCACGCGCACTGCAGCGGCAGAAGCAGCAGGCGGAAGACGGCCTGCCGGTACTGCTCGCAGCGCAGGCGGCCGTACCCTATCTCGTCACCGGCGATCCCGACCTGGCATCGGAGCCCGCCGACGCCGGCCGTCCGCTGCAGAGCGCGCTGCGGGAACGGGCGCGCCATTCGATCCTGGTCCACCGGGCACGCGAGCACAACCTGAAGAACATCGATGTCGAGGTGCCGCGCAACCGGATGACCGTGATCACCGGCGTGTCCGGCAGCGGCAAGTCCACCCTCGCGTTCGACGTCATCTTCGGGGAGGGCCAGCGACGCTACCTGGAATCGCTCAACGCCTATGCCCGGCAGTTCGTCCAGCCGGCGGCGCGACCGGATGTCGACGGCATCTACGGCATCCCGCCGACGGTGGCGATCGAGCAGCGGACCAGCCGCGGCGGGCGCAAGAGCACGGTCGCCACGCTGACCGAGATCTATCACTTCCTGAGGCTGCTCTTCCAGAAGCTGGGGATCCAGTACTGCCCGAAAGACGGCACGATGATCCAGCCGCAGAGCTACGACGCCATTGTCGCGCGGCTGATGCGCCAGTATCGCGGCCGTCATATCGGCCTGCTTGCGCCACTGATCGTCGCCCGCAAGGGGATCTACACCGACCTTGCCAAGTGGGCCGGGGCCAAGGGATTTCCGCACCTGCGTGTGGACGGTGCGTTCCTGCCCACCGCCAAGTTCCCGCGCATCGACCGTTACCTCGAGCACAACATCGAGTTGCCGGTGGCCGACCTGGTGGTGCGGCCGGAGGACGAGGCGCAACTGCGCTCGGCGCTGTCACTGGCCCTCGAGTATGGCAGGGGTATCGTGATGGTGATCGACGACGTCACGCCGCTGAAGAGCGGCCTGGACGCCGCTGTCGCCACCACCATCTATTCGACCCGGCGCGCCTGCAACCATTGCGGCACCAGCTACCCGGAACTGGATCCGCGCCTGTTTTCGTTCAATTCCAAGCATGGCTGGTGCCCCGCCTGTCTCGGCGCCGGCCTGGAGGTGATCGGGCGCATCGATACCGACGAATTGACCCCCGGCATGGAAGGCGCCACCGACGCGGGCGTGACCTACGGCGAAGCGCCCTGCCCGACTTGCCAGGGGCAGCGTCTCAACCCGATCGCGCTCAACGTGCGCATTCGCGAGCAGTCGATCGCGCAACTGGTGTCACTGTCGATCGAGGACAGCGCACAGTGGCTGCAGACGGTTGCCTTTGCCGGCCGGGAAGCGGAGATCGCCCGCGACATCGTGACCGAGATCGAGTCGCGATTGCGCTTCCTGAAGGACGTCGGGCTCGCCTACCTGACCCTGGATCGCGGCGCGCCCACCCTGTCCGGCGGCGAGGCCCAGCGGATCCGCCTCGCGGGACAACTCGGGTCCAACCTGCAGGGCGTCTGCTATGTCCTGGACGAACCCACCATCGGCCTGCATCCGCGCGACAACCGGATCCTGCTCGACACCCTCGCCACGCTGCGCGACAAGGGCAACACGCTGCTGATCGTCGAACACGACGAGGACACCATCGCCCGGGCGGATCACATCATCGACATCGGGCCCGGCGCGGGGCGGCTGGGCGGCAACATCATCGCCACCGGCAACCAGGAACAGCTCAAGGCGCACAAGGACAGCCTGACCGGGCGCTTCCTGCTCAATCCCCTGCAGCACCCCCTGCATCCGCCCCGTCCGGTGGGTAGCGACACGCCGTCGGTTCGTGTGCTGGAGGCGACCCGCCATAACCTGCGCAAGGCCAGCGCTCGCTTCCCCCTGAACCGGCTCACCGTGGTCACCGGCGTTTCGGGCTCCGGCAAGTCGACCTTCACGCGCGAAGTGCTGCTGTCCAACCTGGCGCGTATGGTCGGCAGCCGCACGCCGGAAGCGCCCCGTCACTGCGCCGCCATCGAGGGCTGGCAGGGCATCACGCGGGTACTGGAAGTGGACCAGACGCCGATCGGCAAGACGCCGCGCTCCTGTCCCGCGACCTATGTCGGATTCTGGGACGCCATCCGGCGACTCTTCGCCGACACCGGCGAGGCGCGCGTGCGCGGCTACACCGCCAGCCGCTTCTCATTCAACACCGCCGGTGGGCGCTGCGAAGCCTGTGAAGGCCAGGGCGTGCGGACCATCGAGATGAATTTCCTGCCGGATGTGAAACTTTCCTGCGACGTGTGCAACGGCCGGCGTTTCGACCACGAGACCTTGCAGGTCCGGCTCAACGACCGGTCGATCGGCGACGTGCTGATGATGAGTGTCGACGAGGCGCTGGAATATTTTGCGCCGTTCCGCTCCATCGCCCATCCCCTGCAACTGCTGCAGGACGTCGGCCTCGGCTACCTGACGCTCGGCCAGCAGAGCCCCACCCTCTCCGGCGGCGAGGCCCAACGCATCAAGCTCGTGACCGAACTCGCCAAGGTCCGTGAACTCACCGAACTGGCCGATCCGATCAGGCAGGCCAAGGCCGCCGCATTCGCGCGCGCGCGGCGGGTTCATGACGGCTCGGTTCCGCACCCGGGCGGCACCCTCTACGTGCTCGACGAACCGACCGTCGGGCTGCACATGGCTGACGTGGAAAAACTCATCCACGTGATGCACCGCCTGGTCGATGCCGGCAACACGCTGGTGGTCATCGAGCACAACCTGGACATCTGGGCGGAAGCCGACTGGATCATCGACCTCGGACCCGAGGGCGGCGTCAATGGCGGGAAGGTGGTCGCCGAGGGCTCACCGCCGACACTGGCGCGGCGGGCCGTAACCCATACCGAGACGGTCCTGGCTGAATTCCTGAGCCGCCACGCGGTGCGCAGGGCGGCCTGAACCATGACACCCGAACGGATCTTCTTCGCCGCCGGCGCCCTCATGGCCTTGCTGTCGGTGGCAGCCGGCGCCTTCGCCGCGCATGGGCTCAAGGCCCGGTTGGGCGCGGACATGCTGGCAGTCTTCGAACTGGCCGCGCGCTACCACATGTACCACGCCATCGCGCTCGTCCTGTGCGCAGTGGCCTGGTCGCGCTGGCCTGGGCCGGCAGTCGCACTGGCGGGCGCCTTGTTTCTCTTTGGCACGCTGCTCTTCTCCGGCAGCCTGTACCTGCTGGCGCTGACAGGCGTGCGCTGGCTGGGCGCGATCACGCCGATTGGCGGAACCGCATGGCTGGCAGGCTGGGCCGCGCTGGCCTGGGCCGCCCTGCGTCACTGAGTCGAGCGGGGGACTAGGAGTCTTCCTCGGTCCCGTCCGCGCTCGCGGGCTTGAGCGGGCGCTTGGCGACCAGCGTCAGGATATCGTAGCTGGCGACCAGCTCTTCCTCCTGGTTGCGGACCTCCACGTCCCAGGCCACCACCCCCTGGCCTGCGCCGCGTGCGTCGGTGCGACCGCGGTCGATCTTGCGCTTGCAGGTCAGGCGCGCGCGGATGGTGTCGCCGATGCCCACCGGCTTGACGAAACGCAGGCTGTCCAGTCCGTAGTTGGCCAGGACCGGCCCCGGTGCCGGAGACACGAACAGGCCGGCCGCCGCCGACAGCACGAAATAGCCGTGCGCGATCCGCTTGCCGAACGGCGTTTCCCTGGCCGCTATCTCGTCGAAATGCATGTAGAAGTAATCGCCCGATATGCCGCCGAATGCGACGATGTCGGCCTCGCTCACGGTGCGCCGATGCGTGAGCAGCGAATCCCCGACCTCGAGATCCTCGAAACAGCGCCGGAACGGATGCACGTCCGACTCGCGCACCGCCGCGCCGCGGATGTGCTCGCCGGTCACGGCGGAGAGCATCGTCGGCGAGCCCTGCAGCGCTGCGCGCTGCAGGTAGTGCTTGACCGCACGCAGCCCGCCCAGCTCCTCGCCACCGCCGGCGCGACCCGGCCCGCCGTGCTTCAGCGGCGCCAGCGGCGACCCGTGCCCGGTGGATTCTGCGGCCGCCTCGCGATCGAGCAGCAACAGCCGCCCGTGATGCGCGGCGGCCACCGGGATCACGCGGACTGCGATGTTCCGGTCGCGGGTGACGACGGTGCCCACCAGGCTGCCGCGACCCCGTGCGGCCAGTGCCAGCGCCTCGTCCAGGTCGTCATAGGGCATCAGGGTACTGACCGGACCGAACGCCTCGACCTCATGAGCCGCATCATGCTTGAACGGCTCGCGACTCAGCAGCAGGGTCGGCGCGAAGAACGCCCCGCCCGCGATTTCGTCGCCGACCGGACTGAAGCCGTCGCGCTCGCCATAGACCACTTCGGCGCCCGCCATCAGCGTGGCGACTCGCGCGGCCACGTCGCTGCGCTGCGAGCGGGATGCCAGCGCACCCATGCGGACCTCCGGGCGGGCCGGGTCGCCGACGACGGTCTTCGCCAGGCGCTCCCGCAACCGGGTCGCGACCGCGTCCAGATGGCGGCTCGGGACGATCGCGCGCCGGATCGCCGTGCACTTCTGGCCGGCCTTGCTGGTGATCTCGCGCGCGACTTCCTTGATGAACAGATCGAACTCCGCGTCGTCGGGCGCCACGTCGGGCGCGAGAATGGCGCAATTGAGCGAGTCGGCTTCGGCGTTGAAAGGAATCGAGTGCCGCACGATGTTCGGATGCGTCCTGAGCGTCGCCGCCGTGTCGGCCGACCCGGTAAAACTCACCACGTCCTGGCCGTCGAGACGATCGAGCAGGTCGCCGGTGCTGCCGATCACGAGTTGCAGGCAGCCCTGCGGCAGGATGCCGGACTGCTCGATCAGCCGCACCGCCGCCTCCGTGAGATAGCTGGTTGCGGTGGCGGGCTTGCCGATGCACGGCATACCGGCCAGGAAGCTGGGCGCGAACTTTTCCAACAAGCCCCACACCGGGAAGTTGAAGGCATTGATGTGCACGGCAACGCCACGGCGGGGCACGAGGATGTGGGTACCGAAGAACCCGCCCTTTTTTCCCAAGGCGAAGGCCGGTCCTTCGTGCACCAGGTTGCCGGACGGCAACTCGCTGCCACCGATGCCGGCATAGGCGAACAGCGTGCCGGAGCCGCCTTCGATGTCGACCGCGCCGTCGGCACGCGTGGCGCCCGTATGCGCGGAGAGCGCGTACAACTGCTCCTTGTGCTCGTTCAGGTACTTTGCCAGTGCCTTGAGGCGTTGCGCGCGTTCCTGGAAGTCCAGCGCCAGCAAGGCCGGCAACCCGATCCGACGCGCATGGTCGAGCGCTTCGCCGAAATCGACCGCCTCGGCGTGGGTGCAGGCGACCGGCCTGCCATTGATCGCGCTATGCAGTTCGCGGTCGGCCTGCCGGCCGATCCAGCGGCCGGCAATGTAGCTTTGCAGGATGGTCGCCATCGTCATCGCTCCAGTTGCGGATTCCATTGCGGTTTGGACGCGCCGCTCGCCGGCCGGCGTTCAGCGCTCGTCGAACGACAGTACGACCCGGTCGGTCAGCGGGTGCGCCTGGCAGGTCAGCACGAAACCGTCCGCGACTTCCTGCTTGTCCAGCGCGAAATTGCGCTCCATCCTCACCTCCCCTTCGACCAGGCGGGCGCGGCAGGTTCCGCAGACGCCGGAGGTGCAGGAGTACGGAACCTCCAGGCCGGCAGCCGAGGCGGCATCGAGGATGCTCGGCTGGCCCCGGCTGAAGGGGAACTCGCGGCGCAGGCCGTCGCGCACGATCGCGACGGTCGCCTGCGGAGCGTCGCCCGCCTTGTCCTCGTGCAGCACCGCGCCGACCTCGTCCGCCTGCAGGGCCGCGTCCTGCAAGGCGATGCCGAAGCGTTCGATGTGGATCCGGTCCGGCAGTACGCCGGCCGCCAGCAGCGCCGCCTCGGCTTCGTCGTTCATCTGGAAAGGTCCGCAGATGTACGCATGGTCGATGCCGGCAGCCGGAAGGAGCGACCCGACGAATTCGCCGATCTTGTCCCGGTCCATCACGCCCCGGTTCAATGGCGAGTCGGTGTGCTCGTCGGAAAACACGTGCTGCAGCACCAGCCGGGACATGTAGCGATTTTTGAGGTCTTCGATCTCCTCCTTGAACATCGTCGACTTCAGCGAGCGGTTGCCGTAGATCAGTGTGAAGCGGCTCGCCGGCTCCCGGGCCAGCACCGTCTTCATGATCGACAGGATCGGCGTGATGCCGCTGCCGCCGGCGATGCCGAGGTGATGGCGGCGGGAGGCCGGATCGAGCGGCACGAAGAAGCGACCCTGGGGCGCCATCACGCTGATGGTGTCGCCGGGCTTGAGGTGCTGGTTGATCCAGTTGGAGAAGACGCCCCCTCTGACCTTGCGCACGCCCACCCGCAGTTCCGCGTCGTCGACGCCCGCACAGATGGAGTAGGAGCGCCGCAGGTCCTGCCCGTCGATATCGGTTCGCAAGGTCAGGTACTGTCCCTGCGTGAAACCGAAGACCTCCCGGAGGTCCTCCGGAACCTCGAACGAGACGATCACCGCTTCCGGTGTATCCGGCTCGATCGCCCGCACTCGCAGCGGATGGAAGATGACACTCATGAAGGCGCTCCAGGGATCGGTGCCGGCCGCAGTCAGATCGGCTTGAAGTGCTCGAACGGTTCGCGGCAGGAACGGCAGCGGTACATCGCCTTGCAGGCGGTGGCGCCGAAGGCTGAGATCCGCTCCGTGTCCTCGCTGGCACAGCGCGGACAAGCCACCTTCGAGGCGCTGCGCCGGCCCCCGACGAAGCGCAACGGCACCGCGACCTCGCCGCTGACCGGGCCCGGGGGTGCGATCCCGTATTCACGCAGTTTGCGGCGCCCCTCCTCGCTGATCCAGTCCGTCGTCCAGGCCGGCGCCCGCTGCAGCCGCACCCGGGCCGGGCCCAGCCCCGCGGCATCGATGGCCGCCAGCACGTCGTGCTCGATGACCTCGGTCGCGGGGCAGCCCGAGTAGGTCGGGGTGAGGACGATCTCCAGCGCCGCGCCGTCACCCGGCAGCCGGACCTCGCGGACGATGCCGAGGTCGCACACCGACAGCGCCGGCACTTCGGGATCCAGCACGGTCGCCAGCGCCTGCCAGGCCTCGGCTACTCTGTCCTCGGCTGACCGGTCCCCGGCAGGCCTCGTCACCACACCGCTCCCGGAAAGGCGCGCTGCAGGTACTGCATCTCGGTCAGCAGGAAGCCCATGTGCTCGCTGTGGCGGCCGAACTTGCCGGTGCTGCGAAAGGCGGACGCCGGCGGTAGCGGCAGGATGGCTTCCTGGAGCACCAGCGTCATTTCCGCCAGCCACGGTTCCCGCAGTTCCGACCAGCGCGGCCCGAGCCCGCTCGCATGCGCGGCGTCATCCACCGCATCCGAGTCGAACATTTCCGGCGTGTAGCGCCACGCCCGGGCCACGGCGGCCTCGGTGCGGGCGCGGGATTGCGCCGTGCCGTCGCCCAGGCGGACCACCCAATCGGCGGAGTGCTGCTGGTGATAGCGCGCCTCCTTGACCGCCTTGCCGGCGATCCCGGAAAGTTCCGCATCGGCGGACACTGCGAGCCGCTCCCACAGCAGCTTCAGCAAGGTGGCGACCATGGTGTTGCGGACCACAGTGAAGGCAAAGTCACCCCGCGGCAGCTCAACCAGGGTCAGGTTGCAGTAGTCGCGCTCGTCGCGAAGGAACGCGAGCCGGTCCTCGTCCAGACCCTGCCCGTCCAGATGCCCCGCATGCGTCAACAGGGCGCGAGCCTGGCCGACCAGGTCGAGGGCCATGTTGGCCATCGCGATGTCCTCTTCCAGGACGGGCGCGTGGCCGCACCACTCCGCCAGGCGCTGACCGAGGATCAGGCAGGTGTCGCCGATGCGCAGCACATACTGCACAGCCGGGTCGCGTCGCAGTTCGATGGATGACTGCATCAGTTGCTCACATGTGGTCCACGGCCTTGGGCAGGACGTAGAAGGTCGGATGGCGATAGACCTTGTCCTCGGCGGGATCGAAGTACATCGCCTTCTCGCCCGGATCGCTGGCGACGATCTGGTCCGACCGGACGACCCAGATGCTGCTGCCCTCCTGACGGCGCGTGTAGACGTCGCGCGCCATCTGTATCGCCATGCGGGCATCGGTCGCATGCAGGCTGCCGCAATGCTTGTGGTCCAGGCCCGCCTTGCTGCGCACGAAAACCTCCCACAGCGGCCACTCCTGTCCGCCTTGCGTATCGTCCTGCGCAGTCATGCCGCCCTCGCCGCCGGCGCCCGTTTTGCAGCGTGTGCCAGAGCCGCCTCCCGCACCCATGCACCCTCCTCGGCCGCGGCCACCCGCGCGGCCAGCCGCTCGTGATTGCAGGGGCCGTCACCGGCGACCACCCGCTTGAACTCGGCCCAGTCGATCGGGCCGTGGTCATGCGCCTGGCGCAGCTCGTTCCATTTCAGGTCGGGATCAGGCAGGATCACCCCGAGAATACGCGCCTGCTCGACTGCCGCGTCGATGAACTTCTGGCGCAGTTCGTCGTTGCTGACCCGCTTGATGCCCCAGCGCATCGACTGGGCGGAATTCGGGGACTGGTCGTCCGGCGGACCGAACATCATCACCGAGGGCCACCACCACCGGTTCACCGCGTCCTGCACCATCGCCTTCTGTGCCTCGGTGCCGTGGGTCATCATCGTCAGCAGCGACTCGTACCCCTGGCGCTGGTGAAAGCTCTCCTCCCTGCAGATCCGGATCATCGCCCGCGCATAGGGCGCGTAGGAGCAGCGGCAGATCGGCACCTGGTTCATGATGGCAGCGCCGTC
>Ga0136633_1001523_pt1 | contig 17010 bp, 14 predicted proteins | sample AntDrymeUQ832206_2_FD_105494 | JGI IMG/M metagenome (GOLD analysis project Ga0136633, IMG submission 105494) | Polar desert sand microbial communities from Dry Valleys, Antarctica - metaG UQ83 (22.06) | ecosystem: Environmental > Terrestrial > Soil > Desert | place: Antarctica: Dry Valley...
CGCTGGGCGCCCGGCGGATGGACATCAAGGCCGGCAGCGTCGCGCTGCTCAGCGGCCGCATCGTGCCCGCCGTGGCCGGCGTCCGTGTGGCGCTGCAGGTCGAGCGCAGGGGCTCGTGGCGCACGCTGGACCGCGCGCGGACCCGAGCCGGCGGTGCGTACACGCTGCGTGACCGCGCCCGGCAGACCGTGTCGGCGCCGGCGCGCGTCGTCGTCGTCGCCCACTCCGGGCTGGCCACGGCCTACGAGCCGGCCGGCCGCCTGAACGTCTATCGCTACGCGCAGGCGTCCTGGTACGGCCCCGGCTTCTTCGGGCGCCAGACCGGGTGCGGTGGCCGCCTCGGGTACTCGCAGTTCGGGGTCGCACACAAGACGCTGCCCTGCGGCACGCGCGTGACGATCCGCCACAACGGCCGCAGCGTCCGCGTCCCGGTCATCGACCGCGGTCCGTACGTCGGCAACCGCGAGTTCGATCTCACCGCCGTCACGGCGCGCCGGCTCGGATTCGTGGGCCACGGCGCCGTCCTCGTCACCCGCTGACCAGCGTCACCACCGGGCCGAGAGCCGTCTCACTATGAGACGGTTTTCGGCCCCGTGGGGTGAGGGGAGCGTCTCGTGGTCGGCGTAGCCTCAGCCCTTCATGGACCGCTGCATCGCCCACCTCGACATGGACGCGTTCTACGTGTCGGTCGAGCTGCTGCGCAAGCCGTGGCTGAAGGGCAAGCCGGTGGTGGTCTCGGGAACGGGGCCGCGCGCGGTGGTGACCACGGCGTCCTATGAGGCGCGCAAGTTCGGTGTCGGCTCGGCCATCCCGGCCTCGCGAGCGCGCCGGTTGTGTCCCGACGCGGTGTTCATCGCGCCGGACTTCGAGAGCTACAAGCGACTTTCGAACGACGTGATGGGGCGCGTGCGGGCGCACATCGAGACCGTCGAGGTCTGCGGTCTCGACGAGGCCTATCTCGATCTCAGCGGCCTCGTGGCGCCGCGCGCCGCGATGCGCCGGCTGATCACGGAGATCCGTGCCGCGACCGGTCTCTCGGCTTCGGTGGGCATCGGCCCCAACAAGCTCGTGGCCAAGGTGGCTTCGGACGCCGAGAAGCCCAACGGCTTCGTCGTCCTGACCCGCGAGCAGGCGTGCGAGCGCTTCGCCGGGCGTCCCCCGAAGCTGATCCCCGGCATCGGCCCCAAGACGGCTGAGCGCCTCGAGGCGATGGGCATCGACACGATCGCCAAGCTCGCCGCCGCCCCGGTCGAGCTGCTGAGCGGGCGCTTCGGTTCCAACCACGGCCCGGATCTGCTTCGCCGCGCGCGTTTCGAGCATCATGGTCCGGTGAGCGAGGACCGGATCGCGGTCTCGGAATCGCGCGAGACGACGTTCGACGAGGACCTCGCCGCTCGCGGCGACCAGGAGGCGGTCCTGCGCCGCCTGGCCGGGCAGCTGTGCAGCGGGCTCGCCAAGCACGAGCGGCGCGGCCGGACGATCGCCATCAAGGTCCGCCTGGCCGACTTCACGACCGTCACGCGGTCGCGCACGATCGCCGCCCACACCAACGATCCCGCGGTCGTCGCCGACCTCGCCGTGGCGCTGCTGCGCGAGTACGACCCGCCCACGCCGGTGCGGCTGCTCGGCGTCCGGGTGGCGTCGTTCGAGCACGAACTGCCGCCGGCGAGCGACGTGGCCCAGCTCGCGTTGCCCTTGTAGCCTGGCCGCCCGATGGCCTCGCCACAGGAGATAGAAGCCGCCGCGGGCATCGAGTTCGCATCCGAGCTCGACCGCAAGCGCACGTGGGCCGGAGCCCAGGCTCATGCCTCCGAGCACGGCCGGGCACCCGGCGCCGAGGACCTCCGGATGTCCGAGCGCATGTTGTCGGCCGTGCACGCGATCGAGGGCGAGCACCTCGCCGGCGGTCAGGGCCGGGCGGTCATCACGCTGACCGACGCCGGCGAGGACGTCGACATCTCGGTCGAGTTCACCCCCGAACCCGAGCCGGTGACGGAAACCGAGTTCACGGGCACGCCCGCCCAGGTCCTGGCGATGGAGCTCGTCCAGACGCTGCTCGACGCCGACGACGAGGACGACGAGGACTAGAAAAGCGCGGCGGCGAGCTTGCGCCGGGACTCGCGCGCGAGCGGGTGCTCCACGCCGAGTTCGTCGAGCACGCCGACGATCGCCTTGCGGATCTCGTCCTTGCGGTCGCCCGCGGGCTCCAGCGCGAGCGCAGCGATCAGATCGTCCAGTCCGCCGGCCTCGTCGCCCGAGTCGAGCCGGTCGAACGCTCCTTCGAGCGCCGGATCGCCGTCCAGGCGCAGGCGCGCCGTGAGGCCCTCGGCGGCGAAGCCGGGCCGCGAGTCCAGCAGCCGCAGCGCCTCGTCGTTGTCGCCGCGTCCGGCGACGATGCGGGCCAGGCTGACCGCGGCGACGTGGTTGCCCGGCTCGAGCTCGAGCGCGCGGCGGAGATCCTCCTCGCCACCGGCGGCGACCAGCAGTGACGCCTCGCTCGGGACCAGGCCGTCGAGGAACGCCCCGACCTTCGCGGGCGGGAGGACGCCGGTGAACTCGTCGACCACCGTCCCGTCGCGGAAGGCCTTGACTGCCGGGATGCCGCGGATGTCGAAGGACTGCGACAGGCTCGGGTTGGCGTCCGTGTCGACTTTCGCGAGGACGATCTGGCCGGCGCGCGCGGTGACGGCGTCCTCGAGGATCGGGGTGAGTGCGCGGCACGGTCCGCACCACGCGGCCCAGAAGTCGACGACGACGGGAAGCGACGCCGAGCGGTCGAGGACTTCGGCCTGGAACGTGGCTTCGGTGACGTCGAGGATCACGAATCCGAGGGTAGGGTCCGGCCATGGCGGAATTCCGCGTCGGCACGCTGGAAGGTGAGGAGGCGGGGGAGGGCACCCCGGTCGTGCTGCTGCACGGGCTGACGGCGACGCGCCGCTATGTCGTGATGGGGTCGCGCTCGCTCGAGCGCTCCGGCCATCGCGTGGTCGCCTATGACGCCCGCGGCCACGGCGCCTCCGGGCCGGCCCAGCCCTACGACTACGCGGCACTCGCCGCCGACCTCGAAGCCGTGCTCGACGACCGTGGCATCGAGCACGCCGTCCTCGCGGGCGCGTCGATGGGCGCGCACACGATCGTCCGCTTCGCGCTCGATCACCCCGAGCGAGTGACGGCCGCCTGCCTGATCACGCCCGCCCACGTGCCCGGCGAGGAGCGCGACGACGAGCGACTCGCCCGCTGGGACGCGCTGGCCGAGGGGTTGCGCACGCGGGGCGTGGAGGGGTTCGTGGAGGCCTACGGCGAGCCGTCGGCGGGACCGCAGTTCGCCGAGACGATCTCCCGGGTGCTGCGCCAGCGACTGGGGGCGCACGCGCACCCCGATGCCGTGGCCGACGCGCTCGAGCAGGTGCCGCGCTCGGCCCCGTTCGAGAGCTGGAGCGATCTGACGGCGATCGAGGCGCCGACGGTCGTGGTGGCCAGCCGCGACGAGGCCGACCCCGGGCACCCGCTGGCCACCGGCCGGCGCTGGGGCGAACTGATCCCGGGCGCACGGGTGCTCACCGAGGACGAGGGCAAGTCGCCCCTGGCCTGGCAGGGCGGTCAGCTCTCGAAGGTGATCGCCGACCTGGCGGCAACGACCGCGTAGCCCCGCGCGGCGCTTACTCCGTTACGGCTCCCTCGACCTCGTTCTGCGCATCCTTCGCGGCTTCTTCCGCGGCGTTGCCGGCGTCGTCGGCGGCGTTGCCGGCTTCTTCGGCGGCGTCCTCGGCGCCCTGCTCGATGTCGTTGCCCGCGTCGCGGACGTCGTCCTCACCACAGCCGGTGGCGGCGGCGCCCGACAGGGCGAGCAGGAAGGCGGTGAGCAGGGCGGGGAGTTTGTGTCTCATGGCGCAGGTCTACCCGCAAACGCGGGTACCGGATCCTCAGGCGGCGATGCGCTCGGCGAGGACCTCGTCGAACGGAGGCTCCCAGCCGATGGCGATCGCCAGCTTGAGGGCGAGGCGCTCGGGGAGTTGGGCCTGCTCCTCGTCCTCGTAGGCCTCGGTGGCGAACTTGACCTTCATCCCGGAGACGTCGAACGTCCAGATGGTCATCCGCTGCGCGAAGCCGTCGACTTCGCGGTACTCGCTCACGGCTGAGACGCGGCAGCGGTCGGGCACGATCGGGGTGCGCCGGACTTCGGCGCCGCCGACCAGGTTCTTGTCCACCTGGCCACGGACCTCGTAGAGGGCATTGCCGCAGAGCGCAAGCACGATCGGCGCCCCGTTCATGTAGACCGCGGCGACCGCGTCCGGGTCGGGCACCATCTGGCGCAGCGCGGTTCGTACGCCCGAACGCGCCTTGAGGAAGGCATCACGGCTCGCCTTGGCCTCGAACGGCCAGTTGCGCTCCGTGAGCAGCTCTCCCCAAAGGGCCCCGACGTGATGGGCGCGGTCGCTTCGCATTCCGACGCGCGGACCGTATGTCCTCAGCCGGACGGATCGACGCCGGGCGGGCTCCGGAACGACGCGCCGAGCGCTCCGCCGTTCAGCGGAGCTTGAAGGACTTGCGGGTGATCGACGTGGCGTTGGCCGAGTCGATCGCGCGGACGAACAGCGTGTAGCCGCCCGCGGCGAGCCGGCGGCGCAGGGTCAAGGACCACTTGCTCGTGCCCTTCGCGATCAGGAACGAAGCCGGGTCCGCGCAGTCCTTCGCAGGCTTGAAGGTGAAGTTCGGCGCCATCGAGGTGCACGTCCGGCCGCGCCTACGCACGAGCGCGAGGTCGACACGCTGTACGCCCTTGTCGTCGGCGGCGGTCCCCGAGATGCGCTTGAGCGCCTTCGCGCGGCTCGCGAGCTTCGCGACCGAAGCCGTCGGTGGCTTGTCGGACAGGTCCTCCACCGGGCCGGCCGGCTCCGGTGTGGGCGTCGGCTGCGGCGTGGCGGTGGGGGAGGGTGTCGCGGTCGGCGCCGGGCTTGCGCCCGGTGGCCGAGGAGCGGGCCGTGTGGCGGGGCCCGGGATCAGCGTGGCCTTGGCGTCGAAGTTCGCGGGCGCGTTCATGTTGCCCTGCACGCGCACGACGTAGCCGCCGGCCGCCAGGCCGGAGACGCTGACCTTCGGCAGCGGGCCGGTCCCGGTGGCCACGATCTGATCGTCGAAGCCGCCCGTCGGGTCCGGGATCACGATGTGGATGTCGAGCTCGAGTACGCCGGGCCCGGTCGAGGTGACCTCGGCCTCCAGGGCTCCGGACTCTCCGAGCTTGATCTCGTGGTCGTCGTAGGACGTGAAGTATCCGGCGATGCCGAACAGGACGAACCCCGACCACTCGGCCGTCGGGGACCCGGCGGTCAGCGTCTCCTGGGCGTGCGCAGCCGGCGCCGTGACCATCGCCAGGCCGGCGCACACCAGGACAATCCGGAAGACCCCCGCCATCCGCTCGGGAAGCTAGCGCAGATCACGGATTCGGTGTGGCGGCTGCGCGGTCAGGCCTCGGCGCTGGCGCCGCCGGTCACGTTCCCGGCGCGCACCTTGCGGCTGGCGGTGGCTCCCGGCGCATTGAGGGTGACGCGGTAGAGGCCGGGCCGCGGGAGTTTGACGCGGGTCGCGTAGCGGCCTCCGCGCACGTTGATGCGCTTGCGCTGGACGAGCACCCAGCGTGAGCCGACGACCCGCTCGAGCACGCACTCGATCCTCGCGGGGTGGGGTTTGAGGGTCCCCGCGACGGCGATCACGCCACCGGAGCGCACCCGCCGGGGCGTGGCACCCATGATCAGCGTGGCCACGACTTCGACGGCCGCGGGCGCCGCCTCGAGCCGGGGATGCGTCGCGTCGCCGGCGAAGACGGCCCGCAGGACGCCCGTGGACGGCGGGGCGGAGGAAATCCGGAAGGCACCGTCGGCCCCACAGGTCGTCCTGGCGACGCGACTCCACGGGCCACCGGCCGTCTGATGCTCGATGTCGACGGGACGCCCGGTCGCGGCGGCGCCGTCCGAGAAGCGCAGCGTTCCGGTCAGCTCGACGGGCGTGCCGTAGCGCGAGCGCGTGGGGGCGACACGGACGGTGATCGCGGAGACCGGGGCAGCGATCCGTGCCGCGCGCGCGCGCAGATCGGCCAGTTGCGCGTAGAGGGCGTCGCCGGGGCAGGTCGTGTTGTTGCCGTCGCGATGGCCCGAGATGCGTTCGAGCGTCACCGCGGTGCCCTTCGGGTACCGGTTCGCCTCGCCGCCGGCGGACGTGACCGTGACCTGGCCGGTGACCGGGACCCCGTGGAGGGAGAGCTTCCAGGCGATCAGCCGTGCGAGCGCATCGATTCCCGGCTCGGATTGGGCGAGGCCGCGGAAGTCCCCGACGCACGCGATGCCGGTCGAGACGGAGTTGTAGCCCTGGGCCTGGGCTCCGACGATGGCCTGGTCGATGCCGCCCGCGCGCCCCTCGAAGATCTGGCCGAAGCGGTCGACGAGGAAGTTGTAACCGATGTCGTTCCACTTGTTGTGGTCGCGGTGGTACTGGCAGATCCCGAGCACGATCGCGGCGGTGTCGGCCGGGCCGTACTCGTTCGCGGTCACCGTGTGGTGGACGAACGCCAGCTGCACTTCGCCCAGCGACGGGTCGTTGCGGGGCGGGCATTCTCGAGCGCCCCACTGGTCGCGGGCGACGATGCTCGGCGGGCCGGCCTGCGCCGCCTGGCCCGCTGGGCGCGGGGCGGCGCTCGCCCGGGCGCGCGGCCGGGAGGGAGCGGAAGGGGCGGCGTGCACGAAGCGGGCTCTGAGGCCGGTGACGCGTCCGCGGAAGCGCACCTGGAGCAGATCGGCCGCTCCGGTCCACGCGGGCTCGGTGCCGAGCGGCATGCGGGCGCCGTCGGGCGCGTGATCGCCCATCTGATGCAGGGTCGTCCAGCGCGACCATGGACCGCCGCTGCGACGCGCCCGCACCTGCGTGTCGACGTGGTCACCGCCCGTCCAGCGCAGCCCGACGAGGTCGAAGCGCCGCGGTGCGCGCTGCGGGGCCAGCGTCCGCCAGGACCCCGATGCGGTCGCCCGCTGGGTGCCGGTCGTCAGCGCCAGCTCGAAGCAGTCGACGCCGCAGGCGCGCCCGCCGCGGGCGCCCGCCAGCGCGCGCGCCGGAAACGGCACGACACCCGCCAGGGCGGCGCCTGCAGCGAGCTTGAGAGCGTGTCGGCGGGTGAGCACGGGGTCCAGAACACGGCGAGAAGGCAAATGACGCTCTTCGCCCGCGGCCGCCGGTCCCCTGCACGATGCGCGTCAGCCGACGGAAAACACCGCGAGGCGGCCGTCGCGGCCGCCGAGCGCCAGACGGGCGCCGTCGGGCGACCACGCCGCGGTGGCGATCGGCTGCTCGAGCGTGGCGCCGGAGATCGGGCGCTCATGGGGCGGAGCCCACACGATGGCCAGCCCGTCCTCTGCGGCGGTGGCCAGATGGGTCCCTCCGGGCTGGAAGCCGACCCAGGTCACGGGCTTGGTGTGGCCGGTCAGCTCGGCCTGGCCCGTCGCCTCGAGTTCTCCGGCGGGCAACCGCCAGCAGACGGGGACCGACCCGCCGCCGGTCGCCAGAACCGTCCCCTCGCGGTTCCAGGAGAGCTCCCGGACCTTGCGCGCGTACCCGCCGAGCGTCGCCGCGCGGTCGTCTGCGAGGTGCCAGAGCCAGATCGCGTGGTCCTGCATCCCGCAGGCCAGGCGCCCGTCCGCAGCGAACTCGAGCGCGATCACGACGCCGGTCCACTCGACCCGCGGGCGCGCCTCGTTGCCGTCGATGTCGACGAACGAGAGGCCGCCGTGCCCGCCGGCCACGACCGTCGTGGCGTCCGGCGTCCAGGCCAGGCATTCAACCGTCGCGGGCAGCTGGGAGCTCTCGGCCAGGATCGCGCCCTCGGCCGTCCAGAACTGGACGCGGCGCCCGACCGCGGTGGCCAGCAGGTCGCCCGGCGGGCGCCAGGCCAGCTGCTCGATCCAGCCGGCGCCCGCGGGCCGGGGGGGCAGGACGCCGATCGCCAGCTTCCCGTCCTCGCCGCCCGACGCGAGCGTTCCGGCCGAGGAGTAGGCGAGCGCGCACACCCCGCCGTCGTGCTCGCGCAGGATCTCGACGGGTCCGCCGTCGGGCGACAACTCGTGGACCGAGCCGTCGGCGCAGGCCGCAGCGAGCTTCTCCCCATCGGGCCGCCAGGCGACGGCGACGACGAAGTCGGGCAGGCTCAGATCGCAGACGGGCCCGATCTCGGTCATGCGGCGCAGGCGGCGAACGCGTCCTGGAGGGCGGTCTGGTCGAGCTTGCGCCCGATCATGATCAGCTCAGAGCGCCGCGGCTCACGGGGACGCGGCGGGCGGTGGGGTCTGGCACGCCGTTTACGATCGCAGCAATCGTGGACGCCGAGCAAGCACGCCCCCCGAAGTCGCCCCGGCGCGCGCCTCCCGGCGTCACGCCGGAACGTGCGCTGGCGCTCGCCGGCGTCGGCGGCCTGCTGCTGACGGGTCTGGTGGTGCTGATCATGGTGCTCGCTGCCGCGTCTCCCGACAAGGAGACGCCGGTGCAGGCCGCGGCGCGCGCGACGCCGACGGCCACGCCCAGCCCGACGGCCACGCCGAAGCCGACGCCCGTCCCGCTCAGCCCCGGCCAGAAGGCCGCGCGCGCGGCGGCCGCGAAGGTCGTCACCGACAAGGGCTTTGAGGTCGTGCGCCTGCGCGATTACGAGCCGCGACGCAAGCTGCGGGTGCTGATCGGACGTCAGACCTCCGGCGGGCGCAGCCTGGCCTTCTTCTTCGTCGACGACCGGTACATCGGCAACGACACGACGAGCGCCAGCAGCGAGATCCGGGTGCGCCGCAAGCGCGACACGATCACGACGCTCCGCTACAAGACGGCGACGCGGCCGGTCGACGTGCGCTTCCAGTGGGACGGGACGCAACTCGCACCCCTGGACGCGATCCCGCCCGAAGGCGCCCGCACCGGCTTGCAGTGATCCGCGCCACCGTCCCGGCGGTCCTGCGCGAGGAGCCGCAGTTCCGCCTGCTGTTCGCCGGGCAGGCGCTGTCGGTCCTAGGGGACCGCATCACGTTCGTCGCGCTGCCGTTCGCGGTGCTGGCCGCGGGGGGCGGGCTGGGGGAGGTCTCGCTCGTCGCGGGCGCGCAGGCGTTCCCGTTCTTCGTCTTCTCGCTGCTGGCCGGCGTCGTCGCCGACCGCCGCGACCGCCGCGCGATCATGATCGTCTCGGACCTGGTCCGCCTCCTCTGCCAGCTCGTCGCGGGAGTGCTGTTGCTCAGCGGGAGCGCTGAGCCGTGGCAGCTCGCGTTGCTGGCGCTCGCCTACGGCTCGGCCGACGCGTTCTTCACGCCCGCCATGGTCGGGGTCATGCCGCAGGTCGTGGGCCCGGTGCATCTGCAGGCGGCCAACGCGTTGCGCGGCCTGTCGATGTCGACCGGGCTCGTGGCCGGCCCGGCGCTCGCGGGCCTGCTGATCGCGCTGTTCGGCGCGGGCGCCGCGCTGCTGTTCGACGCGGCCACCTTCGCGGTCTCGATCGCCCTGCTGGCGCGGTTGCGCCCGCGGGCGGTCGAGCGCATCGAGGGGCCGCCACCGAACCTGCTGCAGGGGTTGCGGGAGGGTTGGCAGGAGGTCCGCAGCCGTTCGTGGGTGTGGACGTCGCTCGGCGGCATGTCGGCCTACCACGTCGTCGTGCTGCCGTCGGTCTTCGTGCTCGGGCCGGTGCTGATGGCGAGTGAGTACGACGGCGCGGCGTCCTGGGCGATCGTCGTCGCCACCTTCGGCGCCGGATCGATCGTCGGTGACGTGCTGATGCTGCGCTGGCGGCCCAAGCGTGCAGTCCGTGCCTCCGCGCTGTGCCTGATCGTCGCGTCCACGCAGGCCGCGATCATCGGCTCCGGCCTGCCGATCGCCGGGATCGCGATCCTCGAGGGCCTCAGCGCGATCTGCGTCACCGGCTTCTTCACGCTGTGGGAGACCTCGCTGCAGGAGCACATCCCGGAGGCATCGCTGTCGCGGGTGGTCTCCTACGACATGTTCGCCAGCGTGGGGCTGCTGCCGGTCGGCGCCGCGCTCGCCGGCCCGGTCGCCGAGCGGTTCGGTCTGCAGGAGACGCTGCTCGGGATGAGCGCGGTCGGGATCCTCGCCGCGCTGGCGGTGTTCTGCGTGCCGAGCGTGCGGCGGCTCGAGAGGGGCGTGACGGTCCAACCAACGACCGGGCCGAAAATAGTCTCACTATGAGACGGTGTTCGGCCCACTACCGACCCGCACCACGCGAACGCGAGCGGAGAGCGCGCTGAGAGGACCGACCGCTAGGGCTGACCGGGCAGCGGCGGCGCCTGCCCGTCGATGCCGGTCTGCTCGAGCTGGTCCTGCACGACCCCGTCGATGATCTCGTCGGGATTCTTGATCGCCTCCGCGGCCTTGTCCTTCTGGGCGCCGATCTCGTCGCTGATGAGATCCGTCGAGCCGCAGCCGGCGAAGAAGACGAGCGGGATGATGAGGAGTCGCTTCATGTCGCTCCAGACTAGACGCTTGCCCGCCGCGCGTCGCGGACGAGCCTGGCGCGTTCGGCCTCGGTTTCGAGGACCTCCTGGCCGAGTCGTGCCACCTCGTCGCGCGGCCGGCCGTGGCCGTAGGCGACGTTGACGGTCAGGGGCAACTCGATCCGGTAGTCGTGACCCTCGCTGGAGGGCTCGTCGGCGGTCCAGCGGGTCGCCTTGATCAGGTCGACGAGTCCCTGGACGAAGGAGATCCCCGGGATCCAACGCAGGCCGCGGGGCCCGGCGTCCGCGCGCGGGCGGCGCCACAGCGCCTCCACGCCGGGGAACACCGTCACGGGATCGGTCAGGCGCTCCAGGAACACATACCGCGCGGCCTCGGCGCCCTCCGGATCGGCGACGCGAATGTCGCTCGTGCGCAGGAAGAGCGCTCGCGGGTCGTCGCCGGCGCGCTTGAGGCGCCGGGCCAGCGCGGAGAAGTACGGCGTTCCCACCCACAGCGCGCGCCGGACGCCCTGCGCCTCGACGGCATCGAGATCCTCGTAGGGCCGCTGGGAGGCCCAGGCGCCGAGCGACTCGCCGTAGATGCACAGCTCCGTCGCGCCGGCCTGCGGCGCCAGCCGGGCCATCAGCTCTCGGTGGGTCTGCGCGGCACGCGGGACCAGCCGCCACAGGAACGGGGTCCGGCGGTCGAAGTACTGGACGCACACGTGCGCGACGTCGCCGTCGGACAGGTGCTCCTCCGAGGCGATCGGGATCGGGTTGACGTAGCCGCGCAGGGTGGCCGCGCACACGATCACCCGCGAGCGCGAGAAGCCGCCGAGACGGTCGAGCTCGGCAACGGCGAGTTCGCACCGCGCGGCCACGTCAGCGGCGGACTTGACACCGACGAAGACCCGGACGGGGTCGATCGCCAGCCCGCCGACCGCCCCCGCGACGAATCGCTGGCCCTCGAAGTCCAACCCGGAGACCAGCGACGACGGGCCCCAGGACACCGACGCCGAATACTCCGCGAACGGGTAGTCGAGCGTCTTCCGGCCGCGACGCTTGAGCTGGCCCTTGAGCCCCCAGCCTCCGGCGCCCAGCGCGACCGCCGCCCCGAGCGGCAGCGGATCGAAGCGCACGACACGCCGCTGGGCGGGCGCGACCCAGCCGACGAGCGACGCGATGCCCGCCACCCGCAGCGCCGTCGCGACCGGGGCCCAGCGCGGATGGCGGTCCAGCCGGGCCACGGCAGCGCCGGCCCCGGCGCCCGCGATGGCCAGCCGGGCCGCGGTCTCCCCGTGGGCGAAGCGCCGCGCGAGCTGGACGACCACGGTCTCCGTCGCCCACCCGGCTCCGGCCCCGAGCGCGGCCGATGCGGCCGACACCAGCACCTGCTCCTTGCCCGAGCGGCGCATCAGCGACGGGACGAACGAGAGTGCAAGGCCGATGGCAGCCATGTACCTGGTGGTGGTGCGGCCGGACATCGGGCGGTACGGTCCCACACGAGGACGTTGCCGGACACCACCACTGAGCCACCGCCCGCGCTCGCCGAGCGCGTCGCCCGGTTGATCGAGGCCGACGCGCCGAGCGATCGGGCTCCCGCGCTGCACGCCTTTTCTGCCGCGTACCTGCACCGCGTGCCGGAGGATTCAGCGGAGCCCGAAGCGCTGTTCCACGAGGTCTCGGGTGCGTTCGAGCTGGTCTCCGGGCGCCGCGGACGGCCGGCCGCGGTGCGCGCGTTCACGCCGACGCTGGGCGAGCACGGCTACGAGACGGGCGGATCGATCGTCGAGACCAACACGGACGATCTCCCGTATCTGGTCGACTCGGTGTCGGCGGCGATCCAGGCCTCGGGCGTGGGCATCCGCCGCGTGATGCACCCGATCATCGGGACCGACCGCGATCAGGACGGGTCCCTGCGCTCCGTGCTGTCCGCGCGCGAGGCGACGCGCCGCGAGTCGGTCATGCACTTCGAGCTCGACCGCCGCCTGGAGGACGACGCCTGTGCCGCGCTCGCGGGCGAGCTCGAGAACGTCCTCAGCGACGTCCGGCGGGTGGTCGGGGACTTCCCCGCGATGACCCAGAGCGTGGGCAGGATGATCGAGTACTGCCGCCGTGGCGCCGGCCGCTACGCATTCGACGAAGTCAACGAGACGACGGCGTTCCTGCGCTGGCTGCTGGAGGGCAACTTCACGTTCCTGGGCTACCGCGAATACGAGGCGAGCGGCGACGAGCTGCGCGTGTGCGCGGGAACGGGCCTCGGGCTGCTGGCCCAGGCGACGGCCTCGAGCGTCGCCGAGCCACGCCTGATCTCCAGCCTGCGCCCAGCCGTGCAGGAGCGCATCCGCGGCGGCGACCTGCTGTTGGTGACCAAGACCAATCGCATCTCGCCCGTGCGCCGGCGCACGCGCATGGACTACATCGCCGTGCGCTGGGTCCACGACGACGGCGAGACCGTGGGGGAGGCCCGCCTGCTCGGGCTCTTCACCGCCAAGGCCTACGCCGCCCCGGCCGCCGAGACGCCGCTGCTCAACCACAAGCTGCGCCGGATCCTCGAGGCCGAGGACCTGATCGAGGGCTCCCACGATCACCGGGCCGGAGTCGAGATCTTCTCCTCGTTCCCCAAGGACGAGCTCTTCGCGGCGTCCAGCGACGAGCTGCGCGGTGCGATCGTCGCGCTGCTGGCCCTCCAGGCCGACCAGGTGAAGCTGCTCGGGCGGACCTCCCCGGACGGGCGCAGCGCCTCGCTGGTCGTCGCGCTGCCGGCCGAGCGCTACGCCCCGCAACTGACCGACCGCCTCGAGGCCCTGCTCGCGGAGCGCTACGGGACGCCGAACGTGGAGACCACGCTCGTACTGGCCGAGGACTCCGCGCACGCGCGGTTGCACTTCGTCGTGCACTCGCCCAGCGGAGATCTCCCGGACATCGACCTGCGCGACCTCGAGCGCGACGCTCGCCGCCACACGCGCACCTGGGACGACGCCGTCGTCGATGCCCTCGCGGCGCGCCTCGGGACCTCGGGCGCCCGCGAACTCGCCGCGCGCTGGGCCGAGCGCTTTCCCGAGTTCTACAAAGTGGCCACCGAGCCCACGCTGGCCGCCCACGACATCGAGAACCTCGAGCGGCTGGAGTCCGCCGACGAACCGTTCGTCGTCGGCCTGCAGAACGCCGCGGGCAAGTCCGGGGTGATGACGCGCCTCACGCTCTACAAGCGCGGTGGCAAGGTCCCGCTTTCCGAGTTCCTGCCGAACCTCGAGATGCTCGGCCTGCGCGTGCACGACGAGCGCCCGACGCGCCTGCAGCACGGCTCCGGGGACACGTTCGTGCAGAACTTCGGCGTGCTCGCGCCCGACGGGGAGCCGATCGACCTCGACGAGGCAGGCCAGCGGCTGGCGGACGCGATCGGCGCCGTCCACCGCGGGGTGGGGGAGTCCGACTGGCTCAACAAGCTGGTCATCCTCGCCGGGCTCACATGGCGCCAGGTCGGCGTGCTGCGCGCCTACCGCATCTATCGCCAGCGCGTCGGGGCGCGCTTCGGGCTCAAGTACGACTCCGAGGCGTTCGGCAACCAACCGCACATCGCGCGCAAGCTCGTGGCCTACTTCGAGCTGAAGTTCGATCCCGCGCACGAGCGCGACGCGGCCGCCGAGGGCGCGGCACGCGAGGAGATCCTGGCCGACCTCGACGGCGTCACCTCACTCGACCAGGACCGAATCCTGCGCGACCAGCTCGCGCTGATCGACGCCACCGTGCGCACGAACGCCTTCAAGCCCGGCCGCGACGCGCTGTCGCTGAAGATCCGCTCCGCCGAAGTCGCCGGCATCCCCGGCCCGCCGCCGCACGTCGAGGTCTTCGTGCACTCGACCGAGATGGAGGGCATCCACCTGCGCGGGGGCGAGGTGGCCCGCGGCGGGCTGCGCTGGTCGGACCGGCTGGACTTCCGCACCGAGGTCTTCGGCCTGATGCGCGCCCAGATGACCAAGAACGCGGTCATCGTCCCCACGGGCGCCAAGGGCGGCTTCTACCTGAAGCGCCGCCCGAACGACCCCACGGCGCTCAAGGGCGAAGTGCGCCGGCAGTACATGCGCTTCATCCGCTCCCTGCTCGATCTCGCCGACAACCTCGTCGACGGTGGCGTCGTCCACCCGGAGGGCGTGCGCATCCTCGACGGCGACGACCCGTACTTCGTGGTCGCCGCCGACAAGGGGACGGCGACGTTCTCGGACACCGCGAATGCGATCTCGGAGGAATACGGCTTCTGGCTCGGCGACGCGTTCGCGTCCGGGGGCTCGGTCGGCTACGACCACAAGGGGCTCGGCATCACCGCCCGCGGCGCGTGGGAGTCGGTCAAGCGCCACTTCCGCGAGCTCGGCCTCGATCCCGAGCGCGACATCCTCACGGTCGTCGGCATCGGCGACATGAGCGGCGACGTCTTCGGCAACGGGATGCTGCTCTCGAAGACGCTGAAGCTGCGTGCCGCCTACGACCACCGGCACGTGTTCATCGACCCCGATCCCGACCCGGCGGCGTCGTGGACCGAGCGCGCGCGGCTGTTCGAGCTGGCGGGCTCGAGCTGGGCCGACTACGACGAGCGTCTGATCTCCGAAGGCGGCGGGATCTTCCCGCGCACGGCGAAGTCGATCACGCTCTCGCCCCAGGCACGGGCCGCCCTGGGCATCACCACCGAGACGCTGTCCCCCGACGAGGTCATCCGGGCGATCCTGCGCGCGCCGGTGGACCTGCTCTACAACGGCGGAATCGGCACCATCGTCAAGGCCTCGGCGGAGACCGACGCCGACGCCCGCGACCGGGCCTCGGATTCGATCCGCGTCGACGCGAGCGAGCTGCGCGCGCAGGTCGTGGGGGAGGGTGGCAACCTCGGCTTCACCCAGCGCTCGCGGATCGAGTTCTCCGCCGGCGGGGGCCGCATCAACGCGGACTTCATCGACAACTCGGCCGGCGTCGACTGCTCCGACCACGAGGTCAACCTCAAGATCCTGCTCGACATCGCCGTGCGCCGGGGGGAGCTCGACAAGGACGCGCGAAACGCCGCGCTCAAGGACGTGACCGAGGACGTCGTCGTGCACGTGCTCGGCGACTCGTCGCGCCAGGCCCGGATCCTCTCGAACGAGGTCGAGACCTCGGCCGGGCGGATGTACGCCTACGAGGACCTGATGGAGGCGCTCGACGAGGAGGGGATCCTCGACCGCGAGGGCGACGCGCTGCCCGGGGCGCAGGAGCTGACCCAGCGCCGGCGCGCGAACGCCGGTCTGCACCGCCCTGAGCTCGCCGTCCTGCTCACGCACGCCAAGCGCTCGCTGACCACCTCGCTGCTCGACTCGGACCTGATCGACGACCCGTGGCTGGACCGCGACGTGCGCGCCTACTTCCCGCCGGCGATCGTCGAGCGCTTCGGGGCGCTGATCCCCGAGCACCGGCTGCGCCGCCAACTCGCCGCGACGCTGGTGGCCAACGAGGTCGTGGACGCGCTCGGACCGACGTTCGTTTCGCGCCTGGCCACCGAGCTGGGCAAGCCGGCGTCGGAAGTCGTCCGCGCCTACCGGATCGCCCGTGACGTCACCGGCGCCGTCGCCCGCTGGGCCGCCATCGACGCGCTCGATGCCGGTCTGGAGCGCAGCGTCGAAGTCGAACTGGCGCTGGGCGTCGAGCGCCTGGTCGAGGATGCGACGCGCTGGTGCCTTTCGCACGCGCCGAGCGGGCCGCTCGAACCCGCGATCGAGGCGAACGCCGGGCCCTTCCGCGAAATCGAGGCCGCGCTGGCCCAGGACCCGCCCGCGGAACTCGAGGGGTACGTGTCCGGGCTCGTGTCGGCCGGCATCCCGGAAGTCGTCGCGTCCGCGCACGCGCGCTCGGGTGAGCTCACGCAGGCGCTCGACGTGATCGCCGTAGCCCGCGGGTCCGCGCGCGAGGTCGTCGAGGTCGGGCTCGGGTTCGGCCTGCTCGCCGAGCGGCTGCGCCTGACCTGGCTCGAAGACGAGCTCGACGGCCTTCCGGCCGAGCAGCGCGTGCAGCGCTGGGCGCTGCAGGCGCTGCGCGACGACCTGCGCGGGGCCCGCCGTGAGCTCGTGGACCGAGCGCTGGCGGAAGCCCCCGACGGCACCGGTGCCGAAGCCGCCGTGGAGGCGTTCCTCGCGGCCCGCTCGGCGCGAATCGAGCACGTCGAGAGGCTGCTCGGGGCGATGGAAGTCGAAGGTGCCGATCTCGCCGGGCTGATGGTCGTCGAGCGCGAGCTGCGCACGCTGGCCTGAACGGGCCGGGCGTCGACGTCAGCGTGAGCCGATCAGGAGCGACTGGGTTCGAGCGCGGGCGGAGGCCGCGTCAGCGGCCGCGCCGATGAACGAGAGGTGCGGCGGCCGACGGCTCGCGTACGCTCCACGCGAACGCTACGAGCCCGATTGCCAGCAGCGCGATCCAGCGCTGCTGCGCGGTGTGCCATTCCTCGCCGCCCGGGAACGCCAGCAGGGGGAAGCGCTCCGGCAGCGCGAGGGCGAAGCCGAGCAGGGCGAACGGGATGGCGGCGCCGATCCACCCG
>Ga0136633_1001524_pt1 | contig 17007 bp, 17 predicted proteins | sample AntDrymeUQ832206_2_FD_105494 | JGI IMG/M metagenome (GOLD analysis project Ga0136633, IMG submission 105494) | Polar desert sand microbial communities from Dry Valleys, Antarctica - metaG UQ83 (22.06) | ecosystem: Environmental > Terrestrial > Soil > Desert | place: Antarctica: Dry Valley...
CGACCTCGATCACGCGGAACGCCCCGCGCCCCGACCGATCAGCGACACGAGCAGCCGGTGCATGCGCCGGTCGCCGGTCAGCTCCGGATGGAAGGCGGTCGCCATCACGCGGCCCTGGCGCACGGCGACCGGCCTGCCGTCCGAATCGCGGGCGAGGACCTCGACGTCCGGACCCAGGTCCGACACGACCGGCGCGCGGATGAAGACGCCGTGGAGCGGCTGGCCCCCGAGCCCGGGCGCGTCGAGGTCGGCCTCGAAGCTGTCGAGCTGGCGCCCATAGCCGTTGCGCCGAACCTCGAGGTCGAGCAGGCCGAAGTACGGCGCCTCACCATCGGCCAGGCGATCGGCCAGCAGGATCATGCCGGCGCAGGTTCCGAGCAGCGGGGCGCCGCCACGAGCCAGCGACAGGATCGGCTCGCGCAGGCCGAAGGCGTCGATGAGTTTGCGCATCGTGGTCGATTCGCCGCCGGGCAGGATCAGGGCGTCGAGGTCGACGAGGTCGCGCGGCAGCCGCACCTCGACCGGCTCGGCATCGATCTCGCGAATGGCGTTGACGTGCTCGCGAACCGCGCCCTGGACGGCGAGCACGCCAACACGCGGCGCACGACCCTCGCTGGTCACTGGTGTTCCGGCGCTACCAGCCGCGGGCGGCGAGCCGCTCCTCGGGCGGGATCTCGCCGAGCGAGATGCCCCGCATCGGCTCACCCAGGCCGGCGCTCACCTCGGCCAGGATCTCGGGATTGTCGTAGTGCGTGGCCGCCTTGACGATGGCGGCGGCATAGCGCTCGGGATGCTCGCTCTTGAAGATGCCGCTGCCCACGAAGACGGACTCCGCGCCGAGCTGCCGCATCAGGCTGGCGTCGGCCGGTGTGGCGACGCCGCCGGCGCTGAAGTTCGGGACGGGCAGCGCCCCCGCCTCGGCCGTCGCCTTGACGACGTCGTAGGGTGCGCGGAGCTCCTTGGCCGCCGCGAACAGCTCGTCGCTGCGCATCGTCTGCAGCTGGCGGATCCCCTTCTGCACGGCGCGCATGTGCCGCACCGCCTCGACGATGTCGCCGGTGCCCGCCTCGCCCTTCGTGCGGATCATGGCTGCTCCCTCGCCGATGCGTCGCAGCGCCTCGCCCAGGTCGCGACAGCCGCAGACGAACGGCACCTTGAAGTTGTGCTTGTCGATGTGATGCTCCTCGTCGGCCGGCGTGAGCACCTCGGACTCGTCGATGTAGTCGACCTCGAGCGACTCGAGGATCTGGGCCTCCGCGAAGTGGCCGATCCGGCATTTCGCCATGACCGGGATGCTGACCGCCGCCTTGATCTCGTTGATCAGCTGCGGGTCGCTCATGCGCGCCACCCCGCCGAACTTTCGGATGTCCGACGGCACGCGCTCGAGCGCCATGACCGCGACCGCGCCGGCCTCCTCGGCGACGCGCGCCTGGTCGGCGGTGACGACGTCCATGATCACCCCGCCGGCAAGCATGCGGGCGAGGCCGACCTTGGTGGCCCAGGTTGATCGTTCAATCGTGGTCATGCGTGTTCCTGTGCTCGGACCGATGCAACGCCTCGCGGCGCGGCGGATTCGACGCTCTATTCTACTCGTGGCGTGCTCGATGGCCCACCGCGGTGCAAGGCGGCCGTGTGCCAACCCGAGCGAGCTGCCTCGGGCAGGTCGGGACCGCAGGCACGATCGGGTTTCGTTGGTATGATCGCGCGCAGGAAAGGCGCTCGATGATGATCAATGCCCCCGTCCTGGTCCTGAACCAGAATTACGAACCGCTCAACGTCTGTGACATCAGGCGCGCCTTCAGGCTGCTCGGAGCGTCGAAGGCGGAGCTGCTGGCGCGGAACCACCAGGTCATCCACACCCCGACGATCGAGATTCCGGCGCCGTCGGTCATTCGGCTCCAGTATCACGTCAAGCGACCCCAGCCTCGGGTCAAGCTGAGCCGGCGCGAGGTCTTCACCCGCGACCGCCACACGTGCCAGTACTGCGGCACGACGAGCCGCCACCTGACGATCGACCATGTCATGCCCAAGCACCGCGGCGGCCGGCACGAGTGGGACAACCTCGTCGCCGCGTGTCGCGCGTGCAACCACCGCAAGGGCGGCAAGACGGTCGCCGAAGCCCGTATGAGGCTCCTGCGCGAGCCACGCGCGCCGCGCGCGGACCTGCGCTACCTGTTCGGCACGTACCTCATCGACGAGCGGAACGACGCCTGGCGCAGCTATCTCTTCCTCGAGCCGATCCGCCCGAACCGGCCCATTCCCGCCGCCGGCTGAGTGCCGGCCCCCGTGCCACCTGCCGACGAGGTGACTCATCCCGGCCTGCCCGACACTGTTCGCCGCGTGCTGGCGGTGCTGGCCGGCGCGGGCCACGAGGTTGCCCTCGTCGGCGGCAGCGTGCGCGACCTCGGCGGCGGGGACGCCGGCTCGATCGATAACTGGGACGTGGCGACCTCGGCGCGCCCGGAGCAGGTCGCGCCGCTCTTTGCCGAGGCGGTCTGGCAGAACCGCTTCGGCACAGTGACGATCGTCGGCCCGTCCCCGGTGGAGGTGACCTCGTATCGGACCGAGGGTGGGTACTCCGACCGCCGACGCCCCAACGAGGTGCGCTTCGGCGCCTCGCTGGAGGAGGACCTGGGACGGCGGGACTTCACGATCAACGCGGTCGCGTGGGTGCCGACCGATCTCGACGCCGGCCGGGGACGCGTGGTCGATCCGTTCGGCGGCTGGGCGGACATGGAAGCCCGGCTCCTCCGCACCGTGGGCGAGCCCCGCGAGCGCTTCGGCGAGGACGCGCTGCGCCTCGTGCGCGCCGCTCGCTTCGCCGGGCGCTTCGGGCTGGCCATCGAGCCGGCGACCGAGGCCGCCCTGCGCGAGCTGGCGCCGACCGTCGCGGCCGTCTCGCCCGAACGAATCCGGGATGAGCTCGTGCGTATCCTCGCGGCCGAGGTGCCCTCGCGGGCGATCCGCGTCCTGGAACACGTCGGCCTGCTGACACCCATCCTCCCCGAGGTTGCCGCGCTGCGCGGGGTGCCGCAGGCGAAGCTCGCTCCCGGCGACGCACTCGACCACACGCTGGCTGCCGTCGACGCCGTTCCCCGTGACGAGCATGCCAGCGTCCGCATCGGCGCGCTGCTCCATGACATCGGCAAGGCCGCGACACTGGCGGATGGCCACTTCATCGGCCACGAGCGCGTCGGCGCCGAGCTGGCGGCGGAGGTCCTCGGTCGTCTTCGGGTGCCCGGCTGGGAGGCCGCCCGGATCATCCACGCCGTCCGCCATCACATGTACGCGTACGACGAGACCTGGACCGATGCGGCCGTGCGGCGCTTCATCCGCCGCCTCGAGCCGATCGGCACGACGGTCCTCTTCGCGCTGCGCCGGGCGGACAACGCCGCGTCCGGCGTCGGCACCAGCGGCAAGGCGAACCAGGCGGACCTGGAGCGCCGGCTCCACCTCGAGCTCGAGCGTCAGCCCGACCTGCTGCTCCGCAGCCGGCTGGCAATCGACGGGCACGACCTCCAGCGCGAGCTCGGCATCGACCCTGGCCCCCGCATCGGCCATGTCCTCGACCGGCTCATGGAGCGCGTCGTCGATGATCCGTCGCTCAACGAGCGGTCGGTACTGCTCCGCCTTGCGGTCGAAGTCGCTGCGGAGCGGTGACGGCGAGCACCGCGCAGCCTCCGGACAGGACGCTGGGTGGCTGACATGCGAGGGGACGCTGCTACAATCGGCCGTCCGAAGACGATGGTCTGGACGAAGGCTGCCAACCGAGCGGAGGACCGTGCCACCCATGACCGCTAGTGTGCGTCGGGCCGTCCGGCTCGAGCACCGGCTGACGCAGCCGAATGCCTCGCTGGCCGAGCTCGACGCCGCGGTGGCCATGGCCGTCGAGCACGACCTCGCCGCGCTGACCGTGAGCCCATGGCTGGTGAAGGTCGCCAAGCGGCAACTGGGCCGCTCGCGCGTCACCCTGGGAACGGTCATCGGCTACCCGCATGGCGGGCACCTGCTGAGTGTCAAGGCCTTCGAGGCGTCGAAGGCCCTCGAGCAGGGCGCGACGCAGATCGACTTCGTCCTCAATGGGGGCGCGCTCAGCTCGGGCGACGACGAGACCGTGTTCAATGACATGCTCGCCGTCGTCGACATGGCGCACTCCGCGCTTGCGGCGGCCGGCGTGATCATCGAGGCCGAGCCGATGAGCGAGGAGCTCGTCCGGCGCGCCTGCCGGCTGGCGGAGCGTGCGGGTGCCGATCACGTGGTCACCAGCCCCGGCGCCGCGACCGCGCGCGGCACCGTCGCGCGCACGAAGGTGCTGCGTGACAGCGTCGGCCCGCGCATCGGCGTCAAGGCGTGCGGGCGCTTCCGCAGCGTGGAGCAGCTGACCGAGGCCGTCGCGGCCGGCGCGACGCGCGTCTCGCTGCAGCTCACCCCGACCCTCGCGCGCCAGGCGAGCGAAGCCGCCCAGCCGGCCAGTTCGGCACGTTGAGCGAACAGGGGAGCCTGGATTGAAGCTGCTCGTGATCGGCGGCGCGGGCTACGTCGGGTCGACGAGCGTGGAGCGCTTCCTCGAGGCCGGGCACGAGGTCGTCGTGTACGACAACCTGACGAGCGGCCACGCCGCGGCGGTGCCCGACGGCGTGCGGCTCGAGGTCGGCGACATCGCCGATGGCGCGCGGCTCGAGCGCCTGCTGCGCGACGGCGTCGATGCCGTCCTGCACTGCGCGGCCCGCTCGCTGGTGAGCGAGTCGATGGACGATCCGGGCCTCTACTACCGGACCAACGTCGGCGGCGGCGTGGTCCTGCTCGAGGCGATGAAGCGCGCCGGCGTGCCGCGGCTCGTCTTCAGCTCCACATCAGCGGTGTACGGTGAGCCGCGCCGGGTCCCGATCGCCGAGGCGGATCGCACCGAGCCGATCAACCCGTACGGCGCCACGAAGCTCGCCTTCGAGGGCGCCATGCGCTGGTTCTGCGCCGCGCACGACTTTCGCGGCATCAGCCTGCGCTACTTCAACGTGGCAGGCGCCACCGAGCACAACGGTGAGGACCACGACCCGGAGACCCACCTGGTGCCCCTCGTCCTGCGCGTCGCCGCCGGGGAGACGACCCACGTGCAGATCCACGGACAGGACTATCCGACCCCGGATGGCACCTGCATCCGGGACTTCATCCACGTGCGCGACCTGGCGAACGCGCACCTCCTGGCGCTCGAGGCGACCGGCGAGGGCGATCCGTCGTTCGAGGTCTACAACCTTGGGTCGGCCGCCGGATTCAGCGTGCGCGAGGTGGTCGAATCCGCGCGACGCGTCACCGGCCGCCCCATCCCGGCCCGCCCCGTGAAACGCCGTTCGGGCGACCCGCCCGTCCTCGTCGCCTCGTCGCGCCGCGCGCGCCGGGAGCTGGGCTGGCAGCCGCACCACTCGACCCTGGAGCGGATGCTGGCCGATGCGTGGGCCTGGCGCACGGCGCATCCGAATGGCTATGCCGACCCCGCCCGAGCGGGCTCGGAAGCGATTGATCCCCCCAAGGTCGCCGCTTCAGCCCGATGAGCTGACGGAGCCGACCTCGACGGCGCAGCGCGCGCACAGTCCGTAGAAGTCGAGCCGAGCGTCGTCGACCTTGAAGCCGCGATCGGCGGCGAGGCGTTCCGCGACAGGCGTGATGTAGGCCTCCTCGATCTCCTCGACGCGTCCGCACCGGTCGCAGGCGAGGTGATGGTGATGCTCCGGGCGGCAGGCGACGTAGCCATAGACGTGCCCGTCCTGCTCCAGGCGGCGCGCCACACCGGCCACGACGAGCGCCTCGAGCGTACGGAACACGGTGGCGCGCCCGATGCGCGGGTCCCGGCGCCGAAGGCGGTCGTACAGGTCCTGGGCGGTGACTCGGCGGCCCACGGCAGCCAGGGCGTCGGCCACCAGCAGGCGCTGGCGCGTGACGCGCTCGCCGGCCGCTGCCAGGCGGTCGGCCGTGGAGACCGGATCGAGCGCGGGAGCGGCCATGAGCAGAGGCTAGCACGCCATTGACCGGCGGTGTCCGGTGTGGCGATACTGTGTCTCATCATGACCACGAACGGCGGCCTTCTCGCAATCCAGGGCCTGTGGGCCGGCTATGGCGAGGGCTGGGCGCTCGAAGACGTGACTCTGGCCATCCCGCCCGGCCGGCTGGTGAGTGTCATCGGTCCCAACGGGAGCGGCAAGAGCACGCTGCTGCGCGCGATCCTGGGCCTCGTGCCGCGCCGGCGCGGAGCGGTCAGCCTGGGAGGCCTGCCGATCGACGAGCGACGGAGCGATGTCGCCTACGTGCCACAGCGCGAGCTCGTCGATTGGAGCTTCCCGATCGGCGCGTCCCAGGTCGTGATGATGGGCCGATATCCGCGCATCGGTCCGGTGCGCGGCGCGACCGTGGCCGACCGCGACGCCGTGGACCGCGCGCTCGAGCGCGTCGGCATGGCGGACCTCGGCGGGCGGCAGATCGGTGCACTCTCGGGAGGCCAGCAGCAGCGCGTCTTCCTGGCGCGCGCACTTGTGCAGGAGGCCTCCGTCCTGCTGCTGGATGAGCCGATGACCGGCGTCGACCGCGGCACGGAGGAGGCGATCACCGCCCTCATGCGCGAGCTGCGCGACGGCGGAGCCACGATCCTCCACGCGACCCACGACCTCGAAGGGGCCGCGGACGTGAGCGACCTTCTCTGCTTCGTGAATGGCCGGGTCGTGGCCCACGGACCGCCCGACGAGACGTTCACGCCCCAGACGCTGCACGCGACGTTCGGCGGCGAGGTGATGATCGTCGATTCGGGCGATCACGCCCACGTCCACGGCGGGGGCCATCACCACGGCGGCCACGCACACCCCGATGCGGGCTAGGAGAGGGTCGAGCCGATGGGCTGGCTGACCGATCCGCTCGCATTGGAGCTGTTCCAGCGCGCCCTCGTGGCCGCGGTCCTGATGGGAGCCACCTGCGGCGCGATCGGTGCCTACGTCGTCCTGCGGCGCCTCGCGTTCATCGGCGACGCGCTGAGCCACGCCGTCTTCCCCGGCGTCGTGCTTGCCTACGTTGCCGGCGTCTCCGTCTTCGCCGGCGCGATGATCGCCGGGGCGCTGACATCGGTCGCCATCGCGATCGTGAGCCGCGGGCAGCGGATCCGCGAGGACACCGCCATCGGCATCTTCTTCGCCGGTGCCTTCGCGCTCGGAATCGTGCTGATCAGCACGCAGTCGGGATACCAGCGCGACCTGTCCGCCTTCCTCGTGGGTGACCTGCTTGGCGTCGGCTGGGACGAGATCGCCCTCAGCGCCGTGACCGGGCTCGCGGTCGTCGGCGTGCTGGTCGCGCTGCGCAAGGAGCTGCTGCTTGCAAGCTTCGACCGCGTCTACGCCCAGGCCCTCGGCTACCCGGTCTTCGCCCTCGAGCTGTTGCTCCTGCTGCTCCTCACGGCGACGATCGTGGTCAGCCTGTCCGCAGTCGGCATCATCCTTGTGCTGGCCATGCTCGTCACGCCGGCGGCCACGGCACGGCTGCTGGTCGACCGCTTCACGCCGATGATGGTCGCCGGCGCCGCGCTCGGCGCCCTCTACGGCGTCATCGGCTGGTACGTCAGCTATCACCTCGGCTGGAGTCCCGGAGGCGCCATCGTGCTCGTCGCCACGCTCGCCTTCCTGCTTGCCTTCATCTTCAGCCCCAGTCACGGGCTCCTTGCACACCGCCTGCGACGCCATCCGCAGCACGCCGCGCGGCACGCGGCCATCGACCCGCCGCCCGGGCACGCGCACGGTACGGAGGGGGGTCCCGTGGTAGCATCCCTGCGGCGGCGTCACCCACCGGGACGCTAGCGCGTCCGCCCGACGTGCCCCTCGGCACCGCGGCAGGACCGGCCGCCGCGACGCCCCATCCCACTCCGGAGTCCATTTGCCCGAGACCGATACCTCCCGCGCGCGCAGACGCCGCCCACCGCGCCAGGCACCGCGCGTCGCAAGCGAAGCGGTGGCGATCGAGGTCGCCACCGACGAGCATGCCGCCCCATCGGAGCTGGAGGCCGCCGTCCTGGCCGCCGCCGCGGGCTATCGCTTCGGCGAGATCGAGGTTCCCGCCACGATCGCGCGGGCCATCGAGAAGATGGGCTTCGTGACCCCGACCGAGGTGCAGGCGCGCGCCATCCCCCCGCTGCGCCGCGGCGAGGATCTCATCGGCCAGGCGCAGACCGGCACCGGTAAGACCGCGGCGTTCGGTATCCCGATCATCGAGAAGATCGAGCCGTCGAGCATGCATGTCCAGGCGCTTGTGCTGACGCCGACGCGCGAGCTGTGCGTGCAGGTTACCGACGAGATCGCGCGCCTCGGCCAGTTCCGTGGCGTGCGCACGGTGGCGATCTACGGCGGCTCGTCGATGGACAAGCAGATCGAGGGTCTCAAGCGCGGGGCGCAGGTCGTGATCGGCACGCCGGGGCGCGTGCTCGACCTGATCCGTCGGGGGGAGCTCAGGCTCGACCGGGTCCACACCGTCATCCTCGACGAGGCCGATCGGATGCTCGACATGGGATTCATCGTCGACGTCGAGACGATCCTGGCCCGCAGCCCGCGCCAGCGACAGACGGCCCTCTTCAGCGCCACGATGCCGTACGCGATCCTGCGCATCTGCGACCGCTTCATGAAGCGTGACCCGGCCCACGTCACGGTGCGCCCCGACCTCAAGACGGTCGAGACGGTGCGCCAGGTCGTGTACTTCGTGGCCGAGCAGGACAAGGTCGCCGCGCTCCTGGAGCTGACGGACCAGTTCGGCTTCGATCGGCTCCTCGTCTTCCGGCACACTCAGATCGGGGTGGACCGGCTGGCTTCGACCCTTCAGCGTCGCGGGAAGAACGTCGCCGGCCTGCACGGCGGCCTCTCGCAGCGGGAGCGGGACCGGACCCTCGCCGCCTTCCGCGCCGGCAAGATCCAGTTCCTCATCGCAACGAACGTCGCCAGCCGCGGGCTCGACATCACCGACCTGCCCTACGTGGTCTCGTACGACATCCCCGAGGACGCCGACACCTACGTCCACCGCATCGGGCGGACGGGGCGTGCCGGCAAGGAGGGGACCGCGATCACCTTCGTCGGCGAGTGGGACCTCGATGCCTGGGAGGCGATCCGCGCCGAGGTCGGCGTCAGGGTCGAGGAGGGGCAGCTCAACCTCTACGACCGGACCTGAGCCGAAGCCGCCCGCAGGGCGTACGCTTGCCGTGATGGACGAGCCGGTCCTTCCGCAGCTACCGGTGGATGCGAACGCCGAGGTGCTCAGCGTCGAGTGGCTCTTCGAGCCGCTCTGGCCGGGGGTGCGCATGCTGGCCCGGGCTGACGGCGGTCGCCTCAGCCTGACCGACGAGTTCGGGGAGCCGATCGCCGACGATGGCGAGACGGCCGACGCCGCCGAGACCCTGGCCGCCGCCATCCTGGCCGACGAGGCGCTCGTCGACGGCGTGTGGACGGCACAGCCGTTCGTCGGTGATGGCAGCCCGGCGCGCGCCTGGGCCGAGACGCTCGCCGCCGAAGGGCTCGCGCAGGACATTCCCGATCCGCTCGAGGCCGAGCGCCGCCGCGCGTTCGTGGCGATCGACCTCGTGGAGCTCGAGGGCATGCCGCTCCACGACGTGCCGTTCCAGGAGCGACGCCGGCTGCTGGAGTCGGTCATCGACGAGGGGATCCGCGTGCGCCTCAGCCAGGTCGTCAAGCAGCCATTGGGCGGTTGGCTCGTCGGCTGGCGCGCGAACGGCTTCACCCATTACGTGGCCAAGCACATGAACTCGCGGTACCGGCCCGGTGAGCGCACCGAGGATTGGCTCAAGCTGTCGCTGCGTGCGGAGGCCCCGCGCAGCATGATGGGCCGGATGCTCGGCGGCCGGGGAGACCACGTCCGCCGGGTGCGGGACTGACGGGTCCTCGATACGTCGAGTCGGCTTCAATTTGGGCCCCTGCGGCGCGCGAATCTCACGGTATCCCGAGCGTTCCTCGGCGTGAGCGGCGCGGCTGCGTGCAGCTCCTGCGAACAGGTGCTCGATGGATCGCGCACGTGCAGCGCAGAACGCAGGCTGCGCCGATGCGGCTCGATCCATCGAGCGCTCCGCTGATCGGCCGATACGCCGGCCGGCTGGTACCATCAGTGACACGAGCACCGACCCGTCGAAGACCGATCGAGGAGGCTCCGACCTGACCGCCAAGCCAGCCGCCGTGCCCTCCTCGGCGCTCGATGCCGATGGCATCGCGGAGGTGCGCCGCATCGGCTCCGCCGACCTGATGGTCGGGATCCCGTCGTTCGGCAACGCCGAGACGATCGGCTACGTCGTGCGGGCCACGACCGCCGGCATGGTCCAGTACTTCCCCGAGCTGAAGCCGATCCTCGTGAACAGCGACGGCGGCTCCCCTGACGACACGCCGCGGGTGGCGGTCAGCACCGAGAGCCCTGACTACCTCGAGAAGATCATCCTGGTCAGCCCGAAGCACAAGCTTCAGCGCATCAGCTTCACGTACCAGGGCATCAGCGGGAAGGGCACCGCGGTGCGCGCCCTGTTCGAGGTGGCGCGCGAGCTCAAGGTGAAGGCCATGGTCATGGTCGACTCCGACCTGCGCTCGATCGTGCCCGAATGGGTCGAGCTCCTGGCTGGACCGATCCTGAAGGGCGGCTACGACTACGTGACGCCCCTCTACGCTCGCTACAAGTACGACGGCACGATCACGAACAACATCAGCTATCCGCTCACCCGCGCCCTGTACGGATCCCGCATCCGCCAGCCGATCGGCGGCGACTTCGGGGTCAGCGGTGACCTCGTCGGCCGCTATCTGGAGCTCGACACCTTCGACGAGCTGACCGCTCGGTTCGGGATCGACATCTGGATGACGCACTCGGCCATCAACGAGGGGTTCGCCGTCTGCCAGGCGCGCCTGGGCGCCAAGATCCACGATGCCAAGGATCCGGCCGGTGACCTCGGGCCGATGTTCCGCCAGGTCGTCGGAACGCTCTTCAAGCTGGCCGGTCGGTACGAGGACCGATGGCTCCGCGTTCGCGGATCGCACCCGATCCCGGAGTACGGCTTCGAGCGTGTCGTCGCGCCCGAGGAGATCACGGTCAACCACGCCAAGCTGATCGACAACCTGGAGCAGGCGCGGCTGACGCAGAGCGAGGCGTGGGCCGAGATGCTGGCGCCCGAGCAGCTGGATCGGGTGATGGCGCTCGAGCTGGACGGCAGCCCTGCCGACTTCCACTTCAGCGCCGAGCTGTGGATCCGTTGCCTGTACGACACACTGGTAGCCTTCAACCGTCCCGGCGCCGATCGAGAGCGGCTGCTCGCGGCGCTGACGCCGCTCTACTTCGGGCGCACCGCCGGCTTCATCAGCGACACGCTCGACATGACGACGGATCAGGCGGAGCGCGTCGTCGACGACCAGGCGCGCCAGTTCGAGGAGCTGAAGCCCTACCTTGTCACGCGTTGGCGCGAGATGCGCGGCATGAGCGACACCGCCTGATGCCGGCTCGCCGCCGGACGCCGTATCGCATCCTCCTGCCGCTGGCCAACCCGCGGACGGCGCGCGACCTCGTCCGGATCGGCGCCGGCGTCGCGAATGGGCGCCCGACCGAGATCACCGTGCTCGGCATCGTGGAGGTGCCGGAGGGGGTGAGCCTGTCGGAGGGCGCGACGCAGGCGCGCACCTCACGCCGGCTGCTCCAGCGGGTGCTCGACGTCGGCGACGAGGAAGGCGTCGAGCTGCGGACCATGGTCCGCATCGGCCGCTACGCTGCCGATGGGGTGATCGAGGCGGTCGGCGAAGAGGGATCGGACCTGGTCATCTTCGGATGGGGCGGCCCGCCGACGGCTTCGCAATCCGCGCGGGCCGAGGCCGAGGCGACCGAGCTGACGCTGGCCGGGGAGCGGGTGCAACCGCGCCCGGTCTTCTCTCCGACCATCGACGCGGTCGTGCGCGAGAGCCCGTGCGACATCGCGGTCGTCAAACAGCGTGGCCTCGACAGGGTGCAATCGATCCTCGTCCCGGTGCGCGGCGGCCCGCATGCCGAGCTGGCGATGCGCATCAGCCGCGACCTCGCAAAGCGCTTCGGGGCAAAGATGGTCGTCCTGCACGTCGTGCCGAAAGGGATCGGCGACCGGGCGGTTCAGCGCGAGCAGGTGGCCGTCGACGCGTTCGTGCGCGAGCACGCGGGGACGCGACGGGCTACCGGCCTCATCCGCGAGGCGTTGTCGGTGCGGCAGGCGATCATCAGGGAGGCGGCCAACCACCAGCTGGTGGTGATGGGCGCATCGGCCCAGCCGACGAACGCGAGCCCGGACGGGCGCTACCTGTTCGGGACGCTTGCCGAGAGCGTGGCGTCGAAGGCGCGGCCGACCGTGATCGTCGTCAAGACGAAGCAGTCGCTGGGGTTGGCCACGTTCGATGAGCTGCGCGCCAGCGAGGGCACGCTCGCCCACGCCGATGCGTACGTCGAGCGCACCAGATCCCTGCCGGCGGTGGTCGACCGCTGGTTCGCCGAGAACACCTTCCACGCCCACGAGTTCTCCGACATCCGCAAGCTCGTCGCGCTCAAGGAGCGCCAGAACCTGACGATCAGCCTCGGCCTGCCGGCCCTGAACGAGGAGAAGACGATCGGCACCGTCATCAAGCGGGTCAAGAGCGCGCTGATGGACCGGGTCCCGCTCATCGATCAGATCGTGGTCATCGACTCGGACAGCAAGGATCGCACGGCGGAGATCGCCACCGAGCTGGGCGTGCCGGTGCATCGCCACTCGCAGATCCTGAAGGAGACCGGAACGCACGTCGGGAAGGGCGAGGCGCTGTGGAAGAGCCTTCACGTGCTCGACGGCGACGTCGTGGCCTGGATCGACACCGACATCAGCAACATCCAGCCCCGATTCGTGTACGGGCTGCTGGGGCCGCTCCTGCGCGAGCCGAAGATCCAGTACGTCAAGGGTTTCTACCAGCGGCCCATCCGGCAGGGTGACGTCCTCCAGGCCGAGGGCGGCGGTCGGGTGACCGAGCTCATGGCGCGCCCGCTCATCAACCTGTTCTTCCCCGAGCTGTCCGGCATGATTCAGCCCCTGTCGGGCGAATACGCCGGCCGGCGGGAGCTGCTCGAGCGGCTGCCCTTCTTCACCGGGTACGCGGTCGAGATCGGCCTGCTCATCGACATCCTCGAACAGGTGGGCCTGCCGGCCCTGGGGCAGGTCGACCTCGAGCGCCGCATCCATCGCAACCAGCCGCTGCCGAACCTGTCGCAGATGGCCTACGTCATCCTGCAGGGCGCCATCCGCAAGCTGGAGGAGCGCCACCGACTGGAACTGTTGACCGAGGTCGGCCGCGGCATGAAGGTCATCAACACCGGCAAGGACCACTTCAACCTCGAGGTCCTGGAGATCGGCGACGAGATCCGCCCGCCGATGAATTCGGTCCTCGCCTACGTCGAGCGTCGGAAGTCCCTGAAGGACCGATGAGCGATGGGCGTGTGCACGCGCCCGTGTGAATCGCGACGATTCGCACCGCCATCTCCCGGAACCGTCGAACCCCGAGCGGGGTAGTCAGGTCGTGGAGGACCGTCCACCGGACGAGGCCGAGCTCGTGTCGCGCGCGCGGCACGGCGACGCCGACGCCTACGGGGCGCTGGTGGCCGCGCACCAGGAGATGACGTTTCGCACCGCGTACCTTGTCGTCGGCGACGCGGCCGAGGCGCAGGACGCGGCGCAGGAGGCCTTCGTGAGGGCATATCGTGCGCTCGACCGCTTCCGTGACGGGGAGCCGTTTCGGCCGTGGGTGCTGCGGATCGCGGTGAACGCGGCGCGCAATCGACGCCGGGCGGCCGGCCGCCGCGCCGGCCTGCGGCTGCGCGTCGAGGCGAACACGGTCGCTGATGCGTCCGCTGCATCGGCCGAGTCCGAGGTGGTCGCGGAGGAGCAGCGCCAGCGGCTGCTGGACGCGGTGAACGAGCTGTCGCCCGACGACCGCCTGGTCATCGGTGCCCGCTAGTTCCTGGACCTCCCCGAGGCGGAGATCGCCGCGATGGCCGGCGTTGCCCGCGGAACGGTCAAGTCACGGCTTTCGCGGGCCCGTGCCCGCCTCGCGCAACGGCTCGGTGCGACGGAGGACTGACCGATGGATGACCGCCTGGACCAGGCCCTCCTCCGGCTCGCTGCCGAGATCGCCTTTCCGTCGACACCGGACCTGCGGGGGTCGGTCGTGGAGCGAGTGCTGGCGCGGCGGCGGTGGCCGTCCGCATGGCCTCGGGCGGCCGCTCTGGCCGTGATCGGCGACGCTGGTGGTGGCGGCAACCGCAGCCGCCGTCGCGCTCGTGCTCCCGGGACTGCGGATCACGACCGTTCCGACGCTCCCGACCGCCGACCCTGTCGCCTCACCGCTGGCGCTGGGCGACCCGATCCAGGCCGACACGGTGGACGCCGGCATTCCGGCGACGCTCGGATCGCCCGACGAGGCGTACGTCGTCGGCGACCACGAGGTCCTCTCGCTCGTCTACCTGGCCGACGACGAGCTGCCCGACCTCGCCGGCAGCGGGATCGGGCTGCTGGTCCAGGTTATCGACGGCGCGCTCGACCGGGAACGGGTCGAGAAGCTTGTCGCGGAAGGCGCCTCCGTCACGCCGGTCCTGGTCGTGGACGCTGCGGGCTTCTGGATCGAAGGCCCGCCGCGCGTCGTCCGGTACACGGATCCAGGAGGCGCCGAGCGGTCGCAGCGCACGCGCCTGGTCGGCGACACGCTCGTCTGGGAGCGCGGCGGCGTGCTGTATCGGATCGAGTCCGGCCTCGGCCTGGATGGGACGCTGCGGATCGCCGAGTCGATCGCGCCGTAGGGAACCGCGCCGCCCGGAGCGGTGTACGGGGTGGCATCCACGCAGATCACGTCACCGGAGGAGGTCCACGACATGCGGCATCTCACCAGGGTCGGAACGGGGCTGGCGACGCTCGCAGCGCTCCTCGTCCTCATCACCGGCACCGCGCTGGCCGGAGGCTGGGCAGAGGTCGTGATGACCAGCACGTCGGAGGACCCACCAGTTGCCGGCGAGGCAGACGAGATCCAGTTCACGCTCCTCCAGCACGGAGTCACCGCCGTCGACTTCGGCGAAGTGGAGCTCACGGCAATCCATCCCGAGACCGGGGACGAGCTCACCGCGCCGGCGACGAGTCTCGGGGGCGGGCGCTGGTCCGCCAGCCTCACCTTCCCGGTTGCGGGGAGCTGGCGGATCGCTGTCAGGCACACCGACCTCGAAACATCCGAGCCGACGACGTTGACGGTGGGACCGGTCGACCAGCTCGCCTGGCTGCCGGTTCCGCTGACGCTCGGCATCTTTGCGGCCGTTGCCGTGGCCGTGAGCGGCGGCATGCTCCTGTTCCGCAACCGGCCCGTTGCGGCCGGCCGGGCGATTCGCACCGGCTGAGCCCGCGCTGACTCCCAGCCCCGACGGTGCGGTCCCACCGCGGGGGCTTCTCGTATCCTTGCAACGATGCCCGATGCAGGCGAACGCGCGCTCACCATCGTCGTCGCACCCGATTCGTTCGGCGGTTCGCTCGACTCGGTGGGCGTAGCCGCCGCGATCGCCGCCGGCTGGTCCAACGCGCGGCCCCACGACGCGGTGATACGCAAGCCGATGGCCGATGGCGGCGAGGGGACGCTGGCCGCGGTCGCCGATGCGCTCGGCACTGCCGCCGAGCGTCGCAGCACCACGACGACCGATGCGCTCGGCCGCCCGATCGACGCCGAGTGGCTGTTGCTCGACGGAGGGCGGGGCGCGTTCGTGGAGATGGCCGCCGCCTCCGGGCTGGCCCGCCTGGCGCCTGCCGAGCGGACGCCGGCCAACGCTCGCCTGGCCTCGACGCGCGGGACCGGCGACCTGGTCCGCGCCGCGCTGGACGCCCGCGTCGAACGCATCACGATCGGCCTGGGCGGGTCGGCCACGACCGACGGGGGCGGCGGGCTGCTGCGGGCGCTCGGCGTGCGCTTCCTTGGCGCCGACGGGGAAGACGTGCCCGAGGGCGGTGCCTCCCTGGCAGGCCTGTCGCGGATCGACCCCGCGGGCCTCGACGCTCGGCTGAACGAGGTGACCCTGGTGGTAGCCTCCGACGTGACGAATCCGCTGTGCGGCCCGCGCGGCGCGGCGGCAACGTACGGGCCGCAGAAGGGCGCCGACCCGGCCGCGGTCGAGGAGCTGGACGCCGCGCTGGCGGCCTACGGCCAGGCGATCGAGGCTGCGACCGGCCGCCTCGTGGCCGACCTGCCCGGCTCGGGAGCGGCAGGCGGCACCACCGCCGGGCTGATCGGCTTCACCGGCGCCGTGGTGCGACCCGGGGTCGAGGTCGTGGCAGAGCTTGTCGGACTGGCCGAGGCGCTCGAGGCGGCCGACCTCGTGATCACCGGCGAGGGCCGCGCCGACGAGCAGACGCTGCAGGGCAAGACGGCGATCGGGGTCGCCATGCTTGCGAGTTCGCGCAGGACCCCGGTCGTGCTGCTGTGCGGCGGCCTCGGCCCCGGTGCCGAGGAGCTCGACATCGCGACCGCACTGGCGGTCGTGCAGCCGATCATCGACCGGCCGATGGACCTGGCGACCGCGATGGCGGAGACAGAGCGTCTGCTCGTTGCCGCTGCGGGGCGGCTGGCGCGCAGTGTCGGCATCGGCCTCTCGTTCCCGCGGTAGCGCTCCGTCGGCGATACTGACGCCATGATCATCACGACCACGCCGTTCGTGGCGGGGTATCGCGTGCTCGAGGCGAAGGGCCAGGTGTTCGGCCTCGTCGTTCGGTCGCGCGGCCTGGCGGGCAACATCTCGGCCGGCCTGCGCTCGCTCGTCGGTGGCGAGATCAAGGAGTACACCGAGCTGCTGGAGGACACGCGCCGGCAGGCCCTGGACCGGATGGTGAGCAACGCGACGCTGATGGGCGCCAACGCGATCCTCAGCATGCGCTTCGACAGCTCCCAGCTGGGCGGCTCGATGAGCGAGATCGTCGCCTATGGCACCGCGGTCGTGATCGAG
>Ga0136633_1001526_pt1 | contig 16996 bp, 23 predicted proteins | sample AntDrymeUQ832206_2_FD_105494 | JGI IMG/M metagenome (GOLD analysis project Ga0136633, IMG submission 105494) | Polar desert sand microbial communities from Dry Valleys, Antarctica - metaG UQ83 (22.06) | ecosystem: Environmental > Terrestrial > Soil > Desert | place: Antarctica: Dry Valley...
GACGGTGCCGACACCACTTGGAGGGGGGCCATCAGCGCCGACCAGGACCCGGTGGAGAGCATCTGGGTCCTCGGCGTCGAGCGCAACCTCGGCCACCGGCCAGTACCGTCGCACGAGGTCCTGAGGCCTGCCGCTGACCACATCTCGACCGTCCTGGAGCAGTACCACGTGGTCGGCCAGGCCCTCGGCCTCCAGGAGCAGGTGGGTGCACATGACCACGGCCTTTCCGCCCGACGCGAGCTCACCGATGAGCTGGAGGACCGCCTGCGACGACTCCGGGTCGAGGCCGCTCGTGGGCTCGTCGAGGAGCAGCAGATCCGGATCGTGCAGGATCGAGCGAGCCAGGGCCAGGCGAGTCTTCATGCCGGTGGAGTAACCGCCGACGGGGTTGTCGAGCGCACCCCCGATACCGAAGCGCCGGGCCGCGGCTTCGATCGGCGCTGAGGGCCCGAGCTTCCAGAGCTCGGCCGCGTAACGAAGGTTGTCCCATCCGCTCAGCCTGTCGTAGAGCGCGGGCTTGGCCGACACCACACCGATGTTGCGGCGCACCTCGTCGCCGTCGGTGTCGGGGTCGAGCCCGTGGACGCGGATCGTGCCCGACTCCGTGAGAAGCGCGCCCGTGACCATGCGCAGGGCTGTGGTCTTGCCTGCGCCGTTCGGGCCGAGCAGCACGGTGACCGCGCCGGGCGCCACCTCGAAGTTGAGGTCGTCCACCGCCACGATGCCCTTGAAGGAGCGACGGGCGTGCTCGAAGCGGACGACGGCGTCGGAGGACATGCGCGGGCAGGGTACCTTCCACGGCGATGGTGGTGACCGCGAACGGAGAAGAGATGGAGCTGGCCGACGGGGCGACGGTGGCCGACCTGTTGGACCGGCTCGGGCTCGGAGCGAGATGGGTGCTCGTCGAGCGCAACGGCGAGCCGGTCGAGCGGGCCGCCATCACCTGCACGGTCCTGGCTCAGGACGACCGGCTCGAGCTCGTTCGCGCTGTCGCCGGTGGCTGAGCACATTGAGCACCCGCTCCTCGTCGGGCGTCGGCTCTACCTGTGCACGGGGGAGCGACCCGACCTCATCGACTTCGTCACCGCCTGCGTCAGAGGCGGGGTCGATGTGGTGCAGCTGCGCGACAAGGCGCTCGAGGCCCGGCCCCTCCTGGCCCGGGCCACCGAGCTCGCTGAGGTGTGCCGCTGTCTCGGCGTGCCCTTCGTCCTCAACGACCGGCCCGACCTCGCCCTCGCCAGCGGGGCCGACGGAGTCCACGTGGGCCAGGATGACGCGCCCCCGTCCCTGTGCCGCCGGATCCTCGGCGATGCCGCGATCGTGGGCCGCTCAACGCACCAGCCCGCGGACCTCGCCGCATCCGAGGCTGAGCCCGTGGACTACGTCTCAGCCGGCCCGGTGGTGGCCACGCCTACCAAGCCGGGCCGACCGGGGGTGGGCCTCGAGTACGTGAGCCACGTCGCCTCCGCTACCCATCGGCCGTTCTTCGTCACCGGGGGGGCAGATCCTGACACAGTGGGCGCCATGGTGGCTGCCGGCGCCAGCCGGGTGGTGGTGGTCCGCTGGCTCACGGAGGCCCGTGACCCCGAGGCGAACGCCCGAGCCGTCCGCGACGCCCTCGACACAGCCCTCGCCAAGCGGTAGCGGGCTCCGCCCGGGCTCGCTGCGCTAGCCCAAGACGCTGCGCGTGGTGGACGTCGTCGGCGGCTTCGTGGTGGAGGTCGTCGAAGTCGGGGTCGTGCTGGACGGCTGGCCCGTGTACCCGTAGAGGCTCGCGGCGATGAACGTCCCCGCGTCCTTGTTGGCGCCCGAGCCCTTGAACTCGGAGTCGCCGTAGGAGAAGACGCCGCCGTCGGAAGCCACCATCAGGTAGCCCCGGCCCGTGGACGTCCGCAGCATCCCGTTGATGGGTTTGGCGAGGGTGATCCCGCCGGTGGAGCCGTAGAACGGAGCATTGCCGTACGCGAAGATCCCGCCATCGGTGGCGACCATCCAGTAGCCCTTACCGTTGGGTGTGGGCGCCATGCCCACCACGGGCTTGTTGAGTCGGATGTTGCCTGTGGACCCGAAGAAGCCGGCGTCGCCGTAGGCGAAGATCCCGCCATCGGAGGCCACCAGCCAGTAGCCCTTGCCGCTCGGCGTGGCGGCCATCCCCACTATCGGCTTGTTCAGCCTGATGGCGCCGGTGGATCCAAGGAAAGGAGCGTCGCCATAGGCGAATATCCCGCCGTCCGTGGCCACCAGCCAGTACCCGTCACCCGTTGGCGTGGCCGCCATGCCCACGATCGGCTTGCTCAGGACCTTTCCACCCATGGAGCCGAGGAACACTGACTCGCCGAACGCAAAGACCTGCCCGTCGGCGCCCACCTGCCAGTAACCCGAGCCGTCTCGGAGGGCAGCCATGCCCACGATGGGCTTGACGAGCGGCCGAGTGACGCTGCCGAGCGTCGGCGCGTCGAAGGGGAAGACCGTGCCCGCCGTGGTGGCCAGCCAGTAGCCCCCACCCGGGTCGCCCAGCACCGGCGAGCCAGTCCACCAGCTCGTCTGGCGCAGCGCCGCCGCCCGGCTCTGCGAGAAGTGCACGTGGTCGGTGTGGGGGTTGGGTCCGCCGTAGTCCTGCCAGCCCCTGTCGGCCTGGTAGGCCTTGAAGATCTTGCGGTTGAAGATCATGTACATGATCCCGAGGCGCCGCAGGATGGCGTAGGCGTTCCCGTACTGGTCCGTGGCGAGGAGCCAGGTGAAGAAGTCGTTGGCTCGGGCCAGATCCTCGGCACTGGTGGCGTCGAGCCGCCAGTCCCAGGCTCGGCCTTCCTTGTGCTCGGACTGACCCCCCACATCGCAGTCACGCACGATCCCGAGGCTCGATGTCGAGGGGTAGGTCTTGAGGAGCAGGCCCCGCAGGTCGGAGGTGCCCGGCTTCTCGGTGGCGTCGCAGGTGTCCTGGCCGTCATAGGCCGCGTAGGCGTCGATCCCGCGCTCGAAGCCCGGCGTTGTCGGAGCGGCGCCCACGGGCAGGGGCAGCACGGATACCCCGAGGAGGGTGGCCGCGAGGGCGAGCGTCACCAACCGGCGAGGACGGGAGCAGCGGAGTCGGTCCATCGAAGAGCTCGCGGAGACGCAGCCAAGGGGGAAGGGGGGGCTGAGCTAGGCCCCAGGTTACCGGCTCAGGACTGACGGTCAAGCCACCCCTGGAGCATGGCGATGGCTCGGGGGTCGAGCCGGAGGTGGTGCTCGGCCCCCGTAATGACTCGGAGCTCGGCCAGGCCATCGGCGGCGCCGGCCAGGGCTCTGGCGTCGAAGAGAGGCACCTTGTTGTCCTCGGATCCGTGCACCACGAGAACAGACCTCGGCACGACGGCCGCGATTGCCTCGAGGGGCCGGGTCGAGCGAAGGGCCCGAACCCACGCCTCGGTGTCCTGAGGAAAGGTGGCGTCCTTGATGACCCCGAGGCTGCGCGCATGATCGAGGAAGCGCCTGGGGTCCGAGGCCCACTCGTCTACGTCCGCCGGGGCCGCGAACGAGGCGACCCCGCTGATCCGCCCGTCCGCGGCCGCCAGCGAGAGGGCGAGGGTGCCTCCGAGGCCGAACCCGCAGGCGAACACCGACTGCACGTCGGCTGCCGCCACGAGGTGGTCGACACCGACCCGCAGATCAGCCAGCCAGCCGTCCATGGAGAAGTCGCCCTCGCTCTCCCCCACCCCGCGGAGGGCGATCGTGAGGCACACCCAGCCCGCGTCGGCGGCGAGCCTGTCGGCCAGCTCCGGGTAGCCGATCCAGGTGGAGGCAGCGCCCTGCGGTGCCTCTGGGAAGCCATGGGCGATGAGCAGGGCGCGACGCCTGCGTGTGCTCGTGTCAGCCGTCGACTGTGGCTCTCCGCGATGGGCGCGAAGGCGGAGACCCTCGGACCTGAGATCGATCGCGGGCACCTAAGCGCGGTGGCGCTGCGCCCTGTGCAGCGCATAGCCGCGGTTGCGGGCCTCAGGAAGTGTGTCCGGCCCGAAGCAGGTAAAGGCCTCACTGGCCATCAGCTCGTCGACAAGAGCTTGGTCGAGGCCATCGTCGTCGAGGTCGTAGACGACCTGAGATCGCTTGTCCCCCAGGTACCGATGGTGCTCGAAGCGAACCGGGCGCTGCGCCATGCGCCGAACGTAGCGCTTAGGGGACCGCCGAACGACAGCCACGCGCTAGGTGCGTGCCGACCCGAGCAAACCGAGCTGGCGCAGGATCGTGCCCGAGTCGAAGTAGATGCGCTCGCACGTGATGCGGTCACCCTCGAACTCGAAGACGGCAGCCATCCGGCACCGGTACTCGCGGCCGGTGGGCTCGTGGCCCGCGAAGGTCCCCAGGTGGGTGCCTAGGAGGTCGAACTCGACGAGGACGGCGTCGTCCGCATGGCGAAGGCTGTGGACCTCGTTGCGCTGGTCCGGGAACGAAGCACGTGACCCGGCGTAGTAGCGACGGACCGCCTCCTCGCCGTCGAAGACCTGCCCGCTACCCACCAGCTCGTAACGGGGGTGGTCGAAGGTGGCGATCGTGGTGTCGAAGTCGAGACGGTTCTCCGACTCCATGTGCTCACGTATCACGGCGTCACGAGCGGCTCTCAGGTTTGCGTCCACCGCCGGGATGGTAAGCGAGAGAGCCCCTCCGGAGAGGGGCTCTCTCTTGACTTCGCTGGAAAGGTTCCGGCGACGATTTGATGACAGGAGGGACCAGCCCTGCCCATCACCGGATTGGTGGGCCGGTGGAGTTCCACCAGCAGACCAGCAGCCGCTAGCGGCCGCCCACCTCCAGGGTCCCAGGATGATTGCCTATCTTCAGCTGGACCACCTCCTTTCTTCTGGTCCGGACAGTGAACCACAAGGAGGCCAGCAAGTGGTGACGGTTTTCAGACCTCATCCGCGGCGGGGCCGACAGCGGAGATGGCCTCGAGGTATCCGAGCTGGGCTGCGAGTACCTGTTGCACCTGGTACGCCGTCACCTCGAGCATCGCCTCGTCGGCCCGATGGATGACCGCGGCGACGGCGTCGGCCTCCGACACCACCACCTCGCCGTCCACGCGCTCGCCTGTGCGGCCCGCCACGCCGAGGGTGCGAAGGTGGTCGAGCCCGAAGTCGATTAGCGCGCGCACCTGCTCGTAGGACAGCTCGGCGGTGACGTCGTCTGGCAGGTGCTCGGCCACCCACTCCACCGCTTCATCGAGGTCGAAGACCGCCCGGGGCGGAAGCGAGTCGAGGCGCCGGGCCTCCCGGCCGATGGCCCCCGCCGCGATGGCGAGCACGAGAGCAAGCACAAGCACGCCGACGACAAGACCCACGCCCGAAACCTACTTCGCAGCCTCCATCGGCGCCGCGGCGCGAGACACGAGCGAGTGAGCCGGCCCGCGCCTCAGATCCCGATTCTTTGTGCGAGGAGCTCGCGGTGGTAGGTGGGGTCGCCGAGGAAGAGCTCGGAGGACTTGGCCCTCTTGAAGTAGAGGTGAGCAGGGTGCTCCCACGTGAATCCGATGCCGCCGTGGATCTGGATGTTCTCAGCGGTGGCGTGGAAGTAGGCGTCGGAGCAGTAGGCCTTGGCCAGGCTGGCAACGACAGGCAGCTCGTCGGAGCCCTCGGCCGCCACCCAGCTGCCGTAGTAGGCGGCCGACTTGGCGGACTCGACCTCGAGGAGCATGTCGGCGCACTTGTGCTTGATGGCCTGGAAGGATCCGATGGGCCGACCGAACTGGACGCGGACCTTGGCGTACTCAACGCTCATCTCCAGCACCTTCTGGGCGCCGCCCACCTGCTCGGAGGCGAGGGCGACGGCGGCGAGGTCCAGGGTCTTGGCGAGGACGTCCCACCCCGCGCCGTCCGTTCCGACGAGCCGACCAGGCACGCCCGCCAGCTCAAGGCGGGCCTGCTTGCGGGTCTGGTCCATGGTGGTGAGCGATGTGCGGGTTAGGCCCGACGCGTTGCCCTCTACGGCGAAGACGCTGATGCCGGCGGCCGTCTTGGCGGGCACGAGGATGAGGTCGGCGATGTGGCCGTCGATCACGAACATCTTGTGGCCGTCGAGCGCCCAGCCGTCGCCTGACTGCGTGGCCTGGAGGGTGATGCCCTCCTGGTCCCATCGGCCGCTGTCCTCGGTGAGGGCCACTGTGGCGATGGTCTCGCCGCTGGCGATGCCGGGGAGGAGATCCTTCTTGGCCGCATCGTCGTCTGTAGACAGCAGCAAGTTGGCGGCGAGTGCGATCGACGAGAAGTAGGGGGCGCAGAGGAGCGAACGGCCCATCTCCTCGAGCACGATGCCGAGCTCGACGAAGCTGAAGCCCTGACCACCGAGCTCTTCGGGGATGGCGATGGCCTGGAGGCCGAGCTGGTCGCTCATCTGCTTCCAGACGGCCTTGTCGTAGCCCTCCTCCGTCTCCATGAGGCGACGGACCTCGGTCTCGGACGACTTGTCGTCCAGGAAGCGACGGATGCCGGATCGAAGCTCTTCCTGGTCCTCGGAGAAGGCGAAGTTCATAGTGTCGAAAGTAACCAGGACCCAGGCACATCTTCCACTTTTTCCGTGTTGCGGGATATAGGCTTCCGTGCGATGGGACAAGAGCGGCTGTTGGCGGTGTTCGAGGCCGTGGCTCTGCGCCAACCGGCGGCTCTCGCCACGGTTACGGCGGAGACATCGATGCCGACGTCCTCGGTCCACCGGGCGCTCAACGTCCTGATGAGCTCCGGTTGGGTGCGCACCATGGGGCCGGGCCGACCGCGCTGGGTCGTCACCGAGCACGTGCGCACCCTCGTGGGCGGACCCGGTCCGGAGCTGGTAGCCCTCTCCGGTCCTCTCCTGACCGACCTGGCCCGTGCGGCCGACGAGAGCGCCGCCCTCTGGCTGGCTGACGGTGACGCGGTCGTCGTCGCCGCCACGGCCGCACCGTCGGCGCCCCTTCGGGTCGTGATCGACGTCGGCGGGCGCACGCCTTTACACGCGTGCGCGGCGGGCAAGGCCGTGCTCTCCTCTCGTTCCGACGTCGACGTCCGCCTTGGCGCGGCTCGGGGCCTGGCGCCGGTCACGGTGCGCACGGTCGGCGACACCGAGCAGCTCCTCGTCGACCTCCGGCGCGTCCGCTCGACCGGCATCGCCACGGCCCGGGGCGAGGAGGCCGACGGCGTCACCTCACTCGCCGCCGCCGTGGGCTCGGCGGCCGCGATCGGCCTCGTAGGGCCAGCTGAGCGCATCGACTCGAGAGGCGAGGAGCTGGCCGCATCGGTGGCCGACGCAGCCACCACCCTCAACGCCCTCCTCGCTGCCCACTTCGACCTATCCGTCTCACCGATCGTCGCTACCCATCGATAGCATCTCCCTATGGCCGCAGCCTCTCGACGCAGGGTCGAGGTCAGCGATTGCGGTGAGCTGGCGGTCGTCGGCTTCGTCATCGGGGACGAGCACTTCTCTGCGGCTGAGCTCGACGACCTGGCTCCCGACCGCCCGAGTGTCCACGAGCGGCTAACGCAGGCGGTTGGGCATCTGTTGGCCGGGAGGCCCGAGCGGCAACGCGATCTCCTGGACGATGCGCTCGAGGCGTGGTCGGTAGCGGGTGCAAGCGCCCCTCGCCGCCCCTCTAAGGGGTCGGAGCGTCCAGTGGATCGCGACCTTGTCGTCGTCGCCGCCGAGAGGGGCGATGTCGCCGCGATGGTGGTCCGGGGTCGGCCGGATGCGGTGATCCCGAGATGCGGGGCGTGGCTCCACGAGGACAGGGAGGTCCCCCTCTCGGGGGCCGTCCGGGCCGCCATCCTCGAGCGCTGCGCGGGTGAGGCCGCCCGTTGCCGTCTCGTCGTGGCCTTGGCGGACGCGCTCCGGATCGACTCGCAGCCGGAGGACCTCCCGGAGCTGACCCTCCTCGCGTACGTGATCTGCGTCGCCCCAGCGGCGGCCCAGAGTTAGCCCGGCGGTCCGTCAGCCGTCCTCGGCGGGTGGGGAGGGCCGGGCGCGCCGGCTAGCCCTGATCTCGCCCAGAGACGGTGCTTTGGCGGCGTCGCCGGTGGCTGCGGCGCGGAGGAGTCGTCTGTCATCGAGCTCGGCCAGCGCGAAGTCGTCTGCCAGGAGGCGCAGCGGCCGGACCCGGAGGATGCCGGCGAGGCGCTCAACGGTGCGGAGCGTGAGATTGCGCTCGCCCCGCTCGATGCCGCCCACGTAGGTGCGATGCACGCCAAGGGCGTCGGCGAACTCCTCCTGCGACAGACCGCGGGCGCGGCGGATCGTCCGCACGTTCCCACCGAGTCGCTGCTGGAGCTCGCCTTCCACAGGCGGCATCCCACCGCGTCGCTACTCTTCGATCTACAGACCGATGAGTAGCGCCGGCTCGTCAGCGCTGCTCCTCACGACGCTCCGAACCGGACCTGCCTCAGCAGCTCCAGCGCCTTCACGGCCACGGCCACCTCCACGTCGAACTCGCAGCCGACCTCGTCGGCGGACACCGGGCCGATTTCGGAGGCGGCACGGACGAACGCATCAAGGGACGCGAGGGGCACGAGCCGCCGCGCCACCTCCCGGCGCACGGCCTCTTCCTCCCTGACCATCGTGGCCGCCGATGCCGCGCCCAGGCCGATTCCGCGCTCGTGGTGCACGAGCTCGTGGGCCAGGACGCAGCGGCGCTCCCGACGACCGAGTCCGGTGTCGAGCACGATGACGTCCCGAGGGCCATCGCGGAGCCAGAGCCCCCGTGCGCCGTGGAGAGGCGCGAACCAGAGCGTGACGCCCGTGCAGGCCCGCAGGGCGCGCCAGGGGTTCCAGGGCTCCATCGGTGGCTGTGATGAGATGACATCAGATGCTACTTTCGCTCCCCCGGATCCTGGACCAGACTGCCGGCATGGCCACGCCGCTGCGGTTGCACTGGTCCGACGCCGACGCCGAGGTGCACAGCCTCGTGGTCGGCCCATTCGAGAACAACGTCTTCATCGTCCGCTGCAGGCGGACCGGAGACGCCGTCCTCCTCGACGCCGCCAACGAGCACGAACGGCTCCTGGAGCTGTGCCAGCAGCTCGGGGTGCGCCGCGTGCTCGAGACGCATGGGCATTGGGATCACATCCAGGCCGTACCCGCCCTCCGCGACGCTGGTTACGACGTGGCCGTCACCGCCGCCGACGCCGGGATGCTCCCCTCCTACGACTCGCTGCTCGAGGACGAGACCTCCATCGCCGTGGGCGACCTCCGCCTGTCCACGATCCTGACGCCCGGACACACGCCCGGCTCCATCTGCTTCCGCCTCGACGGGACGCCTCTGCTCTTCAGCGGCGACACCCTCTTCCCCGGGGGCCCCGGCGCCACCAAGGGCGACGGCGCGGACTTCCCGACGATCTTGCGTTCCATCGAGGACCGGCTCCTCAAGCTCCCGACCGACACCATCGTGCTCCCCGGGCACGGCGACGACACGACCATCGGCGCCGAACGCCCCCACCTCCAGGAGTGGGCCGACCGGGGCTGGTGACGCCACAGACGCCGTAACCTCGGGGCCGTGGACGCCCTCGCCGCCATCGCCTCACGACGCTCCACGGGTCGGCTCGGCCCGCCGGCCCCGTCCGGCGAACACCTTGACTCCATCCTGCAAGCGGGGGCCTCGGCGCCCGACCACGGCGAGCTACGACCCTTCCGGTTCATCCTGCTGCACGGCCCGGGTAAGGACGCTTTCGGTGAGGTTCTGGCTGCCGCCTATGACGCACGCTGCGCGGCCGCCCGGCAGGCTCCGGTCGGGGCCAAGCGTGAGAAGGAGCGGACCAAGCTCGGGCGGTCCCCCCTCGTGATCGTCGTCACGGTCGAACGCCAGCCGAGCGACAAGATCCCGTGGGAGGAGCAACAGGCCGCAGGTGCAGCGGCGTGCGAGAACATCCTCCTGGCCGCCACCGCTCTCGGGTACGGCTCTATGTGGCGGACCGGCGAGCCCACCTACGACCGCATGGTCAAGCAGGCCCTCGGGCTCGGCCCAGATGACGCCGTGGCGGGCTGGCTCTACCTGGGCTCCTTCATCCCGGGCACACCACGGGCCACGCGCCAGCCCACCACCGAAGGTCTCGTCTCCGAGTGGGCTCCGCCGGCTGCAGGCTGATGGCCCTCCCCTACGACCAGCGACCGGTGGACGATGCGCCCGTCCACACCACCGACCTCCCGGCGACGCCCACGCGGGACCGCACGATCGTGGCGTCGGCCTGGATCGAGGCTCCCCACGAGCTGGTCGACCTCGGCGCCGACCTCGGTCACGACCGGGTGGACTACAAGCGCCGCATCGGCCGGTGGCTGCTGTGGCGAGCCGGTCCAGCCGTCGGGGCCGACGCCCGCTACATGGCCGTGGCTTTCGACGACGTGAGTGAGCGCTGGGCCTTCCGCCTCCACGCCGACGGCACAGGCCAGGGCGAAGGCCCGAGCGGTGTGGTGCACGAGCGCTTCCGGGCATGGAAGGAGGACCTCCGCGACCACGGCGGAGGGCAGGTGCCCTCGGTCGGCTAGTCCTGGGACAGGTCGGCCCGGGCCTTGGCCATCTGGGCGGCCAGGAGAGGTAGACCCACGGCCTTGCGGCGGGCCGCGACGCCGGCGGCATCCTCGATGGGCCAGCACGTGAAGCTGCCGTTCTCGTCGAAGTCCATCTGCGTGCCGTAGACCTGCGGGCGACCCTCGAAGAAGCGGATTCGGTCGACAAGCACAGCCAGCTCAGAAGGCGTCACGTCGCCACGGGCCATCGCCCCGCCGAGCGCAGTCACACAGCGCCGGGCCAGGGCGGGGTCGGCCACGGCGTGCTGGAGCACGAGCCAGGCCGCTCGGGAGCCCGCCTCCCCCACGACGGCGCGGCCCGGCCAACCCACCTCATCGAGGATCTGGCTCAGGCGAGCGGCATGCCTGCCGTGCAGGGCCACGAGCCTCGGGTGGTAGGACACCCACAGGTCGCCTCCGTCGGCGAGGTCGGCACGCACGGCCTGGTCCGCCATGGCCATGGCCACCAGCTCCCGGGCCAGTCCGGCCCGAGAACCCGCCGTCGATCCAGACATGCGAGCGGTCAGTGAAGCCGGCCGGCCTCGAACGCGGCCGCCTCGGCCGCCTCGAGCTGCGTCTCGACGATGCTGAGGCCACCGTCCCAGAAGCCGGGGTCGGTGAGGTCGCAGCCCACGATCATGGCCAGCTCCTCCGGCGGCGCCGAGCTCCCGGACGAGAGAAGGCGGAGATAGCGCGGCACGAAGTCGGAGCCCTGCTCGGTGTACTGGCGATAGACGGAGAGGGCAAGCAGCTGGCCGAACGCGTAGGCGTACACGTAGCCGGGCGATCCCATGAAGTGCGGGATGTAGGACCACCAGCTGCGGTAGCCCTCCGTCACCTCGACAGAGGAGCCGAAGAGCGCCTCCTGCGACTGGGTCCACAGCTCGCCGAAGCGCTCGACCGACAGCTCGCCCTCGGTTCGCCGGGCCGTGTGGACGCTGTTCTCGAAGCGGTTCATGGCCGTCTGCCTGAAAACCGTGGCGATGGCGCCCTCGATGCTCTCGGCCAGCAGGGCGAGCCGCTGGTTGGGGTCGTCGGTGGCCTCAAGGAGGCGACCGAACGTGACGGTCTCCCCGAACACAGAGGCGGTCTCCGCCAGTGTCAGGCCGGTGGACTGCTGGAAGATGCCCTGCGGCCGGGCCATGTAGGCGTGCAGCCCGTGACCGAGCTCGTGGGCGAGCGTCAGCACGTCGCGGCGCTTGTAAGTCCAGTTCAGGAACAGGTACGGGTGATGGCTCGGCACCGTGTACGAGCAGAAGGCGCCGTTGCGCTTGCCCGGCACGCTCGGCGCGTCCACCCATCCCTCGTCGAAGAACCGTGCGCCTGCGCTGGCTAGCTCAGGGCTGAAGCTGGCATAGGCGTCGAGCACGATGTCCTTCGCCTCGGAGAAGGAGAAGCGCTCGTCGGCGTCGACCACAGCTGCGCTCCGGTCCCAGTCCGACAGGGTGTCCACCCCGAGGATGCGGGCCTTCAGCGCGTACCAGCGCTGGGGGATGTCGTAGCGGTTGACCACGCTGTCGACGAGGGCGTCGACCGAGGTGTCACTCGCCTCGTTGGCCAGGTTCATGGACGATATCCACGTGTCGTAGCCGCGCAGTCGGTCGTCGGTGGCCTTGTCCGCCAACAGCGTGTTGAAGATGAACGCACGGGTCCGCAGACCCGGTGCGAGCGCCTCGGTGACAGCCGCAGCGGCCGCCGCCCGAACCTCGCCTGAGGGGTCGGACAGCCGGGAGAGACCGCCCTCCAGCGTGGTCGTGGCTCCCTCGATGGTGACCTCGAGCGTGGAGGTGAGCTCACCGAACAACCGGACCCAAGCCTGACGGCCGGTTCGGCCCTTGTCAGCAAGGATCTGCTCCTCCGACTCGCTGAGCAGGTGGTCGCGGTAGCGGCGAGCGGCCCGTAGGTGGTGCCGGTGCGGGGCCAGGTGCTCGTCTGAGAGCAGCGCGTCGACCGCGGCGTCGTCGAGCTTGGCCCACTCCAGGTTGAAGAACAGGATGCGGTTGCTGAGGGCGGTGACCTGCTCCGAGGCGGCCGCGTAGGCCTGACCCCGCTCGGGGTCGCTCACGTCGGTGGACATGTTCAGCGACACGTAGGACATGGCCCGGCTCAGCAGGTCGGTGACCTCCCCGAGGGCGTCGACGAGGGCGCGGACCCCGGGCGCGTCGAGGTCGGCGATCGTGCTTCTCGCTGTCTCGATCTCGGCGATCTTCGCCTCGGATGCCAGGATCGCGGCCTCCCACCCCCCGAGGTCCGCCACCAGGGGCTCGAGGTCCCACCGCACCTCGGCGGCATCATCCACTGAACGGTCACTGAGGACGGTCATGGTGGCATGCTAACGGGCCTCCGCGGCCGACCGGCCTTGCCATTTCCCCTATGCCCGTAGTGCAAATAGGATGCATTCGTGGCCATGCCCCTGTTCGAGATCGACGGTCTGCACGTCAGCGTGGACGACACCCAGATCCTCCGCGGCGTCGACCTCGTCATTCAAGAGGGCGAGGTCCACGCCCTGATGGGGCCGAACGGCTCGGGCAAGTCCACTCTCGCCCAGACCCTGCTGGCCAATCCCGAGTACGAGGTCACGGCGGGCTCGATCCGCTACAAGGGCGAGGACATCACGGCGTGGCCCACCGAGGCCCGCGGCAAGGCAGGGATGTTCCTCGCCTTCCAGTACCCCGAGGAGGTCCCCGGCGTCCCCGTGCGCCAGTTCCTGCGCCAGGCCATGAGCGCTCGCAAGGGCATCGAGGACCTGTCGGTGCTCGAGACCCGCCTCGCCATGATGGAGTGGATGAAGCGGCTCGACATGGACGACTCGTTCATGGACCGCTACCTCAATGAGGGCTTCTCCGGCGGCGAGAAGAAGCGCAACGAGATCCTGCAGCTGGCCATGCTCGAGCCCGAGGTGGCGATCCTCGACGAGACGGACTCGGGCCTCGACATCGACGCCCTACGAGTGGTGGCCAAGGGCGTCATCGAGGTGCGCAAGGCCCGCCCCTCGATGGGCGTGTGCCTCATCACGCACTACGTCCGCATCCTCGACCTGCTGCAGCCCGACCGGGTCCACATCCTCTTGGACGGGCGAATCGTCGACTCCGGCGGTCTCGAGCTGGCGCAACGGCTCGAGGCCGACGGCTACGAGGCCTGGAGGTAGAAGGTGGCCACTCACACCTCACAGCTCGACGTCGACACCGTCAAGGCCGACTTCCCGATCCTCCGGCGCAGGGTCCACGACACCCGCCTCGTCTACCTCGACTCGGCATCGTCGTCGCAGAAGCCCCGTCAGGTGCTCGACGCCATGCAGCGCTACTACGAGACGAACCACGCCAACATCCACCGGGGGACGTACGCGATGGCGGAGGAGTCCACCGCCCTGTACGAGAGCGCCCGCACGAAGCTGGCCGCGTTCATCGGGGCACCGTCGCCGAGCGAGGTCGTGTTCACCAAGAACGTCACCGAGGCCATGAACCTGGTGGCCCAGTCCTGGGGCCGGGCCAACCTGAAGGCCGGCGATGCCGTCGTCCTCACTGAGATCGAGCACCACGCCAACCTCGTGCCCTGGCTCATGCTCAAGGAGCAGATCGGCATCGAGCTCCGCTTCATCCGGCTGGCCGACGACCACACCTTCGACCTCTCCGACCTGAGCCGCCTGGTCGACGGAGCCCGACTTGTCGGGGTCACCGCCATGTCGAACGTGCTCGGCTACCTGCCCCCTGTCCGTCAGATCGCCGACGCGGCCCACGCCGCGGGCGCCCTGGTACTGGTCGACGGCGCCCAGCTGGTGCCGCACTCGGCCACCGACGTCACCGCGCTCGGCGCCGACTTCTTCGGCCTCACCGGCCACAAGATGCTCGGGCCCACGGGCATCGGCGCCCTCTGGGCGCGGGCCGAGCTGCTGGAGGCGATGCCGCCGTTCCTGGGCGGAGGCGAGATGATCCGCGACGTTCGCCTCGACGGGTTCACGACGAACGACATCCCGTGGAAGTTCGAAGCCGGCACCATGCCGATCGCCGAGGCCGTCGGCCTCGGGGCCGCGGTCGACTACCTCACCGCCCTGGGCATGGACGCCGTCAGGGAGCACGAGGTGTCGCTCACCGCCTATGCCCTGCGGGCCCTGAAGGAGCGCCATGGCGACGGCATCACGCTCCACGGTCCGTCAGAACCCGCCATGCGGGGCGGCGTCATCTCGTTCGACTACAAGGGTGTCCACCCCCACGACGTGGCCCAGGTCCTCGACCAACACGGTGTCTGCGTCCGTGCCGGCCACCACTGCGCCAAGCCCCTGATGCGCCGGCTGGGCGCAGCGGCCACAACGCGTGCCTCGCTCTACGTCTACAACGATGAGGCCGACGTGGACGTCCTCGTCGACTCCCTGGCCGACGCCGACATGTTCGCCCTGTGACCCGCACGCACCACCGAAGGGGTTCCTGCTGATGGCTGGGCTCGAAGACCTGTACCGCGAGATCATCCTCGACCACTACCGCAGCCCCCGGAACCGGGGCGAGCTGGAGACCCCGCCGGCTGTGAGGGCCGAGGGCTTCAACCCGCTGTGCGGCGACGAGATCGTCCTCTACCTGGCCATGGACGGTGACCGCATCGCCGACATCAAGATCGGTGGTCAGGGCTGCTCGATCAGCCAGTCCTCCGCGTCCATGATGTCAGCCGCCGTGAAGGGCAAGACCGTGGTCGAGGCCCGGGCGCTGCTGCGCCGGTTCAAGGGCCTGATGTCCATCCACGAGCAGGCGCTCGGCGGCGACGGCACCGAGTCCGAGGTCGACGACCTCGAGACCGTGGCCGCCGAGGAGGCCGACGTGCAGCTGGGCGACCTCGAGGCCCTGCAGGGCGTCGTCAAGTTCCCGGTGCGCATCAAGTGCGCCACCCTGTCGTGGAACACCCTGGCCGAGGGTCTGGCCGAGGCCGGGGTTTAGCGAGTCTGTCTGCGGGCCCGGCGCTCGGCCGGCGTCAGCCGCAGCCCCGCGGCCTTGAGGCGACGGAGCAGCTCACGGCTCCCCACCTCGGTGGCACCGGCGCCGACGACGGCCTGACGGAACCGCTCCGGTACGTCGTAGTGGTCGCCCTGGAAGGCGCGCCGCGGGACACCGAGCCCGAGGGCCTCGACGAACGCGTGCAGCTCGTCGTATGAGGCGTCGCTCGTCAGATGGCACCACCTCTCACCCCGGTGCCACCACAGCGCCTGGTCGACCAGCACGGTCACAGCCGAGGTCAGGTGTCGGTGATGCCGAAGAGCAGGTACGGCGTGACGGTGTCGTCATCGGGCGAGAGGCGGGCTCGCATCTTGTCGCCCATCGCGTTGCCTGCCATCGCAATGGCGAGGACGAGGTTCGGGTCGTCCTGAAGACGGCCCGCGGTCGACTCGACCAGGGCCCGCAGCTCGATTGGAACAGATGCCAGCGTGACCGGGTCGAGCACGGCCTTCTGGGCGTAGGTGCACACCTTGGACGGGTTGGCGTCGACGGGGACCAAGAGCTCCTCGACGTGTGTACATCTCTCCGGCACCTCGGCCGATTCCATGGCCTGCGCAACGTCGTGGCCGACAGCAAAGGTGGTGAAGGGGCGCGGTGACACGCCCCGGAGCGTACGCTCACCAGCGATGAAGGTCTCCGTGAACTTTGACTTGTGCCAGTCCAACGCCCTGTGCATGAGCGCCGCGCCCGAGGTCTTCGAGGTCCGCGACGACGGGTTCCTCTATGTGCTCCAGGACGAGCCGCCAGATGAGCTGCGGGCCAAGGTGCTCGAGGCAGAGTCGCTCTGTCCCGTGCAGGCCATCACCGTCGAAGGGTGACGACCACTGCCGTCGTCGGTGCTTCCCTGGCAGGACTCCGCACCGCCGAGGCCCTGCGCCGAGCCGGCGACCACAGCGAGATCGTCCTGATAGGCGGCGAGCGCTACCAGCCCTACGACCGCCCACCCCTCTCCAAGCAGGTGCTCGAAGGAAGGTGGGAGCCCGCTCAGGCCATGCTGCGCCAGGCGTCCGACCTGTCGGTGGGCTGGCGGCTCGGCGCGGCGGCGACGGAGCTCGACCTCGGGGCCCGGGTGGTGGGCCTGGCCGATGGATCACACGTCGCGTTCGACCGGCTCGTCATCGCCACAGGGGCGTCGCCCCGCACGCTCCCAGGCGCGGAGGAGCTCGGTGGCGTCTTCACCCTGCGGACGCTCGACGATGCCGTGGCCCTGGCTGCCGCTTTCGCGGCCGTGCCGCTGCCCCGGGTCTGCATCATCGGCGCCGGCTTCATAGGCAGCGAAGTCGCCTCGGCGGCCCGTCACCACGGTCTGGAGGTCACGGTGCTCGAGGCCGGGCCCATACCCCTCGGGCGTGTCCTCGGGCCCGGGCTGGCGGCCGTGTGCGCGAGCCTTCATGCCCGGGCCGGTGTGGACCTCCGCTGCGGAGTGGGCGTCGAGGGCTTCGACACCGACGGCGCCGGACGGGTGTCGGCCGTCCGCCTGGCCGACGGATCCTCTGTCGCCGCGGAGGTCGTGGTCGTCGGCA
>Ga0136633_1001527_pt1 | contig 16983 bp, 18 predicted proteins | sample AntDrymeUQ832206_2_FD_105494 | JGI IMG/M metagenome (GOLD analysis project Ga0136633, IMG submission 105494) | Polar desert sand microbial communities from Dry Valleys, Antarctica - metaG UQ83 (22.06) | ecosystem: Environmental > Terrestrial > Soil > Desert | place: Antarctica: Dry Valley...
CTGGCGTCGTTCATGTGGCCGCGCGCCTTGCTCGCCATGGCGATCTTCGAATTCTGCATCACGCTGGCGATCATCGTCAACACCAAGGTCGGGGTGCGCAACGAATGGCACCGCCGCTGGCTCGACTATCGCCAGCTCGCCGAACGGCTGCGGCCGATGCGCAGCCTAAAGCTGCTGGGGATCGCCGCGCCCGACCCGCCGGGTACCCCAACCAACCCGGTGGCGCGGCGCTGGATCGATTGGTACGCGTCCGGAATCTGGCGCGCGATGGGCTGTCCCGCCGGGTCGATCGACGGCGCCCGGGCAGCGCAATTGTCGCAGGCGGTCGCGGCGTTCGAAGTCGCCCCGCAAGTCGCCTATCACGGCGCCAGCTCGCGCCAGATCAGTACGCTCGACCAGCGGCTCGACGCGATCGCCATGATATTGTTCTGGGCAACGCTGATCGTCAGCGTGGTGACAATCGCCGGGCGCGCACTGGCGCCGGAGCTGCTTGATCGGGCCAACAATTGGTTCACTTTGATCTCGGCCGGCTTTCCGGCGCTCGCCACCGCGGTGTTCGGAATCCGCTTCCAGGGCGATTTCGGCGGCAGCGCGCTGCGCAGCCTGGCAACCGCCGACTCGCTGCGCAAGATCGACGACGAGCTGAAGAGCGGCGTTCCTTTGCCCCGCGCCGCCGACCTTACCGAGCAGGCCGCGCGCACCATGCTCGGCGACCTCGACGAGTGGCGGCTGGTCAACCAGCAGCACGACCTCGGCATCGGCTGATCGGACTATGCTGTTTTCGGCGGGCGCCCACGCTTGCGCGGCGTGACGCCGCGTTCCTTCAACGCTTCGCGCAACAGGCATTCGACCTGCGCATTGACGCTGCGCAGATCGGCCGCGGCGCAGCGCCCCATCGTTGCTGTCAAATGGAATCGCGAGCCTCACGATTCTCGGCTAGGACACGCCCCGGCAAAGGAGATTCCCATGCGTTTCCTGCTAATTTTCGGAGCCTTGCTGATGACCGCGACCGCCCAAGCCCAGCCGACAGCCGAGTGGAAGCTGGTCATCCACGGCGGTGCGGGCGGGATCGAAAAGGCGAAGACCACAGCGCAAAAAGACCGCGCGATTCGCGCCGCGCTTGACCATGCGCTGGCAACCGGTTCGAAAATTCTCGCCGAGGGCGGCCAGGCGCTCGACGCGGTGGAGGCGGCGGTTCGCGAACTTGAGGAAGACCCCAATTTCAATGCGGGGCGCGGCGCCGTCTTCACCTATGACGGCGTCAACGAACTCGACGCTTCGATCATGGACGGCAGAACGCGCGCCGCGGGAGCGGTCACCGGGATATCGACGTCGAAGAATCCGATCAGCCTCGCCCGCGCGGTGATGGAGAAGAGCCCGCACGTTTTCCTGAGCGGTGACGGCGCCGACCAGTTCGCGCGCGAGCAGGGCCTGGAGCAGGTGCCGAACGAATATTTCGCGACACCGGAGCGGCGGCGGCAGCTTGAAGAGCTGAAGACCAACAAGGTGAGCGCCCTCGAAGTCGAATATAAATATGGGACCGTCGGCGCCGTCGCGCTCGATTCGAAAGGCCATGTCGCCGCGGCGACCTCGACCGGCGGCATGACCGGCAAGCGCTGGGGCCGGATCGGCGATTCGCCGATTATCGGCGCCGGCACCTACGCCGACGATCGCGCGTGCGCGGTTTCCGCCACGGGATGGGGCGAATTTTTCATCCGCGCCGGCGTCGCCCACGAGATTTGCGCGCGAATGCGGCTGACGGCGGCGAGCGGTCAGCAAGCCGCCGATGCGGTCATGGCCGAAGTGAAGGAGCTTGGCGGCAGCGGCGGAGTGATCGTCGTCACGCCGAGGGGCGAAATGATCTATTCATTCAACACACCCGGCATGTATCGCGGAATGGCCGATGCCAAGCGGCGCAGGGTCGCGCTCTATTCGGAAGCCGAGGAACGGTAAGGCAACGCCGCGCTGAGCCATTCGAACTCGCGCCCGATCGCCTCGCGCTCGCCGTCGAGGAAGGTCGCGACCGCTTGGCGAAAACCGGGGTTGGCGATGAAATGCGCCGAGCGGGTCAGTACCGGCTGATAGCCCCGCCCCAGTTTGTGCTCGCCCTGGGCGCCGGCCTGGACGTAGGTCAGACCATTGGCGATCGCCCATTCGATCGCCTGATAATAGCTGAGCTCGAAATGGAGCATGGGCACCTCTTCGCTGCAGCCCCAGTAGCGGCCGTACAATGTGTCGGTACCGATCAGGTTGAGCGCGCCGGCGATCGCGCGGTCGCCGCGATACGCCAGGAAGAGCAGCAGCTTGTCTCCCATCGTCGCGGCGATGCGGTCGAAAAAGTCGCGGGTGAGATAGGGTCGGCCCCATTTTCGGCTCCCGGTATCCTGATAGAAATTCCACATCGCGTCCCACTCGGCGGCGCCGATCTCGGCACCGCGCAGGGCCGCAAACTCCAGCCCCTCGCGCGCCACCGCTCGTTCCTTGCGGATTGCTTTTCGCTTGCGGCTGGTCAGCGCGCCGAGGAAGTCATCGAAGCTGGCATAGCCGCGATTCAGCCAATGATATTGAATGCCCTCGCGCATCAGCCAGCCACGCCGCGCGCATTCGGCCGCCCCGGCGTCGTCGACAAAGGTGATGTGCGCCGACGACAGATTGTTCTGCACCGCCACCGCCTCCGCCGCGGCGAGCAATTGCTGCGGCGCGGCCCCGAGCAGGCGCGCGCCCGGCACCGGGGTGAACGGGACCGCGATCTGCAGCTTGGGGTAATAATGCCCGCCGGCGCGCTCGAGAGCGTCGGCCCAGCCGTGGTCGAACACATATTCGCCCTGGCTGTGGCCCTTGAGATAGGCCGGGGCGGCCGCGACGATGGCCCCACCGTCGCCCTCGATCAGGATCGGCGCGGGGCTCCAGCCGGTGCCGGGGCCGACGCTGCCCGATTGCTCGAGCGCGGCGAGAAAGGCGAAACTGAGGAACGGATCGGCGCCGGCCAGCCGGTCCCATTCACTCGGCTCAACCGCGGCGACTCCGGGCGCGAGGCGGGCGATGATGTCGGCGTCGCGGTCGGCCATGCCGGCTAAACGCGCGAAACACGGGTCAGGCGCGGATCTCGACGATGGCATCGACTTCGACCGCGACACCAAGCGGCAGCACCGTCACCCCGACCGCGCTGCGGGCATGGCGGCCGGGCTCGCCGAACACTTCCTGCATCAGCTCCGAGGCGCCATTGGCGACCTTCGGCTGGTCGGTGAAATCGGGCGTGGAATTGACGAACACGCCGAGTTTGACGACCCGCACGACCCGGTCGAGCGAGCCCAATGCCGCCTTCATCTGCGCCAGCAGCATGATCCCGCAGCGCCGCGCCGCGGCGATCCCCCCGTCGAGATCGACGTCGTCGCCCAGGCGGCCGGTGATCAGGCTGCCGTCTTCGGCGAAGCTGATCTGCCCCGAGATGTGCAGCATTCCGCCCGATTCGACCGCCGGGACATAGGACGCCACCGGGGCGGCGGGGGCGGGAAGGGTGATGCCGAGCTCGGCAAGGCGCTGGTCAATGCTCATGGCGGAGCCTCAAGCACCGCCGGCGCCGCGAATCAAGCCTCGCGCGCGACCGTGAACCCAGCCCAGCTCTGGCTGACCGGCATCAGCTCGATGCTGTTGATGTTGAGGTGCGGCGGCAAAGTTGCGATCCACCAGATGGTCTCGGCGAGGTCGTCCGCGGTCATCGGGGTCATCCCGGCGTAGAGCGAATCCGACGCCGCCTGGTCGCCGCCGTTGCGCACCAAAGTGAACTCGGTTTCGGCCATGCCGGGCTCGATCGAGGTGACGCGGACGCCCGTGCCGGCGAGGTCGCAGCGCAGGTCGAGCGACAGCTGGCGGACAAACGCCTTAGACGCACCATACACCGCTCCGCCAGGGTAGGGGTAAGTCGCCGCGACCGACGACATATTGATCACCGCGCCCTTGCGCTGGATCAGCGCCGGCAGCAGCGCGCGGGTCAGCGCGACGAGGCCGATGACATTTGTTTCTATGGAATTCGTCAGTTCCGCGAGATCGGCCTCCTGCAGCGCGTCCATCGGCGGGGCGAGGCCGGCATTGTTGAGCAACAGGTCGATGTCGCCCCACGGCGGGTCGAGCCGCGCCAGCTGGCCGAGCGACTCCACGTCGCGCATGTCGATCTCGAGCGGCAGGCAGGCCTCGCCCAAGTCCTCCGCCAGCGCGCGCAGTCGGTCGCCGCGCCGTCCGGTCGCGATCACCCGCCAGCCGCCCCGCGCGAAGCGCCGCGCCGCGGCCAGGCCGATGCCGGCGGTGGCGCCGGTGATGAGGACGGTCTTTGTCATTGAGATTCCTCGAATTTTTGCAGAATCCATTGACTCGCGGTGGGCCAGTCGTCGATCCGCGCATGCGCCTCGGGCGCTGGCGGGACGGCGCGGGCGATGCGCGGCTCGGCGATCATGTGCAGCCGCCACACCTCGGGCGCATGTTTGGCCACCGACGCATGATGGACCGCCAGATCGTCGACGAACACAGTGGTGCTTGCAGTGTGACGGTCGCGGATGGCGCGCGCCGGCACCCCCTTTCCGCCGCGGTTGCACACCACTTCATGGCGGATGCCGTGGCTGGCGAGCTGCTCGACCCGCCACGAATGCGCCTCGTCGCCCAAATTAGTCAGGATGACGATGTCGGCCACCTCGCCAATCCGGCCGAGCGCGTCGAGCGCGCCGGGGACGAGGGTCTGGCGATGCATCTCGGCACGGAAGAACTGTCCGAGCAATGGCCACACCCGGTCGGGCGCGATGGTCTCGCCGGTGGCGCGGTCGGTCATCGCTTCGGCGAAATCACCGCGGTCGAGATCGAAATGGACTCCGTGCGCCTCGTCCAGCCAGTCGGCGAAGTGCGACACCATGTGCAGCAATACCTCGTCGCAATCGCTGATCAGCAGCGGCCGGGTCATGATTCGAGCGCCCGACGAGCCGCGACCAGCGCTGCGGGTGTCACACCAATCGTCTCCGCAACGGATAGAAGATCGGGCTCATGTGCCTCCAGAAAGCGCAGTAATGCAGCCAAAAGCGCCCGCTCACCGGCGCGGCGGCGAAGCTCGTCCGTCCCGATTCCGGTCAGGTCGAGGAAGCGCTGCGCCCGCCGCTCATCGCCGAGCGTTGCAGCAAGCGCGGCTAGCGCCAGCGTCTCGACATCATTTGGAGTCGGCGGCGGCATGGCCTAGGTTCCGGGCATTGCTGAGGAAGATGGTTTGGCCAAGATCCTGATAATCGAGGACAACGCCCTCAACATCAAGCTGTTCTGCGATCTGCTCGCGGCGCACGGCCATCAGCCGCAGGCGGTGACCGACAGCCGCCAGGCGCTCGAGGCGGCGCGCGAGTTCGCCCCCGACCTGGTTATCACCGATATCCAATTGCCCCATGTCAGCGGGCTCGAGCTGATTCGTCTGTTGCGCGCCGATGCCGATTTGCAGGCCGTGCCGATCATGGCGGTCACCGCCTATGCCGGGCAGGGCGACGAGGACCGGGTGCGCGGGGCGGGCGCGCAAGCCTATGTGTCGAAGCCGATCTCGGTCGCGCGCTTCGCGGCGACGGTCGCGGACTTGCTTGCCGACAGTCGCGCGGGAGCCGAGAGTCCGGTTCAGCCCGGCTAGAGAATTTTTCTTGAGATTGATCCCGGGTCGCGGCCCGGGATGACGAGCCTAACGGCTCGTCATTTGATCTTGGCTTCCTTGAACTCGACATGCTTGCGCACGACCGGGTCGTATTTGCGGAAGCTCATCTTCTCGGTCGTGTTGCGCGGGTTCTTCTTGGTCACATAGAAGAAGCCGGTGTCGGCAGTGCTGACGAGCTTGATCTTGACGGTTGCCGACTTGGCCATCGAAAAATTCCTGAATCTGCAAAAAAGAAGAGCGGCCTGCCGCCGCTCAGGTCGGCGGCTCAATGACGCCGAGAGGGCATTTTGTCAACCGCGCGCGCCCTCGTAACACGGCCTTAACCTCGATCGGCGACCCTCCGTTCAGACAGCAAGGGAGGCGACACCGATGGCACGCGACGCGCTCGAACTAGTGCGCAACCATATCGCCGGGAGAATCGCCGACATCCACAAGCGTGCCCAGCGCCTGTCGCCGCTCGACATCCACGCCCGCATGGACGCCATCCGCGAAATCGCGGCGGCGCATGGCATGGTCGCGCTGGAAGGGCTCGCCCATTGCTCGGCCCAGCTCGCGCTGCTGCCCGGCCACCGTATCGCCACACTATCCTGTCTCGAGCATATCGACGAAGCATTGGACAGCGACAAGGCGACCGACCGCACGACCATTCTCGCGGCGCTCGCGGTGCGGCTTCATTAGGGCAACGACTGGCTTGCTCGCGCATTGAGCGGGCAATGCGCGCTTTCTCGCAACTGCTCGACGACCTCGTCTACACGCGCTCGCGCAACACCAAGCTCGCGCTGATCGGCGCCTATCTCAAGCAAACGCCGGACCCCGACCGCGGCATCGCACTGGCCGCGCTGACCGGCACGCTGGACATTCCCGCGGTCAAAAGCGCGGCGGTGCGCGCCATCGCCGAGGACAAGATCGACCCGGTGCTGCTGCGCATGAGCCGCGACTATGTCGGCGACATGGCCGAGACGGTGGCGTTGCTGTGGCCAGTTTCGGAAGGCGAGCCCGAGATCGACGACGGCAGCATCGGCATCGCCGACGCGGTCGGGCGGTTGCGCGGGGCGAGCCGGATGGAGGCCCCGCGCGTGCTCGCCGCGATGCTCGACCACCTCGACGCGTCGGGGCGATTCGCACTGCTCAAGCTGGCGACGGGGGCGCTGCGCGTGGGGATTTCGGCGCGGCTCGCCAAGCAGGCGCTGGCCGACGCGTTCGGGCTCGACGTCGAGGGGGTCGAGGAAGTGTGGCACGGGCTCAAACCGCCGTTCCCCGAATTGTTCGACTGGGCTGAGGGCCGCGCCGGCCAGCCGACGGTGCGCGACGTGCCGGTGTTCCGCCCGTTCATGCTCGCCCACCCGCTCGACCAAACCCGAGTGAGCCTCGATGAGTATGTGGCCGAGTGGAAGTGGGACGGGATCCGCGTCCAGGTGGTCCACATCGCCAATTCGACTGGCGGCGACACCCGCCTGTACAGCCGCACCGGCGACGATATTTCCGGCAGCTTCCCCGACATCGCCGCCGCCTTTGCCTGTCCCGGCGTGCTCGACGGCGAGCTGCTGGTGCGTGGGCTCGATCAGGGCGCCGATGCGCATGGCGGCGCGGCGGCCAGCTTCAATGCGCTGCAACAACGGCTCGGCCGCAAGAATGTCAGCGCCAAAATCCAGGGCCAGTATCCGGCGTTCGTTCGGCTCTACGACATCTTGTTCGACGGCGAAGAAGATCTGCGCGCGCTGCCGTGGAGCGCGCGCCGGGCGCAACTCGAGCGGTTCGTCGGGGTGCTCGACCCGGAGCGGTTCGATCTCTCGCAATTGATCGACGCCCAGAATTTCGAGGCGCTGAAAGAATTGCGCGCCGGCGCCCGCGACGCCGCGATCGAGGGGATGATGCTCAAGCGCCGCGACAGCCCGTACGTCGGGGGGCGCAAGACCGGGCTGTGGTATAAATGGAAGCGCGACCCGCTGACCGCCGATTGCGTCCTGATGTATGCCCAGCGCGGCTCGGGCAAGCGCTCCAGTTTCTATTCCGACTACACCTTCGGCTGCTGGTCCGACGACGGCGAGCTGCTGCCGGTCGGCAAGGCCTATTTCGGCTTCACCGACGAGGAACTGAAGATGGTCGACAGCTTCGTGCGGCGCCACACCGTGCAGCGCTTCGGGCCGGTGCGCGAGGTCGAGAAGAGCCTGGTGCTCGAGGTCGCGTTCGATTCGATCCACGCCTCGAAGCGGCACAAATCGGGCCTCGCGATGCGCTTCCCGCGGATCAGCCGCATCCGCACCGACAAGCCGGCCGCCGAAGCCGATCACATCTCGACCTTGAAAGCGCTGGCGACATAAGAAAACGGCCGCCCGGCAGGTGCCAGACGGCCGCATGTATTCGATCGGACCGATTACTCGGGCTGGATCGGCGTCAAATTGACCGCGGCATATTTGCCTCGGCGGTCGACCTCGATCTCGAACTCGAGTCGGTCGCCTTCGTTGATCGTCGGCATGCCGGCACGCTCGACCGCCGAGATGTGGACGAACGCATCAGGCTGGCCGTCGTCGCGCGAGATGAAGCCGAAACCTTTCATCGCGTTGAAGAACTTGACCGTTCCGCTGGCTTTCTCGCCGGTCAACTGACGCTGCGGCCCGCCACGGTCGCCGCCGGGGCCTTCCCGATCGCCGCCGCCGCCACCGCCACCGCCACCGCCGCGCGAAACCTCCATCGGCTCGCCGTCGATGCGCAAATTGGTCGCCGAGACGCGCCCACCGCGATCGACCAAAGTGAATTCGAGCGGCTGGCCGTCGGCGAGGTCGGTAAGACCCGCTTGCTCGACTGCGGAGATGTGCACGAACACATCTTCTCCTCCGTCATCGCGGACGACGAAACCGAAGCCCTTTTGCGGGTTGAAGAATTTGACCACGCCTTTGCCTTCGCCGACGACCTGCGGGGGCATGCCCCCACCCGCGCCGCCGCCGCCGCGGTATCCACCGCCGCCGCCACCGCCGCCGTAGCCGCCACCGCCGCCGGGCCGGTCGCCGAAGCCACCGCCGCCGCCGGGACCAGCCCCGCGATCGCCATAGCTGCGCGGCGCGCCGAATCCGCCCCGCTCGGCTCCGCCGCGATCACCGCTGCTGCTGCTGCTTTCCTCGAAAAATCCGTCGCGCTTGTCGCGCCCGCGACCTCCGCGATCGCCCTTACGCCCTCTGTCGAAACCCATGCCCGTCCAAACTTCCTCGTGCCCGCATTTAACCACCAGAACCAACGCGCTGGGCCCTCAGGCGCAACCGGTCGGGCGCGTTTCGCTCACGCACCATTCACGGCCCTACAGGAAAAAAAGGCGCCGCTCCAGTGATTCGATGCGGCAGGGGTGGAATGGGTGGCGCTACCCCGGGTAGAGGGGGTTGGGGCGCTGTCCGCTGGAGCCCGAGGAACACTGAATGGCGATTCATTTTCACGAGGAAGATTTGGCCGGCGGCGTGACGTTCGCCGACGGGCCGATCGCGGTCGATACCGAGGCGATGGGGTTGATGCCCGGCCGGGATCGGTTGTGCCTCGTGCAATTGTCCGACGGCGGCAGCGACGAGCATCTGGTCCGCTTCGGGCCGGGCAGCGACTATGCCGCGCCGCGGTTGAAGGCGCTGCTCGGCGATCCTGGGCGACTTAAGCTCTACCATTTCGCGCGCTTCGACGTGGCCATCATGCGCGCCTATCTCGGGATTGTCGCCGGCCCGGTCTATTGCACCCGCACCGCATCGCGCCTGGTGCGCACCTACACCGACCGCCACGGCCTCAAGGAGCTGGTCAAGGAAATGCTCGGCCAAGACCTTTCCAAGCAGCAGCAGACCAGCGACTGGGGGGCGCCCGAGATCAGCGACGCCCAGCGCGAATATGCGGCTAGCGACGTGCGCTACCTCCACGGGCTCAAGGCCAGGCTCGACGAAAGGCTGGCGCGCGAGCAGCGCATCGAGCTGGCCCAGGCTTGCTTCGACTTCCTCCCCCACCGCGCCATGCTCGACCTCGCCGGCTGGGCCGAGCAGGATATTTTCGCCCATGCCTGAGCAGCGCCCATCCGAGCGCCCGCCTGAGACGCATGATGTCTGAGGCCGCCGTCCGCGATCGCGCGGGCAAGCAGCATTGGGCCGAGCCCGGCGGCCGCCACGACCGGCTGATCCGCTTCGCCAAGATCGCCTTGCCGTCGGCGGTCGGGGTGCTAATCGCGGTGCTTGCCATCGCGCCGCTCGAACGCGACAGCGAAGTCAGCTTCATCCTCGACAAAAAGCGCGTCGACAATGCGCCCGAGCGCATGCGGGTCGAGGCGGCGCGCTATTCGGGCGAGGACAATCGGGGCCAGAAATTCACCCTTTCCGCCGAAAACGCGGTGCAGCGCCGCTCCGACATTCCGGTGGTCGATATCGGCGGCATGATCGCGCGCCTCGCCCTCATCCAGGGCCCTCTGCTGGTCGCCGCCGACCGCGGCCGCTACGATCTCGACACGCAAAAGGTCGACATCGACGGAACGGTGCGAGTCGCCGGACCCGATGGCTATCGGCTCACCGCGCGCGACGTCACCGTTGATCTCAAGCAGAACAGCCTGATCAGCGGCGGCCTAGTCGAAGGGGAAATGCGGCTCGGCCGCTTCACCGCGGGGCGGATGCGTGCCGACCTTGGCGACCGCACGGTGGTACTCGATCAGGGCGTTCGCTTGAAAATCGTGCAGGGGGCGGTCAGATGAGTGGGATGACCCGGCCGTTCCTGCTGAGCTTTGTGCTCTTGTCGCTCGCCTCCGCCGCCTTGGCTCAATCCGCCCAGCCGGTGTCGGCGTTGAAGGGGCATGACAGCAACGCCCCGATCGACGTCTCCAGCGACCGCATCGAAGTGCAGGACCGCGCCGACCGTGCGATCTTCGCCGGCAGCGTCCGGGTCCGCCAGGCTTCGCTGGCGCTAGACACCGAGCGGCTGACGGTCGCTTACTCCAGCACCGGCGGCGTGCAGATCCGTCGCCTCGACGCCAGCGGCGGAGTGACGGTGCGCAGCCCGTCGGAAACCGCGAGCGGCAATTTCGGCATTTACGACCTCGACCGGAAGCTGATCACTCTGGTCGGCGCGGTGCAGCTCAACCGCGGCGGATCGCGCATCAACGGGTCGCGGCTGGTCATCGACCTGCGCACGGGCCGCGCCGTGATCGACGGCGGCGCCCCCGGCGTCGGCCAGAGCGGCGGGCGCGTGACCGGACGCTTTACGGTGCCGCAACGCGGCGACCGATAGTCGGATGAACGAGGCAGCGGCCCTCCCGCGCACGATGCAGCAGCAGCAGCCCCCCGGCGTCCTGCGCGGGATGGAGGTGCGCTCGATCGCCAAGGCCTACGACCGCCGGGCGGTGCTCCACGACGTCTCGCTGAGCGTGTCGCGCGGCGAAGTGGTCGGCCTGCTCGGACCCAACGGAGCCGGCAAGACGACCTGCTTTTACTCGGTGATGGGGCTGGTCAAGCCGGACAGCGGGCGCATTTTCCTCGACGGCGACGACATTACCGACCTGCCGATGTATCGCCGCGCCATCCTCGGCCTCGGCTATCTGCCGCAGGAAACCTCGATCTTCCGCGGGCTCACCGTGGCGCAGAACATCTTCGCCGTGCTCCAGGTGTCGGAGCCCGACAAAGCGGCCCGCGCCGCGCGGCTCGAACGATTGCTCGGCGAGTTCGGCCTCACCCATTTGCGCGATTCGGCGGCGATGTCGCTGTCGGGCGGCGAACGGCGGCGCTGCGAGATCGCCCGCGCGCTGGCCGCCGACCCGTCGATCATGCTGCTCGACGAGCCGTTCGCCGGAATCGACCCGATTTCGATTTCGGACATCCGCGATCTCGTGCGCGAGCTGAAGCAGCGCGACATCGGGGTGCTGATCACCGACCATAATGTCCGCGAGACGCTCGACATCGTCGATCGCGCCTGCATCATCTACGACGGGCAAGTGCTGTTCCAGGGCACACCGGAGGCACTGGTCGCCGACAATGAAGTCCGCCGGCTCTACCTCGGCGAGAGCTTCGCGCTCTAGGCGCCGGCGCACAGATGGCGCTGGGCCCGCGCATCGATATCCGCCAGTCGCAATCGCTGGTGATGACGCCGCAGCTGAGCCAAGCGATCAAGCTGCTGGCGCTGTCCAACTTGGAACTGGAAGCCTTCGTCGCGGAGGAATTGAGCCGCAATCCGTTGCTCGAAGGCGGCAGCAGCGACGATGACGGCGATGCGCCGGACAGTGCGGCGGTTTCCGACGACGCGGATAGCGACAGCTTCGAGGCGCCCGACGACCCCGGCGCCGACGACCTCATCGGCGGCGCCGACGACGACCGGCCGCTCGATATCGACTGGCAGGACCAGGCGCTGGAGAAAGACAGCTTTTCCGACGCGGTGACCACCGGCGCTGGGGGCGAGGAGGCGTTCGACTTCGACCGCCTCGAATATGCGGCGTCGTCGCTCACCGAGCATCTCCACAATCAGCTCCACGGCGCGTCGGGGCCGGCCGGCGCGCTGGCGCGCGCGATCGCCGAAATGCTCGAGGAGACCGGCTATCTGACCGTGCCCGTGGCCGACATCGCGGCGATGACCGGAGCGCCGCGCGCGCTGGTCGAGCAGACGCTGGCCCTGGTCCAGGAGCTCGACCCGCCCGGCACCGGCGCGCGCTCCTTGTCCGAATGCCTCGCGCTCCAAGCCAAGGCGGCCGACCGCTACGACCCGGCGATGGCGCGGCTGATCGACAATCTCGATCTCTTGAGCCGCGGCCAGCTTGCCGCGCTCAAGCGCATCTGTGGCGTCGATGACGAGGATCTCGCCGACATGATCCGCGAGCTGCGCGCGTACGACCCCAAGCCCGGCTGCCGCTTCTCCGGCGGCGCCGCGGAAAGCGTCCAGCCCGACGTGTTCGTGCGCCGCACCAGGAGCGGCGGCTATGCGGTCGAGCTGAACGCCGCCAATCTTCCCCGGCTGCTGGTCAATCGGCGCTATTATCAGGAGCTCAAGGCCGGCCCCCACGACAAGGCGTCGAAGGCGTGGCTGAGCGAATGTTTGGCCAGCGCCAACTGGCTGGTCAAAGCGCTCGACCAGCGCGCGCGGACCATCGTCAAGGTCGTCTCGGAGATCGTCAAGCGGCAGCAGGGCTTCTTCGATCGCGGCGTCGCGGCGATGAAGCCGATGACCCTGCGCGATGTCGCCGAGGCAATCGAGATGCACGAATCGACCGTCAGCCGCGTCACCTCCAACAAATATCTGTTGTGCGATCGCGGCATGCTCGAGCTCAAATATTTCTTCGGCTCGGGGGTCGGCGGCGGCGAGGAGGGCGGCGAAAGCGCGGCGGCCGAAGCGGTCAAGGCGGCGATCGCCGAATTGATCGCGGCCGAGACCGAGATCCTCAGCGACGACACTCTGGTCGATTTGCTCAAGGCTCGCGGCTTCGACCTCGCGCGGCGCACGGTGGCCAAATATCGCGAGGCGATCGGGCTTGGATCGTCGATCCAGCGGCGGCGGCAAAGGAAGATGCGGGGCGGCTAATGGAAACGCACCGTCCCCCAGACTGTGCTGGTTTCCATCATCCCGACAATCGCGCCCAGATCGGCAGATGGTCCGACGCACACTTCGCGGAGTCGCTGCAATGGACCCCGGCGGCGTCGATCCTCAGCGCCGAATCGACGATGATGCGGTCCAGCGCGGCGACCGGATGGCGCGAATGGAAGCTGTTGCCGGTAGGCGCCACGCGGAATCCCGATCCGAGCTCCTGCAGGCAGCCTGCGGCGAGGCGCCATTCGTTGGTGTCGCCCATCAGCACCGTCGGCATCGCTAGCGGGCGCGCCGCGATGGCATCGAGAATGTAGCGCATCTGCCGCCGCCGCCACAGGCCCGACAAATCGAGGTGGAGCCCGACTACGCGCAGCGGCCGGTCGCCGATCAGTAATTCGGCGAGCACCGCGCCGCGCGGCTCCAGCGTCGGCAAGTCGAGCGCGGCGACATCCATCACCTCGACATGGCGCTTCACCAGCAGCGCATTGCCGTGCCAGCCGATGTTGCGCGTATCGAGCTTCATCAGCCGCTCGGCATGAAGCCCGCCGGGGACTTTCTCGAGCATGCGGTTGTGCCGCACCCCGAAGGCGACCGGCTTGTACAGCCCGTGGCCGTCGATCAGCGCATGCGGCATCGCCGACCCGCGCCCGCCGAAACGCTTGTCCGCCTCCTGCAGCGCGACAACGTCGGCATCGATCTCCCTGAGCACCTCGAGCACGCGCTTGGGGTTACGCCGCCGATCGGTGCCGATGGCCTTGCGCATGTTGTAGGAGGCGACGGTAATGGTGGCGTTCACGCTGCCGCCAACCGCCGCCATCGGCTCGGGTTCCTCACACGTCGAGGTTGGCGACGTTGAGGGCGTTGTCCTGGATGAACTCGCGGCGGGGCTCGACGACGTCGCCCATCAGGCGGGTGAAGATTTCGTCGGCGACGTCGGCCTGGGCGACCTCGACTCGCAACAGCGAGCGGTTGGCGGGGTCGAGCGTGGTCTCCCACAATTGCTCGGCGTTCATCTCGCCCAAACCCTTGTAGCGCTGGATCGACAGGCCCTTGCGGCCGGCGGCGAGCACGGCGTCGAGCAATTCCGACGGGCGCGTGACGGGGACCGACTTCTTGGTGTCGGCGACGGCCTCCTCGACCGGCTCCTCGCCATCGGCTACGGTCGGCGTGGCGGGTTCCGGCGCCGCCGCCGTTTTGCCCAATGTGCGCAATGTCGCGGGTTTGGCGTAGAGCGCGACTTGCTCGGACGCGAGGGTATGGAGCTTGCGCGCTTCGGCGGAGGTGACGAAGCTCGGCTCGATGATCGTCACGTCGGTGACTCCGCGCCATATCCGCCGCAGGAGATAGCCGCCTCCTGTCGCGATTTCGCCGGTCCAGGTCGCCTCGAGGTCGCCGGCGCCTTGCCACTTGGCGACGCGCGCCACCGCCGCAGCGCGGCCGGCCCTGTCGAGCGCCGGGTCGAGCCCGCCCGACAGCGCCAAGGCCTCGATCAGCGCCGGATCGTATTTCCTCGGGGCATAGCGCATCAGCGTCCGCATGCGCCGCGAATGTTCGAGCAAATGGCGAAGATCGGCGCCGGAACGCGGACCGCCCGCGGTCTCCAGCACCAGCCCGTCGAGCCCGGCATCGACCAGATATTCGTCGAGCGCGGAATCGTCCTTGAGATACACTTCGGAGCGGCCGCGGGCGACCTTGTAGAGCGGCGGCTGGGCGATAAAGAGGTGTCCGGCCTCGATCAGATCCGGCATCTGGCGGTAGAAGAACGTCAGCAGAAGCGTGCGGATGTGGGCGCCGTCGACATCGGCGTCGGTCATGATGACGATCTTGTGGTAGCGCAATTTTTCGAGGTTGAATTCCTCGCGGCCGATCGAGGTGCCCAACGCCTGGATCAAAGTCCCAATTTCCTTCGAGCCGAGCATGCGGTCGAAGCGCGCGCGTTCGACGTTGAGGATCTTGCCCTTCAAGGGGAGGATCGCCTGGTTCTGGCGGTTACGGCCCTGCTTGGCCGAGCCGCCGGCGCTGTCGCCCTCGACCAGGAACAATTCAGACAAGGCCGGGTCGCGCTCCTGGCAATCCGCGAGCTTGCCCGGCAGCGAAGCGATGCCCATCACCGACTTGCGGCTGGCCTCGCGCGCTTTGCGCGCCGCTTCGCGGGCAGCAGCGGCGTCGATCGTCTTCTGGATGATACTGCGCGCATCACCTGGATGCTCCTCGAGCCACTCGCTCATCTTGTCGCTCATCAGGCTTTCGAGCGGCTGGCGCACTTCGGAGCTGACCAATTTGTCCTTGGTCTGGCTGCTGAACTTGGGGTCGGGCAATTTGACCGAGACGATCGCGGTCAGCCCTTCGCGCATGTCCTCGCCGGTCAGCGTGACCTTTTCCTTTTTGAGCATCCCCGACCGTTCCGCGTAATTGTTGATGGTGCGGGTCAGCGCGGCACGGAACGCGGCCATGTGGGTGCCGCCGTCGCGCTGAGGGATGTTGTTGGTGAACGGCAGGACGTTCTCGTAATAGGAATCATTCCATTCCAGCGCGACGTCGATGCCGATGCCGTCGCGCATCGCCGAAATCGTGATCGGATCGGGAAACAGCGGCGTCTTGGCGCGATCGAGATATTTGACGAACGCGCCGATGCCGCCCTCGTAATAGAGCTCACGCTCGACGCGCTCCTCGTGGCGCGCATCGGCGAGGATCAGGCGCACGCCCGAGTTGAGGAAGGCCAATTCGCGGAAGCGATGCTCGAGATGGTCGAAATCGAATTCGATGATCTTGAACGTCGCGGGGCTCGGCAGGAAGGTCACCCGCGTGCCCTTCTTGCCCTCGGGCGCCGGGCCGACGAGCTTGAGCGGGGCGACCGCGTCGCCGAACGCGAAGCGCATGTTATGCTCCTCTCCGTCGCGCCAAATGGTCAGATCGAGCCATTCCGACAGCGCGTTGACGACGCTGACGCCGACCCCGTGCAGACCGCCCGACACCTTGTAGGCATTGTCTTCGCTGGTGTTCTCGAATTTCCCGCCGGCGTGAAGCTGGGTCATGATGACCTCGGCCGCCGACACGCCTTCCTCGGCGTGGATCCCGGTCGGAATGCCGCGGCCATTGTCCTCGACGGTGACCGAGCCGTCGGGGTTCAACTGGATCAGGATGCGGTCGCAGTGGCCGGCCAGCGCCTCGTCGATGGCGTTGTCGGAGACCTCGAAAACCATGTGGTGGAGGCCCGAGCCGTCGTCGGTATCGCCGATGTACATGCCCGGCCGCTTGCGCACCGCATCGAGGCCCTTGAGCACCTTGATGCTGTCGGCGCCATATTCGTTCTGGTTGGGGTCTTCTGCCATGACCGAGGCTATAGCGACTGCACGCGCAAAGTCACGCGCGTGTGCGCGTAGGCGCGCGTGAATCGGTCGCCTATCGCCAACGGCGGAAATCTGCTCAACATCACCACCGATGGGGGAAGTTGAGGTCATGCGCAGGGCAATTTACGGGCTGGTGATGGCGGCGATTGGGGCGGGGCAGTCGCAGGCGGCGGCCACGCCGCTGCGGCCTGACCAGGTGGCGTTTCGCGCGCTGTATGCGGAATTGGTCGAGACCAACACGACATTGTCCGATGGCAGCTGCACGCTCGCCGCCGAGCGGATGGCGGCGCGGCTCAAGGCGGCGGGAATGGCCGATAGCGAGCTGACCCAGTTCGCCGACCCGGCACATCCCAAGGAAGGCGGGCTGGTCGCGGTCTATCCGGGGTCGTCGAAGACGCTGAGGCCGATCCTGTTGCTGGCGCATATCGACGTGGTCGAGGCCAAGCGCGC
>Ga0136633_1001528_pt1 | contig 16971 bp, 11 predicted proteins | sample AntDrymeUQ832206_2_FD_105494 | JGI IMG/M metagenome (GOLD analysis project Ga0136633, IMG submission 105494) | Polar desert sand microbial communities from Dry Valleys, Antarctica - metaG UQ83 (22.06) | ecosystem: Environmental > Terrestrial > Soil > Desert | place: Antarctica: Dry Valley...
AGACCGGCGAGCTCTCCGTCGTACGGCGTGTCCTTGGGAGTGAGGGTGAAGGTGCCGAAGCCGGTGCGGGTGGCCAGTCCGTCGACGTCCGCCGGGTGCCAGCGGACCGCGAACTCGTCGGCGAGGCTCACCTCGACGCGCAGCATGAATCGCATCGAGTCGAGAAAGGCAATCAAGGCCTCTGCCGTGCCCGGCTCGACGTGCGCGAGCACCTGGGTGCCGTCCTCGACCAGCTGCAGGTGATGCTCCACGTGGCCCTGGGGTGACAGGACGAGGGCTTCGGTGGACTCACCAGGCTTCAGGTCTGCGACGTGTTGAGACACCAGGGAGTGCAGCCAAGACAGCCGATCCGGGCCGGTGATCCGGAGGACCGGGCGGTGCGACAGGTCGACAGCAGCATCGCCGGAAGAAAGTCGGCGCTGCTCGCGGTAGGGGTCGCCGTAGTGCGCCGCGACCTGCGCATCGAGCTCGGCGGGGGTCATGCCCTCCATAGAACCTCATCTGAACCTCATCGCGGACGCCACGAGGGCCCGGGAGCAGTGCCCCCAGGCCCTCGTGGTGCGTGTCCTGCTAGGTCAGGCGAAGAACCCGCTGACGTCCATCAGCAGCCGGCCGGTGCCGTTGGACAGCTTGGCCTGCACCTTGCCGCTGGCGACCTTGACGATCGCCAGGTTGGAGATGGACGTGCCGGCGTAGAACCGCTGGGTGGCGACGTTCGGGTTGGACCCGAACGTCGTCACACGCGTGTAGCCGTTGCTCGACGGCCTGATGACCTCAGTGTTGAGGACGACTGCCTTCGCGTTGGCCGGGACGCCACCGACTCCGGTCACGAAGACCGGCCGGATGGTCGTGCTGGCCAGCTGGTTGTAGATCCTGACCGTGGGCAGCGGGGTGAAGGTGGAGCCCGCGGAGGAGCGGCTGTAGTAGCCAGCGACATCCATCAGGACCCGCGCCGTGCCGGTGTTGACCCTGGCCTGGATCTTGCCGCTGACCAGCTTGACGATCGCCTGGTTGGAGATCGACTTGCCCTTGTAGAACCGCTGCGTGGCGACATTCGGGGTGGAACCGAACGGGGTGACTCGCACGTAGCCGTTGGCAGCGGGAGTGAGGACCTCGACGTTGAGGGCGACGGCCGTGGCATTGCTCGGCACTCCGTTGAAACCGGCAATGGTGACGGCGGATGGGATAGTGCCGATGGTGCGGTCGAAGATCCGGTCCTGCACCAACGGCGAGAACGTCGAGCCGGTGGTGGACGACTGGTAGTAGCCCACCACGTCGATCAGCACTCGGGCGGAGCCGGTGTTGACCAGGGCCTGGATCTTGCCGCTGATCAACTTGACAGTCGCCAGGTTGGAGATCGACTTGCCCTTGTAGAACCGCTGCGTGGCGACATTCGGGCTGGACCCGAACGGAGTGACTCGCACGTAGCCATTGGCGGCGGGGGTGAGGACCTCGACGTTGAGGGCGACGGCCGTGGCGTTGCTTGGCACTCCGTTGAAGCCGGCGATGGTGATGGCGGCCGGGGTGGACCCGATGGTGCGGTCGAAGATCCGGGCCTGCACCAACGGGGTGTAGGTCGAGCCGGGGGCTCGTACCACCACGCCTGCGGCACTCGTCCCGACGGCGTTGACCGCACGCACGGCGAAGGTGTAGGCCTTGCCGCTCGTCAGACCACCGATCGTGGCCGCCCGGATGCTCGGGCCGACCTGGACGTCGTTGGAGGTGCTGGCGTCACCGTCGGAGATGACGAAGCTGGTGATCGGGCTGCCACCGTCGGCGTTGGTCGTCGTCGGGAACGCCCAGGTGAGATTCGCCGTGGTTGCGGTGACGCTCGGCGCCGCGACGCTGGTCGGCGCGACCGGAACCGTGGCGATGCGGAAGGCTGCCAGCTTCGTGCTGTTGCCGTGGTCAGGGTTGGTGACCTTGGCCGCCGGGTTGCTGATCGGTGCGTTCGCATTGATCGCGAAGTCAGCCGTCATCGATGTGCCGTCCGCGCTCACGGTCTTCACCGTGGCGATGGCGCCGGCCATGGTCACCGTGGGACAGGTGCCGTTGGCGGGCGTCGGGCAGGTTGTCGGCGCGGTGACGCCGGGCGCCGGAGGAGGCTGGGTGTTGAAGCCACTGCCACTGATCGTGACTGCCTTCGTCTCACCCGCCCTGGCGGTGTCGGGGGCGATGGAGGTGATCCGCGGCGCCGGGGTGACCCGGAACGCGCCGGCCAGCACCGAGGTGCCACCGTCGGGGTTGGTCACCCGGATGTCGCGGATCATTGCCGTGTCAGCCGTGTCGCTGATCGACACGGTGACCACCAGGGATGTTGCCGACCGGGTTTTCACGACCGAAGCGGTGCCTGGACCGAAGTCGGCGACGGCACCACTTGTGTCGTAGTTGGTCCCGGTCAGGGTGACGTCCCGGACGGCGTTCTGGCCGAGTACCGACACGGTGGTACTCGTGGTGGTCGGGGCAGCCGTGACCGTGAACGCGGTCGGGGAGGAGGCCCCGCTGCTGCCGTCACCGATGTTGGTGACGCGCAGGCCTCGGGTGCCCGTGATCGCGTTGCTGGCGATGCTGTAGACCGCAGTGATCTTGGTGGGGCTGTCCCACGTCACAGAGCTGGTCGTGATGCCCGTGCCGTCGAAGGTGACCGTCTCACCCGGTGAGAAGTTGGTGCCGGTGATCGTGATGCTGCGGTCGGTGGCGCCCTGACCACCGCTTGCGGGCGAGAGACCGGTCACCGTCGGTGGAGACACCTGGACGATCGGGAAGCACGAGGTGCACGTCAGCACGGTGGAACCCGTCGTCGCCGTCGCGGAGTAGCGACCGGTGGCGATTCCGTGACCCACGCGGTTCTCCAGGTCGAAGACCGCGCAGATCGTCCCTGGCGCGGCCGAAGCCGGGCACGTCACGTTGTCGCCGACGATCGGGCTCTGGTAGGTCTGCGAGCCGGGCAGGGACAGCGCCAGCACGGTGTTGGCGGTGAGTCCGCTGCCGTTGAACACCAGCGTCTTGGGGCCGTTGTTGGTGGCCCCGTCCGGGTCCTCGATGGTCAGCGAGTTGATACCGAAGCAGGACGGGCAGGTGCTCCTGCCCTGGTCGGTGTTGTTGACGATGGTGATGTCGCGCGGGCCCGGCTGGGCGCCGGAGGCGATGTTGAACGTCGTCCGGATCGAGGTCGAAGAGTTCACCGTGGTGGCCACGACGGTGATGCCGGTGCCGCTCACGCTCAGGGTCACGCCGCCGGTGGTGTCGAAGAAGAACCCTCCGAGGTTGACCGTGACGCTCCGGTTCGTGCCCGCGGAGGAGGGAGTCACCGTGGTGATGACCGGCTTGTTCGTGACGTTGATCCCGTTGGCGAAGCTGGAGATGCCCTTGTCAGGGTTGGTGACAGTCATGACGCGGGTGCCGGTGACCGCATCGGGCCCCACCGCGATGCTCAACTGGGCAAGGGTGGAGGTCGTGCTCGACAACGTCGTGGCGGTGATGTCGGGACCGAAGGCGAAGGCGGAGCCGGTGGTGAAGCCGGTTCCGCTGACCGAAGCGGTGCTGGTGCCGCCCTGACCGCGGTTGCCGACCCCCTGGGTCGGCTTCGGGCCGGGCGTGACGGTGAGCACGTCGGCTGCCGAGGTGAAGGCGCCACCCGTGCCGCGCAGGATCAGCGTCCTCGAGCCGGTGGGTGCGGTGCTCGAGACGCTCGTCGGGATGGCGAGGGTCGCGCCGTTGTTGCTCGCCGTGAGCGGCCCGGCAACGGTGACGGTGCCGCTGGCCGTGGCGTCGGTCCAGGAGGCAGTGGTGCCGCCGTCGAAACCGGCTCCCGTGACGGTCACCGGGATGCTGTTCGCTCCCTGACCGAGAGCGGACGGCGACAGGCTGTTGACGCGCGGCTGCACGAACGCTGCGCCCGGGCCGGGGGCCGGGGGGTCATCGAGGTTGAAGACGCGGACGATCTTGTGGCCCCCCGCGCCCGAGCTGGCGGTGTAGGTGCCGCTCATGCTGGTCGACGAGGTGATGGTCGGGCTGCTCAGCTGCAGAGCCGGGTCTGGCGTCGTGGACGCCCCGGTAGTCGGGTCGGTGTTGTAGAACACGACGGTTGCGCCGCGCGCGAAGTTGGTGCCGGTCAGGGTGATCGGCCCGTCAGTCGTGCCGGTCCGGGCGGATGAGCTCACCGTGGCCGCACCGGCCGAGAAGATCTGCAGGCACGAGAAGCAGGTAGCGGTCTCAGAGGTGTCCGGCGCGGCGATCGTCCTCTGGATGACCGCCACGTCGTAGATGCCTGGAGCCGCGAGCCGCAGGTCAGCGTTGAAGGTCAGCGGTCCCGTGCAGCTGGCGTTGGGCGTCGGGGGCAATGGGGGGGTGTTCCCGCAACCGCTGACAGCGATGTCGGTGCCGACGATGTCCGACTGCGGGGAGGTGAACGTCGGCTTGAGGCGGACTTCCTCCTGGTTGGCGGGACGGAATCCGCTGCCTTGCACAGCGAACTGGCTGATGGCGTTGTTGATCGCGGGACCGCCACCCGTCTTGCTCACGGAGGAGACGCTGTGAGAAGCATAGGCCTGACCCATGGTCAGGCCAGTCAGTCCGGTGGTGAGCAGAGCGGTGGAGGCGAGTACGGCGGCAGAGCGTCGGGCCAAGGACGTGATGCGCATGTTTCTCCGGTTTGCTGAGTGTGGTGTGGGTGTCGACCCCCACCCTGATGCGGGTGGTTCTTGGGGGATGCTTCGGCAGGACGGCAGCGTTTCCTGCGCCCGGGGGTACCTAAATTTCAACTGGGCAGGCTTGTATGGCATTCCCGGCAGGTGCCGAATAGCGCAGAGTGACCGACATCGACCACGAAACCGTGCTCCTTGACCAACTTGGCAGTCACTCCCCGTAGCAGTGCCGCCGGCACCTCCTGCACCGCCTCGCAGTCGCGGCAGACCAGGTGAACGTGGTCGTCCTCGCCCGCCACTGAGTACGTCGGGGCCCCGTGCCCCAGGTGGCTGTGCCGCACCAGCCCGAGCTCTTCGAGCAGCTCCAGCGTGCGATACACCGTGGAGATGTTCACCCCCGACGCCGTACGGCGGACGGCTGTGGCGATCTCCTCAGGGGTGGCGTGCCCGATCTCGGCCACCGCCTCGAGGACGAGCTGGCGCTGCGGCGTCAGGCGGTAGCCACGGGCCCGGAGCGCGGCCTGCCAGCCGGCCCCGGTGTCGCCGCTGCGCCCCATGGGTGGAGGCTAACCGCTGTGCATCGCGATCCGTCAGATGTGTCCCGATCGCCACTCACTCATTACCTAAGCCGTTCACGATCTGACCCTGGGACACTCTCAAACCTACGGGGGAGTATTTTTTGTCCGTAGGCGCTACCTTTGGTCTCCGCTGTCGTTGTGCATCGCATCACACGACCCAGTTCTGCCCAACACTGCCCGGGGAGTAAGCGTGTCGATCGAGCCCTTGACGAGGATGGCAGCTGTCGGGCTGCGTTCCGACGGTGACCTTGCTGCCGACAGCAGCTGCGGCTCCCATGAGGCCTACGCCGAGATCCACCGCCGCTACTACGCGCGGCTGGTCCGGCTGTGCCGCGGCCGCATCGGTGACCCGGTGCTGGCCGAGGACATCGCGCAGACCACGATGCTCCGGGCCATCGGGGCCATGGACTCCTTTGACCACGGCCGACCCCTGTGGCCCTGGCTTCGGGTCATCGCCCTGCGGCTGTGTGCCTCGGCTGCGGAGAGCCGGGTTCGCGAGATGCCGTTCGAGGTTGCGGACGACATGCTCTCGCCCGTCTGCGACCCCAGCCAGCAGCTCGTGGACCGGTTGAGCCTCTGCTCGGCGCTCCAGGGGCTTCCGTTGCGGCAGCGCCAGGCGCTGAGCCTGCGCTACATCGAGGATGTCGACGGCGATGAGGCCGCGAGCATCATCGGCATCAACCGCAACGCGTTCGACCAGTTGCTCGCCCGGGGGCGCAGCAGCCTGGCCGCGGCCTTCTGCGGCGACAACGCCGTCCGCGGCTTTGGCCTGTTCGGTGGGCTCGCGCTCTTGCGGCGGATCGGCCGACGCGGCACGGACGCCACCTCGAGCTCGGTCACCGCCGCCGGGCCCCTCTTTGGCGCTGCGGCGCTGGCAGCAGCCGCTACGGCGGCCGCGGTGCTGCACCTGCAGATCGGCATCGGCCAGCTCGGGCAGGACGAGGCACCGCAGCTGCAGCTGGTCGTGGTCCGCTCCGCGCCAGCGGTTGTCGTCTCGTCGTCGTCGTCGCCCGCAGCGGCGGTGAAGCCGGCGGCCCCACCAGCACCCCCGCTGGTCAAGGTGAGCACGAAGCCGCTGGAGGTGTCCGTGGCCAAGAGCCCCTTCGCAGCCGGCAGCTCCAGCAAGGCCCACGTCTCCCTCCACACGCCCTTGGGCCACCTCGACGCCGGTGGCGGCGTGGCCGTGGGCTCGGAAGACGCCACAGTGTGCACGGTCAAGCTGAGCGCTCCCGGCTTCAGCCCCTGCTGACCGTTTCCCCCCAGCCGCACGACTAGGCCGAATGGAGCAAGGTCTGCCTTCGGCCTGGGCCACCAACTGGCCCCACTTTGACCAGTAGCGAAAGTTTTTTGATTTTCCGCGTAAGCAATCGGCCGCCTCGCCGGTATCTAGAACAGCACGCGCCTGCTCTTTCGACCCCAGCCACTCGAGGTGCCCCATGTTGCGCTTGTTCACCGTGAGCAGTGTCCTGCTCGCCGCTCTCGTGGGGGGCGCCCAGCCCGCCCACGCCTCACAGCTCTGCTACTTCGTTGCCGCTGAGGTCGAGAATGTCCAGCCCGACCAGTACTACGCAACGTGCGTGCCCACGTCCGTCTATAACGGCCCCACCCTGTGCACCGACCCGCCCATCAACGTCGGCCTGGACCCCAAGTTCCACGTCTGGGTCTACGCCTGCTCCCCGTTCTGACCCACCTTCGCCGCGACCCTCACCCCACTTTGCTTCCCCAGCCCACTTCGGAGATGACATGACCCCGCCCTGCAGCCGCACCGCCCGAGCGGTACTGACCGGCGCCTTGCTTCTGGGCGCCGTCGGCACCGTCACGGAGGCATCGGCCGCCGCCCGGCGCCCAGTCGTCAAGCCGGTGTGCAACCTGGTCACCGATCCCACGGGCGACTACGACAAGACCTTCGCCAAGCCCTCCACCGACATCGTGTCCGCCGATATCGCCATCGATGCCAAAGCCCTCACGTGGGTCGTGCGCACCGCCGGGCCAATCACCGACACCGAACCGGCGAGACTCGGCCGCCAGTGGCTGTTCCGCTTCACGGCGGTGGGCAAAAGCCACACCTTCTCGGTTCACAGTGGAGCAATCGGCCTGCGTGACCAGTCCAACGCGGGCGCGAAGGTGTCCCTGGACAGCACCGGCCGAGAGTTGCGCTACACCCTCACGCTTGCGCAGTTCCTGGCCTACGCAAAGGTTGCCATCACCCCTGGCAAGAGCGTCCTGACGGGCATCTCGGCCTACCTAGCGGTGGGTGTCGACTACGCCATGAACCAGGCGCAAGTCCCCAATGGCGGCGACTCGGCCGCCGGTAAGAGCAGTTACCTCGCAGGTCGAGCGTCCTGCGTGAAGCCCGGCGTCTAGCTCGCCGGCCCATTGCCCCGCACCACCACAACTTGTCCCTGGGGGGACACCCACCAGAAATAGGAGCATCACATGAACCGTCGCATCCTTGCGGCCGCCTTCAGCGGCACCCTCCTGGCGGCCGGCCTGGCCACCGCGAGCACCGCATCCGCAGCACCAACGACGTGCACCATCGTGGGCGGTGAGGTCAAGACCAGCAACATCGGCCTGCCCACTGGCCTCCCGCCCTACGCGTCCGGCACCTTCACTATCACCGCCAACTGCCTCGAAGGCGGCAGCATCGCTGTCAACACCGGTGACGGCAACCTGACCTCGTCGGCGTGTGGCCTGTCGTCCGGCACGGGGAAGCTCTCCACTGGCGAGGAGTTCGCCATCCAGACAGCGGGCACCGGCGTCGTTCTGACCGGTGACGTCGTCGGGACCGGGGACGTCATCGCGAACCCGCTCGTGGCGGACAACAGCTGCGCGAGCGGCACGGCGCACAGCTTCCTGCTGTCTGGCGTCTTCGCCAAGGGCCTCTAGTTCCAACAGAGCGGGGGTGGCTTCGGCCACCCCCGCTCTGTTCGTCTACCGATCGACTTCGGAGTTCCCATGATGATCCGCAGCAACAGCCAAGGCGCCCCGCTGCGGGCGTTCGCTGTGTGCGCGCTGTTGCTGGCCGCTGTCCTGCCGACGGTCACTGCACAAGGATCGGGCCTGGCGCCGGGTGAGCGGGTGTTTACGCCAGTAGGACAGCTGGAGCGACTGCCCGCGGACGCGCTCAAGGCGCTGGGTCCCACCTTCAGCGATTCGTTCAATGGCACCGTCCCAGGCACCGTGGGGCAGATCATCGTGCTGCCTGAAGTGCGCCAGCTGTGGCAGTTCTATCCCTATGTGCAGCAAGGCAAGATCCGCACGGGCGTCTCGGTTCGCAACCTGGACAGCATGCGACTGGTGCACACGATCGACCTAGATGTCCCCCTGCGGTTCGGCAGCTTCTACGCGAAGGCAGATGTCATGCACGCGGTGGACCCCGGCCGCCGACTGTTTCTGGTGTCTGAGTTTCCCCAGACGCTGCTGCAGTTCGACCTGAGGACTTTCAAGCTACGGGTGACCCCGTTGTCCGCCACCGGGGACCAACAGGCTGAGGGAACCATCGACGGCCTCACCTACAGCTGGCTGGGTGACGCGGTGTACCTGCTCAGCACTCAGGAGGTCCAACTCAACGCCAGGTGGACATTGCGGCGCCTGAACCTGCGGACCGGGCTGCGCGAGGGACCGCGGGTCCTGCGCAGCTGCGACTTCAAGGCCTACAACCGCAGTGGGAGTGCCCAGGCGGCCATCAAGATATGGGGGGGCAACCTCTACATCCCCTGCTCCCGTGGCGCAGACAGCGGGATCGTGATCCGGCTGCCACTGGGCGAGGCGCTCTCGCCAAACTCGACGGAGGACTTCGCTGTCGGTCCGGTCAACCTGAGCACTGTGCTCGACGATCCGGCGACAGGTCGGCTGTACCTCATCACGACGGCCGGTGCGGTCTGGGCTTTCGACAGCACGACGATGACGTTCCTCGGCGTAGTTGTCACGGGTGAGGACAGCCCAAACGAACAGGAACTCGGCTATGGACTGGACGAGCGCAGCGGCAGGCTGTTTGCCCTCGGCGACTTCAACGGGCTTGGGGTGGTGGAGGGCCGCTATTTCCCCGTCCCGCAGGCCCGCACCGAGCGACGCCTGGCCGCAGTTGGCAGCGCCCGGATCTACACCGACTGGGTCTCCGGCCGGCTTTTCGTGCTCGCGGGTGGCAGTAGCCGGAGCACGGTGTCCGCTGCTCCGGCCTACACGATCTACCGCCTGCCGGCGGCTGCCGCACCGCCAGCCGCGCCTGATCCGGATGCGAGCACGGTGGACCAGCCCGAACGCAAGGGGATGACCGATTCGACCTTCACGGGGTCGGCAAGCGGCTACGGCACCCGGGTGCTGCTGGCCAACGGGGCGGTGGCGGCGGCGCCCTTCCCACCCCTGGGCGGTAACAACCAGGCGGCGGACCTCTTCGTCAAGAACCTCAGGAGCGCCTGCTGGTTCACCGACCGCGAGCTGCTCGTCGGCCGCGTGACCAAGACCGAGGCTGATGCGGGCTCGACCGCGGCGGCGGCGATCGCTGCGGACATCGACGCCCGCTCCAAGCAGGATCTTGAACGGCCGTCGCGCTGTGACGTGAGCGTCTACGACCACAATCAGCAGCAAGTGCTCAAGGGAATCTTCGCCACCGCTCCTGCGCTGGCCGGGGCGGTCGACAACGCACCAAAGGCGGAGCCGCGCTGGAACCGGGAGCCGGCCACCTGCACGTCCGGGTCCGCCGCCCGGCCGATCACCGACAGCGGTGAGGACCACGGGTCGGTCCCGCTGGGCGCCAGCCAGGTCAGCTGCGCTGTGCCGGACGGCCAGCGATCGGTGACGGCTCGCGCGCACGGATCGCTGGTCGGTGCGGTCAGCGTCGGACGGGCGGTCTCCTCGACCGAGATCCGCCGCGGCGCCCAGGGCTTGGAGGTGACCGCGACGTCGGTCGCCAGTGACATCGAGCTCGGTGGTGTGGTGCGGATCGGCGAGGTGCGCTCGATCGCCCGCTCGGTGGTCAACGGCCGCCCGGCCAGGACTCCGCGCTCGACCTTGGAGGTGCAAATCCGCGGCGTCAGCGTGGCCGGCCAGTCGCTGTGCGGTAGCAGCTGCGACGAGGCGTCGGTGATCAAGACCCTCAACAGCTACAGCGGCGGCCGGGTGGAGTTCCGGGGCGGCGCTGACGCCGCCGACGGCAGGCTGGTGCGAGGCACCCCCAGGGGTGCGCTCACCGGTGTGCAGAAGTCAGCGGAGCGGCAGTCCTCCGACCAGGCGCTGCAGGGCGACTTCACCGTCGAGGTCCCCGGCCTGCAGATGATCGTCTTCAACGACAACGCGCAGTGGGGGCGGGCACGTCAGGTGTTTCAGTTCGCCGGCGTCGCGACCTCGGCCAACTACAACGTGCTGCTGCTGCCCACCGGCTCTGGTCCGGTAGATCGCCCGGGTCGCGACGTGGGCCTGCCCGCGGTGCGTGGTGCGGATCGGGTGTCGGACGGGTTACCCGCTCCGGACACAGCCGCCCCGGCTGACCACACCCCACCGTCAACTGAGGGCTCCGGACCCGTGGCCAACCTGGTCGCAGCGATCGGCCGGGGTCTGCGGCTGGTTTGGGGCGAGCCCAGGCAGGCCCTGCTGCTGTTCACGGCCTGGCTGCTGTTCGGCCTGCCGATCCTGCTCGCGCGCAGGCGCAGGCTGCTGCACAGCGTGGCGGTCTGACCCCGCATCTCTAGGCACCTTCGTCGTCTTCACCCCCGTACCAACGTCATCCAAGGAGCATTTCGTGGTCCCCACCGGTCCCAAGCCGTGGCGCTCGGCCCTGTTCGCAGTCGCTGTCCTGGCTGCGCTGTCCGTCGTCGCCGTCGAGCCTCCCGCCAAGCAGCGCGAGGCGTCGGGCGTCACCGGGGCGACTGCTGGCGGCCCACAGGGCCTGTCGGGCGACCCCGCAGCTGTCAATGGTCCGAGCACGGCGGGCCAGGGCCCTCGCACCACGACCCCCGGGCAGCCCGGGGGAAAGCAGGCAGGTCCGGTCCGTCCCGGCACCACAGGATCGCAGGTCAAGGGCGGCAAGACCCTGGCCTGCCGGGCCGGTCAGAACGGCGGCAGCACCGACAAGGGCGTCAGCGCCGGGAAGATCAAGCTGGCCGCCACCAATGTGCGCTCCGGCCCGGGATCATCCTTCCTCGGGTCGTCGTACATCGGGATGCAGGCGGCGGTGAACCGGGTCAACGCCAAGGGCGGGATCTGCGGTCGGCTGCTGGAACTGCGCTTGGTCGACGACGGCTGGGAGGCCGCTCGCGGCGCGACGTTCATCAAGAACTTCACGCAAGAGGACGTCTTCGCGATGCCGGTCGTCCCTTCGTCCGAGGGGCTGACGCAGGCGATCCTGAACAAGACGATCAGCAAGGCCGGGATCCCGGTCGTGGGCACCGACGGCATGCTCAAGGAGCAGTACGCCGATCCGTGGGTGTGGCCGGTGGCCGCCTCCACCGTCACCACGATGCGCGTGATGGCCAAGCACGCCCGCGACCGCGGCGCCAAGACGTTCGGGGTCATCTACGACCAGCAGTACAAGTTCGGCCGGGAGGGGGCAGCTGCGTTCAAGCAGTACGTCCGCGAGGTCACCGGTGCCGACCCCAAGGCATACGTGGGGATCACCCCCAACCAGTCGAACTACGCGGGCGATGCGCAGCGTTTCAACAGCGACTGCGGCACCGGCGGGTGTGACTTCGTCGCGATGCTGCTGGACCCCTCGACGGCCAACACCTACATCCAGAGCCAGGTGGACAAGGACGGCAAGCGGCAGGGCTTCGGACGGCTCCTGACCGGCGGCGCGCAGCCGCTGTTCAACGAGCGCTTCGCCCGTGACTGCGGTCGGCCTTGTGACCAGATGTTGGTGTGGACGGGCTACAACCCGCCGATCGGCCGGTTGGCGAGCCAGCCGGACGTCGCGCAGTACGTCGACGACGTCCGCTCGGTCTCACCAGGCGTCGACGTGAACAACCAGTTTCTGGAGGGCTCCTACCTGGGGATGCGGGTGTTCCTGGCCGCGCTGGAGAAGACCGGACCCAACCTCACGCGAGCCGGGCTTCGCGCCACCATGAGTGCCATGTCGTTCCGCTCCGACCTGTCCTCGCCGCTGTCATGGGGGGCAACCCGGTTTGCCAACGCCAGCGCGCAGCCGTTCCGCATCGTGACGTCGTCGGGCACCTTCACCGGCTTCGCTGAGGGAGGCACCGGGTTCATCAAGGACCCGAATCCCGGCGTCGTGCCGCGGAACTAGGCGCCTCGATGAGCCAACTGCTGATCTTCCCCCTGCTGTCGCTGCCGCTGATCGGCGCCTACGCGATCTTCTCGCTTGGTCTGGTCGTGATCTACCGGGCCTCCAAGGTGCTCAACCTGGCTCACGGTGCGATGGCGATGATCCCTGCCTACCTGGTCATGACCATGGTGGAGGCCGGGCTGCCGATGCTCCTCGCGTTCCCCTTCGGTGTGCTGTCGGGCGGGCTGCTCGGATACGGCATCGAGCGGGTTTTCGTCCGGCCGCTGCGCACGGTCTCGCCCACGGCTCAGACCGTCGGCACGGTCGCCGCCCTGGGTCTGCTGGTTGCCCTCGCCGGCAAGATCTGGGGCACGGGCGGCCGCGCCGCACCAAAGGTCTTCCCCGAGGGGCAATTCACGGTCGGCAGCTCCGGCATCACCTACGGCTCACTGGGCCTTTTCGCCGTGATGCTGGTCGTTGCCGCGGGCCTCTACCTGCTGCTCCAGCGGACCGGTGTGGGACTGGCGATGCGCGGCGCTGCTGACAACCCGCGAGCAGCGTCGTTGATGGGGGTGGACCCGCAGCTGGCGACGTCGGCTGCCTGGGTGCTGGGTGGCCTCACCGCCGCGATCGCAGGCGTGCTGCTGGCGTCCATCACTGTGCTTGACCCGGTCGTGCTGTCGCTGCAGGCGGTGCCTGCGCTGGTGGCTGCGCTGATCGGTGGCTTGGGCAGCCTGCCCGGCGCGCTGATCGGCGCCGCGATCGTGGGCGCCACCCAGGGGCTGGTGCCGGCTATCTCGGCGCTGCAGCGTGTGGAGGGCAGTGCCCAGCTGCTGCTGGCCATCCTCGCGATGGGCGTCATGGCCTCGCGCGGTGAGCGCTACATCTCCAGCGACGTCCGAGGGGGGGCGCTGTGAGCGCCGATCGGCCGAAGCGCCCGGTGGGGCTGTTCCTCGGTGCTCTGGCGCTGCTGAGCTTCCCGTGGCTGCCGTTCGTGTCCTTCTCGATCCTGGGCAGCGCCAACCTCGCCGCCTACTACGCCCTGGTCGCGATATCGCTGGTCGTGCTCACCGGCTGGGTCGGACAGATCTCGCTGGGCCACGCCGGCATCGTCGGCGTCGGCGCCTACGTGACCGGCCATGTGGTCAACGGCTGGGGAGTCACCTTCCCCGTCAACCTGCTGTGGGCCGGCGCTGCCGGGGCCTTCGTCGCGGCAGTCCTGGGGCTCGTGGCGGTGCGCGTGCGAGGGCTCTACCTGGCGGTGGCCACCTTGATCTTCTCGTGGACCGCCGTCGAGTTCTTGTTCCGTCAGGACTGGGTCACCCACAACAGCAGTATCTCCGTCGCCGCGTTCGGTGAGCCCGGCACCTTCCCCTACTTCGACTTCACCTCACGACGGACGTTCTTCTACGCCGCGTGGGCCACCGTCGTCGCAGCGGCTTACCTGATGGCAAACCTGCGCGACTCCAAGAGCGGCCGGGCGTTCTTCGCCGTACGCGGTTCAGAAGTTGCTGCCGCGTCGATGGGCATCAGCGTCGTCCGGACCAAGCTCACCGCGTTTGCGGTCTCCGGTGCGCTGGCCGGCATGGCCGGAAACCTGCTGATCGTGCGTGACCAGGTGGTCAGCCCGGATGCCTTCAAGGTCGAGGTGTCGCTGTTCTTCTTGGCGATCGCGGTCGTCGGTGGTCTGTCCAGCCTGGGCGGCGCGGTCGCCGCGGCCATCTTGTTTGCCTCGCTCAGCGAGCTCTTCTTCCGCCTGGAGTTCCTGTCCGGCTGGCTCGAGGTTGTGCCGCCGCTGCTGCTGACGGCAGTCCTGCTGCTCTACCGCGGTGGCCTGGCCGCCATTCCCGCGGCCTTGCGGCGTCGCTTCGGCGGACCGTACGACGCCGTCGCGGGTCGCCTGCTGCAGCTGGGGACGCAGGTGCGGCAGAGCCTTGCCGCGCGCCTGCCGGCTCGGGCCTCGTCGGAGACGCCCGCCGAGGGCACTGGGGCTCGCGTTGGTCTGGTGGGTGGGCTGTGGGAGCGGCTGCCCGAGCCGGTCAGGCAGCTGACCTCGAAGCTGCCCGGTCTTGGCGGCCGGACTCCCGTGGCCATAGGCCGACTCGACCTCGCAGGAGTGCTAGCTGGAATGCAGGCGACGGCGCCCGACGAGTCCCACGAGTCCGCGGCTGAGGGCAGCACGACGGGCGACGAGGTCGTGGCCGGCTGGCAGTCGCTCCGGCTGCCGCGGCGGGAGCTGCCTGCGGCACGCGAGGACCGCCGCCCGCTGATCGAGGTCACCGGGGTGACGGTGCGCTTCGGGGGCCTGGTGGCGGCCAACGACGTGTCGCTCACCGTGCGGGAGCACGAGATCGTCGGTCTGATTGGCCCCAACGGCGCCGGCAAGACCACGACCTTCAACTCGATCGCGGGACTCAACGTGCCGGCGGCAGGACAGGTCCGCATCTTCGACCAGGACGTCACGCAGTGGAGCGTCGACGAGCGGGCGCGGCTTGGTGTCGGTCGCACCTTCCAGGCGATCCAGCTCCTCCCGCAGCTCAGCGTCTTCGACAACCTGCTGGTGGCCACCCACCTGCAGAACCCGTCCGGCTTCGTGGCGCACCTGTTCGTCGGGACGAGCACCCTTCGGGCCGAGCGCGCCGCGCGCGAGCAGGTCCGCCGGGTAGCCCGGCTCCTCGAGCTCGAGGACCAGCTCGACCGCATCGTGGCGGACCTGCCCTTCGGTGTGCTCCGCATGGTCGAGCTCGCCCGGGCCCTGGTGTCCGGCGCTCCGTTGATCATGTTGGACGAGCCCGCATCCGGACTGGACAGCACCGAGACCGAGCGGCTCGCGTCGATCCTGCGGGTCGTGCGCGACCTGGGAGTCACGCTGCTGCTAATCGAGCACGACGTGCAGATGGTGACCTCGGTGTCGGACTACATGTACGTCCTCGATTACGGCACGCTGCTGGCCGAGGGCACCCCGGCGGTCGTCCAGCGTGACCCCAAGGTGATCGCCGCCTACCTGGGCGAGGCACCTGCTGAGGACCAGGACTCACTGGCGGGGGTGGGCGCATGAGCCTGCTCGAGGTCGACACCATCGACGTCCGGTACGGCGCTGTCCAGGCCCTGCGTGGGCTCTCGCTGTGCGTCGAGGAAGGCGAGATGGTCGCGTTGCTCGGGGCCAACGGCGCCGGTAAGACCAGCACGCTGCGCACTGTCTCCGGCCTGTTGGCGCCGGCGGCCGGAAGCATCCGCTTCCATGGCGACGAGATCGCCGGCGTCCCCGCGCACCGGCTGGTCGGCCGTGGAGTCGCTCACCTGCCCGAGGGGCGCGACCTGTTCCCGACCCTGACCGTCGAAGAGAACCTGCGCTACGGGCACTGGACGCGGCGCAAGGACCGCGCGGACTACTCCCGTCAACTCGACCGGATGATGGACTACTTCCCGCGGCTGCGCGAACGCCGGGACCAGGTGGCCAAGACGTTGTCCGGTGGCGAGCAGCAGATGCTCGGTGTGGCGCGGGCACTGATGTCCTCGCCGCAACTGCTGCTCGTGGACGAACTGTCGCTCGGCCTGGCGCCGATGGTCGTCGCGCAACTCTTCGAGATCCTCCAGGAGGTCAACCGTGACGGCACGGCCGTGCTCCTGGTCGAGCAGTTCGTGCACATGGCGCTGAGTCACTGTGACCGCGCCTACGTGCTGGCCAAGGGTGAGGTCGTGCTGGCTGGCGATGCACTGACCCTGCGCGATGACGCCAACCTGATCGCCAGCTATCTCGGCGACAGCGACCAGACCGCTGAGCCCGCCCCGAGCAAGGAGCTTCGATGACCCCGCACCTCGGCCGCAAACCACTCGTCATCGTGACCCTCGTGGGGGCGCTACTTGTCGTTGGGAGCGTGGTGTCGCTTGCCGACTCACCACCTGCGGCCTGCCCGACCTACACCGACCCGGCGGGGGACTCGTGGGCCTTCGCAGCAGCGGCGCCACCGTTCCCTGCGGTCCCTGCGGGGGTTGCTGAGCCCTCCCTCGACGTGGTGGCGGTCACCCACGAGGTGCAGGGCGATCAATTGGTCAGCACCCTCAAGGTGGTCGCTCTCGCAGCCAAACCGACGCTCGCGGTGGGTGACACCTACAGCTTCGAGTTCACGGTCGCCGCCAAGCCGGTCATCATTTCTGTCACGCGCGAGAGTGTTGACCGGCCGCTTGTCACCCCGGTTGACAGCTACTTCAGTGTCGCGGGGGTGCGACAGCCGACCAAGCCGGTGGCGAGCTTCAACACCGCGAGCTCCACTGTCACCCTCCGGGTCGCCACGGCGGACCTGGAGGCTGCCGCCAAGGTCTCGCTGGCCGGCGAGCCTTTCAGCGTCATGTCGGCCACTACCACTTCAATGGTCGTGCCCAATGGCAATCTGTCCCCACGCCACGACCGAGCCACCGCCCCGGCAACGGCGTCGTACGTCTTCGGTGCTCTGTGTGCCGGCGCCGGGCCGGCGCCCACGCCAACGACGACGCCCAGTCCCACTGCGTCCCCCACCCCGACCCCCACCCC
>Ga0136633_1001529_pt1 | contig 16965 bp, 18 predicted proteins | sample AntDrymeUQ832206_2_FD_105494 | JGI IMG/M metagenome (GOLD analysis project Ga0136633, IMG submission 105494) | Polar desert sand microbial communities from Dry Valleys, Antarctica - metaG UQ83 (22.06) | ecosystem: Environmental > Terrestrial > Soil > Desert | place: Antarctica: Dry Valley...
CACCGAGCGACCTGCGCAGGCGGCAGGGAAGTCCTGCCACACTGGCTCGCATGAAGATTGTGAACCGACTTCTCCAGACCACGGCCATCGCACTGACCGCCGTGGCCGCGCACGCCGGAGCCGCCGACGCGGCGTTCTTCGACGTGGGCAAGCTGCCCGCCCCGTCCACGACAGGCAAGCAGCTCGTGGACGACATCGACTCCTTCTCGAACACCTTCCGGGGCCGGGTCACGGGGACGCCGATCGAGATCAACGCCGGCACCTTCCTCAAGGACGAGGCTGCCGCGCTCGGCTACGTGGCGGAGGTGACCGAGCCGGCGCCCGGGCGTCGCGCGGTGATCGCCACGCGCAAGGGGCTGACCAAGCCGGACGAGCACCTCGTCTTCATCGCCCACTACGACATCCTCCCGCAGTCGCTCACGGCCCATTACGACAACGGGTCGGGCACCGTCATGCTCCGCGAGCTCGCGCGTGCTTTCGCGGCCATCCCGATGAACCGGACCGTGACGATCGCCTGGTACAACGGCGAGGAAGAGGGGGCGCTCGCGTCCGCCGTCCACGCGCAGGCGTTCAAGGCGGCCGGCACGAAGGTCCGCTCCGTCTTCGGCTTCGACATGGTCGGGATCTCGTTCCCGGTGGCAGCGCCCGAGCCCGGCACCACCTGTCTCTGTATGTGGTGGGGCGACGAGGACTCGGCCTTCGAGGGCGTCCTGCGCCACGTCAACTACGACGTGCTGAAGTTCCCCGAGGGCGAAGGGCTCGTGGAGGTCGTCGGCGCCAACGACCGCAACTCCGACGAGGCATCCTGGGACGAGCAGGGCTTCCCGACGCTCCGCTGGGCGGGGATGCGCAGGGCGTCGAGCTACCCCGGCTATCACATGCCCGACGACAACCTGGCGACGATGGAGTCCGTCGCCGGCAGCCGCGCGAACCTCGAGGCCGGCATGCGGAACACGCTCGAGTCGGCCTACCGCACCGCCCTGGCACTCGACAACGAGATGCCCGTCGCGAAGGCCACCGCCTCCGGCGAGCGGACGGTCACCTTCGACGGCTCCGGCTCGAGCGACCCCGACGGGCCGGTCGGGTCCTACACCTGGGACTTCGGCGACGGCTCGACGGGCAGCGGCCCCACGGCGACCCACAGCTTCGCCAGGGCCGGGACCTATGACGTGAAGCTGACGGTCACCGACAACATCCACCCCCAGGTCACGAGCACGGCGGTCATCCCCGTCATCGCCGGGGGCGCGCCGTCGACCGGCACGACCGGGCCGCCGGCGAAGGCGTCCTGCGCCGCCAAGGCGAAGCGGATCAAGAGCGCGAAGAGGCGCAAGGCCGCGCAGCGCAAGTGCGTCAGGGCCGCCTGCACGAAGAAGGCGAAGCGGATCAAGAACGCGACGAAGCGCAGGGCCGCACTGCGGCGCTGCGCCAAGAAGTAGAAACGTCGCACGGCCGGCGCCCCGGAGCGCGTCGACGACCGAGGCACTCGGGCAGGACTTCATCCGCACAGCGGAGGCGAAGGGACTGCGACGGCGCACGGTGCTTCGCCGTCACGCGGTGCCGGCCGGCGCGGCGCCCATGGTGGCGCTGGCCGGTGCGGCGACGACGATCACCGTCACGAACCTGATTCTCGTCGAGCAGGTGTTCAACATCCCGGGAGTGTTCCGCCAGACGACCAAGGCGATAGGCGATGGCAACTTCGAGCTCCTGCAGGGACTCGTCATCATCGGCGCCTTCCTGGTGGTGGCGGGGAACCTCGTCGCCGACCTCGTTCTGGCCTGGCTCGATCCCCGGACCCGCTGAGTTCCTACAGCCCTGTGAGCGGGAGGCCCCAGGTGTCCAACGGGACGGCCGGCGGCGGGACCTTGTAGCCGATGGACAGCCCGACGCCGATGTCGTTGACCGCCCACTTGGCGAAGCTCTCCGCGAAGCGCTCCTCGCGCTGGGCGCAGGCGCCGACATGCCCTTCCTCGCAAACCCACCCGGCCGGGACCATCGCGTCGAGGTCGGCGCGCACCTGCTCGGGCACGAGGGCGCGATCGATGACGTGGCCGAGCTCGTGCAGCACCACCCGGGTCACGCCCCGCACGCCGAGCCGTGACGCCACCCCGTCCAGGTCGACGGTGACGTCGTAGCGGTCGGCGCGCTCCTGCATCGTCCCTGCCGCCTCCGCCCCGGTGTCGGCGACCTGGACTGCCACCGTCCCGTCCACGCGCTCTATCAGCGCCCGCGCCTCAGGCCGTGCCGTCGCCACGGCCGTCTCGAAGGCCGCGCGGTGCGCCGGCGTCACGCCGGGGCCGAAGCGGAAGCCGCCGTGGTCGACCCGCTCGATGGTCCGCGCAGGTCCGGCGTCGCGACGCGCGGCCACCACGGCCACGTTTCCGACCAGGAGCGTCCCGACAAGGGTGAGCTTGAGCGCACCGTGCATGAGGGGGACATCGGCACGGACGGCGCCGGAGTGGAGCCCGGGTGCCGCGAGCGGACGGGTCAGGCGAGGTGCGTCACGGTCAGCCGCCGGGTGCCCTTCGGGGTCTCGTATTCGACGACCGCCCCGACGGAGGCTCCCGCGAGCGCATGGCCGAGCGGCGAGTCGATGCTCAGCCGGCCCGCCGCGGGGTCGGACTCGCTCGGCGTGACGAGCACGTACTCGCGTGGCGCGCCGGCGCCCTCGGCCTGTGCCGTCACCGTGGAGCCGATGCCGGCGCGGTCTCCGCCGGCCGCCGACTCGACGACCACCGCGTTGCGCGTCTGGTCGCGGAGCCGGAGGATCTTCGTCTCCAGGTGCGCCTGCGAGTTCTTGGCGTCGTGGTACTCGGCGTTCTCCTTGAGGTCGCCCCACTCGCGCGCTGTCTTGATGCGCGCTGCGATCGCCGCACGCTCATCGTTTTCGAGCAGGTGAAGCTCGGCCTCGAGCGCCTCCAGGCTCTCACGGGTCATCTGATACTTGGGGTCGGCCATCGCGGACACCATAATCGGGCGCGTCAGCGGATAGATTCCGGCGGATGGGACCGCTACTGCCCGACGACGGTCCCGTCGGCCCTCGCCTGCTGCGGCGCGCACGCGGAATCATCGCCGAGTCGCTGCTGCTCCTCCTCGTGACGGTCCTCATGCCCGCGCTGCTCCTCGTGGCCGCGGTGGTCGACCTCGCGCTCTGGCTGGCCCGGCGCAAGCCGTGGATGGCGGTGCGCCTGACCCTGTTTCTCTGGTGGTTCCTGGCGGGCGAGCTGCGCGGCATCCTCACGCTGCTGGTCCTGTGGCTGCGCGCAGCGGGGCGAGATACCCCGAGCCGGCGCCGCGGTGTCTACCGGCTGCGCCAGAGCTGGGCGGCCGGGCACATCGCCGGCGTGCGCGTCCTCTTCGGGCTGCGCTTCGAGGTCGAGGGGCTCGAGGACGCGGGACCGGGACCCGTGGTCATCCTCATCCGCCACGCGAGCATCATCGACAACATGCTGCCGGACACCCTCGTGGGGCGCGCTCACGATCTCGGCCTGCGCTTCGTGCTCAAGCGCGAGCTTCAGATGATCCCGACGATCGACATCGGCGGCCGCTGGGTGCCCACGGTGTTCGTTCGTCGCGGTTCGGGCGACACGGAAGCCGAGCTCGCGCGGCTGCGGAGGGTGGCCGAGGATCTCGGGCCGGACGAGGGCATCCTCATCTACCCGGAGGGGACACGGCACACCGACGCAAAGCTCGTGCGGGCCAAGGCGGTGATCGCCGAGCGCCAGCCCGACATCGCACCGCTGGCCGAGGGACTGCGCCACGTGCTGCCCCCGCGGCTGGGCGGCCCGCTCGCGCTGCTGGAGGCGACGCGGGGAACGGACGTGGTGCTGTGCGGGCACGTGGGGCTGGACGGCTTCGAGTACATCAGCGACGTCTGGGGAGGCGGTTTGGTGGGCACGACGGTGAAGGTGCGGTTCTGGCGCTTTGACGGCGCCTCGGTGCCGGAGGGGCGGGACGAGCTGACGCGCTGGCTCTATGCGCGCTGGCAGACGCTTGACGACTGGATCGACGCGGCATGAGCGCCGCCGTGGAGGTCGCCGACGGTGTCTGGCGCGTGACCTACGGGTTCCCGCTGCGCATGAACGTCTTTCTGATCCGCGAGGGCGGCGGGGTGGCGGTGTTCGACGCGGGGAGCAAGCCGATGGGAACCAGGGTCCGGGCCGCCGCAGACGCGCTCGGCGGCGCAACGCGCGTCGTACTCGGCAACGCGCACCCCGACCACCGCGGCGGTGCGCGCGCGATCGGCGCGCCCGTGCACTGCCACGCCGACGAGCGCGCCGACGTCGAGGGCGACGGCGGCGTGCACTACTTCGACTATTCCAAGCTGCCGTTCTTCGCGCGGCCTCTGACCCCGCGGCTGATGGCGGCGTGGGACGACGGCCCGCTCACCGTCGCCGGCACGGTGGCCGAGGGCGACCCTGTCGGCGACTTCGAAGTCGTCCACCTTCCGGGCCACGGACCGGGCTGCATCGGTCTGTGGCGTGAGCGCGACCGCCTCGCGCTGAGCAACGACTGCTTCGCGCGCTTCGACCCCGCGCTGCCGCGCGAGGGGCGGCCACGGATCCCGCATCCGGCGTTCAACTGGTCGACGGAGCGCTGCCGTGAGTCCATCCTCAAGCTCGCCGCGCTCGAGCCGTCCACGAGCTGGCCCGGCCATTTCGGCCCGCTCACCGGCGACGTGGGTGCGCAGTTACGGGCCGTTGCGGGGTAGGAGGAAGCCATGACCGACGACCCCACCACGCAGGAGCTGCAGCTAGACCAGATCCGCCGCGAGCGCGCTGCGCACGCCGAGGCGCAGGCGGCCGCCACGCCGGAGGAGGCCCACACGGCCGAGCGCCGCGCCGACAAGGCCGCCTACCTCAAGGAGAAGCTGGACGAGCAGGCCGAGACGCACGACGAGTGACGCCTACTTCATGCGCGCGAGCGCGTCGAGCTCCTCGAGGGACATCCCGGCGCCGACCGCCACGCAGCTCATGGGCTCGTCGGCGATGCGCACGGGCATGCCCGTCTCGCGCGTGATCCGCTCAGGAAGCCCGCGCAGGAGCGATCCGCCGCCCGCGAGGAGTATCCCCTCGTGCACGATGTCCGAAGCGAGCTCGGGCGGCGTCTCCTCGAGCGTGGAATGGATGGCGGAGAGAATGTCGCTGACGGGCGCCTCGATCGCCTCGCGAACCTCCTCGCTGGTGAGCGACAGCTCGCGCGGCAGCCCGCCGGCCAGATCGCGGCCGCGGACGACCGTGTGGATCTCTTCGTCCAGCGCGACCGCGGAACCCACCTCGAGCTTGATCTGCTCCGCGCTCTGGGTGCCGATGGCCATTCGGTGGCGCAGGCGGATGTATTGCGTGATCGCGTCGTCGAGGTCGTAGCCGCCGACGCGCAGCGACCGAGCGACGACGAGCGCGCCGAGCGAGATCACCGCGACCTCACTCGTCCCGCCGCCGATGTCGACCACCATTCGGCCCACGGGCTCGGCGATCGGAAGCCCCGCGCCGATGGCGGCAGCAAGCGACTCCTCGATCAGGTGCACCTCGCGCGCCCCCGCACTCAGCGACGCCTCGATGACCGCGCGGCGCTCGACGTCCGTGATCCCGGACGGCGCGCAGACGATCAGCCGCGGCCGGCTGAAGCGGCTCGGCATGCCCTTCTGCATGAAGTGCCCGAGCATCGCCTCGGTCACCTCGAAGTTGGTGATGACGCCGTGGCGCAGGGGGCGCTGCGCGGAGATCGTCGCCGGGGTGCGGCCGATCATCCGCTGCGCGTCGGCGCCGACGGCGTAGACCTCGTTCGTGCGCTCGTCGATGGCGACGACGGACGGCTCGGACAGGACGATGCCGCGCCCGCGCACGTAGATGACCGTGTTGGCGGTGCCAAGGTCGATCGCCACGTCCCCGCCTCCGCGCAGGGCGCCGACGAAGGAGCGGCGGCGGTTGCGCTCGCGGGCCACGCTGGACAGCCTATGGCGCGGGCGGAGCCGCTACTGGGCTCCACGCGCGTCGGAGAAGACGAGCAGCTCACGGGCGCCGCGCGTGGCGGCCGCCACGGCGTCGCCGCCGGGCACTGCGCGGAAGGCGGCTCGCACGCGGGCCGCGCGTGACGCGAGCTCCGGCCGCAGCGGGCTCAGGCGGTTCGAGAGGACGGAGCCGACGGCGTCGAGGTACTCGGCTTCGCGCTCCAGCGCTGTATTCAGGCGCTCGCCGGGTCCTGCGGCCTTCGATAGCGATGCCTGCGCGGCGACCGCCTGCCGGACGGCGCGCTGCGCGGGCCGCGCGCTGCGCCCGGGGTTCAGGCGCTCGAGCTCGCGCGCTAGCGCCTCGGCGCTCTGCGTGAGCGTGGCGAGCTGCTTCGCCGTCGCGCTGCTCGCCGCGCCCGCGTCGCGCTGTGGCCGCTGAAGCACGACGACCGCGAGCGCCCCCGCCGTGCCCAGCAGCGCGATGAGGACGGCGATCCGGAGGGGAAGGCGGGAGCGGGTCCGGCGGTCCGGCATCACCTACATGGTGCCATGCCGCAGACGGCGAGGGCCCGCACGTGGCGGGCCCCCCTGCATCGTGGGCCAGGCAGGCTTGCCGTTAGCCGAACGCTCCGAGCCCGTACCAGGACCCGAAGAGAACTCCGCCGACGCCGAACACCGGGGTGAAGGCGACGAGCCGCCGGAACACGATGGGGGTCACGAGCACGCGCGCCCACGCCATCGACGCGAGCGACATCGACAGGGCGCTCGCGACGGCGAAGAGGACGAGGGCGACGGCCGCGGCGGCCGTGCCGGGCACCGTGGCCACGAGCAGGATGCCCGCGCCCGCCGATCCGCCAGCGCCGTGCAGGGTGCCGATTCCGTAGGCGGCGAGCGGCGTGCGCCCGAGCCGCTCCTCGTGGGCATGCCGATGGGCGCGCTCGACGTGCGGCTCGTCGCTGGGGTGATAGTGCGGATGCTCGTGCCGGCGTCCGGCGTCGTGCTCGTGCGGGTGGGCGTGGAAGGATCCCCGGCGCCAGCGCACGAGCAGCCGCATCGCGAGCGCCATGATCACCACCCCGATCAACGCCTCCGCGGCGCGCTGGGCCCAGCCCGGGATCGCCTCGTTGAAGAGCACGACGGGGAGCCCGAGGAGCAGCAGGGTGGTCCCGTGGCCGAGGCCCCAGGACAGACCGAGCCTCCCGGCACGCCGGGTGCCGATCTCGTCGTCGGAGAGCACGAGCGTCGTCACCGCCGTCAGGTGGTCCGGGTCCGTCGCGTGCCGGATGCCGAGCAGGATTGCGACGAGCAGGGCCACCCACAGGTTCCCATCGCCCAGCGACACGAGGCGGTCGTCGATCCCGAGCACGGTCATCCCCTCGCTGCGGCGATAGCCGCCTGGCCGTAGGCGATCCCACCGTCGTTCGGCGGAATCCGCGACGGCACGAGCACCCGCAGCCCCAGCGCCTCGAGGCGTGAGGCCGTCGCGGTCAACAGCCGCCGATTCTGGAATACGCCACCCGAGAGCGCGACGAGGTCGAGCCCGGCGGCCGACGCGGCGGCGGCGCACCCGGCGGCGGTCGCGTGCGCCACCCCGTCGTGGAAGCGGGCGGACACCACGCCGACCGGCGTGCCGGCACTCAGATCCTCCATCAGCTCGTCGAGTGCCGGGCGCGGATCGAGGACGAGGTCGCGGCCGACGTCGATCGGGTAGGCGCCGTGCCCGCCGGGATCGGCCAGCGCCTCCAGCTCAATCGCCGCCTGACCCTCGTAGCGGCTCTCGCTCCGAACCCCGCACAGCGCAGCGGCGGCGTCGAAGAGCCGGCCCATGCTCGACGTCGCCGGAGCCGAGAAGCCGGTGTGGGCCATCTGCCGGACGACCCCCCAGCGCTCCGGATCGACCATGTCGCGCAGGCCGGCGGGCACGTCCTCACCCACGCCGGAGCGCTCCAGCCAGGCGCACGCCATCCGCCACGGCTCGCGCGCCGCGCGATCCCCACCCGGCTGCGGCACCGCCATCAGGTGGCCCACGCGCTCGTAGTCGTGCAGGTCGCCGACCAGCAGCTCGCCGCCCCAGCTCGTTCCGTCGGCGCCCTGCCCCGTGCCGTCGAAGATCGCCCCGACGGCGCGTCCCGTCTCCCCGTGCTCGGCCAGGCACGCCGCCAGATGCGCCCAGTGGTGCTGCACGCCGATGCGCTCGACACCTTCGCGGCCGAGCGCGTAGGCGGTGGAGAGGTAGTCCGGGTGCAGGTCGTGCGCGACGACCTCCGGCACCACGTCGAATAGTGCCTCGAAGTGGTCGATCCCGTCACGGAAGGCGCTCAGCGTCTCGAAGTTCCCGAGGTCGCCGATGTGGTGCCCAACCCATGCCCGCGACCCGCGGGCCAGGCAGAACGTGCTCTTGAGCTCGGCGCCGCAGGCGAGCAGGGGCCGCCGCGCCGCGACCGGCAGCGGCTCGCTCCCGGGCGCGAAGCCGCGCGAGCGCCGCAGCAGCATCGGCCGCCCTCGCACCACGCGCGCGACGGAGTCGTCCGTGCGCATGTGGATCGGCCTGTCGTGCACGAGGAAGGCGTCGGCGATGCCCGCGAGCCGCGTCCGCGCGTCGTCATCCGCGAAGGCGATCGGCTCGTCGGAGACGTTGCCGCTGGTGAGGACGAGCGGGCAACCCACGTCGGCAGCGAGCAGGTGATGCAGCGGCGACGGCGGGAGCATCACGCCCAGCTCGGTCAGGCCGGGCGCGACGGACGCCGCGATGGGCGCGCCCGGGCGCCGCGGGGCGAGCACGATCTGACGTTCGGGGGAGGAGAGCAGGGCGGCTGCCACTTCGTCGAGGTCGACGAACGCGGACGCGGCGGCGGCGTCCGGGACGAGCAGCGCGAACGGCTTGTCCTCGCGATGCTTGCGCGCGCGCAGCGCGGCGACGGCGCCCTCCTCGTCCGCGCGGCAGGCGAGGTGGTAGCCGCCGACGCCCTTGACCGCCACGATGGCGCCCGCGAGCAGCAGTTCCGCGGCAGCGGCGACGGCGTCCGTCCCGGCAGGCGACGACGCCCCCTCGAGCTGCGCCTGCGGACCGCACGCCGGACAGGCGTTGGGCTGGGCGTGGAAGCGGCGGTCGCGCGGGTCCTCGTACTCGGCTTGGCAGGCCGGGCACATGACGAAGCCGGCCATCGTCGTGAGCGCCCTGTCATAGGGCACGCCGCGGACGATCGTGAAACGCGGGCCGCAGTTCGTGCAGTTGACGAACGGATACCGGAACCGCCGGTCACCGGGGTCCGTCAGCTCGGCGAGGCACTCGTCGCACGGTGCGGTGTCGGCGGAGACCAGCGCGTCGGGTCGCCCGCCCGCACTCGGCAGGATGGTGAACGACGCCTCCCCGAGGACGGGGACTCGCTCGCTCAGGACACGCTCTACGTGCGCGAGCGGTGGGGTCTCAGCCGGCAAACGCGCCAGAAACGCGTCGACGGCCGCCGGAGCGCCCTCGACCTCGCACACGACGCCGCGCGCGTCGTTGCCGACGTGCCCCGCGAGGCCGAGCTCCTCCGCCAGGCGGAACGCGTAGGGGCGGAAGCCGACGCCCTGTACGACCCCGTGGACGCGTGCACGGGCACGGCAGCGCGGGGAGGGCAGGACGGCGCTCATGGCGCCTCGACGAGCTCGCGCATGACGTGCAGGACGGTGGCCTGCGCCTCCTGAATGCGGGGGATGTGCTCCGAGCGGGTGACGACGACGTGATCGGCGAGCGACTCCGCGACGATGCGGCCCCCGTCGTAGCCGACCAGGGCCACCGTGACGACGCCGCGCCGCCGCGCTTCGGCGAGCGCGGCGATGACGTTGGTCGACCCGCCGCTCGTCGAGATCGCGAGCAGGGCGTCGCCGGGGCGCCCGTGGGCGATGATCTGCCGCGCGAAGATCGCCTCCGTCCCGATGTCGTTTGCGATCGCGGTGATGATCGACGGGTCCGAGGTGAGGTCGATGGCCGGTCTTGCCGGCCATCCGGACGCCGCTGGAGGTTCGGAGAAGTCGGCGACCGCGTCCATCGCGTCGGTGGCCGAGCCACCGTTGCCGAGCGCGAGCAGCCGCCCGCCGGCGTCGAAGCAGGCGCGCAGGGCACGGGCCGCGTCGCCGAGCGTCGCGCGTCCCTCGCCGAGCGTCTGCTCGCGCAGGGTCCCGACCTCGACGGCCTTGGCCAGCACGGAGGCGCGCACGTCGGCCAGCACCGCGTCGAGGTCGACCTCGCGTTCGCCGAGGAACGGATAGAGGAAGCTCGAAGCGCCCGTGTCATGGACGGGCCGTGCGTCACGCCCCGCAAGCAGACCGCGGTGGTCGAAGAACACGTGGACGAGCTCCCACAGGACGTGGTAGAGCGTCTCGGTGAGTTCCTGGGCGACGAAGGGGTCGTCGACTTCAGGAGGGAACTCCCACGCCGCGCCGACCTTCGCGAAGGCGATCGTCTCGCAGCCCGTGGCGCGCGCTGCGGCCACCGCGGCCTCGACCGCCGGGCCGGCCCCGAAGGCGATCGCGATGTCGTCGACCTCCGCCAGCAGCGCGATGCGCTCCGGCGCCATCCCCAGCGCGGGGAGGGCACGCTTGCCGACGATCACCGGGTGGACGAACTCCACGGCGACGTGGCGGACGTCGGACCAGTCGGCGGCCGACGTGCCGAAGGCGAGCAGGCGCCCCCCGCGGGCGAAGCGCTCCGCCATGCCGTGACAAAGCCGGGCGATGCGGTCGGCCTCGGCGGCGAAGAAGCGCTCGCCGGCCTCGAGCCGTGCGTCGAGCAGCGCCCCCACCCGGTCGGATCCGGTGGTGGGCGCGTGGCTCACGCCGGCGCCCCGGCGCGCTCGGGAAGCCTCGCCAGCCAGTCGCGCACCTCCTCGACGCCCTCGCCCGTCCGAGCGCTCACCTGCAGATGCGCGACGCCCGGATGGACGGCGTCGAGGTGGTAGAGGAAGCGATCCATGTCGAAGTCGACGTGCTCGAGCAGGTCGATCTTGTTGACGATCACGAGCTCACAGGCGCGGAACATCAGCGGGTACTTCAGCGGCTTGTCCTCGCCCTCGGCGACCGAGGCGACCATTATCCGCGCGTCCTCGCCCATCAGGAACTCGGCCGGGCACACGAGGTTCCCGACGTTCTCGACGATCAGCAGATCGATGTCGGCGAGCGGCAGCGCTGGCAGCGCCGAGCGGACCATGTTCGCGTCGAGGTGGCACTCGCCACCGAAGCCATTGTCGGTGTTCAGCTGGACGACGTCGATGTGGTGCTTGGCCAGCCGATCGGCGTCGAGCGAGCCCTGGACGTCGCCCTCGAGCACCGCGGTCCGGACGCCCGGGATGCCGGGCCCGAGTACCTTCTCGAGCAGCGTCGTCTTGCCCGATCCGGGCGCGCTCATCAGGTTGACGACCGTCACCCCGTGCCGGTCGAAGTCGTCGCGGTTGGCGCGCGCGATCGTGTTGTTGGCGTCCAGTGCGTCCTCGACGACGCGGACCTTCACGCGATGCATGCGTCCTGCACCTCCAGCTCGATCGACTCGACTTCCAGCTCCTCGCCGGAGACGACGGTGATGGCTCCCCCGGTGCACGACGGGCAGCGGAACGCTGCGGCCTCGGCGGTCCATTCGGTATTGCAATCGTCACAGCTCAGGACGGCCGGGACGACCTCGATCTCGAGCTTCGCGCCCTCGCAGACGGTGTCGCGCGAGACGATGCCGAAGTAAAAGAGCAGCGAATCCGGGACGACCTGGCGCAGGTGCCCGATGCGCACCGACACGATCGCGACGGGCCTGCCCCCGGCGTGACGGACGGCGGTGTCAACCACGGCTGAGCTCACCGACAGCTCGTGCACCGCGGCGTCACACCTTCGCTTCGTACGCGGCGTCGGTCTGGTGCTCGGCGATCGTCTCGAGCACGAGCTCGACCGCGCGGTCGACGGCTCCGGCGACGGGCGCGGTCAGCCCGTAGCCCACCTCGTCGACCTCCCCCGGCTCGCAGCCGATGACGACGACCTTGCCGGGCCATCCGCCCGTCGCGCGCACGAAGCGCAGGACGGTGGCAGGATCCATGCCGTGCGGGTCGATCATCTCGCCGTCGGCGATCTCGGGCGCGAACTCGTCGATGTCGGGCTCGATCACGTAGAGCGTGCCCGGCTCGCCGCCCTGGCGGCTCGCGTCGAGGATGATCAGCGCGTCGTAGCCGCGCATGACCTCGTAGGCGAGGTCGAGCCCGCCCGTCCCGAAGTCCATGACGGTGACGCCGGACGGGACGCCCTGCGCCTCGAGCTTGCGGGCGACCTCGCCGCCGAACGCGTCGTCCTGCAGCCAGGCGTTGCCCACGCCCGCCACCAGGATCTGCTTCTCGGGCGCAGGCCCCAGGGACTCAGACGTGCTCACTGGACAACACCTCCACCTCGTCGGGCTTGAAGTACAGGTAGCGACCGATGTCGCGCATGATGTCCTGTCCGGGATCGTCGTCGACGGTGATGCAGATGTGCACGCCGTCCTCCTTGTCGATGTAGATCCGCTCGATCGTCGCGGGGTGCCCCGTGAGGAGGTGGTCCTGCGCGTTCCGTCCTTCGTCGGGCTTGAGGCGCACGGTGTCACCGCGGTTGAAGGTCACGCCGTCGACGGTGATCGACTGCTCGCCGCGCACCTCCTGGTCGCCCTCGATCGCGGCGGCCACATGGGCCGGCGGCGGTGGCGCCGGGTCGCTCATGGTGATGCGCCCGCGCAGCTTGGCGAACTCCTCTGGCGTCGTCTCGATCGCGCGGCGGAGCATCTCGCGGACGGCGGGGTCCTGATCCTCGATCGAGGCGCGCTCGTCGTCGGAGAGCGCGAGCAGGTGCAGCAGCAGCGCCTCTTCGATCTCAGTGCCGTCGAAGAGGTCGCCGCGGCTCTCGGGTGCGAGCTGCGGATGGTCGGGGAGGATGATCGCGGCGCCGAGCAGGACGTCGTCCTCGTCGGTTGCCAGCACGGGATAGGTGTTCACGCACGCGCTCGTCATCAGCGCCATCACGGCATGCTCGGGCGGCGCGATCGGCGAGAGGAACTTGCCATCGGTGACCCTCGCGATGACGTGCGTCGAGAGCAGCGAGCTCATGAGCGCGACCTTGCGGTCGAGGCCCGGCTCGACCTCGGTGGTGTTGTAGATGCTCGCCGTGATGCGGGTCATGCCGTCGAGCAGTTCGCGCGCGGACATGTTGATGTGCCCGCGCACGCTGTCGAAGGCGAACTCCGTGCTCACCATGCCGCCCGTGCACAGCTCGGCCAGCGACGTCGCCGGCAGCTCCACACAGCGTGGCTCTGCCTGGTGGCGCACGCCGTCGTGTTGGAGGAAGCGCACCGTGACGGCGAGCGTCCCGTCCGGTCCCGCCTCCACCACGCCGTTCATCTGGATGCGGTCGAACGTGGTCGGGCTGCCCTCCGCGTAGACCGGCGGGTAGACGATCCCGAACGGCGTCGGCGTCGCGTTCTTGTGCGCGCTGGGTGTATACGGGTAGAGCGCGTAGCCCTCCATCAGGAGGGTCTGGACGAGCTCGTTCAGGTCGGTCTTCAACTCAGTCCTCCAGAAGAGCGGTCACGAGGGCGTCAAAAGAATGGTGGCCGTCCGCCGCACGGCGGGCGTTGAGCGTTTCGAGCGTGTCGGGCGCCAGCCGGATCCAGCCGCCGCCCGGGTAGCACGCGGTCATGGCGGCCTTGAACTGGGCGATCGGCATGCGCCACCGCGCCGAGCAGCTCCACGGGACCGGGCGGATCTGCAGACGGTCGTGCGCGCCGGCGTACATGACCATTCCGGAGAAGTGGAAGGCGAGCGGGACCTCGCCGTCGGCCAGCCCGTAGAAGTACTTCGTGGCAGCGATCTCGAGGTCGTAGGTGCACGGGATATCGAGGCTGAAGGTGGTCGACTGGGTGAATCCGGGGACGAGCGCCTGGACGTGGGCCCACTGGAAGTTCTGCGTCGTCGACCCCCAGCGCTCGGCCGCGCCGAACAGCTCCTCGAGCTTCGCGCGCGTCTCGGGGTCATAGCGGCGCTTGGCCGGCTCGACCTGCACCTGCGTGCTCAGCGCGATCGTGTGCACCTCGAGGCCCTCGGGCTCGGTCACGTGCATCTCGAAGCGCAGCGTCGGCGTGAGCGCGCCGTGCACCGCCTCCATGCCGAGGATGGTGAAGACCGGTTCGCTGGAGACCGGGGTGAAGGGCGCCGTCTCGATGCTCACTCTCCGCCCGCCTGCGCGCGCAGCCCGTCGAAGAAGTCGCTTACGACCTGGCTCACCGCGCCGCCGCCCGAGATCCCGTCCCAGTTGGCCTTGATGATCCCGACGAGCATGTAGCAGCGGTCGATCGGCGCGATCGCGTACTGCGGCGGGTCCGAGAGGCGGTTGACGATCAGCGCCTCGGTGTCGGTCTCCATCCGGGCGAGGATCGCGTTGACGGCCTCGAGCTGCGACCACGCGACGAGGTCGAGCTCGGACTCCGTCGCCCCGACCGACGATGGATACAGGGCGACGATGCCGCCCGTCAGCCCCGAGCGCATCATGAAGGCCAGGCCGATCGGGATCTGGAAGGCCGCCCACAGCTCCTCGGGCATGGTGAAGTCCTCGAGCCACAGGACGCGACCGCCGGTGGGGCGGAACTCGGCGTCGCCCGAGCGCATCGACCAGCACGTCTCACAGACGCAGACGATGCGCCGCTCCTCGAGGTTGAGGAGGTGACGGTGGTTCACCCCGATGCCGATCGGGCAGAGCTCGCAGCCCGCCGTCTCGCGCACGGGGAGTTTCGTCGTCGATCGTGGCGCCGCCCAGGCGCTGAGCTGCCGGAGACCGGCCGCCGAGCTCAACCGAGCACCGCCACCTGCACGGAGCCGTTCTTGCGCAGCAACGGGACGGGTTGCAGCTGCAGCCCGTCCTCCTCGCGGCAGCGCCCGGCGCGCGGCAGGTCGAAGTGGCGATCGCATTCGCTGCAGGCCAGGGTCCCGCCGTCGAGCACGGCCCGGGCGAGGGAGGCGCCGCAGCCTGCGCAGGTGTCGCGGTAGGCCAGCAGCGTCCCGGCCACGTTGGCCACCAAAAGGCTGCCGTTGGCCGACGTCATGGAGCCACGGGGAAGCGTCCCGACGCCATCGAGCTCGACCCACTTGTGCGTGGGAGGCGCGGGTTCGGGTGCGCCGTGGCCGGCCATGGGCAGGCCGCCTCCCTTTCCGGCCAACGCCTTGGCGCCCTGGTGGATCGCCATCGGCAGCGCGTTGTCCATCGGCATGAGGCTCGGTGGAGCGTGGCCCTGGGCCGGCTCGACGACGCCCTGGACCTCGACGCCCAGCAGGTCGGGTGCGAACTCCTCGAGCGCCTTCTCGATCGCCAGCTCCATCGTGCTGGCGCTCGCCGCGCACCCCTTGCAGTGGCCCTCCAGGCGCAGATGGGCGACGTTGTTCTCGTCGATCCCCTCGAGCTGGACGTTGCCCCCGTGGGACTCCATGTACGGACGCACGGAGTCGAGCGCCTCGATGACCCGCTCCTCGAGCGGGACGGGGTAGATCCCGTGGATCAGCATCAGGCTGGCCACGACCCCGTCCTGCACGAGCGCCTCGCGCACCTCCGCGGCGCTGGCCCCGTCATGGGCCAGCGCGGCGAAGATCCGCTCGATTCCCTCGCCGTAGAGCTGGACGATCGAGCCCGCGAGCTCCTCCGCCAGCATCCGCGTCCCGAAGTCCGGGATCGCGGCGACCTGCTCCGTCAGGTCCTGGACGCGCTCAACGAGCCCGTCCTGCTCCACGGCGACCGCCATCTAGCACATCCCCGTGGGCGTGTGGATGACCTTGCGGACCTTGCCCTTGCCGTACATGTGCACGCCGCAGGGCAGGCACGGGTCGAACGAGTGGACCGCCCGCATGATGTCGATTCCCTTGAAGTTGTCCGGTCCGTTCTCCTCGAAGATCGGCGTGTTCTGCACCGCGTCCTCGTAGGGGCCGGGCGTTCCGTAGGAGTCGCGCGGGTTGCCGCACCACGGCGTGGGCGGGTAGGGCTGGTAGTTGGCGATCTTGCCGTCGCGGATGACCATGTGGTGCGACAGGACGCCGCGGGCCGCCTCGTGGAAGCCGACGCTGACCGCCTCGTCCGGCACCTTGAAGTCGTTCCAGGACTTCGTCCGGCCGGCACGGATCTCCGCCTGCGCCTTCTCCAGGTTGTGCAGGGCGACGAGCGCCGCGTACGCCTGGTGGTAGGTGCGGGCCCGCTGGCGCTCGATGGCGTTGCTCCACTGCGGGATCTTCCACTCGATCTCCATCTCCGGCATGAAGCCCGTCTTGGGCAGCACCATCTGGAGGGAGTGGCCGGTTGCCTTGAGGTAGCCGATGTCGACGAGCCCCGCCTTGGCCGTGACCCACTGGCGGGCGAACGGGCCACCGCCGGTGTCGGTCGCGACGAAGCGCCCGTCGCGCTTGTCGAACATGCGGGGCGACGCGACCCAGGAGTACTTATCCGCGAAGTCGCGCTTCTGCGGCTTGGGCAGCGTCACCTTGTTCCACGGGTGGCGCTTGTCGACGTCGTTGCCCAGCGGGTCCTTGGTGACGAACGTCTCCTCGTTGGTCCAATCGTCGAAGTACGACGAGCCGAGCATGATGCGGATCGCGAGGTTGATCTCGACCAGGTCGGTGGTGATCAGCTCACCGCCGAATACCAGGCCCGGCGTCACGTAGCGGTGCCGGCCCCACTCGGTCATGTTCTCGTAGGAGTAGTCGACGTAGTCCGGGTCGTCGAAGGCGCCCCAGCAGATGATGTCCGTCTCGCGGAAGCCGACCCGCTCGTATCCCGGCAACGCCTCGTAGAAGAAGTCGTAGAGGTCGTCGTGCATCGGAACGGTGCGCTTGCAGTAGTCGATGTACCGCATCAGGCGCACGTAGTACTCCGTGCATGTCTGCTGCGTGATGTTCGCGCTGCAGCCGCCCGGCAGGATCGTCGACGGGTGCGTGTGACGGCCACCGAAGAGGCAGTACATCTCGCGCGTGTACCGCGAGACCTGCAGGGTCTCCAGGTAG